>WBZL01004575.1_pt1 | contig 11844 bp, 11 predicted proteins | sample 5204291 | NCBI WGS metagenome assembly WBZL01 (sample SAMN12344345, study PRJNA552823) | activated sludge metagenome | biome: Activated sludge suspended growth; feature: Nitrification reactor; material: Wastewater; isolation source: activated sludge from nitrification reactor of wastewater...
AACCATCGCGCCAATGGGGGATGATCCCATCATCAGCCTGCCCGCCGTGGCATCCTGATCAAGCAGGCCCGCACCGAACACCACGGTGACGATCAGTGCCAGCTACACCACTCCAAGGGGCACTATCGATCTACACCGAAGATCTGCCGTTGGGCACAGCCGTCAGGCGGAAGATGCCGGGGCCTTTCCGGGCGCCTTGAAAGGTCCGGGTATGGCCATGCTCGGACGCTAGCCGTCACCCCTGCGCCGCCCGAAGCCGAGTCTGTCTGGGCGAAGCGTCCATGACGCCCGGCGCCCATTAGCAACCCTTATCGTGCGCATACGAACAATTCGTTGGAGAATTTCAGGGCTTTCCAGCAGAAATGCCTTGCGAATTGATCCTTCACCGACGACCCGGGGATCAGTTCGATATCGGGCGCGACGATCTGGCGCGGAACCGGCGACCCGGCCAGGCACGTGCCGCAATGCATAGTTGAAGTGACATCATGAAGGTTATCTGAGCTCCAGGACATTTATTCGTTCCCCTTGCCGTGGAGCCGCCGGCGTCCGTCGGTGGCTCGCATTCCCTTCGTGGCGGCGACGGGTCCTGGCAGCCCGCGCGAATGAGGTCTTGTCGCCCCGGTTTTTTTGGGGCGAGGGTCGCGAATTCTCGCGATCGCCAGCGACCAGACCGGTTTGAACGACAACAGATTGGGATTTGACATGAATCTTATTGAGACATCCATTCTTCGGGAAGACCACGGCGGACCCATCCAGGTGCGCCTGCCTTCGCAAGGCGAAGACCTTCGGCAGGATCCGGACGGTCGTCGGCCAGCTTCCCGTCGGCGCATGAACGCTGAAGCGACGACGAGCCATCGTGCGGAGCCGCTCGCGGTGCGAGCCGCGGGTGGGGCGCAGGTGAGTGCGCGCGCCAGCAGACTGCGTGCCTGGGCGACGGCTTTCGTCGCCCGTCTCCGGATGCGCCATGCCGCGCGTGCCGAAGCCCGCGCGATCCGGATGACGGCGTACGAACTCGACAAGTTCAGTGATCACAGCCTGCGTGACATCGGCTTCATCCGCGGCTCGATCGAGTCCGCGCTTCGCGAACACTCGTCGTCGCAGGGGCAAGCGGCCAGTCGCCGCTGAGTAGGCAGGGGGCGAGCGTCCGGCACCCCGGCCGCCCCATCACCCCCAGCGCAAACTTCGAAAACCCAGAACAGGACAATCAAGGAGAGACCATCATGACGGCCCTTCCTTCATCCTTCGACCCAAACAGCGCTGTACCGGTTCCGGCGGTGGACCTTTCGGCGGTGCTGTCGATGATCGCCAGTGCTGCCAGACCGAGCCTGGCTTCCCGGCCACAGCGCGCGGCCACCGGCCCGGCGAACCGGGCGTATCCCGCAAACCGAGTCTCGACTTCCGTTCGCAAGATGCCCGGTCACCAGCGCAACCAGGCGCCAGAGGAAACTCGCCTCGATGACGCGGTGGTCGGCGCAGAGTGGCTGGTCCGCAGCCTGCTGGCCTGCATCGCGGCGGGCGTGACCGGGGCCGCCACTGCGGGGGCGCCGTCCGAGAGCCCGCGGTTTCCGTTCGGCAAGGCCTGCCTCCACCTCGACTCGGCAAGGCTGATCGATGCCGACGGAACCGAAATCCCTCTGACGGCGATGGAGTACCAGTTGCTCAAGCTCTTCGCATTGAACCGCGGAAGGGTGCTGAACCGTGACCAGATCCTCGAAGGGGCGCACGACCGCTCCTGGGATCCGTTCGATCGGTCGATCGACATCCGCATCTCGCGCATCCGAAAGAAGATCGAGGTGAACCCCAAGAAGCCGGAGGTGATCCGCACCGTGCGAGGCATAGGCTATGTCTACGATCCCGCCTGACGCAGCGGGAAAGCGGCGAGACCGGCTTTGCCAGGCAAGCGACGACGACCCGCCGGAAGGGAACGAAAGAAGCGCCGCGCAGTGCCGCGGCGCTTTTTCGTTTTGCTGCCGGCGACCATCGAAACCATTGAAACATGGCGCGAAATGGCGGTGAAACGGGGCCGGGCTAGGTGACCTTCCATCGGACGACGGATCGTCCGCGCAACGTTCCACAGGAAAGGACACCTCACATGACCACCGCAACTCTGGAAAAACCCGCCAAGGTCGCGATCAACGGCGTCGATGTCCCGACGCTTGTCGCGACGCTCGGCGTCGTCGGCCAGCAGCCCGACATCGCCCGTTTCACCTTCCGCGCGAAGGGCGAATGGCTTTCTGGCACCCATTCCCGGATCGCGTTCTCCGACTACTACGGCGCCATGGCAGAGCAGGAGCACCGGCAGAAGCACACGATCGACGGGGACCACACCGAGGTGCTCTGCGGCGCTGACAACGGTGTGACCCCGGTCGAGATGCTGCTGGCCGGCCTGTCGGCCTGCATCACCGCCGGCATCGGCAACATCGCGTCCATCCGCCAGGTGAAGCTCCACTCCGTCGAGACGACGATCGAGGGCGACATCAACCTTAATGGCATCTTCGGGCTCGACAAGTCGGCGCGCAACGGTTTCTCGGGCGTGCGTGCGACCTTCAGGATCAAGGGTGACGCCCCGGACGAGGTGCTCGAGCAGATCGTGCAGCAATCGGTGGCGCGCTCGGCAGTGTTCGACGTGCTCACGAACGGTGTGCCCGTCACCATCGCGGCGATCGCCGGCTGACGCGGTCGCGGGCGGTCGGTCCGCCCGCCACCTTCCCTTGATCCGATGAAAGGACTGTCGATGAAATCCCTGTTCAAGTCCCCGCAGCCGAAGAGCTATGGCAACGGATTCGACGTCGCCACCCGAAAGGCCGACGTTGACGCTTCTGCCCAATGGTGGATGCAGAACTCCCTCGTCCCGTTCGAGCGCTATGACGAGCACGAGGAACGCGCCCCCGGCATCGCGGCCTGACGGCGTCCACTCCGGCGCTTGGGCCTGCGCCCGCAGCCCTGTCGGCTGCGGGCGTCTCTTTTCCGCCAATCGGTGTCGGAAACAACTGAAACCTTATCGTCCGCTTCCCGTCGACGGGCTGAAACACCGCCCCGCCTGGTTGCGGCCGACCAATTGAATCGAGGTGGAAATCATGTCCGCGCGTACGGATGTCATCGTCGTGGGCGCGGGGCCGGCGGGCCTTGCGATGAGCCGGTCCCTGAGCCTGCGGGGCATCGCGCATGTGGTAATCGAACGGGGCGGGGTCGGCGAACGCTGGCATTCCGAACGCTGGCCAGGGCTCAACCTGCTGACGCCCACCTGGATGAATGGCCTTCCGGGCCTCGTGCCTGATGGCGCGGGCGACGACTTCATGCCGGCAGCCGGATTTGCCGCGTTCCTCGACCGCTATCGGGCCGAAACTGCGGCCCCGGTGATTACCGGCTGTGCGGTTCGCTCGGTAACCGAGAGCGGATCCGGCTTCCGCGTCCTTGCGACGCTTGGCGAATGGCAATGCCGGGCCATCGTCGTGGCGACGGGCGCCTGCGACCACGCGGCAGTCCCGGCCTGGTCCCGCGACCTGCCCGGCAGGCTGCAACAGGTCACGCCCGCGCAGTACCGCGGGCCGGGGGATCTGCCGGCGGGGCGCGTCCTCGTCGTCGGCGCCTCGGCAACCGGGGTCCAGATCGCCGCCGACCTGCGGGGGAGCGGCCGGGAGGTCATCCTGTCGGTCGGCCGGCATGTGCGTGCACCGCGCCGGTATCGGGGGCGGGATCTGTTCCACTGGCTCCATCGCAGCGGATTTCTGCACGAGCCCCGAGCCCGTGGCAGCGCGCGCCCCGCCGCGCTTCCCTCGCTGCAACTCGTGGGCCATTCGGACAACCGCGAGATCGGCCTCGTCACGCTGGCCGCCCAGGGGGTTGCAGTCGCCGGACGGGCCATGGGCACCGACGGGGACCGGATCCGCTTCGCGCCCTCGCTTGCAATGGAATGCGCGGCTGCCGAGGTGCGGCGGCGGAAGCTCCTTGCGGTCGCCGACCGGCACATCGAGGTGACAGGGCTCGCCACCCCGACCGAGGATGAAGCCTGGGAGGCCCGCGTACCGCCGGTCGAGGCTTTCGCCGGGGACAGGATCGCCACCGACGCGATCGGGACCGTGATCTGGGCGACGGGTTATTCCCGCGCCTACCCCTGGCTGCGGGTTCCGGCCCTTGACGGGGCCGGAGAGATCATCAGCGACGGAGGGCACACCCCCGTCGCCGGGCTCTTCACGCTCGGCCTCCCGTTCATGCGGCACCGCAGTTCCGCCTTCATCCATGGCCTCGGCCGCGACGCCGAGTCGATCGCGGCCTCGGTCGCACTCCACCTCGATACCGCAGCCACGCGGGTTGCCTGAAGGAACCGCCCAATGAGCACTGGAACAACGAAGTCCTACGACGCCGTGATCGTCGGCGCCCGCTGTGCCGGCGCCGCGACCGCTCTCCTTCTTTCGGCGCACGGGGCTAGAGTGCTCGTCGTCGACCACGACCAGCCGGGCACCGACACGATGTCCACCCATGCGCTGATGCGCGGCGTGGTGATGCAGCTCAGGAAGTGGGGAGTGCTCGATGAGATCGTCCGCGCCGGAACGCCACCCGTCCGGCGCACGAGCTTCATCTACGACGGCCACGCCGTCGTCGACGTCGACATAAGGCCCGAACATGGGGTCGATGCGCTTTTCGCGCCGCGCCGTCGGCTTCTCGACGCGACGCTCGCTGAAGCGGCGGGCGCGTCGGGGGCCGAATTCCGGTACGCGACCGGCTGCGCCGGGCTCGTCGCCGACGAGGCCGGGCGTGTGAGGGGCATCAGGCTCCGGTCAGCGCGCGGCCCGGTCGAGGAGGTCCGCGCCGGTATCGTGATCGGAGCCGACGGCCGCCGGTCCGCGGTCGCGCGTCACGTCGCCGCACCCGTGACCCGCCAGGCCCGACACAGCATCGGCTGCATATACAGCTACATGCACGGAATTCCCTACGACGGGTATCGCTGGCATTTCGCGCACGGGGCCGCGGGCGGGATCATTCCGACCAACGACGGGCTTTCCTGCGTGTTCGTGGCGGTGCCGCCGGGCGTTCTGACCGAAGCCCGCGCGGCTGGCACCGCGTCGCAGGGCGCGCTCATCGCGCGCCACCTGCCGATGCTCGCCGCCGAGATCGAAGGTACGACGCCTGCGGAAGGGCCGGTCACTTTCGCCGGGGCGCGCGGGTACCTGCGCCAAGCAACGGGAGAGGGCTGGGCCCTGGTGGGCGACGCCGGCTACTTCCGGGATCCGCTTACCGCCCACGGCATCACCGACGCCCTCAGGGATGCCGAAAACCTCGCCGACGCGATCACGACGGGCAACCTTTCCGAATACACGGCACTGCGCGACCGGCTGTCATTTGACGTCTTCGACCTGACGGACCGGATCGCGGGGCTCGATTGGTCCATGGAAGGCGTCCAGGACCTGCACCGCAAGCTCAACAAGGTGATGAAGGCCAATCAGGACTGGATCGCCGGGCTGAGCGGGGTGGTCGGCCAGGCCGCATGACAGTGCCGCGCGTGTCAGCGGCTCGTGTGCCGTGCGGCCTGGCCGCCTTGAAACAATTGAAACACGCGGCAGCCCGGCGCGACAACACCCTGAAACGGCAGGGCTGCAAGGTGACGCCACACCCGGACGTCGGGTGCCGCCGGGTCGACCCGGTGCCCGACCAAGAGGAGTTCCCCCAATGCACCGCGCGACCATCGCGACCATCCGGATCGTACGACCAAAGCCCGAGTTCGTCGGGCCGTACTGCCGCTGGCCGCGACGCGGCGTGAAGCGGTTCCATCGAGAATTCGCGGTGGCGCGCACCGGCTCCCGGGCCGAAGCGCACCACGTCCGCGGCGTTCTCCCCAGCAACTGAAGGATTCCCCCGATGAAAGACACACATCAGTCCATCCTCGGTACCATCGGCAACACGCCGATCGTGCGGATCAACAAGCTCGCGCCCGAAGGCGTCGAGGTTTTCGTGAAGCTCGAGGCTTTCAACCCGATGGGTTCGGTGAAGGACCGGCTCGCCCTCGGCATCATCGAGGCGGCCGAACGCGACGGCTCGCTGAAGCCGGGCCAGACGGTGATCGAGGCGACCTCCGGCAATACCGGGATCGGTCTTGCCATGGTCTGCGCCGCCAAGGGGTATCCTCTCGTCGTGACAATGGCCGAGAGCTTCTCGGTCGAGCGGCGCAAGCTGATGCGCTTCCTGGGCGCGCGGGTCATCCTGACGCCTGCATCCGAAAAGGGCTCCGGCATGCTCGCCAAAGCCCGGGAGCTGGCCGAGCAACACGGCTGGTTCCTTGCCCGTCAGTTCGAGAACGAGGCCGGGCCGGATATCCATTCCCGCACAACCGCGCGAGAGATCCTCGAAGAGTTCGCAGACGTGCCGCTCGATTACTGGGTTTCAGGGTTCGGTACCGGCGGCACGATGAAGGGTGTCGCCCGCGTCCTGAAGGCCGAAAGCCCCGCGACGCGGATCATTGCCGCCGAACCGGACAACTCGCCGCTCCTCGGCTCGGGGATCGCCCAGGTCTTTGCCGAGGACGGCAGCCCCGCGGCCAGCCATCCCGCCTTCCGCCCGCACCTAATGCAGGGCTGGACACCCGACTTCATCCCCCGGCTCGCGGCCGACGTCGTCGCGGCCGGCCATATCGACGAGATCCAGCCAGTGCAGGGCGATGCGGCGCTTGAAGCCGCGCGCGCGCTTGCACGGCACGAGGGCATCCTTTGCGGAACTTCCGGCGGGGCGACCTTCGCCGCCGCACTCGAGGTCGCGCGACGCGCGCCGAAGGGATCGCGCATACTCGCGATGTTGCCCGATACCGGCGAACGCTACCTTTCGACGCCGCTCTTCGCCGACATCGGGGAAGCGATGAACGAGGAGGAAAGCGCCATCGCCGCCTCGACTCGGCGCTTCCGCTTCGATGCCGCCGCGGCACCCGCACCCGCTGCGACGGCCGCCTCGGCCCCCGATCCTTCGGTCAAGGCGATTGACCATGTCGCAGAGGTTCTCGCCGAACGGAACCAGCCGGTGGTGATGTTCGCGCTTGAATGGTGCGAGTTCTCCTGGTCCGTCCGCAAGCTCTTTGCGGCCGCGGGCATTCCCTATCGCTCCGTCGATCTCGACGCGCCGGATTACCGCGAGAACGACTGGGGCGGCGAAGTGCGCCGGGCGCTCGCCCGGAGGACCGGCGCGGCGACCATCCCGCAGATCTTCGTCGCCGGCGACTACATCGGCGGCGCCAGCGAGACGCTCGACGCCTTCGACAGTGGCGCGTTGCAGAAACGCCTGACGGCAGCCGGCATCCCCGTCCGTGATGCCGGCATCCCGAGCGCCCGCCGCTTCCTGCCGGGCTGGGTGCATCCCCGCAAGCCCGCAGCCGCATGAAGCCCCCTCCGGAAAGGAACGCACGATGACCCGGACAACCGACGCCCCTTCACGCTACCGCTGGATCATCGTGGCGATCGCCGCGGCGATGCTCGCGGTCGCGATGGGGCAACTCGTCAACGGACTCTCCGCATTCTTCACCCCGCTCGAGGACGAATTCGGCTGGGGGCGGGGGGCCATCGCCTTCATCAATACCGCGGGGCTGATGGGCATCGCGCTTGGCGGGATCGTGATGGGCTTCGCCGCCGACCGGCTTGACATACGGCGCGTGGTGCTCTTCGGGGCGACGGTCACGGCACTCGGCATGATCGTGGCCTCCGCGGCGCGGGAACTCTGGCAACTCTATGCCGTCTTCTTCGTCACGGGCGCGTTCGGCGGCGGAGCGCTCTTCGCACCGCTCTTCGCGCTCGTCGGCGTCTGGTTCCGTACGGGCGCGGGGCTTGCCATCGGGATCGTCGCGGCCGGACAGGCGATCGGGCAGGGAGGTATCCCGCTTGCCAATGCGATCCTGATCGAGGCGCTCGGCTGGCGGGGCACGCTGCTGGCGCTCGGCCTCGTCGCGCTTGCGACGCTGGTTCCGCTCGCACTCCTCGTCCGCATCCCCCCGTCCGTCCAAGGAGCCCCCGCAGAGGCTGCCGCCGAGGTCGAACCGCCGATCCCGGTCCGGTGGCTGGTCGTCCTGATGAGCGCGGCCGTCCTTTGCTGCTGTAGTCTCATGTCGGTGCCGTTGATGCATCTGGTGCCGCTGATCCAGGGCTGCGGGATTCCTGCTCCCGAGGCGGGCAGCGTCGTCTTCGTCATGATGCTGGCCGCAATTGCCGGGCGAGTTGCCTTCGGGCGCCTCGCCGACATGATCGGCGCCGTTCAGGCCTATCTGGCCGCCTCGGCCTGGCAGACGGCGCTCGTCTTCGTGTTCACCCGGATCGACGACCTCAGCCTGTTCTACATCTTCGCGCCGGTCTACGGGTTCGGCTATGCGGGCGTGATGACGGGGGTCCTCACGACGATCCGGTCGCTGACCCCGGCTGTCCGCAGGGCAAGTGCGTCGGGCGTCATCCTCGCCTTCGCCTGGGCCGGGCACGGACTGGGCGGGTATCTCGGCGGCGTCTTCTTCGACATGACCGGCACCTACGACCTCACCTTTGCGGTCGCGGTCGCGGCGGGCGTTGCCAACCTCACTGTCGTCGCGCTCGTGTTCATCCTCGTGTTGCGGCGCGAGCGGCGGGACGAGGGCCTCGTTTCCGCGACCCCCGGGGTGGGGTGACGGGGGCCGGCTCGATCCCAGCGAGCGGGCGCCGGAACCTGGTGCCCGGCCTCAGTCTCGGGGCCCCTGGCGGGACAGATCCCTCTCCGGGACCGGCACGAGGGCCCGCTCGGCGAAGAGCAGCCCTGCCGTGCTCGTGCCGACAAGGGGCCAGATCAGCAGGCAGTTCGCCACCGGCATCCCTGACAACAGACAGGCGATCATCATGGCGAAACCGAACATCGACGACAGAACCAGGATACCGATCATCACCATACTCCTCGGAAGCGCGCCGCCATGGCGCCCTGCTCACAAGCCACCGAAACCGCTTCCCACAGCGGCGCTGGCCCCGAGCAATGCAGCGGCACAGACAACCCCGTTCACAAATCCCGTCGACACGAGCAAAAGGCGCGGCATCCGCGGCCGATCGGCGGAAGACTCCTCGGGTCGATCCCCGAAATATCGGGAAACAAAATCAAACACGTTCGCAACCTTACGCATCATCTCACTCGTTAGTCAGTCAAATCAGATGGTTGCGAGTATGACCGGTAAGCACCTCTGGATGCAGTTGTCTTGTTGGACAGGTCCACGGAGCCAGCTGCGGACAATTGGGTCGGCCGGCGTCGGTTCGTCCTCCCGCGCGCTAAAGTCGGCCAGATTCAAGACACGGCGCTGCCGGGATTCCGCCCGATGCGTTACCGCTTTCGGCGTTTCGCAGGAAGGTCCGCTTCGGTGAATGTTCCTTGCGCCGAGACGCGGAGGACATGGGCCGGCCGTCGATCCGGTGGACCGAGGGCCGCGGCGAGACCCCGGAGCGCAAGGGGAGGGGGGGCGGAATGACGGATAGGCACAGGATCGGGCGCCGCACCGAGGTCGTCGGCATCTCCCCGAACGACGAAGCCGTCGCCCCATTTCGCCGTGGTGTCCTCAGCAGGCTGGTTCGCGCCGAACATCGCGGCGACGATCAGCAACAGCATCGAGAGTCACTTCCCCGGTCGTCGATCCGGAGATAAGGTTGCGGCTCGGAGGAGGCACGACTTGGCCGACGCGTCACGGCACATTCCGCGAGTGGTGGCGACAGACGAATGCGAACCAGTCTCAGCAAGGACAGGATGGCTGTCCCTTATCCCGCGCAGAGACCACGCCACTCGGCAAGAGCGGCACTGCGGTTTCGTTCGAAACTGGTTCGTGGGTGGAGACTGCGTTCCGTGTTGAAGAGGTTGTGGACCGAGGCGTGGACGGATGCGAATTTCTGGAGCGTTCGCATCCGCCGGAAGCGGACCATCGCCCGCTCCCGCCTTCCGAACGGCTGGTGCGAGTTCTCCGCCCGGTTGTTCATCCACCGGCCGGTTTGCTGGCGATCACGAATGCCGAGTTCGCAGAGCGCGGCGCCATAAGTGCGCAGCCGGTCAGTCACGAGTTCACCGGCGCCGCCGTGTCGCTTCAGCGATTTCTTGAGGAATTTCAGCGCTGCTTTCTTGTCACGCTTCTTGGTGACGAAGCTCTCGAGCACCTCACCTTCATGATCGACCGCTCGCCAAAGGTAATGAAGTTCGCCGTTGATCTTCACGAAAACCTCGTCGAGATGCCAACGCCATCGGCTCGAGCGCATGCCCTGGACGCGCCGATTGCGGATCTCCCTGGCGAACATCGGCCCGAACCGATGCCACCAGAACCGCACTGTCTCGTGGCTGATGTCGATGCCGCGCTCGTGCAACAGGTCCTCGACATTCCGCAGCGAGAGCGGAAAGCGGATGCACATCATCACCGCCAGGCGGATCATCTCGGGCGAGGTCTTGAAGTAGCGGAATGGAGAACGCTGGGTCATCCCAAGACGCTAGTCAGCCCCCTGCCCCGACGCAAGCCGAGGTCCTCTGACACCGCCTCGCCGAGCGCTACCTCGCGCGGATCCTGCACCTCGCCGGTCTCTCGCCGCGCATCCAGGCCGCCATTCTCGACGGGACCCAGCCGGCCGAACTCACGCTCGAGCGCCTCGCCACGATCCAGCTTCCGCTCGACTGGTTGGCGCAGGAACGGCTCCTCGGCTTTGCCCGCTGAGCGGTTTCCCTGCTCGGGGCAATTCTTTCCCTGATCGGCCGAATTCCTTCCCTGTTCGATCGCGCAGGGAATTGTCCGGGCAAGCCATTGTAATGGCTGCGTGAATCCTGGCGCCAATCGGTGAAAACGGCCGCGAACTCGGAAAATTCGCTGAAAATCCGGCCGGAACAGCGAAAGCGCACCGGGCGTTCGGGCCAGGAGAGACGGCCCGCCGTTTTGGTGCGGAACCGCCCGCTACCGTGCGTCTCTCTGCTCTGACGGGATTGGTAACTGCCCGGAATCGCGCGGGAATTCCGCGGGAAATCGGCGACAGGGAATGAGACGGGGTGCGGTGGCGGAGGAGCCAGTCTGGAGCTATCCCGTCTCTGCAAAATTCCCTGCAAACAGGGAAAATAACAGCGAATTTCTGCTGTTTTCTGGCAATCAGCGCCAGGTCTGGCGAAAATCCCCACGACTGTTCAATGCGTTACTCGGAATTTCCCTACTGACAGGAACAGGGAACTTTTTTGGACCGAACAAGGTAATTTCTTCTTCGAGCAGGGAACTGGATCTCGGCGGCACGATCCTGCCGATGCAGATCTTCGGTGTCATTTGAGCGACCTCGGACGCGATGGAATCTGGTATCGTGAAGGGGACTCATAGAATGACGAACGACCTTACCCGGGCCTCTGCGGCACCGGCGTTGGATGTTTTTGTTCTGGCGCAGATGGAGGCCGAGCCCGGTGGTGAATCCCGAGTTCCCAGACAAAGCACGCGATGGCCCGTCCCTTGTTCGGGCAGCCGAGTACGTGCGCATGTCTACCGATCACCAGCGCTATTCGACCGAAAACCAGGCCGCGGCAATCCAGGCCTATGCCGCACGGCGCGGTATGGAGATCGTCCGGACTTACGCCGATGAAGGAAAGAGCGGGCTGCGGATCGAAGGCCGGGACGCACTGAAACAGCTGATCGAGACCGTAACTTCTGGAAACGCGGATTTCGACGTCATCCTTGTCTACGACATCAGCCGTTGGGGCCGCTTCCAGGACGCAGACGAGAGCGCCTACTACGAATATATCTGCCGGCGCGCCGGGATCGACGTGCACTATTGCGCCGAACAATTCGAAAACGACGGCAGCCCGATGGCTACGATGTTCAAGGGCTTCAAGCGTGCCATGGCGGGCGAATACAGCAGAGAGCTC
>WBZL01004578.1_pt1 | contig 11839 bp, 5 predicted proteins | sample 5204291 | NCBI WGS metagenome assembly WBZL01 (sample SAMN12344345, study PRJNA552823) | activated sludge metagenome | biome: Activated sludge suspended growth; feature: Nitrification reactor; material: Wastewater; isolation source: activated sludge from nitrification reactor of wastewater treatment...
AGCGCATCGGCTTTACTGAAAGCGGGTGCGATTTTCGCCCAGAATGAGCGCGAAGGTGGGGCGTCAAACATGTCGGTTACGGTCATCATGGAATGCTCCTCTGGTGATTAATCAATAATATCAATAGATTGGTTAATAGAAGGCGACCAGCGTGCCTTGTAGAACATGCTGACCGAAGCAGGTTGGTAGATCGAATGTGGGCTGTGCGGCCATCGCCCGCTCGCAAGCTGTGGCGAAATCGCCATCGGCGGCCAGCGTGGAGAGCAGGCTGAATTCGCTGTCTTCCAGGGATCGAAATTCGATATCCAGATTCTCGCGACGAACAATCAGCAGCTTGACACCGCCCTCGCTTAAATCGACCGGTGGATCGTCGGTGTGATCGTCCTGATTGATCTGCCAGATCCGCAGGATCGGAAAAGCCGATTCCAGCAAACGGGCGGCAGGGTGAATCTGAAAACGCAGCGTTTCGCGCCGCTCAACGGGCACTTGCGCCAGCGTTGCCAAATCGAGCAACGGATGGCTGGCAGCGTGAAAAACTTGGTGATAAGCCCATTCCAGTCGCGCGACATCAGGCAAATAAGCCAATTCGGCTGCCGGCTCGAAGGACTGGAGAAAAACGGGGAAGTGTTCGCCGAACGCGTGCAGGTCGCCCGACCGGGACGGATAGCGGGTGATGTATTGCGCAGCCGCGTACCGGAAGAATCCCTCGCCCACCACGCGCCGCACCACGGGATAGACCGCTTCCAGCGCGCCGGTCAGGCCGAGGACGGCATTATTACGATAGACTCGCAAGCGGCGAGCGCCGCTCAACCCCGCATCGCGAACGTGGCGGTCGAAATCGTTCTCGACGTTGTCCAGCACGGCGGCGGCAAAACCGAGTTGCAATTCACGCAGCCTGAGCATGGGTTTCCTCCAAAATCGCATCCGCTCGGTACGCTTCGTCCACCAACACCGTCAGTTCGGGCAGGTCGGTGTCCCATTCGATCAGGGTCGGAATTCGGCCGAAGCGCTGCACCGCTTGGCGGTAGAGCGCCCAGACCGGCGGCCAGACTGGTCGGTTATGGGTGTCGATCAAGATCTCGCCGTCGTCCACACGATTCACCGTGAATCCGGCCAGATGGATTTCCCGGACGACATAGCGCGGTACTGCTTGCAGATAGGCGGTCGCATCGAAACCGTGATTGCAAGCGCTGACATAAATGTTGTTCACATCCAGCAATACGCCGCAGCCGGTGCGCTCGGCCAGCTCGACGAGAAATTCCCATTCGGGAATCGCCGATCCGACGTATTGCAAATAGCTGGACGGATTCTCGATCAGGATCTGCCGGCCGAGGGCATCCTGCACCTGTGCTACCCGCGCGATCATGTGATCAAGCGCTTCTTCCGTGTAGGGGAGGGGCAGCAAATCATTAAAGTAGCGCCCGCCGACCGAGCTCCAGGACAAATGTTCGGAAACCAGTGCCGGCTCGAAGCGCCGAATCAATTCCTTGAGCTTCGCCAGATGTTGCCGGTCGAGTGGATCGGTCGAACCGATGGACAAGCCGACACCGTGTAAGCTCAGAGGGTAACGGGCGCGGATACGCTCCAGATAATCCAGGGGTTTGCCACCCGCGCCGAAGTAGTTTTCGCTGTGGACTTCCAGCCAGCCGACCGGCGGGCGGTCCTCCAGAACCGCGTCATAGTGTTCGGCCCGTAGGCCGATTCCGGCGCGAGCCGGAATCGAACCGGGACCAAGCCTGGACAGAACCGGCTTGGTAGTCATCGGAATTGCCTCAAGCCTTCGGTTGCAGGTTGCCGCCGATGATCTTTTCGCAAGTCCCCTTGGGAACGTAGACCCAGGAATCCCCCTGACCGTCTTTGCTGGCCTGGCCGGCGCAAGCGTGCGCGCTGGTTTGACAGTCGTTCTTACCCGCCTTGACGATGCCGTAGCATTTCTCGGCGCCTTTCTGTTCGGGTACTGGCTGGCTGTTAGCCTGACCGGCTACAGCCAACAGACTCAGGGTAAAAACGCTGGCGAGGGCGGAATTAACGAGGGTTTTGCTGCTCATGAGCGATGGCTCCTTACGTGGTTAAATGAGTTGTGGAACATCTTTGGACGTACCGCCCTCTTTTCTGCCGCTGGCTTGAATGGCCAGCCAGATTTGAGAATATGGCGGCTTACCCACGGGAACCTATTTCAAGCCCTGTGCCAAATCGAAAATTCCAAACAATAATGATATCTATCAAATAGATAATGAATGATTCCGATTTAGTGCGGTCGAGAACGAAGATGAAGCGCCACGCTATTTCGCAGTTGCCGTGATATGGCGTGGTGGAGATGGAGGACGAAGTAAATCTGAACGATTCCGTTGCATTACGCGGAATAGGCGAAGCTCCTGTGGTCTATATTGATTTCAGAAGCCACCGATTTGAAAAGGACATCATTCTGCTGTGCGTCCGGTGGTATCTAGCCTATCTGCTGAGTTACCGGAACTTGGAGGAGATGATGGCGGAGCGTAGAGTTGGGCTGATCACACCAACCTCAACCGCTGGGTTCAGAAGTTCACGCCTGACTGGATGCGCGGTTTCGCTAGGGGCAGAAACGTCCCGTCGGTTCGAGCTGGCGGCTCGACGAGGGCTATATCCGAATTAAGACGATGACCGCGTCACTTGACGACTTGGCCGATAAAGTTTCATATCGCGTTTTTATTTTGATCCGGGCCTACCGGTAAGAGCCTCCCGCAACATGACAAGCGCCTGTTCGTAATTGAACCGGTCGATTTGTCGAGCCAGCTTGGTCGTCGCATCCTCGCCCAAAGCAGCGCGCAACAGTGGAGCAGCCTCCCAAAACGCATGGCTAGCTCGAATGTCATCCTCGGTCAGCAGCGCATCAAGTTCAGCCAGTACGACATGGGCTCGCGGCCAATCCACCTCGGCGGGAAGCGCGACGGTTTCGACCGGCAGCACCGTTCGTAAGGCGGCTACCAGCGCATCCTGTACGACTTCGATTTCGTCCGCCAACCGCTTGATCTCCGCCGTCGACCACTCGTTGCGGATCGCCGCTTCCAACTCGGCGGCTAGTTCCTGCACCCGGACCGCGCCTAGCACGCCGGCCGCGCCGCGCAGGGAATGCGCCCAACGCTGGGCTGCGGCCCCGTCGCCGTCGGCCAAATAGCCCTGCAGCTCGGCACCGTCGCTAGCATGGGTTTCGGCGAACTGCCGCAGCAGCCGCTTGTAGGTATCCGATTGGTTGTGTACTAGTTTGAGCCCCAGGCGCGGATTGAAACCGGGAATCGCGGCCAGTCGATCCAGTAGATCGGCGGCCGGCTCCGCCGACTCCAAAGTGGCGGCGGGCGATGGGGCGGCCCGATCCGGGAACCATTTCAAGAGCGTCGCGAACAGGGTGTCGGGGTCCACCGGCTTGCCAACGTGGTCGTTCATGCCCGCTTCCAGGCAACGCTGCCGGTCTTCGTCGAAGGCGTTGGCGGTCATCGCCAGGATGGGGACGCGCTCCCGACCCGGCAGGGCGCGGATCGCGCGAGTCGCCTCCAGCCCATCCAGCACCGGCATCTGTACATCCATCAGGATCAAATCGTAAGCAGTTGCTCGCGCCAGATCGACCGCCTCGGCACCGTGCTGCGCGAGATCGACCTCTAGACCTATCCCTCGCAGCAAACTCAGCGCCACTTCCTGGTTGATGGGATTATCTTCCGCCAGCAGCAGGCGGGTGCCACGATAGCAGCTCGCCAGAGTACGCTCGGCGGTAGAGTCCAGCTCCGGAACAGTTATCGCTTCGTTGGACTCCGGAGGTTGGGCCAAACCGATACCTTTGCCGAGACGGATGACAAACCAGAATGTGCTACCACGACCGGGTTCGCTCGCGACGCCCAGTTCTCCGTTCATCAGTTGCACCAACCGCCGGTTGATGGCTAACCCCAACCCGGTACCGCCGTACCGGCGGGTGGTAGAGCTATCCGCCTGCTCGAAGTCTTCGAATAGCCGCATTTGCTCTTCCGGCACGATACCGATGCCGGTGTCTTGCACTTCGAAGCGGACCAACCAATCGGTTGCGGTTTCCTTCAGGACTTTGGCCCGCAGCGCGACGAAACCGCGCTCGGTAAACTTGACGGCGTTGCCGGCATAGTTGAGCAGAATCTGCCCCAGCCGCAGGGAATCGCCGTGCAGCACGCCCGTGAGGGCCGGATCGATGTCGACGACGACCTTCAGCCCTTTCGCGCTGGCTTTCTCGCCGACCAAAGCGAGAATCTGGTCGAAAACCCGGTCGAGGGCAAAGTCGGATCGTTCGAGCTGGAGCCGGCCCGCTTCGATTTTGGAAATGTCCAGCACGTCGTTGATGACGCCGAGCAGATGGTGGGCGGCACCGTCGATCTTGTCCAGTTGTGCCCGCAGCTTGAGATCGGCCGCGCCGCGCCGCGCCAGGTGGGTCATCCCGACGATGGCATTGAGCGGTGTGCGAATTTCGTGGCTCATGTTGGCCAGAAATGCGCTTTTGGCCCGGCTGGCCTGCTCCGCCGCTTCCTTGGCGGCGGCTAAGGCAGCTTCGGCGCGGCGACGCATCACGATGCGCCAGAGGTCGTCGCCGATCAATTGCAGTTCATGCTCGTCCGACTGGTCGTAGTCGGTCGGCTTGTTGCCGACGCCGAGCAACACCCGGACCTTGTCTCCTTCCATGATCGGCACGCCCAAGTGGCGAATCAGGTGGGCGTGGCCCGCTGGGTAGCCCTTGCGGTTGGGCAGGTTCTGGTAGTCGTTGTGGACGACCGGGCAATGCAACCGCACCGCGTCGGCCCATACCCCGGCTGCCGAAACCGGGTAGTGGCCTTCGTAGACGGCGGTGCAATGCTTCAGGGTATCGGCCGACCAAGTGTAAAGCTGGATGGTTTCCTGATCGTCGTTGACAAAATGCAGGTAGCCGATCTCGCTGCCGGTCAGGTGCACGGCTTCTTCGATGCCCTGCTGCAACAGTTCGCGCTCGTCCATTTGACCGGACTGCTGGCTCATCTCAAACATCGCCTTCAGCCGCATGTCGCTGACCAGCAGTTGCCGGTTGGCCGCTTCCAGTTCCGCCGTGCGTGCGGCTACCAGCTCTTCCAGATGGTGGCGGTATTGATCCAGTTCAGCCGCCACTCGCTTGCGCTCGGTGATATCCAAACAATAACCAATATAGCCGTCGAACCCTCCTTCGCCGGAATGAAGCGGGATGCCGTAGTCCACGATCCAATGATAGGTGCCGTCACAATGTCTCAATCGATGTTCCATCTCGAAGGGGCGGTGCGCGTGGAAGGCAGCGAAGTAGCAATCGAGGCAGCGCTGTAAATCGTCGGGGTGAACGCCCTCGGTCCAGCCATCTCCGAGCTCCTGCTCCAGAGTGCGGCCGGTAAAAGCCAGCCAAGTGGCATTGAACCAGTCACACTTGGCGTCGATGCCCGCACGCCACACTAAAGCGGGGGCTTGATCGAGCAGTGCGGTTTGCAGTTCGTAAGCCCTTTGCAGGGCTTGTTCGGTCCGCTTGCGCTCGGTGATGTCCTGCACGGTACCGATGGCGGACACGGCCGCGTCGGCGGCATCGCGGACAATCTCGGCGCACTCGCGCACCCATAGAACCTCGCCGCCGACCACGATACGGTGTTCGATATCGTAAGTCGCGCCGGCCATCGCGGCATCCCACACTGCCGCCATCCGCGCCCGATCCTCTTGGTGAACGTAGCTCTCGAAGTCGCTGACCGTGACCGGCGAATCGGGCGGCAAACCAAACATACGGTGGGTTTCCCGTGACCAAGTCAGACGATCGCTGGCGATATCTAGTATCCAGCTACCGACCCGCGCAATCTCCTGAGCCTTGTTGAGGGAATCCTCGCTCGCTCGCAGCGTTTCTTCCATCTGTTTGCGTTCTGTAATGTCGCGGCCCACCGACTGGAATTCGACGCAGCGACCCTGCTCGTCCAGCAAGGGCACGTCCACCCACTGAAACCAGCGGACCTCGCCGTCACGGGAACGCACCGGATGTTCGTAGCGCAGCTTGCGCGGACTAGCGGCCAGTTCGTCGTAGCGGGCGACCACGGCCTCGCGGTCGGCTGCGGGGATAAACTCGAACCATCGGCAACCGATTAGATCCTTACCCGGCACAGCGAACAATTGTCGGTAAGCCCTGTTCACGAAGGTCAGCGTGCCGCCGGGAATCCAGCGGCATACGGCATCATCCTGGCTTTCCACCACTACCCGGTAGCGATTCTCGCTATCGCGCAGCGCTGCTTCCACCGCCTTGCGCCCGGTGATGTCCAGAATCGCGCCGATGAGCCCACCCACCTCACCATCGGTATCGAAAAAGGTAGCCTTGTGGAAAATCACATCGTGGATGGTCCCGCAGGTATCCTTGATTTGGGCTTCGTAGACCTGAGAGCCCGGCTGCTGGAGGAGTTCGAGATCCTTCGTGTGATAAATGCTCGCTAACTTCTTGGGAGCAAGGTCGAATACGGTTTTGCCGATGATCTCTTGTTGACTCTGGCCGTAGAATTCCTCGAAGGCCCGGTTGCAGCCGAGATAGCGGCCCGCCGCGTCCTTGTAGAAGATCGGGGTCGGGATGGCATCGAGCAGTATCTCCACGAATTCTTTGGCCGCCCGCAGCGCCGCTTCCGCCGCCTTGCGCTCGGTGATGTCCTGAAACGTGCCGGTGAGGTAGGGTTCATCGCCATGCTCCATCCGGCCGATGCAGCGTAACTCCGCCCAAAAGCGTCGGCCCGAAGCGGCAATCATTTCGCATTCCAAGCGGAAAGGGACACCACGCTCCCAGGTTTCCCACAAATGCTGGCGGATGACGGGCAGATACTCGGGCGCGTAATATCGCAAGCATTCCTCCAGCGTGGTGGGTGGGCAATCCAAAGGATGTTCCACCAAACGGTACACTTCCTCGGTCCACACCCACACGCCGGTGACCGGATTGGCCTTCCAACCGCCCACATGGGCGATGGACTGGCTTTCCCGCAGGAACATCGTCGCTTCCCGCAACGCCGTTTCGGCTCGCTTTTGTTCGGTGATGTCGTACCAAATGGCCGCAAAATAGGACCGGTCCCGGATCGTGATGACCCGATTAGAGGCGCGTATGAAACGGATTGCGCCATTCTTGCAACGATGGGCAACTTCGACGATACCGCCGCCTCGCTCGACAAGACCCCGCAACTGCTCGGCTACTTTCTCCGGCGTCCAGATTCCCTGAATGCCATCGAGCGTGAGCCCGGCGAACTCCTCGCGCGTGTAGCCGAGTCCGCGACAAGCCGCCTCGTTGAATTCGGGGAAGTGCAACGTCTCGGTATCGATCAGCACGATACCATCTGTCGCCTGATTGATGATGGCGCTGTAGATTTCTTCCCGTTCCCGCAAAGCATCCCGCGCTCGTTTCTGCTCGGTGATGTCGCTCCACACCGCGAGGATCCGCTCCCGTCCTCGAAAATCGATCAAGCGCAGGTTGAGTAGGCTATCGATCACGCCGCCATCCCGCCGCCGGTGCTGGTTTTCCAAGGTGAGCGTGCCCGTCGCGCGGAGCTTTGTCAGGTTATCCCGGAATACTTGCTCGAAAACGTCGGCCGGTGACGCCTGGATGTCCGGCAGCCGCAATTGGGAAAATTCCGCCTCGCTGTAACCGAGCAGGGTATGGGAAGCCCGATTGGATCGGACAAAGTGCAGGGTCTCCAGGTCCACCAGATCAATGCCGACGCTGGCTTGATCGAAAATGGCCGCCAACAGGGCTTCGCGCTCTTCCAGAGCGTGTTGCTGGGCCTTGCGGCCGCTGATGTCGCGCGTGACGGTGACGAAAACGCCACGCCCGTTGATGCGGACGCCACTGGCGCTCACCTCGGCGTCATAAATCGTGCCGTCCTTGCGGCGATGGTGGGTTTCGAACGTGGCATTGATCGTGAGGATATCGGCGAACCCGGCACAGATATCCGCCTCGGTCATGTCCGCGTCCACATTCCAGGAATAGAGACCGGGCATCTCTTCCGGCGCGTAGCCCATCATCTCGGCAAAGCGTCGATTGACCTCGATGATTCGGTGGTCCTGGTCAAAAATGGCGATGCCATCGTGGGAATTCTCGATCAGCGCTCGGCGCCATTCAGCTTCGTTTGCCAATGCCAGCCGGCCTGCCTTCTCAGCGCCGACGTCGCGCCAGACGGCCACGCAGTAATCCCGACCGTGCAGGCGAATGATCCGAACGTTGACCTGGACATCGAGGATATCGCCATCTTTGCGGCAGTGCCGGTTGTCGAAGCAGGCACTACCGGCCGCTTGCACCCTCGCTACGTGCGTGCGCAAAGCCGCTTCGTCCAGGTCGGCCTGGATATCCAACAGAGAAAGCCCGAGCATTTCCTCGCGGCTGTAGCCCAACATCCGACAGGCTGCGTCGTTGACCTCGACGAAGCGCAGGGTTTCCACGTCCACTAGCTCAATGCCGTCCCCGGCTTGATCGACGATGGCGCGATAGAGTTCCTCGCGCTCGCGTAGCGCTTCGGCCGCGCGCCGTTGCTCGGTGATGTCGTACCAAATCCCCGCGAGATACTTCCGGCCTCGAATCTCGACGACCCGATTGGCGACGCGTACCCAACGGCTATCACCGTTCTTGCGGCGTTGCACGTTCTCGAAGTGGTCCCCGCCCCGATCGAGGATAGCTCTTGTCCGCTCGACCAATTGCGCTGGGGTCAAGGTTCCCTGAATGTCGTTGAGAGTGAGCCGGGCAAACTCCTCGCGGGTGTAGCCGAGCCCGTGGCAGGCCGCTTCGTTGAACTCGGCAAAACGCAGCGTTTCGGCGTCGATCAGCACGATACCGTTAGCGGCCTGATTGAAAATGGCGCTGTAGATTTCCTCCCGTTCTCGCAACGCTTCCTGCGCCGCCCTCATCACCGTGATGTCGCGAGCGATGCCAAGTACACCGACAAGGCTGCCGTTGGCATCGCGCATGGGCGTCTTGATGGTTTCGAACAGGCCGCGATAACCGTCGGCGGCAAAGGTGAGCCATTCTTCGTTGACGCGCGGCCCGCCGGCCGCAGCGGCGGCCCGGTCGTTCGCCTGGAAAAAATCGGCCAATTCTGGATCGACAAAATCGTAGTCGGTCTTGCCGACGATCACCGATTCGCTGGCTCCATACAAGCGCTCGAAGGTCGGGTTGCAGAGCAGATAGACCCCTTCGGGATCCTTTAGCCAAATCAGATCGGGAATGGTCCGTATCAGCGTTCGCAACCAAGCGCGCTCGATTTCCAGCGTGCGTTGCGTTTTTCTTTCTTCGGTGACATCGCGGAAACTCCAGAGACGTGCTTGCTGGTCATCCAGAGGAACCGCCCGGGTGAATCGCTCGAAAATCCGGCCATCCTTGAATCGCAAAATGTCCTGGTAGATTTCATCCGTCCGATAGAGTCGCTGCACATCCCGCATAAAGCCTTCGGGATCGGACAGCTGGTCGAGCACGTAGCCGAGCAACTGCTCGTCTTGGCCGGTGGTGATTAATTCGCTCGGGATCCGCCACAATTCCTGGAAGCGGCGGTTGGCGGTTAACACCGTGCCGCTCTCGTCGACCACCAGGATGCCGTCGGCGGTTGAATCCAGTGTGGCGCGCAAAAGAGTTTCGCCGCGTTGCAACGCTTCGTGCTGGCCTGTCTGCTCCGTGATGTCGCGCGACACGCCGATGATCGCCGGCTGGCCATCCCAGTGCCCCATCACCACACGGGTATCCACCAGGACGCGCCCGCCGTCGGCCCTCAATAACGGCAGCGGGCAATTTGCGCAGGTTCCGGCCAGCATCTCGGCGATTACGCGCTGGGCTTCGTCGCGCATTTCGGGCGGGTGAATGGCCCAGACCGGCTGGCCGAGCAAGGTATCGCCATAGCCTAGCCCCTCCGCCACCGCCGGGTTGTAGTGCAGGATGTGACCATCCAAGTCGAGCACGAACAGATAATCGGCGATGGCCTCAAACAAGCCCTCCAGATTTCGCCGCTGTCCGGCAGCCTCTTCCTGGGCCAACAAACGCTCCAAGGCTTGCGTGAACTGGCGAACCAGCGTTTCCAGGGCGGTCACGGTCAGCTGCCCGATCACCCCGACTTGCTTGCTGGCCAGGTTAAGAGAGGCGACCGGTTCACCGCTGACATGGATTGGCAGCACCACCAACGTTCGGATACCTTCCTCGACCAATGCAGGTTCCTGAATCATCGAGGGATCGGTGCAATGATCCTGCTCAAACGCGCAACTGCATCGCAATCGGCCCTGACGGATCACTTCCGCTCGGGAGGAATTCATCGCCAGGTAATCGACTTGGGCAAAAAACGTTTCGGACAAGCCCCGTTGAACCACCAGTCGATAGCCGCCATCCGGCTCGCGCCAATAGAGTCCGCCGCCGTCGAGTTCCGGCAGGCGCAGAGCGCTGTCCAGAATGGTTTCCAGCAATGCCTCCCGGTTCGGCCCTTCAACCAAAATCGCGGAAAACTCGTGCTGCGTTTGCAACAGCAGTTCGGCGTGCTTGCGCTTGGAGATGTCGGTTAGAGTGCCCACACTCAACAGCGGCTGACCCGCCGTGTCCCGCCGTACGACCCGGCCCCGCGCGCAAAACCAAATCCATCGGCCGTCTGCCATGCGCAGGCGATATTCAGCTTCGTACAGCAGGTTGTCGGTTGCTCGCAGCGTCGCCTCGATGCGCACCTGCACATCCGGCAGGTCGTCCGGGTGGATCAGATCGAGCCAGGCCGCCAAACAGGTTGGAATCTGTTCCACACCGTAGCCCAGCAACGCTCGCAGGTAAGGATTCCAAAAGCAGGAATCGGTGACGTGGTCGTATTCCCAGACACCGATATCGGCGGCATCCAACACCAGATCCGGTCGGGACTGGAAATGTAGATCGTCGGTGATTTTCATTGAGGATGCCTAGCCCGCCGAACACGCGGGCCAAAAATCATTTCGCGAATGGAGAGAAACTCTATCGCCGAGGGGGAAAGCCGAAATATCGGAGCCGATTTGCCCGGATTTGTTCTTCCGATGCAACGTTCTCGAAAATAGCATTCAGTCTCGAAAATGGTGTCCAGTATAACGCTTCCGGCAACATTGACACCACTTTTCTGGCTATTTAGCGCCAATTTCGTGAATTTAACGTTACGCATGTCATGTTCCGAAAGGGACTACACTTCGTTCGAGGCGCAAATTGAAGTTAGCAATCGGGCCAAATCTTCCAGCCGCCGACAGGGTGCAAGGCGATTTGCTGGCGTCGAACGGCGCCTCGTCCGGCGTTTCGCCAATCAGGGCATCTTCCACACTGACGAAGCGTGCGAAGAAACCACCTTCGGCTTCCAGTTCCAGCATGGCGGCGGGATAGCGCAGGCCGCCATGCGTTTCGATGTAACGCCGCTCGCCGGTTTTTGACAGGACGGAAATGCGATTCGAGATGCGTTCGAAATAATGATAATGAGTTCGACATTGAGATTCCCGCGATACCTGTACGCCGCGCGTCGGGATTTCGGCTACCGTCCCAATCGGATAGTGTCTTCTTGTCGGCTTCCCGACAACCGTACTGACGCACTGTGTGAAACCTCGCGCTTTTCTCAAAACCGACACAACATAACTAATTGTTTTTAAATCATCTCGATATCGGCACACAGTTTGCCATGTCTAGGATGGACTTCTCCTGAAAAGGCCACCGCCATGACTGTTACTCCTCGCGCGATCGTGATCGACGACACTACCCTCCGTGATGGGGAGCAGTCGGCGGGAGTCGCCTTCACACAGGAGGAAAAGCGCGCCATCGCCAGTGAACTCGACGCATTGGGCGTGCCGGAACTGGAAATCGGCATTCCGGCAATGGGTGAGGAAG
>WBZL01004580.1_pt1 | contig 11836 bp, 9 predicted proteins | sample 5204291 | NCBI WGS metagenome assembly WBZL01 (sample SAMN12344345, study PRJNA552823) | activated sludge metagenome | biome: Activated sludge suspended growth; feature: Nitrification reactor; material: Wastewater; isolation source: activated sludge from nitrification reactor of wastewater treatment...
CAAAGCGCAACCCGCCGGCTACGCAAATTTTTCCGCCAACGTTGGCCGCCGTCGCCCCATATCGCGGCGAGGTCATACGCAAGGCCAGCGTCGACCAGGAACCGATGCCGCTGTCCGGCGTAAACAGCAGCACTTCGTCACGTACCGAGTCGGTAATGACGCTGGTGAGCGGCCAGCCCGGCCCCTCTACACCGCCCAGGACGTACATCGCGCCCAAATTGGCGCTGGGGGCCGCCGCCGCGTAGGCGAAGGGCACGCCTCGGCTCATCGGCAGGGCAGCCTTTTCGCTCCAGGCTTTGGTGACGATATCAAACACCCAATGGGCGTTGGTGTAGGCCGAGAGGTCATCAATGGCGCTGTTGCTGCCGCCGGGAATGTGAATTTCTTGATGGTTAACGCCGCTGGTGGTGTAGTTCAGGTAGACGGCCGTGGTGTTGGCAAACCCAGACACCGGCACCGGATTCAACGATTCCCAGGTGTTGTTGGTGGTCTGGTAACGCGCAAAACTGTTCGACAGGGACAGGCCGGCTTCCAAACCGCCCATGACGTAGATGCTGGATCCGACAACGGCCGTGGCCTGACGGCTGACCGGTGTTGGCATACTCCCGGCAACTTTCCAATTCGAAACCAACGAATTGGACTGCGAATCAACCGGCATGTTGAAGGCAGCCTGCATATTCAGCAGCAGCGGGTTGCTCAACGCGCCCGGCTGCCGGTCGGCCACTTCCACGAAATAGGTCACGCCGCGCTGCACCGCAAAGGTTACTTCTGAAGCCAGGCCGGTCGCGTCGTCATTACAAGCCGTCCTGGTCAGCGAAAACTCGCCACAAGCGCCGGTAAATACGCCTAAAATCGTGTCATAAGCCGACGTGTTGGTGGTGATGGTGACCATGCCGTTGTAATCGGTTTTGAATTGATACCATGCCGTGCGAAAGCCTTTGGTATTGGGCGGGTTGGAACCCCAAATACAGCTCAGCACCGGATCGTCGGCCGTTACCGTGAACCCGGCGACATTTGTCTGGCTGGCGGCGGGGGATGTTCTGGGGATAAGGGTTAACGGCCGTGCTGAACTGCAAGAATCGCTCGCCGGCAAAACGTCGTTGGGGGATACCGGAACCAGCGTCAGGGTCATGCCGGAGAGGGGGTTGACGGCCGTTGGCCCCTGAAGATCGGTCTCTACCGTTCCGGTAGGCGACGCCATCGGTTCCGGTTCTGGCGTTGGCTGCCCGCCTTCTTGCGCGCCAGCCAGCGACGTAGCCGCTAACAGGGAAATTAAAAATAAAGTTAGAAAAATCAGATAGCGCCGCATAAAAAACTCCTCAGGGGTTGAACCCTCAGTGGGACTTGCGTAAGGAAGATAAGCAAATTGCGGGTCTTTTACTCACAGAGATTGTACAAAGAGACAGGGCACACGCAAAAAAGGGCACGTATCGCTCAGGATCCGTGCCCTTTTGCCAGCAAATGAACAATTCGCTTAATTAGTCGCTTTGCGAAGCGACAAGAGGATGTCCTGGTCGCCGACGGTGATGGTTTGTTGAAAATCTGGCGTGGGGAGCGGAACGGCCGTTACCGTTAAGGCCAATGTCTCCTGCTGCACATACGCCGCAAACGTCACCATCGCCGCAGCCACGTCACCATCCGCTACATACCCCAGGTCTATCCGATCCGAAATCTCCAGACCGGCATCCTTGCGCATGTTGTTGATGGCCCGCACAAGGTCGCGCGCGTACCCTTCCTGAACCAACTCAGGCGTCAGATGCGTATCCACTGCCACCGTTACACCTTTGTCACTGGCCACCGCCAAACCGCCGCGCGCCTCCGTTTGCACCAGCACATCTTCGCCGGTCAGTTCGGCCGTCTTGTCGCCCAAATCCACGACCAGGTTTTGGCCCGCCTGCAGCTGCCGCGCGGCCTGCGCCGGATCCAACGACTCCAATGCCTGGCGAATACGGGGGAAATCTTTGCCAAACTTCGGCCCCAGCACGCGATTATTGGGCAGCAGTTTATAATCCACCAGTTCGCCCACCTCCGAGACAATCTCGATGGCCTTGACGTTGATTTCTTCTTGCAAAACGTTGGCCAATTCGACCAGATCCGCCTGTTCCTGCAAGCTGCCCACATTGACTCGCGCTTTGGCCAACGGCTGGCGCAGCTTCACATCGGCCGCGCCGCGCGCGGCCCGCCCCACTCCGGACGCGACAATCGCCAAACGCATTTTTGCCAGTAACGCCTGATCCAACGTGGCCGCATTGGCCTGCGGATAGAAGCAGTGGTGGACACTTGCCGGGGCGGTATCGTCCACGCTGCGCACCAGATTTTGGTAAATCGCCTCTGTTACAAAGGGGACAAACGGGGCCAGAAGTTTTACATAATCCACCAATACCTGATGCAATGTGGCGTAGGCGGCGTTTTTATCTTCGTCGGCTTCGCTCTTCCAGAACCGGCGGCGCGACCGGCGCACATACCAGTTTGAGAGATCGTCCAGGAAGGCTTCCAGGTGCTGGGTCGCTTTTTCGGAATCGTACACATCCAGCGCCGCCCGCGTGGCCAGAGTGGTTTCGGCCAGCCGTTCGACAATCCATTTGTCCATCTGGGCGTGGGCGGCGTTGGGGGAGTGCGGAGTATCTGAGCCGAAATCCACATTCGGCTGCCAATTGTCTAATTGGGCATAGCTGACAAAGAAGGAGTAGACGTTCCACAGCGGGATGAGGAAGCGGCGGCGGGTATCGTCGCCGACGTGATAGCCGAAGCGCAGGTTTTGCTCTGGCTTGCAGCTGGCGTAGAGCCAGCGCATGGTGTCGGCGCCCATTTTGTCGGCCGCTTCGTTGAATTCGATCATGTTGCCGGAGGATTTGTGCATGTCACGGCCGTCTTCCGCCTGCAGCGTCGCGTAACCGAATAAATTCTTAAACGGTCCTACGCCATCGGCCATGAGCGTGCTTTGAGCCAGCAAGCTGTAAAACCAGTTGCGGAACTGGCCGGGGAAACTTTCGCTGATCCAATCGGCCGGATACCACTTTTCCCAATACTCACGGTCGGCGCTGTAGTGGATGGTGCTGATGCCCACAATCCCCGCATCCAGCCAGGGATTGCCCACGTCTTTGATGCGCTCGACCGGCTGGCCGCAGTTGGGACAGGCGATTTTGACGCCGTCGATGTACGGCCGATGCGGCGTGTGGCCGTCAAATTCGTCCCAGCCTTCAATGGCGCGTTCTTTTAATTCTTCGCGGCTGCCGACAATGTGGAAGTGGCCGCATTCCTGGCATTCGTAGATGGGCAGCGCCAGGCCATAGTACCGCTTTTTGCTGATCATCCAGTCGTGCATGTTGCGCAGCCAATCTTGCTCGCGGTCGTAGCCAAAGCTGGGATACCAGTTCGCCTGATCGACCGAGTCCATGATCTGGTAGCGGAAGCTGGCGGCTTTTTCAACGGCCGTTACCGCTTCGCGCGGTTTGTCATACAACTCGCCCATGCTGATAAACCATTCGTCCACCAGCCGGTACACCAGCTCACTGCCGCAGCGCCAGCAGTGCGGGTAGCGGTGGGCGTATCGCTGTTTGCGATAATACACGCCCTTGCCATGCAAATTCTCAAAGATTGACGGAGCCACATCATGGGCCGATTGACCGACCAGCCAATCAAACCCGTCTTTGTAGATGCCGTTTTCATCCAGCGGCGCGATGACCGGCAGATTAAATTCTTTGCCCAGCCCGAAGTCTTCCGCCCCGCAGCCCGGAGCGATGTGGACGATGCCGGTTCCTTCATCGGCGCCCACTTCTTTCCAGGCGATGACGCGGTGCGTGTAATTCATTTCGGCGAAGGCAGCCTGCGCGGCCGGCAGTTCATCGAAGGGGCCGCTGTATTCCCAGCCGAGCATATCTTCGCCTTTGAGCTTGCCCACCACTTCCACCTTGCCAGTGAGCGATTGTTTCATCGCTTCTTCAGCCAGGTAGTAGGTCCAGCCATCTTCGGCCTGCACTTTGACATAAACCAGTTCTGGTCCCACGGCCGCGGCCACGTTGCTGGTGAGCGTCCAGGGGGTTGTGGTCCAGACAAGCAGGGCTTCTTTGTCGGAAACCCCAAGGGTCTCAGAAGACCCTTGGGGTTTGTTTGTGATGGGAAAGCGCACGTAAACCGATTCGTGGGTGACTTCCTGGTAGCCTTCGGTGACGATTTCATGCTGGCTGATGCCGGTGCCGCAGCGGGCGCACCAGGGCATCACATCGCGCCCTTTGTAAACCCAACCGCGATCGAAGCATTTCTTGAGGAAGGCCCAAATCTGGTAGTTGTTCTCGTCGCTGAAGGTGAAGTAGGAGCCGCCCATTTGCGGCATGCCCAACTGGCCGACCACCTGTTCCACAGTGCCGGTAACTGGCCCTTTTGGCCCTTGCACAGTCACTTGTTGGTACGGATTTTCGGTGAGCATGTCGCGCAGGCGGCGCAGCACGGCCGGATCGTTCCAATCCATCCAGTAGCCCAGGCGGATGGATTGCTCGGTCTGCACGGCCGAATAGTTGAGGACCTGATGTTTGCATTCGTTGGTGAATTTGGCCAGGCCGAATTTCTCGATTTCCCGCTTGCTGTTGAAGCCGAGGCGCTTTTCGACGTTGACTTCGACCCAGAGACCCTGGCAGTCGAATCCGTTTTGCCAGCGTTCGTTTTTGCCCTGCATGGCGTGGTAACGCTGGTAAAGGTCTTTGTAGGTGCGGCCCCAGGCGTGGTGAACGCCCATGGGGTTGTTGGCGGTGATGGGACCGTCGATAAAGCTGAAGATGCCGTACTCTTTTTCGGTTTCGGCGCGCAGGCGGCGCAGTTCGTTGAACGCGTCGGTTTTTTGCCAGTAATCGAGGATGTCATATTCGAGTTTTACGAAGTCTACTTTGTTGGATACGTCTTTAAAGCCCATAATTTTTCTCCATTTCGGATGGTTGATTTCGGATTCGGGATTGGGGAACGGCCGTTTCCACAGTTTTTATCGATCCCACAGGTTTTGGTCGGGGAACGACCATAGTAATTCGAGGAGGAAACGACAAATATAGTCTCATCATGCCTCATTAAAATAATCCAAGTCAACGCGTTTTATGTCGTAAGAAGATATAACGCTCACACCGACGTTATAATCAATCATCAGTTGAGCCAGCGTCTCACCATCGATCAAAACTATTTTAGAATCGATTCGCGAAACATAATCCCGCGCTCCCTGAGAAAATGTAGATGTAGTGATAAAAATACCCTTCCGAGCACGTTGCCCTTGTAAAGCACCTGCAAACTTCTGTATCTCAGGCCTTGTAACAGTAGCAGTGGATTGCCACTTTTTCGCTTGAATGTAAACGATATCCAAACCAAGACGATCTTCGTTTATGATGCCATCTATTCCTTCATCACCACTTGCACCAATGGCTTTACCCGCATCTTTCCTTGTTCCACCATAGCCCATCTTGACCAACAAATCGACAACCAACTTTTCAAAAAAAGAGGAGGAAAAGCCCTGAACAATTTCCAATAATTCAGAGGCTAAATCCTGCCTTATCCTCTGATAAGCACCTTCCATCAATTCTTCAGGCGTTTGGGTCGAGTCATTATTCTCCGAATGATCTGCTTCCTCAATATCTGAATTTCTAGACTGGAAAGCGAGAAATTCCGGATACTGCCGCAAGAACTTATTATCAATTTTCTTTGGTTTGCCTTGCAGCACCTTCAAGCCACGTTCCGAAATGCGAAAATATCCACGACGCGTTACTTGAAGTAAGCCAGCTTTAGCCAGATAAGTTCTGGCCCAACCAACACGATTATCAAAGGTCGCCTGACGCCCGCTTGGTAATAGCTGTTTTCGATCTTCATTCGACAAGGAGAACTTTTCGGCTAAAGCCTCAATGCTTTGTCGTAAAGAGTGTTCTTGTTGGTCACTCGCAAACTGTAACAACGGTAACATGATTGATTGGTAGTCAGGAACTGTCATGATTTACTCCGACCATAATTTATATGCTGCACAGCCACGGCCGTCAACCCATCATCTCTCATCATGCCCAACGGCCAGCCATTTTCCGCGCTGCGCTGAATAATGCGCCAGTGGCCCTCGCCCCACGACAATTTACAGGGTGAATAGGAGCGCACTTTACCTGCTGCGGTCATCTCCATGAAATCGGTAATCAGCATAAAATACTCAAAGTCCACCACCTGCACCGCCAGTGTGTCCGGCCCACCGATTTGGCCATGGAGGGTAACGGCCGTTTTCGGTTCGTTCCCGCGCCAGCCGGCAAAATGCAGCCCGGCCACCGACGGAAACCAGAAGCGGTAACCTTTGGGCAGGTCTACTACCTGCTCGGAATCTTCGTCGTTAAAGGTGCGGGTGGCAGTAACGGCCGTTTCCGCCAAAACCACGTCACCCACCACTTGCAGCCCGCCAGCCGCCTGCTCCCAAAAGCGATATTTTAACCGCTCCACATGCCCATCAGGATTCACCACCGCGTGATACAGATACGTGTGTCCTGACGGCGCAGCGCGGGCGTCCAGGTCGACGCGTAAAAACTGGTAGCCATCGGTAACGGCCGTCAGCCGCCAATGCTCTACCGCGCCGGTGGTACGGCCGTCTCGCTCATACCGGTACTGCCCGGCGGCGATCACCTGCTCATATGGCTGCTCTTTGATGATGAATCTCATAGCTAAATCGTGAGCGGGATCAAGAGTTGGGTCAAGAGACGTCTCTTGCGCTGGCTCAAGCCTCTAGCTCCACGTAGATACGTTTATTAATTTTGCCTTTACTCTTGTAATCGACAATGCGCATCTGGCCCACTTCACGGGTATTGGCGACATGCGTACCGCCGTCGGCCTGCAAATCCAGGCCCACCAGTTCCACTGTGCGCACTTCGGCAATGCCGGCAGGCAGCAAATTAATTTTGGTGCGGATCAGGTCAGGAATTTGGAAGGCTTCTTCGCGGGGCAAAATTTGCACGCGCACGTCTCGCGCCGCGACTACTTCGCGGTTAACGGCCGTTTCTATCTCCGCCACCAACTCCTGCCGCATGGTCTCAAATTCAAAATCCATCCGCCCTTGTAGCGGGTCCATATTGCCGCCCGTCACCTGCGCGCCATAATCGCGCCAGACCACGCCGCACAAAATATGCATGGCTGTGTGGGTGCGCATAAGCTGGTAGCGACGGATCCAATCAAGCTGGCCGGTAACGGCCGTGCCCACCGCTGGCAAATCACCGGCCACAAAATGCACCACCTGCCCGCCAACCTTGCCCACTTTGGTAACAGAATAGGTCTGCAAAGCCGTCATCAGCGTGCCCATGTCATTCGGCTGCCCGCCGCCGCCAGGGTAAAAGGCCGTGCGGTTCAACACCACGCCGCCCTCCACCTGCGCCACTACCTGCGCCGCAAATTCCTGCAAATAAGCGTCTGTCTGAAACAGTAAATCGGTCATTTTGTTCGTCCTGTCGTCTGGTAGTCTTATACTTATTGGACTAATAGACCAAATAAAAAACGCCTTCATCCCCAATGGGACGAAGGCGCATAGTCTCCGCGGTACCACCCAAATTCCTGGTCGTAAACCAGGCTCTCGGTCAACAACGACGGCCGTTGCCGTTTATTGTCGCGGCCCCGATAACGTAGGGCGAGTCCGGCTGAGCTTACTAGGCATAAATCGTAACGGCCGTTCAGTCAGCGGCTCCGGAGGGATTTTCATCCGCCTGTTTGTACCTGACTTTCACCCACACAGGCTCGCTTGCCAAACAAGAGTCGAATTACTCGTCTCCATCAAAGCTTTTTGTTATCGAACTGGGGTGCATTATGCCAAAACGGCCGTTGAAAGTCAAACACGCCCATTACTTTAGTATAATAAATAAAGCAATAGTGTAGACAACCCAAATTGCTTGTGATAACCTTACAATTACTAATCAATGTTTTACTTGTAAAGTAAAATGGTCAGTAACCAGTTTTCAGTACAAAATCATGAGAATGAAAAATAAATCCTGAAGACTATCTCAAGAACCTGTTGCTGGGAAACCGAGGATTTGGAATGGCCGAAGACCTAAAAAAAGTGGTTTGCATCGAAGACGAACTAGAAATGATCGAATTGGTCAAGCTCATACTGGGCCGCAACAAGTTCGAAGTAACCGGCGCAGTTGGCGGACACGAGGGACTAATAAAAATAGCCGAAATCAAACCCGACCTCGTTTTATTAGATCTCATGATGCCGGAAATGGATGGGTGGGAGGTTTATCAAAAAATGAAAGCCTCCGAAGATATGCGCGATATTCCCGTTATCGTCGTCACCGCCAAAGCGCAAAGCATTGACCGTGTACTGGGTCTGCACATTGCCCGCGTCGATGATTACATCACGAAGCCCTTCGGTCCGCAAGAGTTAATCGACAGTGTCGAACGCATCATCCGCACGCACGCCAAAGAGCGCACCCGCTAATCCGCAAAAAATTTATCGTTACGCCCAAAAGCCTGCCTGAAAAAGTCGGGCTTTTTTATTCAAGTTGCGCAAAGAAGTCGATACGGCCGTCTTTGCCACATGCCAAATCACCCATAAAATCCCTCCTCCTTTCATTTCAGGTATTCGTCTCAATCTGCTATACTGGCAACATAATCAATCGAACAAACTATCAATTAAATTTATCCCATCAAAAATCAGTGAGGTAACGTTGTATATACGATTTTGGGGAGTTCGCGGCACAATCCCAACGCCAGGCCCAGATACCATTCGCATTGGTGGCAACACATCCTGCATTGAAGTGCGAACCTCAGATGGTCAATTGATTATTCTCGACGCAGGCTCCGGCATTTTACCTCTTGGCAGACACCTGCTAAAACATAACCCCGGTCGCATTATTGGCAACATCCTCATCAGCCACACCCACTGGGATCACATTCAAGGTTTTCCATTCTTCGCCCCTGTATGGGGTCGCACCAACCGATTCGTCCTGGTAGGCCGCAAACGGGTCGGGCAGCGCCTGGAAGAAATCGTCGCCGGACAATTTCTGGAACCCTACCTACCCTTTGCCTACAAATCGCTGCCCGCAGATTTGCTCGTCAAAGAAGTTTCTGATGGCGAAAGCATCATCATTGGCGAAAACACACGTGTAGAAGTAGCCCTGATGAATCATCCTGGGGGCTGCCTTGGTTTCCGCATCGAAGATAACGGTGTCGTGTTAGCTTACTGCTGCGATGTAGGTCATGATGACGACCATTTCGATCCGGCTGTGTTAAAGCTGGCGTATAATGCCGATCTTCTCATTCACGATTCTCATTTTGGGACCATGGAAGAGCGAAACCAGCGCACCGATTGGGGGCACAGCACCTGGCAAGAAGCCACGCAAGTCGCCGTTGAAGCCAGCGTAAAAAAGCTTGCCCTTTTCCACTACTCACCTGATCTAAGCGATGATGCTGTTGAACAAATCTTAGTCCAAGCGCGACAAGTTTTTCCACAAACTTTTCTAAGCCGCGAAGGCTTAGAAATAAACCTGCCTCTTACGGAATTACCATAAGTCAATTTAGATGTCTGGCTGAACCGGTGATTCCAATTGCTATTACTCTAGATTTGATTAAAATTAGGTCTATAGTACTATTAACACACACTATTCACGCATCACCTGATTTTAGAATCTTCGGGCCGCAGACAATGACGCATTTTTTAAAAGATCGTGACCGACACGCATTTTTTCCCCAAAAGAAACCTTGTTGCATATTTGGCTTGCCTAATCCAAGAAGTGCATCATCTTCTGGGAGATGGTAGTATTACTATGTCTGGAGATTATTCAGGTTTTTTACATATTTTGGGAGATGTTTTGACTCAATCGGTTTTAATCGTTGATGATGAGCCAATGGCTCGCACATTGCTGCGGTTGATGCTTGTACGGGCGGGGTTTAATGTTGCCGAAGCAGAAGATGGTTATGATGCCTTAAACAAGGTGAAACAAAATCAACCGGACATTATTTTGCTCGATGTAATGATGCCCGGAATGGATGGTTTTACTGTTTGTGAAACACTGCGCCGGGAACAAACAACTTCCACGCTTCCCGTCATCATGTTAAGCGCAAAGACAGATTTGGACAGTATCAATAAAGGTCTCCGGGTAGGCGCAACAAAATACCTGACAAAACCGATTTCACCAGAAGATTTAACCCGGCATGTAAAAGAAGCGCTGGATCCCAATCCAATCGGTTAGATCGATGGCAACGGCCGTTTCCCGCCCATTTGGTTGCCTTCTCGGATTATTGTGATAAAAAACACAAAGGTTTGCAACTGTAATTTTTTTGGAGGCTTAAAGTTATGCTGGTCAAGCGATTAATTCTGGCAGTCATCTCAATTGTTTTCGGCGTCGTCACCACATTTGGCATCCTTATGTTCATCGGCACCGACTATGAAACCTTCGGTTTTGGCTATTTCTTCTTCACGTCTTTGGCGCTGGCCTGTTTCCTGGCCATCTGGCTAGACAAATTTATGGACACGAAGATTTTGCCCAAATAAGCGCATCTTATGCCAAAACTTTTCGCTGCATAAAGACCTCCACGCTGCTCAACGGGGGTCTTTTGCTTTTATTTACCCAACCCACAAAAGGAACTACACACAATGACAGCACATCTCATTGATGGCACAGCCATCGCCAACCAAGTAAAAGAAGAAATTCAAACGGCCGTCGCCCAAATGCAAGCCGAACATGGCTACACACCCGGCCTGGCCACTGTCCTGGTCGGGGAAGACCCAGCCTCCGCGACCTACGTGCGCATGAAGCAGCGCACCTGCGAGAAGCTTGGCATTCGCTCCATCGGCCACGTCTTGCCCGCCGACGCCTCCCAGGCAGAAGTGATCACGCTGGTGGCCTCGCTAAACGCCGACCCCACCATCAACGGCATTTTGGTGCAGCTCCCCCTGCCCAAACACATCGACGAAGAGGCCGTACTCAACACCATCGACCTGGAAAAAGATGTGGACGGTTTTCACCCGGTTAATATCGGCCGCCTGGCCATGAAAGGACGCGACCCCCTGTTTATCCCCTGCACGCCGTATGGCTGCATGGTCCTGCTAGAACGCTCCGGCATCAACACCAACGGCGCGGAAGCAGTCATCGTTGGGCGATCCAACATTGTTGGGCTGCCGATGGCGATGTTGCTGCAAAAAGCCAATGCCACCGTGACCATTTGTCACAGCCGCACCAAAGATTTAGCCGAACACATTCGCCGCGCCGACATCGTCGTGGCGGCCATTGGTTGGGCAAATATGATCACCGGCGACATGATCAAACCGGGCGCGGCCGTGATTGATGTGGGCATCAACCGCGTGGATGATCCCAGCGACAAACGGGGTTACAAACTGGTAGGCGACGTGGACTTCGATTCGGCCAAAGAAGTCGCCGGAGCCATCACACCGGTTCCCGGCGGCGTCGGCCCAATGACCATCGCCATGTTGATGAAAAACACGCTGCATGCAGCGGAAATTGCCTTGGCGAAGAAATAACGAACTGTAGATTGGAGGCTGGGGATTTTTTGCCTTTAATCTTCAGTCTCCAATCTTTATTCGTCAAGCTTGGCGTTATGTAAATCTTCAGGCGTGTTGACGTTGGCGAAGGAACGGCCGTTCCTATCCACCTTCTCAATCTCCTCTCTCTCCACAAACCGCACGGCCACCTGACCAAAAAATCCGGTAATTTTAAGCCGCTGCGCTCGCAGATTGGCCTCGATGGGCGGCAGACATGCCTGACTGTAGACGGCATGCAGCGGCTCGGGATATTTGTCCCAACGCGGCACAACCACATCGGCCGTGTGGCGCAGATCCAATTGGTAAGCCAACAAAGCCGGATTCAACCACGGCATATCGCAAGCTAACACG
>WBZL01004581.1_pt1 | contig 11835 bp, 2 predicted proteins | sample 5204291 | NCBI WGS metagenome assembly WBZL01 (sample SAMN12344345, study PRJNA552823) | activated sludge metagenome | biome: Activated sludge suspended growth; feature: Nitrification reactor; material: Wastewater; isolation source: activated sludge from nitrification reactor of wastewater treatment...
ATCGAGGCTTTGGAGTACACCGGCAATGCGACCGATACCTACTACTCCGGAATCACCGGCGGTTCGGGCAACGACCTCCTGATCGGCCTCGACGGCGACGACCGCTTCGACGGCAATAGCGGCAACGATCTCATCATTGGCGATGCGGGCGCCGACGATCTTAATGGCAACGATGGCAACGACCGGCTACTCGGTGAGTCAGGCGGCGACACCATCCGCGGTGGAAATGGCAACGACATCATTTCTGATGCTTCGGGTGCCAACCAGCTTTTCGGCGAGGCAGGTAACGACCTGTTCTTGGCCGTTGCTTCAGGCTCAGGGGTGGATTCGCTGGCGGGAGGGAGCGGCGTCGACACCTACGTTGTCGGTACCGATCTTTCCCAGACCTTTGCGATCGATCGGATCAGCGATTTCGAGCCGGCTGGCGACGTCATCAATCTGGCGCAGGTCAGCAGTCAGCTCTCCGGAATTGCCGGCGGCGGGAATCCGCTGGTCACCGGGCATGCGCGCTTCGTCCAGTCCGGTGCGGACACCCTGTTCGAGATCGATCGCGACGGCAGTGCCGGCGGGGCGCCATTCGTGACCGTCCTGCGTCTGCTCAATGTCAATGCCAGCCTGCTCGGCCCGGCAAATCTTTCCTTGACCCCGGTGAGTGCGCCGCCGTCAGCGCCGATTGCCGGCGCGGATTCCGGGTTCGCCGTGGGAGAAGAGGGGTCTCTGACCATCGACGCGTCGACGCTGCTCGCCAACGACCGCAGCCTGTCGCTGACGAGCAGTGCGCTCACCTTCCAGGGCCTGGCGCAGACGACCAGTGCGTCTGGTGCGACCCTCGGTGTCGACGCGGGACAGATCACCTACACGCCGGGCACCAGCCTGCAGTGGCTGCGCGCCGGTGAAACGCGCATCGACAGCTTCCAATACCGCATCGTCGACGATGTCGGACTCGAGGGAACCGGCGACGTCACCGTCACCGTCAGCGGCGCCAACGATGCGCCCAATGCCGTCGATGATGCGCTGCTCAGCACATTCGGCGTGCTCTCCCCGAACCTGTGGTCGCGCCTGCTCGGCAATGACTACGATCCGGATCACGGCGACCCGTTGACCATCGTTTCGGTCGACAGCACGGGCACGCGCGGCGGGGTCACCTTTGACGCGGTGGCGCAGACACTGCGCTACCAGGCCAGCGGCGCTTCGTTCGATCCGCTGCATCCGGGAAGCGATTCCTTCACCTATACCATCGCCGACGCCGCCGGTCTACAGAGTACGGCCACGGCGAACATCAGCCTGACGCCCGAACCGCTCACCTTTACCGTCGCTTCGGTCGATTCGCCGGCGCGCCTGACCGATCTGCAGACCATCGCCGTAGACTACCAGATCGATCAGAGCGGACTCGCCGGGCGCAACGGATCGGTAACGGTCGAACTGTTCCTGTCGACCAACGGCACGCTCGACGGATCGGACCGCCCGCTCGGCAGCCGGACCTTTTCGCTGGCCGACTTCAGCGCCGCCGGCGATTCCTTCAGCGGCGCCTTCTTCGTTCCGCCGACGGCGCTGAATGGTCTGCCATTCGGGACCTACCACTTCCTCACACGGGCCTCGCTGGCAGTGGACGGGTCGACGGTGAGCCCGCAAAGCGTCGGCAGCTCGGCCCCGACGCTGTATGCCCCCTCGTACTCGGCGCAGGTGCAGGTTGCCGGCGAGCGCTTTGCCAACGGTGCGCCCGTTTTGATGACAGGGACGGCCGTCGATACCAGTAGCGGCAGTCCGGTGGCGTTTTCCGAGGTCGTGGTGGGCGTGACGCGCAGCGGGCTGACGCAGAACTTCGTGGCCGAGACCGACGCGCTGGGAAACTTCACGTTCGCGTATCCGTCGGTCGACGGTCTGGCGGGAACGTTCCAGGTGGCCGCCCGGCACCCGGACTTTGCCGCCGAGGACGCCGCCGCCGAGGACTCGTTCTCGCTGGTGGACCTCAACCTGCCGAACTCGCCGATTGCCCTGGACGTGCCGAGCGGGATCGCAACGTCCGGCACATTGACGCTGACCAACCCCAGCGATCAGGCCCTGACCGGGTTCGTCGCGGAGTGGTCGGGCTTGCCGAGCGGCTGGGAGATCACGATCGACAACCTGCCCGCGAGCCTCGGCGCGCACGCCAGCAGCACGCTGCGCTATACCCTGACCGCGCCGCCGGGGGACGCCGACGAGCACTTCATGCTGGCCATCCACTCGTCGGAAGGCGCGAGCGACCAGGTGCGCTTCGAGGTCGATGCGACTCCGATCCCGGCGCAACTGACTTTCGACGACGAAGTTCTCGTGCGCGGTCTCGTCCGCGGCGAGCAGAAACTGATCGAACTGACCGTGTACAACACCGGGCAGGAAACCGCCCATGCGGTGACCGTGCAGCTTCCTGCGCTGCCCTGGCTGACACTCGCCGGCGAGGCGCTGATCGGTGAGATCCCGGGTGGCGGGTCAGCAACGGTAGCACTGCTGGTCAATCCGGCCGACGAGGTACCCCTTGGCCACTACATCGGCCAGATCTTCCTCCGCCACGACGACAGCCACACCGATATCGCGGACTTCGACTTCGGCGTGACCTCCGATCGCACCGGCGGGCTGCGCCTCGAACTGACCGACGAGCACACTTATTTCGGTACGGGTGCGCCGAAGGTTCAGGACGCCATCGTCCGCCTCCTGGACGCCAGGACCGGGGCGCTCGTTGCCCGCTACGACGGCGTCGACGGAGAACTGCAGCTTGCCGATCTGCCGGAAGGAAGCTACCGGGTGCAGGTTTCGGCGGCGGATCACTTCAGCTACGACCGGACGGTTACCATCGACGCGGGCAGCGTGCGGACGCTGCAGGCGTTTCTGGCGGTCGAAGGCGTCAAGTATTCCTGGCATGTCGAGGAGACGACGCTGGAGGACCGCTATCACCTCGTCCTGGACAGCACATTCGAGACCGACGTGCCGGTGCCGGTCGTCACGATCGATCCGCCGATCCTCGAGTTTGCCGATCTCGCGCCCGGCGAGAGCAAGGTAATCAATCTCACGGTGACGAATCACGGATTCATCCAGGTCGAAGACATCAATCTCGATTTTCCCGATCCGACCGGATTCGTGATCACGCCACAGGTCGATCACTTCGACCTGCTGGCGGCGAAGTCGTCGCAGGTCGTGCCGGTGACGATCGAGCGATTGCCGATCGGATCGGGTGGGCCGTTGCCGGATGACGTTCGTCCGGACGACGTTCGTCCTGAGGGCGCGCCTGCATGGCCCGATGGCTACGATCCGACGCTGTGCGTGGTCACGGGTGCCAGTTCCGGGAGGGTGAGCTACGAATACCCGTGCGGTCCCGTCGGCGTGGAGCGCTTGGTGCCGGTCGGTTACGATGGTCCCGACTATGCCGGCCCGCCGTGTCCGCCGGGCTCCCCAGGCGTGTTCGTGAGTGGTCCTGACGGCGGTGGCAGCGGTCTTGGTAGTGGTGGCGGCGGAGGCGGTGGCGGTGGCGGTGGCGGTGGCGGCGGCGGCGGCGAGTCGTCTCCCAGTGGCCCAGGGGTCCGCTACATCGGCAATCCGCAGGAAACGCCGACCAACGTGCATTGCGACGAGCCCGGTGGGGTTCCGGATTGCCTCTTGCCACTCGGCCTGAAGATCGTCGGCGGGTTGATCATCGGGGCCGCGCTTCCGGAAACGTTGGTCGGCGCGGCGATCGGCGCTTTGGCTGTCACTGCTTTCGACGCGGTGGTCGATTACGCGACGGCCGATCCAGACGACAGGCCTGCCCTGCAGCCGGCAGTGGCCGGCCTTGCGCGCGACTTCGCCGAAAACGGTCTCGATGTGGTCGAGCAGGGCGTGCAGGACTGGATGGAATCCGGATCACCGGGAACGCTCGGCGGGATCTTCGGCGAGACGGCGGCCGACTTTTTCAAGGCGGCAAAACGCGGGATAGGGATCGGCAACACGCTGGTCGATCTTCTCCAGTGTCTCTCTGGCGATACCAGCGAAGCATCCGGCATGAGCGCACTCGCCGCGCCGGCCAGTGAGGGGTCGATGATGGCGGCGGAACTGGCTGCGGTGCTCGCCGGGGTCGATCCGGATATCGATCTGAGCGATCCCGTGGCGGTCGACAATGCGCTCGTCGCGCTCCTGGGACCACGCTTCGACGGGTTGACGCAGGTCGACGATCTGGCCGAGCGGGCACTCACGCACGCAGATTTCCGCACGTACCTGATCGGTGATCTGGGCTGGTTCGAGACCAGCGACGCGGCCGGACTGACCGCGTTCCTCGAATTCGCCCAACAGGCCTTCGCGAATTTCGTGCCGATCGACGCCGCCAGCGTGCCGCTGCCGGAGGGGGTCGATCCCGCGCTCGTCGGCGGTTTCGTTACGCGCTTCAACAACACGGTGCACCAGTGGAACGAGGGAATCTTTCGCGTGCAGGACCTGCCCGCCGGCGCTTCGGCGGATTTCATGGCGCTCGACACCCTGCTCGAGCTTTACGGACGGGCGGCCGGACCCGCCGACGCCACCCAGGAGGTTCGCGACCAGATCGCCGCCTACGACCAGGCGCTGCTGAATAACGTGCGCGAGGCCCAGGTCGAACTGCAGATCGAGCAGTTGAAACAGGTCGAAGGGGTTTGCGCGACGGTTCGCTTGCGGATCGAGCAGGACCTGGTGATGAGCCGGCAGGCTTTCATCGGGTCGCTCACGCTGGAATCCGACGACGAGGATCTGAGTCAGATCGCACTGAATCTGGTCATTACCGACCTTGCTGGCAACGTCGTTGCGAGCAATGTGTTCGGCATCAGTAACGACTATCTGTCCGGGATCGACGCCCTCGACGGGACTGACGGCCTCGCTGCCGGCGGCTCGTTTACGTCGGAATACACCTTCCTGCCCTCGACACTGGCTGCCGCCGAGGGACCGGCCGCTTACCGGATCGGAGGGACGATTTCGTTCCGCGACGTGACCGAGAACCACGATCACCTCATCCCGCTCGATCCGGTGACCGTCCATGTGCTGCCGCAGGCAGAGTTGACACTCGACTACTTCCAGGAGCGCAATGTGGTTTCGGACGATCCGTTCACGGACGATATCGTCGAGCCAGCGAGCCCGTTCCTGCTCGGCGTGCTCCTGAGCAATGACGGCCGGGGAACCGCCGATTCGCTGCGCATCGAATCCGCGCAGCCGAAGATCATCGATAACGAGAAGGGCTTGCTCGTCGACTTCAAGATCATCGGTTCGCAAGTCGATGGCGAAAGCCCATCCGGCAGCCTGACCGCCGTTTTCGGCAACATTGGCCCCGGCGAGACGGCCGCCGGCGCGTGGTTCCTCGAATCGACGCTGCAGGGCAAGTTCATCGACTATCAGGCGACGTTCTCGCACGTGAACGCGCTGGGCATACCCGAGCTTTCGTTGATTAAGGCCGTGCATATTCATGAACTGATTCATGGCGGCGACTTCGACGGCGATGGCCGTATCGACTTCCTGGCCAATGACGTCGCGGATCTGCAGGATCTGCCCGACCGGATCTACCTGGCGAGCGGTCAGCAGTACGCCGTCGGTCAGGGCAACGGCAGCGTGGGCGTGGTGTCGCAGGCGGCGGATCGGATCGTTCTGAGCCTCACCACCGAATCCGGTTCAGGTTGGCAGTACTTCGATGTCGCGGCGAGCCCGGTCGATCAGCGCTTCCACATCAGCAGTGTGTCGCGCGACGGATCGGTTCTCGAGGCGGGCCAGTACTGGTTTACCGACCGCACATTCACCAACCTCCGCGTCAGGCCGACCTACGAGGACCGCATCCACCTGATCGATGACCACGCGGGAGCCACCTACACGATCGTTTTCGACCGGATCGTGCCGGCGCTTCGGGGTACCGATGGCGACGACATTCTCGACGGTACGAACGACAGCGATCTGATCGTCGGTCTTGGCGGAGACGACATCCTGCGGGGCAAAGACGAGAACGATTCGCTTTTCGGCGATGATTCGGTGATCGGATCGACCGCCCGTGGCGACGATTCGCTGACCGGCGGCGCGGGCGACGATACGCTCGACGGCGGCCCTGGAAGCGACACGGCAATCTACACCGGGGTGCGCAACGACTACGAGGTGACGCTGGCCGGTGCGACCTTCCTTCTCGTCGACAAGCGCAGCGGTGCTCCGGAGGGCAGCGATCGGGTCACGAATGTGGAGCGGTTCCAGTTTGCCGACGGTACGATCGACGCCGGCGAACTCCTTGCGGTCAACCGGGCACCAGCGGCTGTTGCCGATCTGGCATCCGCGCTGGAAGCGGGGGGCGTCAACAATGGGACGCCAGGCAGCAACCCGATCGGCAACGTCCTGGCAAATGACACCGACCCGGACACCGGGGACAGCCAGTTCGTGCAGGGTGTCGCTGCGGGCACCCCCGTCGGGCCGTTGGCGACGGGGGTGGCCGAGAGCATCGCCGGCAGTTTCGGCGCCCTCGTCCTGGAGGCAGACGGCGCGTTCCACTACACGCTTGATGATCAGAAGGCGAGTGTGCAGGCGCTCGACGCTGAAAGGCAATTGGTTGACATCTTCACGTATACCATGAAGGACGCTGCTGGCGCGACGTCGACCGCCACCCTGACCGTGACGATTCATGGCGCAAACGACGCCCCGACCGGCCTGAGCGACGACGAGCCGGCCGCGAACCGTGTTGCCGAGGGCGCCGCGAATGGAATGACGGTCGGAGTCTCCGCTCGGGCAACCGATGTCGATTCGCCTGCGCTGTCCTATTCGTTGACGGACAACGCCGGAGGGCGCTTCGCGATCGATCCGACAAGCGCAGTGGTGACGGTCACCAACGCAGCCCTGCTGGACTATGAGGCGGCCACGAGTCACACGATCACGGTGGCGGTTTCGGACGGGGTGCTGATCTCTTCGCAGAGTTTCAGCATTGAGGTCACCGATGTCGCCCCATCCGCTCCGGTGGACACGGATCCGGCGGTGAATCGCGTTGTCAAGGGGGCGGCAACGGGAACGGCGGTCGGAATCACCGCGTCGTCCATCGATGTGAACGGTGGAGCAGTGGCCTACGCATTGGAGGATGACCTTGGCGGCCGTTTTGCGGTCAATGGCACGACCGGCGTCGTGACCGTGGCAAATGGGGTTCTGCTCGATTTTGACACGAGCAATACGCACAGCATCACCATCCAGGCTTCCGATCCGAGCGGCGCCTTCAACACGCAAACCTTCCGGATCGACATCACGAACGCTGGAGGCGTGACGATCAATGGAACATCGGCCGCGGACGTGATCGACGCAACGCACACGCCTTCCGGTCAACCCCTCCCGACCAACGAAGACGATACGATCAACGGCGGCAACGGCAACGATACCATCCATGCGCTTGGCGGCAACGACCTCGTGAACGGGGGGGCCGGAGTCGATACGCTCCGAGGCTTGGCCGGGGACGACCAGATCATCGGTGGCAGCGGCCCAGACATACTGACCGGCGGGGCGGGTTCCGACAAGTTCATATTCGCAAATCAGGCGGAAAGCGGACCGAACGGGCCTGACACCATCACGGACTTTGTCCACGGGATCGACTTGATCGACCTGTCGGCCATCGGTGCGAACGTGCGGGCGGGAGGTCAGGATTTTATCTTTGCGGGGCAAAGTGCCAACGTGTCCGGCTACAGCGTTACATGGTTCGAGAACCGCGGCAATACCATCATCCAGGCCGACGCCGACGGAAGGATCGGGGCCGACTTTACACTGGTCCTTGTGGGCACGCGTCTCGGTCTCAACGCGGCGGACTTCGTTCTTTGAGGAGCACAACACGACCAGGAGGGGCATCCCTATACGCATCGCGGACGCAACAATAGCGCAGTTGGATACGCTAAACGGGGTTGCCAACCGGGGGCGAATGAAAGTGTTGGGCGGATACCTCATGCCTCTCCCCCTCGCGGGGGAGGGCGATCACCGATGCCAACGTCTCTCCATCGGACAAAGCACTTCGACCAACACTTTCTTCGCATTCTTGCCAACCAGCTTCACCGCGCCGCTTGGGTTGCGTCTGACCGAGCTGGCTAGTGGCATGCATCGCCAGCGCCATGCCGGTTGCCGCTTTGGCGGAGAGCGATCTCAGCAGGTCTGGCAAGGCCCAGGTCATGACCATGATTCGCCATGATCGAGTGTCGATTTTTTTTACAGTGACTGCCGGATGGTTTTTGTAACAGTCTGATCAAAAAAGAAATTAATAAGTGGTATGGTTATTGCTAAGTTTTCGTGCAGCCAATAGCTTGGAATTTCCGGGCGCAATTGCTGACCATCAACTTGACAAGGGGAGAAACATCATGTTCTTGGCATGGAAAAAATTCGCAGTTGCAGCCGCCCTAGTCACCGCAGCGCCTTTGGCCTCTGCCACGGTATTGCCGACTGGCGCGTGGCAAACCTTTGGCTTCGGCGTTGCACCGTCGTTCATCGATACCTACACGATTGACGTGGCCCCAGGGACGCATGTGAAAGTGAAGATCGTCGACGGCTTCATCATCGGTGACGAGTTCTCGTACTCGGTCGACGGCGGTGCGCTACAGTACACTTCCGACGCGGATGCCGACGACGGCATCTCGTCGGGTGCTTTCGACGGCGACGCCGCGTGGGCTGACGCGAGGCTCAGCAAGGCACTGATTTACCTGCTGCCCGGTTCGCATACGATCGACATCTCCATCACCGAGAATGCCGCAGGCACTTCGGGAGGTGGTGCGTTCATCCGGGCGGACCTTCCCGAACCCGCAACGCTGGGCATGATCGGCCTGGTGCTCGCTGGCCTCGGCTTCAGCCGCCGCAAGGTTGCCTGAGTGTCGGGGCTACCTCGCCCTAAGGAACGAAACCCCGCTGCGGCGGGGTTTTTTGCGTCCCGCGGTTTTCCCGACGGGAAGCTGACCGAGTGCTCGCGGAGCGAGCGGCGAGCGGGTGCTCTCAGAAAAGAGCGATGCTCGCGTGCGGCGAGTTGTGGACTTGCCTTGGTGGTGTGTTCTGCGTTCAACAAAGCCGCTACGCGGAGGAGAGGCGGCTGCAGGGAATTTGTTGTCTTCGACAAACGGTCATGACTTTTCCAGGCACCCCCCAATCATGAAAGTCATGACCGTTCCCCTCTCCCCCAACCCCTCCCCCGCGAGGGGGGAGGGGAGGTTCGTGAGTCGCGTACGCGACTTTCACAGTAATCGTCATTCAGGGGCTTAGCCGGAATTCAAATAGCCGCCGCCCGAGACGACGAAACCGTATCTGGTCATGTCCTTTCCTCCCCGCCTTGATGTCTTTACCGTCACAAGGTCAAGCAAAGCGGCGAACAAGAAGCTGCGCCGCCTTTCAGAACGCGAAGGCGAATACCCCGCATACCGCGCGCCTTGCCCACGATCAGGCTCTCGGCAAGGCTGCTCAGGGTTCCATGAAGGACTTCACGCAGTTCTACAAGCAGTTCGTCGAGAACGAATCGTTCAAGCGCTTCGTTGCCGATAGGTCTATGCGATAACGAGTCCGGGCTGAGGGAGGTCGTCACGAGTCGGAAGACCGGTCTTCCTGGTGTTCTCACGCTATCATGCCGTCCTGACGCTGCCGGGATGAATCGCGGCGTTGCGCTGCCGCGGGCCATCACCGGCGAGCGTGCCCCCCTTTCTATTCGACGACCGTGCCAGCAGACATTCGATCCGATGACCTTGTGCGAGCCCGCTCGCTGGCGAAGTATCGCCAGCGAGCCGCCGCCTACGACAGTACCTGTGGCCCGACCTGGCCGATCCGCGAGCGCGCGGTGGTTGCACTGCACCTGCAACCGGGGCAGGTGGTGCTCGACGTCGCATGCGGGACCGGGCTGAGCCTGCCGCTGCTGCGGGCTGCCGTCGGCGAAACGGGCCGGGTTTACGGTTTCGACCAGAGTCCGGACATGCTGGCGCGGGCGTTTGCGCGGGCGGATGCCGCCGGCTGGCGCAACGTCAGCCTGTTGGAAAGCCCGGCGCAGACCTTGGTGCTGCCCGAACCCGTCGACGCACTGCTCTTTCACTACACCCACGACATCCTGCGCTCGCCGGCCGCCATCGACCGGCTGCTGGCCGTGGCGCGTCCGGGAGCCGCCGTGGCGATTGCCGGCATCAAGTACTTTCCGGGCTGGCTGGCACCGCTTAACCTGTGGGTCTATTGCAAGAATCGTGGTTACAACGGTGCTCCCGGCGAACTGGCCTCGCCCTGGGACCGCATCGCGCCCCGCCTGACGCATTGGCAGTGGGCGCCGACCCAATTCGGCATGGGCTACCTCGCCTCCGGCCGGGTCGGCGACCCCGGCGAAGGTGCCGGATGAGCGGGCAGGCGCCGCCCTCGGCAGCTTCCATTGAGCGCGTTCCCTGGCGCCGCGTCAGCGTCGCCGTCGTTGCGTTGCTGTTCCTCAACGGCCTGCTCAGCTTCCGGGACTGGTGGCCGACGCCGGGAATCCTGCCGGATCACCGGCTGGCGCCCGAGTTCGTCTGGTTGTGGCTCGCGCTGCTCGCCACCGTGGCCTGGCGCGGTGCGCTGTCGCCACGTGCGCTCACCCTCTTCGCGCTCGTCGACCTGCTGCTGGTACTCGGGCGCTACGCCGAGGTCACTGTGCACAGCCTGTTCGGGCGCCCGATCAACCTGTATTGGGACGGTGCGCAGATTCCGCGCTTCCTGTGGGTTTCGGCGCAGGAACTGGCGTGGTGGCAGAGCGCTGGCCTGCTGGCGAGCGTCGGTCTGCTGTTCGCGATCCTGTTCTGGCTGCTGCACCGGGCGATCGCGGTGGTCGCGCGCGATGCCGTTCCCTTCGCCCTGCGCTCGCGCTGGGTGTGGGCAGGCACGGCGCTGGCCGTGTTGCTGGTGGTGGCGAATCTGGCCGGCCTGCGCGCGACCTGGCCGGTCGTCTCGAAGCCGGTCATTCCGACCTACTGGCGGCAGGCACAACTGCTGGCGACGGCCTTCTCGCCACAACGCCAGGCCAGCCTGCTGCCGGCCTCGACAGCAGTCGACGCGGCCCTGGCCGCGGCGCCGGAGCACGTACTGGCGGCGCTGCACGGGCGCGATGTCTATATGATCATGCTTGAATCGCTGGGGGCGGTCGTTTACGACGATGCCCGCGCCGAGCGGGCCTTGCGACCGAGCCGCAGCCGTTTCGCCGCCGACATCGCCGCCAGTGGCCGGCAGGTGGTGTCCGCCTTCTTCCGATCGCCGACCTTTGCCGGCGGGTCGGATCTCGCGCACCTGGGCCTGCTCTCGGGAATCGACCTCAGCGACCCGATGCGCCACGACGTCCTGCTGACGACGCAGCGGCCGACGCTGAATTCACTTTTCCGGGCGCAGGGCTACCAGACCTTCGGTCTTTATCCTGCGTTGGACTGGGAGTGGCCCGAGCGTGCGTTCTACGGTTTCGATGTCTTCCTGGCCCGCCGTGATCTGGGCTATGCCGGGCCCGCCCTGGGATTCTGGGAGATTCCCGACCAGTTCAGCGCGGCTCGTTTCGAGCAGCTCTACCCACGCACTGGCGAGGCGCCGCCCCGTTTCGTCTTCTTCCCGACCATCACCTGCCATTTGCCGTTCAGCCCGGTGCCGCCCTATCAGCCCGACTGGTCGCGCGTGCTTGGTCCGCAGCCTTTCGACGCGCTCCCGCTTGCACACGCACTGGCCGAGCAACCGAACTGGCTGGACATGTTCCCCGATTTCCTGCGCATGGCGAACTACACCTACCAGTGGCTGGGTGCCTATCTGCGCCAGCCGGAGCCGCGCGAGGCGATCTATGTGCTGATCGCCGATCATCAGCCGGCGGCAAACATCACCGGCGAAGACGCTTCCTGGGATGTGCCGGTGCAT
>WBZL01004582.1_pt1 | contig 11835 bp, 7 predicted proteins | sample 5204291 | NCBI WGS metagenome assembly WBZL01 (sample SAMN12344345, study PRJNA552823) | activated sludge metagenome | biome: Activated sludge suspended growth; feature: Nitrification reactor; material: Wastewater; isolation source: activated sludge from nitrification reactor of wastewater treatment...
ACCACGACCCCGAAACCGGCTACATCTACCTAAGAGCCCGCCACTACGACCCCACCACCGCCAACTTCACATCGCTCGACCCGCTTGTCGCCGTGACGGAGGAACCCTACGGATACGTAGGAGGCAACCCCGCCAACCGAACCGACCCCAGCGGGCTGGCGCCGTGGGACGGGTTGGACGATTGGTCGATCGATCTACCGGGCGATAGGTGTTTCGGGCCCGGAGACGACTGCGAGAACCCCCACAACGGCCACGGCAACGCCGTCTCCGGCGGCGTCGTTGACTTCGCGAGCGGTGTGCTCGACGTCAACCCGATCACCGCGACGACCAACGCGCTCGGGCTGAGTGACACCAGCCAGTACGCGAACGAGTGCTCCGGCTGGTACCGAGGAGGCCAGGCGTCGATGATCGCCGCCGAGCTGGCCATGGGAGTGGGCTTTGCCCGGCAGTCGACACGGCTCGGGGATGCTGCCTACCGGAGTCGGTTCCTCGGCGCTGACAGCTACCTCTTCGGTAACGCGTCCCTCGGGGCGCACACGAGAGTTGGAGGGGGCTTATTCAATCCCATCACTCGGGGACCGTGGCGCCTTGGCTGGTCAGTGCATGGAGTGCCAGTACTCCGCGTAACGATCGCGGGCTGGAAGGTGACTCTATTGGTGACCAGTGGGTTCTGACACGATGTCTGGGGACTGGGTTCGCGCCGCACGAGTTCTCGCATCATCTATTGGCGACTGGGCTGGGGTTGTTCCACAAGAGAAGTGGCTGAACGATCGGCTACTTGAGTTCACGTTCGAACCGAACGATCAGTTGGCGGCGACAATGAGCCTGGTGGTGTCCTCTGAGCAGTTGATGTTCTTTGCTGGTCGTGGAACTTGGTTCGAACTTGGTGCCCTCGATTGCGCTGCTGGCGAGGCTGCGGACCTCGCTCGGGCTGTGGCTGCGGGTGGCCTGACTGAGAGGGTGGGCCGTCATCGGGTCCGGTTCACAGTTGATCTCGGCGACGGGAACGAGGCATCGGGCTCATCGACGATCCGGAGGGACCAGCTCGATGCGGAGCGGGGAACCTATCGGTATGCGCCGTATCCCGACGGCAAGAGCGGGGAGGGCTGAGGTCGGCCTACGGCGCGGGTCAGGTCGTCGGGGTGCTGGTCTTGGTGTTGATGGTGGTGGGGGTTGGTCCGCGAGATGATCAAGAAAGCGCGGGGGCGGGGAGCTCTGGTCGCGGCTCTCGTTGGTGGCGGGGTTATTGGTCGACGATGTGTAGGGCGTTGCGGACGCGGTTTTTGGCGATGAGGCCGTCGAGGATGTGGAGGATGGCGTCGCGGTCGTCGGGGTCGAGGTTGGCGAGGTCGTTGACGCGGTCGGCGAGTTCGTGGTCGGGGCCGGTGAGGGGCCGGCGGGGTGCGGTGTCGATGACGAGGTAGTCGACGGACACGTCGAGGGTTTGGGCGAGGCGGACGAGCATGTCGATGCTCGGGGTGATGCGCTCGTTCTCGTAGCGGCTGACGCGTTGGCTGTCGGTGCCGAGGCGTTCGCCGAGCTCGGCTTGGGACCAGCCGTGTTCTTTGCGGAGCTGTTTGATGCGTTCGCCGAGGGGCATCTCGGGGCCTCCGGGGGTGTCCTGGAGCGCCCATTGTGCGCCGAGGTCGATGATGTTGTCGTCACCTGGTGTGTCCACCATGCCCCCTGAATGTGTTCTACTAGGCACTAGTTCTGTGCTAAGAATCGCACAGAAGATTTTTCTTGGCGAGAGCTGGGAGGAGGTGCCGAGTGCGAGGAGTCGCCGGGGAGGTCGTGGCCCGCCTGGCCGATGAGGTGTCGGTCGAGCGCCTGGTCGAGGGCGCCGGGGTGGCGCTGGTGGAGCGGCGCGGGCAGCTCACGGGCGGGTGCCCGTGGTGTGGGGCGGTGGGGGCGTTGGGGGTGGATCGGGCGGCGAACACGTGGGCGTGCTCGGATTGCGGGGAGCGGGGCGGACCGGTGGAGTGGGTGGTGCGGGCCGAGGGGGTGTCGGAGCGTCACGCGGTGGAGCTGTTGCGTGAGGGGGTGGCGGTGTCGTCGACGCCGGCGGGGTCGGGCCCGAAGCGCTCGACGGTCCCGAAGCTGCCGGCGCCGTTCGACTCCGACATGGCGGATCCGGTGCTCCTGGATGCGGTGGTCGGCTTCTACCACCGGGTCCTGTTGGAGGAGCCCGAGGCGCAGCGTTGGCTGGCCCGGCGGCGGATCACCGAAGAAGCGACGCGCCACTTCCAGCTGGGTCTGTCGAACCGGACGTTGTGCTTCCGGCTCCCGCACGCGAACCGGCGGGAGGGCCGGGAGCTGCGCGACCGGCTGCAGGACCTCGGCGTCTACCGCCGCAGCTCCGGCCACGAGGCGTTCCGGGGATCGGTCACCTTCCCGGTCGTTGACCCCGACGGCCAGGTCGTGCAGCTGTATGGCCGCAAGATCGGCGGGGCGCTGCGCAAGGGCACGCCGCTGCACACCTGGCTGGCGTCGATCGAGCGGCCCCTGTTCAACGTCGCCGCCCTCGAAGCGTTCGACGAGGTGATCGTGTGCGCCTCGATCATCGACGCGCTGTCGTTCTGGTCGGTCGGGTTGCGTCACGTCGTCGCGGTCGCCGGCCCCGAAGGCGTCGACGCTTCGCACCTGGCTGCGTTCGCGGAGCACGAGATCGCCCGGGTGCTGATCGCGTTTCGCCGTGACACGACCGGGGATCGTGAGGCGCGCCGGTTGGCGGACCGGTTGGCGCCGGGCGGGGTGGAGTGCCTGCGGGTCGAGCTTCCGGCGGGGGCGGACGCGAACGACTACGCCTGCAGCCTGGACCGCCCCGGCGATGGCCTGGCCCGGGTGGTGCGCGCCGCCACCTGGATGGCCGGCAAGACCAGGGCCACGACCACGACCGCCGGCACCGACCCGGGCCCGGTCGTGTCGCCGGCGGAGCCTGCCGGGTCGGCGCCCACCGGCGGACCGGAGGCGCCGGTCGACGAGCCCGACTTCGACGGGCCTGGTGTCGGCGAGCCTGACCTCGACGAGCCCGTGGCCGACGACGGCGACAGCGTCAACGAGCCCGTCGAGGACGACGAACGCGACGGCGATGAGGGTGAGGGGTGGGTGGTGTCGCCGGTGCCGTTCTCACCACCGCCGGGGCATGAGCCGGTGCTCGATGAGTCGGGGTCGTTGTGGTTGCGGTTCGCGGACCGTCGTTGGCGGGTGCGGGGCCTGGAGCGCAACACGTCCTTCGATGTGCTGCGAGTCCAGGTGATGGTCACCAGGCAGGTGTCGGGGCCGGGGGCGGGGTTCCACATGGACACCTTCGACCTGTGCGCCGCCCGGGCGAGGGCGGCGTTCTGCAAGGAGGCGGCCGGCGAGGTCGCCGTCGAGGAGGCTGTGCTGAAGAAGGATCTGGGGCAGGTGTTGGGGGCGGCGGAGGTGTTCGTGGAGGAGGCGATCCGCCGGGCCCAGGAACCGGTCGATACGGCGGTGCGGCTGGACGCCGATGAGCGGGCGTCGGCGCTTGAGCTGCTCTGTGACCCGGACTTGGTGGACCGGATCGTGGCGGACTTCGCCCGGGCGGGGATGGTGGGTGAGGCCACGAACTGTCTGGTCGGCTACCTCGCGGCGGTGTCCCGCAAGCTCGCGAAGCCGTTGGCCGTCGTCGTCCAGTCGACGTCGGCGGCGGGCAAGTCGGCGTTGATGGAGGCGGTGTTGGAGTTCGTGCCGCCCGAAGAACGCGTCAGCTATTCCGCGATGACGGGTCAGTCGCTCTACTACATGGGTGAAGGCGACCTGGCCCACAAGGTGCTCGCCGTCGCTGAGGAGGAGGGCGCTGAGCGGGCCTCCTACGCCCTGAAGCTGCTGCAGTCCGAAGGCAGCTTGAGCATCGCGTCGACGGGGAAGGACACGACGACGGGTCGGCTGGTCACCCATGACTACACGGTGCGCGGTCCCGCCGCGATCTTCTTGACGACCACGGCGATCGACATCGACGAGGAGCTGTTGAACCGGGCCGTGGTGCTGACCGTCGACGAAGACCGAGAGCAGACGAGGGCGATCCATGACCGGCAACGCCGCTCGCACACCCTCGCCGGGCTGCTCGCCGGCTCCGAGCGCGACGCGATCGTGAAGCAGCATCGGGACGCCCAGCGGCTGCTGGAGCCCGTCGCGGTGGTGAACCCGTTCGCGGATCGGCTCGGCTTCACCGATACCGCGACCCGCACACGGCGGGATCACGTCAAGTATCTGACGCTCATCTCGGCGGTCGCCTTGTTGCACCAGCATCAGCGCGAGCACCACACGGCCCGCACCGCCGATGGGGCCGAGGTCGCCTACATCGAGGTGACCCTGGCCGACATCGCCGTCGCGAACCGCCTCGCGCATGAGGTGTTGGGCCGGTCGTTGGATGAGCTGCCCCCGCAGACCCGGCGGGTGCTGGGTGTCATCGACGCCCTCGTGGGCCGACGGGCCGAGGCTGATGGGTTGTCGCGGGATCGGGTGCGGTTCACCCGGCGGGATGTGCGGGGGGCGTGTGGGTTGTCGGACCCGCAGGTCCGCAAGCACCTGGAGCGCCTGGTCGAGCTCGAGTACCTGGTGGTGCACCGGGGCGGGCCGGGGTCGTGCTTCGTCTATGAGCTGGTCTTCACCGGTGACCTGGCTGACGGCGCGCCGCGCATGGCGGGACTGGTCGACGTCGATGCGCTCACCGGTGCTGTGGCTACGACGACAACCTCGACCCCCGGCACCGCCACCTCGACCCCCGACAGGGGCGGCCGCGACCCGGCTTCGACCCCCCAACGACCCCCGGTCGACCCCGGGTCGCTCCCCGCTGGGGGCGGGTCGAACGGGCAGGTCAACGGCACCGACGCCACCCGACCGGGTGTCGAGAACCCGCAGAACGCGTCGCGGGGGCCCGCCACGGAACCGCGGTCACAGTCGCAGCCCGCCAAGGCGGCAGCGGCCCTGACCGGGTCGGGGGCGGGGTCGAACGGGAGGGGCCGCTGATGCCGGCGAGGGGCGCACACAAGCCCCGGGCGCCGATCGGGGATCCGGCCGATCGGCATTCGATCGAGGCGCACCTGGTTGAGTTCGCCGAGTGGATGGGGGTGCGCGGCTACTCGCAGCGCACGATCGAGGACCGGATCCGCCGCCTCGTGTGGCTCCAGCAATGGCTCGCCGATCGGGGGGTGACGCGCACGGCGGAGGTGACCAAGCCGATGCTGGACCGCTACCAGCGGCACCTGTTCCACTACCGGCAGGCCAACGGCAAACCGCTCACGTTCCTCACCCAGAAGGGCCGGCTGACACCGATCCGGGCGTTCTTCAAGTGGGCGACGAAGACGAATCGGATCCTGTTCAACCCCGCCTCCGAACTGGAGCTCCCGAGGGTCGAGCATCGCCTCCCCAAGCACGTGCTGAGCGTCGCAGAGGTCGAAGCGGCGATGTGCCAACCGGACCTGACGGACCCGTTGGGGGTTCGGGATCGGGCCATTCTCGAGATCCTCTACTCGTGTGGGATCCGCCGTTCGGAGCTGGTCGGGTTGCGGTTGTTCGATCTCGACGCCGACCGGCGGTCGCTGTTCATCAACCAGGGCAAGGGACGTAAGGACCGGGTGGTGCCGGTCGGCGAACGGGCCCTCGCCTGGTGTGAGCGCTACCTGGTCGAAGTCCGGCCCCATCTCGTGGTCGAGCCCGATGACGGGTGGTTGTTCTTGGGCCAGGACGGGCACCCGTTGGGGGCGGGCTGGTTGACGACCCGGGTGCGCCGCTACCTCGACGCCGCCGCGGTCACCAAGGGCGGGTCGTGTCACCTGTTCCGCCACACGATGGCCACGCTCATGCTCGAAGGCGGCGCCGACATCCGGTTCATCCAAGCGATGTTGGGTCACGCCGAGCTGTCCACCACCCAGATCTACACGCGGGTGTCGATCAACCAGCTGCGCGCCATCCACGACGCCACCCACCCCGGATCAGCCAACCAGGCGAGCCGCGACCGGGGCCTCGACAACGACGAGACCACCGGCGACGACCAGCGCCGCGCAGCGTTGCTGGCCGCGCTCGACGACGAAGCCGATGCCGAACACGCCGACCACCCCGACCCTCGGGAGCCGAACCGATGACCGCCACCCACAACCCCGCCACCCCCGCTGGCAGCCCGACGAGGGCGATCGTGTATGTGACCGCTGAGGGTCTCCCCGACGCATGGGTCGTCAACGAACGAGAGGTCGAACTGCACGTGACCCAGCCCGCTCGCCGGTCGAAGCGGTCATCGTCGTGGCCCTCGACGAGGCCCGATCCTGGGCCGCTGATGTCTACGCCGCGGTCACCATCGCCCACCGGGAACACACCGGCGACCCCACCGCACTGACCGACTACGAGCTCGCCGCCATGCCCGATCCGGGCCGGGTCGTGTTCGAATCGTTGGCCAACAGGTGGCACGAACCGGACCCCGCCGCCGCCAGGCTCCGAGCCGGCCACGGCCTCGACGACGGCCCGGATGGTTCTTCTTCTTTGGGTTCAACTGGTTGATCTAGAGAACCGCCCGCACCCGGTCTCCCGCCCGCGCGCGCACCCGACCACGGGGTGCGCGCCCTGTCGCGTCCCGGGCCGGTCACAGCACCACACAGCCCCGCAAGCTCGGCCCCCGACCTGATGAGCCGTGTCCCGCATCCCCGGTCCCCGCCACCAGCGCCCGCGCCACCACCCCTCGCACCTACGCGCCGACGAGGCCCTGCGGCTCACACCCTCGACCGGGAACGACTTCAGGGAGGGTCACAGACTTGCAACTACGTTGCGCAGCCGGCCCACCACAGTCCCGCCGTTGAGGCGGGACAACGATGCTCCCGCCCTCCGCTTCGCTCCGGTTGGGCTCCCGCCCCTCCGGTCGCTTCGCTCCCTGCGGGTTGGGCACGGGCCAGCCGCTCCGAGGTGGGGGCCACCGAGACGAGCGACCGGCGACAGCGACCGGGAACCGTGCGCGGAATCTCGGACACGGGCGGACCAACTCAGGGCCCAACTCGGGGAGCGCGATGCGCGACAAGTCACTCCCGGCAGGCCCGTCGAGTGACCCGATTTGTGACCCGCACGGGCAGGTCCGGTTTCTTCGCTGGTTCGGGGGGACCGAGCGGAGGTGGGGACGTGAAGGGGAGGCCATTTCGGTCGTGTTGAACATCGGCAAGCTCGCAGCGGGCCAGGCGGCCTACTACCTGGATCTGGCCAGGGTCGACGACTACTACACCGGCCGCGGTGAAGCACCGGGCCGGTGGTTGGGCGCGCTTGCCCCCGTGCTCGGCCTCGAGGGTGTGGTCGACGCCGGGGACCTGACCGCTTTGTTGGAGCACCGCAACCCGGTGAGCGGGGAGCGGTTGAACCAGGCACGCATGGCGGGCTTCGATCTCACTTTCCGGGCACCCAAGTCCGTGAGCCTCCTCTACGGGCTCGGCGTTCCCGGCGCCGTGACCGGTGAGGTCGTTGCCGCACACGAGGCGGCGGTCGACGCGGCGATTGGTTACCTGGAACGCAACGCGTGCGGGACCCGACGCTTGATCAACGGCGAGATCACCCCCGTTGAAGGCGACGGGTTCATCGCGGCGGGGTTCCGCCACCAGACCTCCCGCGCTGGGGACCCGACGTTGCACACCCACGTGCTCGTCGCCAACGTCACTCGCAGCGGCGATGGTCGTTGGGGGGCGTTGGATGGCCGGGCGATCTACGGCCACGCCCGCACCGCCGGCTTCTGCTACCAAGCCCAACTGCGTGCCGAGCTCACCCGCCGTCTCGGCGTCGAATGGCTTCCCGTCACCAACGGTTGCGCCGATGTGGGCGGCATCCCCCGCTCGCTGATCGAGGTCTTCAGTCAGCGCCGGGCCGAGATCGTGGATCGCATGGATGCCCGCGCCGAGCACTCGCCGCGGGCCGCGCAGATCGCGGCGCTCGACACCCGCAAGGCCAAGGTCTACGACGTCGACGCCACAGCCCTGCGCACCGACTGGTCCCAGCGCGCCCACGACGCGGGCTTCGGTGTCGGTGACGTCGCTGACCTGTTGGCGCGTGGCGTGCACCGCGAGCCGCAGGTGGGCTCGGTCGACGCCCTGTTCGACGACCTCGCCTCCCCGCAAGGCGTCACGCGCCACACCTCGACGTTCGAGCGCCGTGACGTGGTCCGCGCCATCGCGGAGCGGCTCGGTGACGGCGGCGACGTCACCATGATCGAGGACCTCACCGACGCGTTCCTCACCGAGGACCGCGTCGTCGTCCTCGACACCAGCCACCAGCCCCGCTGGACGACCAGCGAACTGCTCGCCACCGAGGCCCGTCTCGTCGAGCGGGCCCACGCACTCACCGACGCCGGCGCCGGGGTCGCGATCGGGCTCGCTGTCGACCTCGCTCTCGCCGAGCGGCCGTCGATCTCGGGCGAGCAAGCCGACATGGTCCGTCACCTCACCGCATCGGGGGCGGGGATCGATCCGGTGATCGGAGCAGCGGGGACCGGCAAGACCTACACCCTCGATGCCACCCGAGCCGCGTGGGAAGCCTCCGGCCACCAAGTGTTCGGCGCCGCCCTGTCGGCCCGCGCGGCGGCGGAGCTGCGGGCCGGTTCGGGGATCGCGTCGACGACGATCGCCCGGCTCCTCGGTCGCCTCGATGACGGCCGCCTGGTCCTGGACGGGCGTTCGGTCGTGGTGGTCGACGAGGCCGCGATGGTTGGCACCCGCACCCTCGATGCCTTGTCCCGTCACACCGCCGCCGGCGGAGCCAAGCTCGTATTGGTCGGCGACACCGCGCAGCTGCCCGAGATCGACGCCGGCGGATCGTTCCGGGCCCTCACCGAGCAACTCCCGACCGCGCGACTGGTCGAGAACCGCCGCCAGGTCCACGACTGGGAACGCCAAGCCCTCAACGACCTGCGCAGCGGCAACATCCGTGAAGCCGTCACCGCCTACGACGACGCGGAGCGGATCTTCTTGTCCGACAACGCCAACGCCCTGCGCCAGCGCCTCGTCAACGACTGGGCCACAGCGCATCTCGCCGGCGACGACGCCGTCATGATCGCCACCCACCGAGCCGACGTCGGTGACCTCAACGACCGGGCCCGCAGCCTCCTCGACGGCGCCGGGCAGCTCGGAGAGCGGCGCCTGGTGGTCAATAGCCGCGAGTTCGCCGTTGGTGACCGGGTGCTCGCCACGGGCCGGAACCACTACGACATCGATATCCTCAACGGCGACCTCGGCACCATCACCGGGGTGAGTGACCGGGGCGTGACGTTCCGCTGCGAACGCGTCGACGCCGAGCGCACCATGCCCACCGACCGCCTTGTCGCCGGCCACTTGGATCACGGCTACGCCCGCACCAACTACAAGACCCAGGGCGCCACCGCGGATCGTGTCTTCACCCTCGGCGACGACGGCGACCTCGACCACCAGGCCGCCTACACCGCCCTGTCACGAGGCCGGGTCGAGAACCGGCTCTACATGCTCGAACCCGACCACGACCTCCTCGACCCCAACCCGAAGGGAGCGCAGCGACCACAGGGGCGCGAGCACATGTTGGACCACGTCGAGCGTGAACTGTCCAGAGACCGCTCCCAACACCTCGCCACCACCCACCTCGCCCCCCACACCGCCGCACTCCTCGCAGCAATGCCCGAACCCGACACAGGCCTCGCCGTCGACCTCCTCGCCCTCCTCCCCGAACCCGACGAGGCGCGCACGCACTGCTCGATCACCGACCCTTTGAGGGCCGCCCTGCCTGACCCCACCGGCAACCACCACGCCGACGGGACCGTCGACATCAACCCGCTCCTCGACCGACTCCAGCACCGACCACCCCCGACCATCGACGACAGCCAAGACATCGGCCTGTGACCCGCCGCCCGGCCCACGATCACCAACGCCAACGGGCCTGGCCTGCGAGACTGGGCGAGTGAGCACCACCGCTGACACCGCGCCCCGCACCGGCCGACACGCCAACGCGGACCGTCGCGGCCCACCAACCCGCGGCCACAAACACGCGTCCGCGCGTTCGGGCCGCTGCCCCACACACCGTCGCGGCCCCCGCACCGCGTTACCGCAGGTCACGTCGGATGCCCGACCGGATTCCGCTCGGCGAAGCGTCGGGTCGTTGAGTTACTACGACCCCACAACAGGCCAATTCACATCGGTAGACCCAATTGTGTCCGTCACAGAGGAACCATACGTATACAGCGGCGGAAACCCCGCCAATTGGCAAGATCCGTCCGGTAGATTCCGAATTCCGGGAACGAGTTACTGCATAGACATAGCCGACTCCGCGTGCCATGGATCTGCTCGCGATGAACATGGTGGAACTATTGAAGGGATCATTTATACTCCGTTTGACCGTCCCGGTCTAGTTGCCACTGCGACGGCTACTGCCTTCTGCCTCGTTCCAGTTGTTGGATGGGCTGAATGTGCAGTTGTTAGCACAGTTGCTTTCATGGCACGGGCGGGTGAGCGGATCGCAGACCATGGATTCAGCAACTCGCTGGGCGATAACCTCGTGGACGGATTGTTGTCGTATATCACCGTGGGCCTGATTGGCGGCTCCTTCGACGGGCTTGCGCACCTGAAGGGCCTCCCAGCTATCGGGAGGTCAGTAGAGTACGCAGGCAGGATCATTGGTGCTGGCTATGACGGGGTCAGTACCGTCAGTTGGATAGCCGAACAGAACCAAGAGAGGGGCGACGCGGGATGTTGATCAAAAGTTGTGCTCATTGGGCCGTCGATAGAGTGGCGTGATGTGTGATGGTAAAGAGTCACTTCAACAATCCAGGTTCGCAAGGTGGCTTAGTTGGAATAGGTGCACTTAGCCTAGTAATAGCGATTAGTGGTCTCATTATCGGAAGGTATCTTGGCGCGGCGATCTACGGTGTAGTAGGTGCGTTTTTGATATTGTGGGCGCCGAGGCATTTCCGGGTAACGGTGTGCGAGGAAGGCGTAATCACGGATGTCGGGGTATTGATAAGGCGCTACGCATGGGAGGAGATCTCATCAGCTTCAGTTGGGCATGGCGTAACAGGTATGGCAAGTGGGGTGAGAGAACGGTTCGAACTCAATCTTGTGGACGGGAGGGTTGTTGTATTTGGAACTCTGAATGCGCGGCGCAATTCGGACCCCGAGGCTGAAAATGAAGTGCGAATGGCCGTGAAGTCTGTTAATGACCAAATAGCCCTCCGTGCTTCGGGGTGGTGAGCCCTCTCTGCGCCAGGCGTGGGTGAGTTCGACGGCTTGATCTGGCACCGGGATGCTGGCCTGATCTGGCACCATCTGGCGGGTGAATTTAGCGGTTGGTGAGCCGGTAGCGGGTGGCTTCGTCGTTCGAGGCGGACGTCGAGCTCAACTCGCCGTGTTGTCGCCGGCGACGGTCTACATGCGCCTGGCGGCGATCTCGGGGTTGTTCTCGTTCCGGTTGAGAACGCTGGTCTGATTTGGCCCCTCTTTGGGGGTGTCGCGTTGGTCTGAGTTGGCCCCACCTGGCCTGGGACTGTGGATTTGTGTGTGTAACCGGTGTGGTCATGGCTAGTTGGTGGCCGCTGTGATGCGGTCGTGGTAGTGGATGGTGAGGTGTGTCTGACTCTTCGCGACAGGATAGGCTGGGATTCAGACTGAAGCGCCCCAGGTTTGTTGCCGCATCTTTCTGAGTTGGAAGGATGTTCCATCGTGCCGAAGAAGATCGATCCGAAGGTCAAGGAGCGCTGCGTGCGTCTCGTGCTCGACCACTTGGGTGAGTACCCGTCGCTGACCGCTGCCGCAGAGGCTGTCGGGCGCCAAGAGCGTGTTGGGAAGGAGTCCGTGCGCCGCTGGGTGATGCAAGCCCAAATCGACGGCG
>WBZL01004583.1_pt1 | contig 11833 bp, 9 predicted proteins | sample 5204291 | NCBI WGS metagenome assembly WBZL01 (sample SAMN12344345, study PRJNA552823) | activated sludge metagenome | biome: Activated sludge suspended growth; feature: Nitrification reactor; material: Wastewater; isolation source: activated sludge from nitrification reactor of wastewater treatment...
ATGGAATGGCGCGGTTGACGGGGCTCGAACCCGCGACCCCCGGCGTGACAGGCCGGTACTCTAACCGACTGAGCTACAACCGCGCATCCCCGCCCGGATCGCCGCCCGAGCGTGGAGCGGTTAATAGGCATCCCCGCCCCCCCCGTCAAGCGCGCCCGAGCAGATTCGGCGAGGGATTTTCATGGCTGGAGAAGGAGGATGGTGGGTCGTGAGAGGCTCGAACTCCCGACATCTTCGGTGTAAACGAAGCGCTCTACCAACTGAGCTAACGACCCCTGCGGCGCCCCAACCGGGGCGTCACGGGCACCGGACCCGCATTTAGCGGCTTGGCCAGGCCGGGGCAAGCCCTGCCGGCGCCTCAGCCCCGGACCGCCCCCCTGAGTCCGATCCCGACGAGACCCGCATTGATCAGCAGGTACGGCGAGGTATCGCCGAAGGTCCGGCTCACCGCCCGCGTCCAGTCGGCGAGATGATGGACCGGTTCGAAGGCGATGAAGACGCCCGCGAGAATCGGCAGGGCCGAGGCGACCCACGTGAGCGAGGTCGGCTTGACGTATTTTCGGAAGGCTGGCACGGCGGCGGGTCCCTGGCTGGATCGGAAACGCCCCCGATCACACAGCGCCCGGGTTAAGGGCGCGCCAAGCCTGCGTTCGCTCGTCCCGCGCCGTGCCTATCCGGCCCCTGCGACCAGATGCCCCTCCCCGACGTCCCGAAGGGTCAACCGCCCGGGGCCCTCGCCGGTCCGGTAGACCGGGCTCGGGACTTCGCCGCCCGGGCGTTCACGGTGCTGACGCCGGTGCGAAGGGTCAGGCACCGGCACGGCGTCGAGCAGGCGCCGCGTGTAGGCGTGTCGGGGGTTCGTGAATATCTGCGCCCGCGTCCCCATCTCGACGATCTGGCCGAGGTACATCACGGCGACGCGGTCCGAGATGTTGTCGACCACCGCCATGTCGTGGCTGATGAAGAGATAGGCCACGCCCATCTCTTCCTGCAGTTCCTTCAGCAGCCCCAGCACCCGCGCCTGCACGCTCACGTCCAGCGCGGACACGCTTTCATCGGCGATGATCAGGTCCGGCTTCAGCGCCAGGGCACGGGCAATGCAGATGCGCTGGCGCTGGCCGCCGGAGAATTCGTGCGGATAGCGATCCAGCTGGTCCTGTGACAGGCCGACCCGCAGCATCAGGTCGGCCGCGCGCGCACGCCGGTCGGATGCCGAGCCGATACCGTGGATGAGAAGCGGTTCGGCGATCAGTTCGCCGACCCGCATCCGCGGGTCGAGCGCCGCCATCGGGTCCTGAAACACCATCTGGACCCTGCGGCGCAGGGATCTCGCTTCGCCCCGGCCCTGCCCCGTCAGGACCTGCCCGCCAATCGCGATGCGGCCGGAATGCGCCACGAGGCCGACCATGGCCCGGGCGATGGTGGACTTGCCGCAGCCCGATTCCCCGACAAGCGCAAAGGTTTCGCCCTTGCGGATGTCGAAGCCGACATGTTCCACCGCGTGAACGTTGAGGGCCGCCCGGCCCAGCCAGCCTGTCTTGATCGGAAAGCGCACCACGACATCGGAAAGCTCGGCCACGGTCGCGTCGGCCGGCGCGTCGGGACGGAGGGTGCGGTCGGGGCGGTCGCCGATCCTTGGCACCGCGGCGAGAAGCTCGCGGGTGTAGGGCTCTGCGGGAGCGTGGAAAAGCGATCCGACGGCGGCCTCTTCCACCTTGCGGCCGGACTTCATGACGATCACGCGGTCGGCCATCTCGGCGACGACGCCCATGTCATGGGTGATGAGGATGATGGCCGTCCCCAGTTCCCGCTGCAGGTCGCGCAGCAGGTCGAGGACCTCGCGCTGAACCGTCACGTCGAGGGCGGTCGTCGGCTCGTCCGCGATCAGCACCTCGGGCCGCATGGCAAGCGCCATCGCGATCATCACCCGCTGGCGCATGCCCCCCGAAAGCTCATGGGGATATTGCGCCATGCGCCGTTCGGGCTGCGACAGTCGGACGGAGGCGAGCGCGGCCAGCGCCCGGCTGCGGGCCTCGCCGCGGCTGACATGCTGGTGCGCGCGGATCGCCTCGGCGATCTGGGAACCCACGGTCAGCACCGGGTTCAGGCTCGTCATCGGTTCCTGGAAGATCATCGCGATCCGGTCGCCGCGCAGGCTGCGCATCTCCGACTCGGTCAGCGCGGTCAGTTCGGTCGCGCCGAGCCGGATGCGACCGGCGGTGACGCGGACCGCCGGCGGCGGCAGGAGTCCCATGATCGCAAGCGAGGTTATCGACTTGCCCGAACCGCTTTCGCCGGCGATGGCCAGCGTCTCGCCCCGCTTCAGCGTGAGGGACAGGTCCTGGACGAGGGGCTGCAATCCCGCCTCGGTCCTGACCGAGACTGTCAGCCCCTCGACCGAGAGGACCGGCCCGGGGTCCGGGGCCGGCACGGCCCCGGGCTGGTTCGCTTCCGCGAGAGTCATTCGAAGACGCAGCGCGGGAAATAGAAGCTGACGACCCAGTTCGGCATGTCCACGATCTCGGATATCCTGAGGTCACCGCAGGTCGAGACCAGCATGTAGGCTTCGACGGCCGCCATGCCATGCCGGGCAGAGAGAAGGTCGACCATGTTGGCCACGGCGTCCCGGCTGGCCGCCATGAGGTCGGGACCGATGCCGGTGGTGACCTCGTAGCCGCGGACGTCAAGGTGCCGTGTCACCGGGCCGGACGTGGTGAACCGCGGGGTCTTCAGGTTCGCCCCCCGCACCAGATCGAGCGTCAGCACCACATCCATCGGGCTTTCGATGGCCGTGCCGCAGACCTCGCCGTCGCCCTGCGCCGCATGGGTGTCGCCCACGCTGAAGAGCGCCCCCGCCACCTCGACCGGCAGGTAGAGGACCGTCCCTGCGTTCAGGTCGCGGATGTCGAGGTTGCCGCCCACCCGGCGCGGCGGCACCACACTGTGGAGCCCCGCTTCGGCCGGCGCGTTGCCGATGGTGCCGGCGAAGGGCTTCAGCGGAACCCGCGCCTGATCGGACCAGAGCGCCGGGGCCATGGTGCCGGGGTCGAACTTCCACACCTTCAGCGCGGGGTCGGGGAACTGGTCGGCCAGCAGCCCGAAGCCGGGGATGTTCGCCGTCCAGCCGAAGCCGGCGCCGTCGAACGCCCTCGGGATGAAATCGCCGACGGTGATCTTCAGTGCGTCGCCCGGTGCGGCACCTTCCACGAAGATCGGCCCGGATACCGGGTTGATCTTGCCGAAGTCGAGCGTCTGAACGTCCGCGACGGTGGACGACGGGCCAAGCTGGCCCGCCGAAGAGTCGTTGCAGTGAAACAGGATGGTCGATCCCGGGGCGACGCGCAGCGCCGGGGCGAGGGTGTTGTCCCAGCCGAAGTGGTGCTGCGCGCCATGGATCGTGTAGTTGCAGTCCTTGCACATGTTATTTCACGTAGACGTAGTCATAGTTCACGGGGATCGAGACCGGATCGACGTAGAGCGCGTCGTCGCCGCCCATCCGTTCAGATTTCATGGTGTAGCGTTCCTCGTTGAACACCGGCACCCACGGCGCCTTTTCCATGACCCCCATGTAGACATCCGACCAGAGCTTGAGCCGCTCCTCCGCCCGCGCCGGGTCGGAGAGGCTGTCGGCCTCCACCGCCATCTTGTCGAGCGCTTCGTCGCAGAACTTCGACCAGTTCCAGCCCCCGTCGCCCGCACCGGCACAGCCGAGGATCGGGCCGTAGAAGTTGGACGGATCGGGGAAGTCGGCGATCCAGGCCATGCCGCCGGACCAGATCATCGGTGCCGTGCCCGCGCCGCCTGCCTCGATCACGTTTGCCTGCGCGAGCGACTGGATGTTGGCCTTGATGCCGATGGTCGCGAGGTCCTGCTGGATCGCCTGGGCGATGCGCGGGTTGGGGTCGGTGTTCATGACGTAAAGGTCGGTTTCGAAACCGTCGGCCAGGCCCGCGTCGGCCAGAAGCTTCTTCGCGCCTTCCACGTCATAGGGATAGCCGGCATAGCCTTCCGTGTAGCCCGGCATCGAGGGCGGCAGCGGCTGGGTGGCGGGCACCGCGCGGCCGTTGATGATCTGGGTGATCCGCTCCTTGTTGATCGCCATGTTCACGGCCTTGCGCACCTCGACCTTGTCGAACGGCGGCATCGTCACGTTCAGCGTGATGTAGCCGGTGTGCAACTGGCCGCCCTGGACGACGCGGGCCGCCTGCGCCGGGTCACCCATGACCTCGGTGAACTTTGCCGGCGGGATGCCGTCGCCGGGCACGTCCACCTCGCCGTTCTGCAGCCTGAGGAGGGCGACCACCGGTTCCTGCCCGACTTCGAACACGACGCTGTCGAGATAGGGCACGCCCTCGCGCCAGTAATCCGCGTTCTTCTCGAAGACCAGCCGCTGTCCCAGCGTCCATTCGCCGAGCCGGAAAGCCCCCGTGCCGACCGGCTGCTTGCCGAAATCGCTGCCCAGAGCATCCACGGCCTCCTTCGGCACCACGGAGGCGAAGTTCAGCGCCATGACATGCAGGAAGGTGGCGTCGGGGCGCGACAGCGTGATCTTGACCGTCAGAGGATCGACGACTTCGACCCCCGACAGCCCGTCGGGGCCGGCGGCCTCGAACCCTGCGATGGAGCCGAAGAAGCCCGCGCCCGGCGACTGTGTGGCGGGGTCGGTGACCCGGTCGAGCGAATATTTCACGTCCTCCGCCGTCATCTCGCGACCGTTGTGGAACTTCACGCCCGGGCGCAGCTTGAAGGTGTAGGTCAGCCCGTCGGGCGAGATCTCGTAACTCTCGGCGAGGCCGGCGCGCAGGGTCGTTGTCCCCGGCACGTAGTCCATCAGCCCGTCGAAGATAGACTTGATCATCGACCAGTTCTGCCAGTCGTAGCCGATCGCCGGGTCGAGCGTCGCCACATCGTCCTTGTAGGTGATGGTGATCGTCCCGCCCGGCTTCGCATTGGGGTCGGGGGTATAATCCTGCGCCGCGGCGGGCAGTGCCAGCGTCAGCGCGAGGGCGGTGGAAACGAGCCATTTCTTCATGTCTTCTCTCCTGTTGAGGTGGTTTCTGGTTGGTGATGGTCAGCGCAGACGGATGCGGGGATCAATGAGCGGGGCAACGAGGTCGGCCAGAAGGTTCCCGATGACGATGGCCAACGCCGAGACCAGGGTGACGCCCATGATGATCGGGATGTCCACCCGCTGGATTGCCTGCCAGGCAAGCTGGCCGATGCCGGGCCAGCCGAAGACGCTCTCCACGACGACGATGCCCCCCATGAAGATGCCGATGTCGATGCCGATCATGGCGACGACCGGCAGGATCGCATTGGGCAGGGCATGGCCGAGAACGACGCGAAGGCCGGAAAGACCCTTGGCCCGCGCGGTCCGGATGTAGTCGGCACGCAAGACCTCGATCATGGAGGAGCGCATCATCCGCGAATACCAGCCCGATCCGAGAATACCGAGCGTGACCGCGGGCAGCACCAGATGGGCCGCCGTCCCGTAGCCGCCGATCGGAAACCAGCCGAGCTTCACCGCGAAGACATAGAGCAGAAGCAGGCTGACCACGAACTGAGGAGCGGAGACCGTCACGAAAGAGGCCATCATCAGAAGCTGGTCACCCGCCCTGCCCCGCATCAGAGCGGCCGCGACACCCATCGAGAGACCGAGGACAAGTTCCGCCACGATCCCGGCGGACATGAGTTGCAGCGTGGCTGGAAGCCGCGACAGGATGAGTTCCGTCACCTCGGTCTTCTGGAGGTAGCTTCGCCCCATGTCGCCCTGGAGCAGCGCCGCGAGGTAGCGGCCGTACTGCACCACGAAAGGCTGATCGAGGCCGAGCTGCCGGCGGATGTTTTCCACCGTCTCGGCCGTGGCCGACCGACCGGCGATCTGGCGCACCGGATCGGCGGGCAGGACATAGAGCAGAACGAAGGTCACGAAGCTGATCCCCACAAGGATCAGGGCGGACTGGACCAGACGGCGGAGGATGTAGCCGGCCATGTCAGTCGCGCCCCCGCTGCGTGGGGTCGAGCACGTCGCGCAAGGCATCGCCCACGAGGTTGAAGGCGAGCGCCAGCAGGATGATCGCCGCGCCGGGGATGAAGACGAGCCAGGGGGCGGCCTGGAAATAGGTCTGGTTCTCGAAGATGATGTTGCCCCAGGACGGCGTCGGCGGCTGCACGCCCACGCCGAGGAAGGATAGCGTCGCCTCAAGAAGCACGGTCGTGGAAATTCCGAGCGTTCCCCAGACGATGATCGTCGGCACGAGGTGCGGCAGGATGTGATGAAAGAGGATGCGGCCGGTTCCCGCGCCCAGCGTGCGCTCGGCGGCGATGAAGTCGCGCTCGGCGAGCGATGTCGTCTCGGTATAGATCACCCGTGCCGTCTGCACCCAGTTCACCAGAGCAATCACAAGCGCGACGATCCAGAGCGAGGGCTTGAAGATCGCCGCGAGGCAGATCGCGAGGAGCAGCGCGGGAAACGCCATCATCAGGTCGGTGAAGCGCATCAGCGCCGAGCCGATCCAGCCCCGGAAGAGGCCCGCGGTCAGCCCGACGAGCGTTCCGATCAGGAGGGCCATCCCGTTGGCCACGACCCCGATTATGAGCGAGGTCTGCGCGCCGTAGAGCATCCGGCTGAACAGGTCGCGCCCCAGAAGATCGGTCCCCATCACGAAGCGGCCGTCGGGTGGCAGCGGCGCGCCTTCCAGGGTGAGCCCGTCGAAGAGTTGCTCCTGCGGCGGATAGGGGGCGAGCCAGGGCGCCAACACCGCGGCCCCGACGACGAGGACGATAAGCAGAAGACCGAAAAGCGCGAGCCGCCGCTCCATCAGGCGTCGCAGGGCGCTCCGGGGCCGCGGGGGAGGCGCGGCAAGCGACAGGTCAGCCACCCTGAACCTCCTCTCCGCCAGGAAGGGTCGCGTCGCGGCTGGCGACGATGCGCGCGGCGGCATCCTCGAAGCTGATCCGCCAGGCCATCGCCATCCGGCGCAGTTGCGCGTAGGCTTCCTCCTCGGTCTTTCCCCGCGCGGCGAGCAGCGTCACCGCACGCACGACCGTCTGGCGCCCGTCGAGCCTGCGCCTCAGGTCGGCGATCTCTGCAAAGAGCGCCCTCTGTGCGTCGAAGGCGTCCCGGGCGATCAACAGCGCCGAATATGCCCCGTTGTCGCCCACAGGCTTCAGAAGCTGGGCATGGGCGCCCGCCCTGAGCGCCCATTCGATCCGCCCCGGCGCCTCGGACCCGATGAGCGCGATCATCGGCACCGGGGGTTGGCCGGGCGGCCACGGGAACATTCCGTCATGCCCCATGTCGGCATCGAAAAAGACGTAATCCGCGCCGATCGCATCGGCCCCGAGTTCCGGCCAGGATTGGGCCACGTCGAGGCCGATGGCCGTCAACTGCCGCACCAGGGCGTGGACGGTCGGATGGGGCCGGTGAAGGATTGCCACCCTTGCGCCGCCGAGATCCGGAATCCGTATCGGCCGCCTCACGACACCACCCGCAGCTTCGCGCCCGTGCCCATATGGGTCGAGCGGGTGAGGTAGGGATCGCCGGCCACGCGATCGCGCCTGTGGACGAGGCGGAATACGCCGCCCTCCACCCGCGCCACTAGGGCCGGCAGGACGGTATGATGCGTTTCGGGGTCGATGATCCCGCCCAGGGCATGGCCGTCCGCGAGAAGCTGCGACAGCGGCAGTGCCTCGGCCCCCGGCCGCCCGTCCAGCAACCGTGCGAGTTCCCGCACCGCGGTATAGGCGGCCGCCTCGTGCGAGGAGCCGAACCTTCCGCCCCCAGGCCAGCCCTCCACCCCGCGGAAGTAGGGGCCGGCCGCGACAATTCCTTCCGCGGCGATCCCGATCGCGGGCAGTTCGCATTCCGTCATGTTGCACGACAGGACCGGGCAGCGCGACGGCTGGAAATGCGGGTCCTGCTGGCCCAGATCGCGATAGGCAGAGAGGAATTCGTAGGATGAGGGCCCGATCAGCGAATTCAGGATGAAATCAGGCCGCGAGAAGCGGATCTCCTCGATCATCCGGCCGACGTCGCGCGATCCGATGGGAAGATACCTTTCCCCGGCGATCTCGCCTCCGGCCTGCGAGATGCGCTCGCGGGCGAGACGGTTCATCTCCCAGCCCCAGATGTAGTTCGATCCCGTCAGATAGGCCTTGCGGCCATGCGCGGGCATCACCCACTCGAGCAGTGGCAGAAGGTGCTGGTTCGGGCAGGCATGGGTATAGACGACATGGTCCGACGCCTCGAACCCCTCGTAGGGAACGGCATACCAGAGCGTCCCGCCATAGCGCTCGAGCGTGGGGATGACCTCCTTGCGGCTCCAGGACGTCACGCAGCCGATAACATGGCGTGCGCCCGTGTCGCGAAGGATTTCCTCGCAGAGGGGGCCATAGAGATCGACGTTGCCTTCCGGATCGCGCTCGACCGGCACGAAGGACAGATCGAGCGCAGGGTCGGCGTTCAGTTCGGCGATGGCGGCGAGCGCGCCGGAACGGCAGGCCTCGGAGATCAGCGAATAGCTTCCCGAACGGGAATAGAGCAGTCCAATCTCGATGCGCCGCTTGGTCACGCCGTATCCCTTGAACGCAAAAGCCCCGAAGCAGCAGGACGGACGCTGCGCTCGGGGCCTGGTTGCCGCATGAAGTTGTAGTCGTTCCTTTCCGACAATAATGCGACTGGCCGACAGATCAACAGTCTTGTGGCAAGCCGACGCGTTCAGGCCGGACATTCGCGCCCCTCCCGCGCGTCGGCGCCCCTGGCAGGCGGGCGCCTGTCGGCCGGAGGGGTGCCAGCGACGACGGGCATGGCGCAGGGCAAGGAGGGATGGTGGGTGATGAGGGATTTGAACCCCCGACATCTTCGGTGTGAACGAAGTGCTCTACCACTGAGCTAATCACCCGATCGGCGCGGTTCCTAGCCGCAATCGCGCCACTGCGCAAGAGGGCAGACCGCACGCAGACGGGGGCGATTGCGTGGACGGATCGACACTGCCGCTGCACGGGGCCCGGGGGGCGCGTACGCCGAACCCGTCGCCACGCCCGACCGGCTCGGCGGCATGGTCGGGACAGCGTCATCCCTCGCTGAACAGACGACTTGCGCACGCAAGACTTGGTGAGCGAGCGCAAGTCGCGCCGGCGCAAGCAGTGGCGCGAGCGCCGTGCTCGGCGCGAGGCGGCATAAACGAAAGAGCCCTGCGGCCGGTCACTGCCGGCCGCAGGGCAATCCACAGGCGATCCGCGTCAGGCGCTCAGTGCGCGGTCGCCGCCGCGCCGGACTTGTCCGCGACCGCCGCCCGCGCGGCAGCCTCTTCGGCCTCGGCGTCCCATTCGACGGGCTCGGGCATCCGGACGAGCGCGTTCTTCAGGACCTCGCGGACATGGGCAACCGGGATGATCGTCAGTCCTGCCTTCACGTTGTCCGGAATCTCCGCCAGATCCTTGGCGTTCTCCTCAGGGATCAGCACGGTCTTGATGCCACCCCGAAGTGCTGCCAGAAGCTTCTCCTTCAAGCCTCCGATCGGCAGCACGTTGCCCCGCAGCGTGACCTCGCCCGTCATGGCGATGTCCTTGCGGACCGGGATCTGCGTCAGGACCGAGACGATGGAGGTGACCATCGCCACGCCGGCTGACGGCCCGTCCTTGGGCGTGGCGCCTTCCGGCACGTGGACGTGGATGTCGATCTTCTCGAAGAGCGGCGGCTTCACCCCGATCTCCGGGCTGATCGCGCGGACGAACGAGGACGCCGCCTCGATCGATTCCTTCATCACGTCGCCGAGCTTCCCGGTGGTCTTCATCCGCCCCTTTCCGGGCAGCTTCAGCGCCTCGATCGACAGAAGATCGCCACCGACCGAGGTCCAGGCAAGGCCCGTGACCACGCCGATCTGGTCTTCCTTCTCGGCCAGGCCGTAGCGGAACTTCTTCACACCAAGGAAGTCCTCGAGGTTTTCCGGCGTCACCTCGATCCTCTGCACGTCCTTGCGGACGATCCGGGTCAGCGCCTTCCGCGCGATCTTGGAGATCTCGCGCTCGAGGTTCCGCACCCCCGCTTCGCGGGTGTAGGTGCGGATCATCTCCTGCAAGGCCTCGTCCGTCAGCTTGAACTCGGTCTTCTTCAGGCCGTGGTTCTTGACCTGCTTCGGGATCAGGTGCTGCTTGGCGATCTCGCGCTTCTCGTCCTCGGTGTAACCGGCGAGCGGGATGATCTCCATCCGGTCGAGTAGCGGCCCCGGCATGTTGTAGCTGTTGGCCGTGGTCAGGAACATCACGTTCGAAAGGTCGTATTCGACCTCGAGATAGTGGTCCATGAACGTGTTGTTCTGTTCCGGGTCGAGCACCTCAAGCATCGCCGAGGCCGGGTCGCCGCGGAAGTCCTGCCCCATCTTGTCGATCTCGTCGAGCAGGATGAGGGGATTGGTGGTCTTGGCCTTCTTCAGCGCCTGGATGATCTTGCCGGGCATGGAGCCGATGTAGGTGCGCCGGTGGCCGCGAATCTCCGACTCGTCCCGGACACCGCCGAGCGAGATGCGGATGAACTCGCGCCCCGTGGCGCGCGCGACCGACTTGCCGAGCGAGGTCTTGCCGACGCCCGGAGGGCCGACGAGGCAGAGGATCGGACCCTTCATCTTCTGGCTGCGCTGCTGCACGGCCAGGTACTCGACGATCCGCTCCTTGACCTTTTCAAGGCCATAGTGATCGTTATCAAGGACTTCCTGGGCTTTCCTCAGATCCTTCTTGACCCGGGACTTGACGCCCCAGGGCAGGCTCAGAAGCCAGTCGAGGTAGTTGCGCACCACCGTCGCCTCGGCCGACATCGGCGACATCGACTTCAGCTTCTTCAGTTCAGCTTCCGCCTTGTCGCGTGCCTCCTTCGAGAACTTGGTCCTGGCGATCTTCTCGGTCAGCTCGTTGATCTCGTTCTGGCCTTCCTCGCCGTCGCCCAGCTCGCGCTGGATCGCCTTCATCTGCTCATTCAGGTAGTACTCGCGCTGGGTGCGCTCCATCTGGCTCTTGACGCGGCTCTTGATCTTCTTCTCGACCTGCAGGACCGACATCTCGCCCTGCATCAGGCCATAGACCTTCTCCAGCCGCTCGGCGACATCGAGCGTCTCCAGGAGTTCCTGCTTGTGGCCCACCTCGATGCCGAGATGGCCCGACACGAGGTCCGCGAGCTTGGCCGGGTCGCGCGCCTCGGACACTGCCGAAAGCGCCTCTTCCGGCACGTTCTTCTTGATCTTGGCGTAACGCTCGAATTCCTCGGCAACCGAGCGCAGGAGCGCCTCGACCGTCGCGCGGTCGCCCGGCATCTCGGTCAGGCCTTCGGCCCGCGCCTCGAAATAGGCGTCATTGTCGATGAATTCGACGATCCGCACCCGGGCGCGGCCTTCGACAAGCACCTTCACGGTGCCGTCCGGCAGCTTCAGGAGTTGCAGCACATTGGCGAGGACGCCGGCCTTGTAGATGCCTTCGGGCGTGGGTTCATCCTGCGTCGGGTCGATCTGCGAGGACAGCAGGATCTGCTTGTCCTCCCTCATCACCTCTTCCAGCGCCCGCACCGACTTCTCGCGCCCGACAAAGAGCGGGACGATCATGTGCGGAAACACCACGATGTCGCGCAGGGGCAACACCGGGTAGCTGGGCGAAAGCTGCTCTTTCATTCGCGTTTCCTGTTCTTCGCAAAAGGACACCGGCCCCGGACATCGGCGGCACCCGGCCCTTTCCGTTCCGCGTCCTATTTATGCAGGGCGGCACCCGCGTTCAACCGGACTCCGCCGGGCGCTGTCACATTGCCGTCAACCGGCATCCGCGGCAAGGATGCAAACGTGCGAATTCG
>WBZL01004585.1_pt1 | contig 11830 bp, 9 predicted proteins | sample 5204291 | NCBI WGS metagenome assembly WBZL01 (sample SAMN12344345, study PRJNA552823) | activated sludge metagenome | biome: Activated sludge suspended growth; feature: Nitrification reactor; material: Wastewater; isolation source: activated sludge from nitrification reactor of wastewater treatment...
TCCTGCTGTGCGCACGCGAATAAAAGAATGGTTTTTAGTACAGTGTGTCGCTGATGCGCAAGAGCATTTATTGAAACATTTTGGCCAGCTCGAAGTACCATTAGGCGACATGCAAAAGCTGGTTCGAGGCAACAAAGAATTGCCCATTGGCGGTGTGCCAGATGTAAATGCAACCATGTGGATTAGCAAGCATAAAAATGGAAAATATAAAGCAGAAGCTGGCGAAACATATATCGAATTAATCCAATTTACAAAGAATGGTCCAATCATCGAAAGCATATCGCCGTATGGAACAAGCAATGTTGAAGGCAACAAACATTACGACGATCAAATGGAATTATTTGTACAACAGAAATGCAAAAAGATGAGCATGAACTTAGCTGAAATTATTAAAGAAAAAGAAAGTGAATACCATCCACAATAATTATATCTTTACTTCACAAACAAGATTTTGACATCAAATTATGAGCACAAAAATAAAAGTAAAATTAGGAAGAGTACAAGAAACATTACTGTTGCCATTGGTTTCACGCGCAAAGGAAACTGAATATAAAAATCCATTATTGAATGACACGAAAGCTGTTGGATTATTTAAACAAATAGATGTTGACAAGAAAAAATTATTGCGAAACATAACAGAAATTGGTGTTCATGGTTTATGTTATCGTGCTTATAAAATGGATGAAGCGATAAAAGCGTTTTTACAAAAACATCCTAATGGAAAAATATTAGACATCGGTGCTGGCTTAGACACAACCTATTATCGATGTGATAATGGCAAAGCCCTTTGGTATGATTTAGATTTACCTGATTCGATTGCATTGCGCACACAACTTTTGCCACCACCAAATAAGCGCGTAAACTACATCGCAAAATCTATGTTAGATTACTCTTGGATAGATGATATTGGCGATATCAGTAATGGTTTGTTTATTACAATTCCAGGTGTATTGCCTTATTTTAAAGAAGAAGATGTAAGAGTATTTTTATCCACCATTGCACCACGCTTAAAAGGTGCTGAAATTATGTTTGATGTAATTTCTCAGCTCGGAAAATTCTTTGTAGATATGCGTATCAAAGCAGCTGGCATGAAAGAGGCACATTTAGAATGGGGAATTTTAGATGCTAAAACGGTAACCGATTGGAGTAAACATATTGAACTAGTACGAACCATCAAATTTTTTGAAGCAATGCCAAAATCTAACCAGCGACTAAGCACAAAAGTTGCTATGCAGTTTAATAGATTTTTTGATATGACACAATTATTCCACTTGCGTTTTGTTTAATAACTGTATTCTATTCAATAATAATTTTTTCCGTCATTGCATGTTTTTCATTATCGACTAAGCGCAATAAATACAAGCCTTTTGGCAAATTACTTACTATCGTTATGGGTGATTGTGTTGTCACTGCTTGTGTATATACTTCTTTACCAGCTATATCAAAAATAGAAATTTGTTGAATGTTATAATTCAGATTTTGTAATGATACTGTAAAGTTACCATTTGATGGATTTGGAAAAATTTTTATTTGTTCGACATGATTAATATTTCTAATTGCCGTGACAAAATTTTCTCTCTTATATTGTCTAAAGAAATCCCAAATTGTTTGACAATAAGAAATATCATTTGCTGGCAATCCATACCATTTATGTAAGCCATTTAGCACCTTATAAAAAATTACTTTACTGTTATTATAGTCGTTATTATAAGTAAAACGAATAAATCGCAATCCATCATTTGCTGTATTCGGCATAGAATCGACAATAGGAATTGTATCACAATGATTTTGTGTCATCCAAAATTTCACTGTATTTTCTGCACTTAAGCCAAAGCCTGGAAACAGACCGACTGTCTGCATGCCGTTATAGGAAATAGTTGGATCGTTTGTTCCATGAAATTTTAAATAAGGCACGTATGTGCTTGGAATTTTTCCTGCTAAAAAATTGCCATGCAAACCAGATACATTACATGCAGCTGCAAAACGCTGACTGCATTCTGTAGCTAACCTATCGACCATAAAACCGCCAAAAGAAAATCCGAACGCATACATACGTGTTGTATCTATTCTATATTTTGAGATAACAGTATCAATTAAACTATTTAAAAAGCCTACATCATCTACTTCTGAATTAACATTAATGATACCAACACCAGCACCTGAATTCCATGCATTTGCGCCTAACCACGGCAATGCTTCTGCATACACACAAATATAATTTGCGGTATCAGCAATGTTGGTCATACAAATATTTCTGAAATTGTCGATATCATCGCCATAGCCATGTAAACCTAATAACAGTGGCACTTTTTCTGAACTCGATGCATAAATTGCTGGCACATAAATGGCATATTTTCGCCATGCACCTTTGTATTTAAAAGTTCCTGTTGTAAAGCCTGCGAATACAATACTAGATTGAATTAGGAGTAAGCATCCAAGTATAGTCCACTTTATTTTCATACTAATCTATTTATAAAAAAAGACTCATGCACGCCTTGTGTATGAGTCTTCCTGTTAGCTATAATTTTCATTATTTATTTTTTTTAGCAGCTTTTGCTTCGCGTTTAGGAATTACTTTAGCAGCTCTGCGTTTTTCCCAATTTTGTGTAAAATTCATACGGACGCCTGCATTAAAATACAAAGTCGAGGCATTGTATTTTACGGCAGGTTCTTCCATTGGTTTATTCATATCAATTTCTTTCAACGAGAGGCCGCTGCTGTAACGCATCGTATTTGATTCTTCTGTAATTTCTTTTACATACACAAAGTGTTTGAGATAAACAGGCGTTTCATTGATGTTGGCAACATTCAGTGGCAACGGTGTTAGTGCGGAAATAATTGGCAGTAATGGTGATTCTGTTTTTAAAGAAAACTCTGTAAATTCTGTTTCTTTTGGTGAAATTGTAAATGCTTGTACGCGAATCTCTGCAAATGCCCATACATTTTTAAACAAGCGTACATCAAAGGCAATTGAAGCACTCAAGCCAATGGTTGGTTTTAATTTTGATTTTGCTGTCGCTGTATATTCTGAGCTAAAGTCGGCTAAAGCTGTCAAAGGAATCACAGGCAATCCTGCAAGTGTTTGCACTAATCTGCCTGATTTATCTATGATCTTAGCGCGTGTAACTGGTGTGCCACCCATAGGCATACACAAGCCTGCTTTGCCGGTAACACCAAATCTTTTCCCATTATCCCAATGCATTACTAAATGAGGATTTAAGTAAATAGCCGGCATAATTTTAGTGTATTCTTCTGCAAAATACGATGCTCTTTTTCCACCACCTAAATCAATATCAGTGTTAATACGTGCATCTAATTGTTCTGCATGAAAAGATAGCGTATGCAATATATCAATACCAATATATTTGTTGAACATGTGTCCCCAGCCAATGCTCGCCTGCCAGCCTCCACCTAGAGTACCAAAAATAGATTTAACGTTTAATGAGTTGGGTGTTTGATACCAATCTTTATTTCCAATTTCTTTGAATGGCGAAAATTTATTGGTGCTTAAAAATGGAATGCCATAACCAGCAGAACCATACATAAACCAACCTTTTCCTTCTGGTCTTGTTACATTCTTTCTTATTTTCAACTTGCTTTCGCTAACATCTACCTTGTTGTCGCCAACTGTAGAAGATAAAGACATCGTCTTTGCCTTTTTCTTTTGTGCAAAAACTGGCGCTGCAAATAGCAGTATCGCTGAAATAATCAGAATGTTTCTTTTCATAATTTTAGTTGATTATTGAACATTAATTGTACTATCTGGATCGTCCACCATTGACTTTGAACTTTTTGACTTTTTTGATTTTGAAGGTTTGGAAGATGATTTTGATGCTTGAGCAACACGTTTTGAACTACGTTTTTTATTCCAATGGTCAAAGTTTACACGAAGACCTGCGTTAAAATACAAACTTGATGCATTGAATTTTTGACCAGGCTCTTCCATTGGCTTGTTGATATCAACACTAGGAAGACCTGTTTGGCCAGTTAGCGTACGTACTAAGCCGCCTAATCCATCTTCTGCAAATAAACTTCTCGTACCATATCGAGCTGTGTTAGAATTTTCGTTCAGTTCTTTTCTATACACGTAGTGTTTTAAGAATTCTGGTGCTTCGCTTACATTTGCTACATTTGATGGAATTGCCAGCATACCTTCTGGTGCATCTAATTTAATGCCTAATACATTAATTTTTGAAGTTTGCTTAAACTCATCAAAGATGGTTTCTCTTAATGAGATTGTATAAGCTTGCACACGCATTTCTGCAAACAATGACAATTGTTTATTTAATTTCACATCGAAGCCAATAGACGCACTCACGCCAACAGTTGGATGATACTCTGTGTGTGCTTTCCCAACGATTTCAATTTCTAAGCCTAATAATCCAGGAATGCTTAAAGGTAAGATTGGCAAACCTGCCAAGGTTTCGATTACACGTCCTTGTTTATCTAAGATGTAGGCTCTTGAAGTAGTTTTACCAAATATTGGCAATACTAAGCCAGCTTTTCCAGTGATGCCGAAACGTTTGCCATTGTCCCAACGCATTACTAAGTGTGGAGAAACATAAATACTGAAAGTACCTGTTTTTTGTGTGGCATAGTAAGTATCTAAATCTATTTTAGCATCTAAAGATTCTGGGTGCCAAGCGAAAGTGTGCAACACGTCGATGCCTATGTATTTATTAAACATGTGTCCCCAGCCAACGTTAAAAGCAAAGCCACCACCATTGGTACCAAAAGCAGTTTTTACACTTAAGTTAGTGCCATGTTGATACCATTGTTTATCGCCAACTTGTTTTAAAGGTGAGCGTTTGTTAGTGGCTAAAAATGGAATACCATAACCACCGCTAACTGTCATGTACCAATATTTATCTGTAGGTCTTTCTACTTTTTTTCTAATTTTTAATTTTACACTTTCGTTAGAAGTTGTTGTGGATTGAGCAAAAATGCTGAACGTTAATACCGCTAATAATCCTGTAATGAACAGTCTTTTCATGAGTTTGTTTTTTTATTCGATGTTATGATAATAGAGAACGAATCCTCTAATTGCTTAAAAATAATGTTAATTGCTTAAAAATAATGTTAAAAAGGTATAATATTACAAAAAAGTAAGAAAAATATGAACAAAATGGGCTTTTTATCTTACTATTTAAGATTATGCACCAATCATATTACCTCCACAAACACGTACGCACTGTCCGTTGATACCATTTGACAATGGCGATGCTAAGAAACCAATCAACTCGGCTACATCTTCTGGCTTACCGCCTTGCTTAAGTGTTGACAATCGACGTCCACCTTCTTTAATAAAGAAAGGTAAGTTTTCTGTCATCTTTGTTTCAATAAATCCAGGTGCAACGGCATTGGCAAAAATATTTTTATTTGTTGCTGCTAAAGCTTGAGAAAAACCTATTACGCCAGCTTTTGTTAAAGAGTAATTCGTTTGGCCTACATTGCCAGAAATACCAGAAATAGAAGAAAGACTCACGACTTTAGCATCTTTACTGAATCCATTTTCGATAAATATTTGTGTAAGTTGAATTACGGCTTTTAGATTGACATTTAATACACTCCTCCATTGGTCGATGCTCATTTTTGCAATCGTTTTATCGCGAGTAATGCCTGCATTATTTACTAAAATATCTAGTTTTCCATATTTCTCGATAATGTATTTTTGTAATTCTTTTGCAGCAGTAGCTTGTGAAATATCTAATAAATACGAATCGCCATTTAATTCTGCTGCCAAAGCCTGTGCATCATCAGCAGCTTGAGGCACATCGACAATAATCACAGTTGCGCCTTCACGATGTAAAACGCGTGCTGCCGCTGCACCAATGCCGCGAGCACCACCTGTAACAATAGCTATTTTTCCTTGTAGCAAGCCTTCAATTGAAGTTAAAGTATCAGTATTTGCATTGCTTACATCAACAACTTGACCTGTAATAAAAGATGATTTATCGCTTAAGAAAAAGATGGAAGCGTTTACTACCGCAGAAGCAGTTACCTCTTCGTTTGTAATTTTTAGTTGATTAACTGTTATGCCTTTTTTGCCACCAATTTCTTTCGATAAAGCACGTGAAAATGCATCAATAGATTTTTGAATGGTGAATGTTGTAACACTTGTTTTATCCTCTTTTGATACAATCACTACTCTACCATTAGCCTTTATTTTTGAAACCGTATTTTTAATGTTGGTATATAAATCTTCGAGATCTTCTATAGTTTGCATACCTACACAGCTTAGGACTAAGCCATCAATAGTTTCGTCGTAGATAGTAGCTTGTCCTATTCTGCCATGAAATTCTTTTTGCAATTGCGATAAGAAGTCATTTTCTTTTCCAGTAATCACAATTTCTTTGTTGCTTAATTCATCATCTGAAAATGCATTCAGATTTCTTTTTAATATCGGCGGCACAGGCACCGGAATATTTAATGTTTTCAGCACATTTCTTAATGTAGCGTTTTGTAAGTAATCATTCATTTTTAAAAATATTTATAAAGAAAAAAATAACAAAAATTTTGGTGCAAATATACTTCAGTCGAGACATAAATCGCTATAAATCAGAAACAATTATCCATTGTATATTTTCTACAAATCTATTTATATTCATTTGTCAAAAAATGAATGCATGCATTCATTTTTTTGACCCTTACAAGATACAGATTATAATTTTATTTTTTACTTTTAAAGCATGGATTTATTTCAAGAAGCTGCCGATAAAATGGTGTTATATCATTTGCGTACATCATGGTTAAATATTGCGAAAGCTTTTAATGACAAAGCGTCACAATACAATGGCACCATATCGATGGCTTTTATTTTAATGGCACTCTATGAAGAAGAAGGCGTGCCTGTAACAAAAATTGCACCACGTATTGGCATGGAGCCAAATAGTTTATCTCGCACCTTGAACACATTAGAAGAAGCTGGCTATCTAGCACGCAAGCAAGATGAAAATGACCAAAGAAAAGTATTGGTTTTTTTGACAGAAGACGGCAAGAAGCTCCGCAAAATTGCGTTAAAAACTGTGTTTGACTTAGAAAAAAAAATCCAAGACAATCTGACGCCAAAACAATTAAAAGCATTTAACGAAGTCATTGGACAAGTATCAACAGCAATTGAAGACTTTGGCAAAGTCGTAGATGGAAGTGAAAAAAAGGAAAAATAAAATATAAAGCTTCTATTGGAAATATAGCAATAGTGTGACTAAATATTCTCTAGTTTCAGTTTTTCTGTCAAGTCCATAAAATAATCTTTACTCCAAATTTCCAGTGATTTTTCATCCTGGACAAATCGAACGACATCTTCTTTCACTTTATCGAAAGAAACCGTATTGATTTTATTGTGTAACAAATGAAAGAATTGCTGTCTTGTCATAGTTTCCTCTTGCCAATCACGCGTATCACGTGCCCTGTGCACAAAATGTCGCATGTCCAACGGAATACCCTTTCTGATATACCATTCCAAATCGTACCAATCGCGGCCTTTCACTCTGTTTTTCCAATTTCTGAATAGCAATGCATGCATTTTACCTGCAAATAAACTAGGTCGAGCGAAGCATTTTACATAAAAAGAAAACGGTTGAAGTAATAATTTCTCTTCCGTTACAAAACCTAAAAGCGGGTTACAGTCCACCTCTATTTTTATTTTAATTGATTTATTAGAAGCTAAGCCAGCTTGTTTCACAATATCTTCCAGCACTAGTTCTTTCCATATCGTTTCGGATTTTAGAAATGCCGATTCTACGGAAGTTTTAATCTTTTTATCTTTCTCTCGGATACTTACTTTCATGCCTGTAGCCTCAAATTCTGTAATTACGGCTGAAAAATAAGGCTCCAAAGAGAAATCCAAATTAAGATTCAAAAGAGAAAAATCCAGATCCTCTGAAAACCTGTCGAGTCCATAAAAGATACGGAGCGCAGTATCTCCGTAAAATGCTGCTTTATCGAAGAAATCCGTGCGCGACAATCCTGCTAAAGCAATTTCCTGCATAATTTCACGAAGTGCGGACAAAACCTCTTCTTCGTTGGCTGGTTGATATGCTGCTATCCATTCTTTTATCATAAGGATTCTAATGTTTTAACGAGCATAGATAAACTCTGACTTTTAGGAGCATCTTCTACCCAGGAACGGATTTCGGACACATTCAATGTGCGCAATGCGGCCTCATCCATCCGCATATCATCGAGTAGAAAATCTTGTGTTTGCCGGATACTTCTAAGTAAGACGCCGGCTGTCAGTACAATCATATCGCAAACAGCTTTTTCGGTCGACGCTATCAGCGCCGTTTGTTGCTCCGTTAATCTGACACTACGGACACCGAAAGAATAATAGGGCGCAGACAGATGCAGGTAGCTGAACCGACCTAACGGCGTGGTGTATCTTTTGGAAGTTTTCAGGGTGGCGGAGCTGACCTCATAAACACGTTCGGGTATCATTCCCCAATAAGAAAGTGCGGATTCTAGCGAAACATAACTGGGCCCCCTCAAGTGGTTAGCAATAAGCAGTGGATGTGGCAATGGTAAATCGGTTTCAGGACCAGGCACATACAATCCTCTTCGTAGCGACAGCAGTTCTCCGCTCCTGATCAACTCACTGATTTTATCGTTCGGACGGTTGTATTCAGTGAGCATTTCCTCCACAACATGATGTGATATCGGTGCTTCCGCATACTCTTTTACCCTTCTCCTGAATGACACAATGCAATTTTACAACACAATAATCGGAAAAATTCCGATTATTACAAAATGTTTTTACATAAAATTGCAAAATAAAATTAGCTTAATCGGAATTTTTCCGATTAAATACCATTTTCTATCTCAAAAAGTACCATTTTTGACCACTTTACTTTTTTAAATATAAAAAGAGGCTGTCTCAAAACAAAAAGAAGAGAACACTAAGATTATAATATTCTGAATTTTATCAGATACATATCCTAATAGAAAAGAGGCTATCTCAACTATTGAGACAGCCTCTTTTCATTTCGTCAAATGTCTATATCAAAAAGATATTAAAACGGATATTTATTCGCTTCAATGACAGCATCTGCAATAGCTCTACGTGTATTTTTTGGATTGATATCGTAGTTTTTCAATAAAGAACCAACTACGCGTTTCATCGTAAATTTCTCTACACCTGAAGCATAACTATCAATTGCATTGTCAGCCGCTTTACGAGCAATTTCTAATGCTTCATATACATACAATTGCGTCATTTTGATTTTGATTTTCAATTGGTCTTTATCTGTGTTTTTATCCGCATTTAATTTTTTAACACGTAAAATTGCTGACTCAGCCATGAATGCTACTGACATGATATCTGCCAAGTTCATCACGATTTCTTGTTCGTCCACTAATTTCGTTTTCAGTTTACGTCCAGCAGCACCTGTGATAATCATGAATACGCTTTTCAAGTTGGAAACAATTTCAGATTCATCCGCTAAGAAGCCATTATTGAAAGGATTGAAATTTTGTGCAATGCCTAATGGAATCGATTTTGCTGCATCGTTTATTTTTAATTCCTTCGTTTGGAAAGCACGTTTATAGAATTCTGCTAAAGCCAACATTCTATTGATTTCATTAGTACCTTCATATATTTTAGTAATACGCGCATCGCGGTAAGCCATTTCTACGCCTGTTTCCATAGAGTAACCCATACCGCCATGAATTTGGATAGCTTCGTCGGCCGTCCAGCAGATGGCTTCAGAACCTTGTACTTTTAAAATAGCACATTCGATAGCATACTCTCGCATAGAGTTTATTTTCGCATCATTTTCTGTAGCACCATTTGCTAAAAACTCTTTATATTTTTTGTCAACATCAGCACCTACTCTATACACTGCTGATTCGTTGATGAATGCTAACATTGCCATTTGGCCTAACTTATATTTCATCGCACCAAATTGTGCGATTGGTTGGTCAAACTGAATGCGTTGATTTGCATATTCTACAGATTTAGTGATACCAAACTTCATGCCGCCAACACCGCCAGCACATATTTTAATACGACCATTATTTAAGATGTTTAATGCCATATTAAAACCTTTACCACGCTCGCCTAATAAGTTTTCTTTAGGAATTGGAACATTATTAAAGAACAATTGAACAGTAGATGAAGACTTGATACCCATCTTTTTCTCTTCTTTACCGATTTCAATGCCTCCAAACGATTTTTCTACGATGAAAGCAGATAAACGTTCGTCGTCTTCAATTTTAGCAAAAACGATAAAGATATCAGCAAAACCACCGTTAGTGATCCACATTTTTTGGCCATTCAATAAGTAGTGTGTACCATCTGCGCTTAATGTCGCTTTTGTTTTTGCTGAGTTGGCATCTGAACCAGAGCTTGGCTCTGTTAATGCATACGAACAGCCGTATTCACCTGTTGCAATTTTTGGTAAATATTTTTCTTTTTGTGCTTGTGTGCCATAAAATACAATTGGCAATGAGCCAATCGAAACTTGCGCACCTACCGTTGTTGCAAACGACAAGCCAAGTGATAAAGCTTCTGTATATAATAAACCTGTATTAAAATCAGCGCCCATTCCACCAAACTCTTCTGGAATTGAAATACCGTACAAGCCTAATTCACCAGCTTTTTTGAATATTTCATACACTTTATCTTTATCCTTCTCGGCATCCATCAATGCTATTTTTTCAAAGCCCATTCCATGGATTTCTTGCATACAAAAGTCGTACACAGTTTGCCATATCATTTTTTGCTCTTCCGTGAATTCCTCTGGAATGAAAACATCTTTTATATCGGTTTCTGAAAAAAGAAAATTTCCACCGATTAATTTACTTTTTATTGCTGCCATAATAATTACATTTTTTTATCGAACTAAAGTTAATTCAAAAAATCCAATGCATGCATTGGATTAATAATAATTTAACGCCTTATTGCAAATAATTAATCTATGTTAATTGAAACTAAGGGAAAAAATAGAGTTTAAATAAAAATGTATATAAATAAACATTGGAAATTAAAGAATGAGTATATTTGTTCATGAAAAGAAATAAAATGTCGTACGATGACAAAACGATGCTATTGTTTAGGAAAATAGCATTGTGTATTTTAATGCATCTCTTTTTCAATGTTGTGAATGCTAATGACAGCATTAATATCAATCAGACAATTTTGAGCACAAGCTATCCTAATAAATTTACTGGTGTTAGCAGTATGTCAATGTATGAACTTGTCAAAAGTAATTATGATAGTAGCGCACAAACTTATCAGACAGCAGTTTACAATAATATTTATGATCTATTAAAACCATTAAAATTAAAAGTATTGCGATTCCCTGGTGGAACAATTGGAAATTACTATCACTTTTATGGACGTGGTCATGGTATCGACACATCAGAGACTACATGTGCGCCAGGCCGAGTAGGCAATGCCACATTTGCCAATATGCATGTAGCATTTGACAATAGAGTCAACAAAAACATTATTGAATATTTGACAGAAGAATTAGATACGCTAGAAAAATATGGACCACCAATAGACATTGCATTTCGAATCAACTCGCACACTCATTTTTACAAATACGATTTACGTAAATACACTGACAGCATTCAATATTTGATATATCAATATTTTGCTGGAGACACTGCATTTCTTAGCACTGATGGCAGTAGTATGGACAGTGTAAAAATAAATGCAATTGCAACAAAATTAATGCAATTACAACAAAATACTTTATACACTCGCATTAAACAGCAATTAGCTAGAGATACTGGTTTTGCTCGAAGATTCAAAGAAAATATGGATGCAGTTGCCTACTTAAAAGGTAAAGGTGTAAACATTGTCGGTGCTGAAATTGGAAATGAAACA
>WBZL01004586.1_pt1 | contig 11827 bp, 11 predicted proteins | sample 5204291 | NCBI WGS metagenome assembly WBZL01 (sample SAMN12344345, study PRJNA552823) | activated sludge metagenome | biome: Activated sludge suspended growth; feature: Nitrification reactor; material: Wastewater; isolation source: activated sludge from nitrification reactor of wastewater...
AGTTTCCGGCGCGCTTCCAGCTCGTCGCGGCGATGAACCCCTGAGATTGCGTTGCCCGTTTGCCATGACTTTCAGGGGAACTGGAAGAGGTTCCTGATGTCGGACTTGGCGTCCCGCCGGATCCTCGTGGTGGGAGGGTCGGGCTGTAGAGGAGGCCGATCTCGATGCCATCTTGGGCGACCACGATGCGCTCGGTGATGGCTTCGACGATGTCGCGTTTCTCCTTCGGGTCTAGGCTGGGCCAACGGGCGTGAAGGTCGCGGGCTGACTCCATGAGTTCGGACTCGGAGAGCTCCGAGATCCTGAGGAAGTCGAGGTCGGCCAGGAGAGCTGGTGTTTCATCTTCGATCTGGTCGAGTCGTTCGCGCAGCGGCCGGTAGCGTTCTTTGAATCCACGTTCGTCGATGGCATCGCTCTGATAGAGGGCGTAGAGCTTGTCCGTTTCTGCGCTCAGGCGAGTGCGCTCCCGCTCGAGGACTGCCAGGGTCTCTTCCTTGTCCTGGATCGTTGCCCGATAGGCCGAGAAGTGCCGGGCGATCTCGTCGGGCGAGAACGAGAAGTGCCGGAGCTGCTCATGAAAGATGGCTTCGAGATCTTCAATCGGGATCTTGTTGCGGCAGCCTTGGCAGACGTATTTGGGTGAGTTGGAGACGACGTACATCTTCGTGCCGCACTCGCAGTACGTCAGGCCGGCAAAGAGATGGCGCACCTCGATGCCGGGCCGCTTCGCCCGCGACCCTTTGCGTCCGGCCAGTACGGCGGCGCACTCGTCCCAGAGCTCGGCGGAGATGATGGCCGGCACTTCGTGGAAGACCCACTCTGCTTCGGGCTTCCGCTTCCAGGCCCGTGAGCTGTCGTCCGACTGGGTGTAGTTCGCTCGCCGGATACCTTTGGCGGTAGGGTCTTCGATGAGTCGGCCAATCGTGGTGTCGCTCCACTTCGAGCCGTTCCTCGTCCGATAGCCTCGTTCGTTGAGGAGGCGGGCAACGGTCTTCTTGCGCTTGTGTTCGCGAAAGAGCTCGTGGAGGAGTTTTCGTACCGGCGCTTCATCGGGATGAGGGACCAGTTTCCCGTCCTGCCAGTGGTAGCCGAAGGGTGCTTGGCCGCCGAGCGGTTTCCCCAACTTGGCGCGTACCGGGACCGAAGCAGCGACGCGCTCGGCGATCTCTTCTCTCTCCCACTGGGCCATGGCGGCGACCATGGTGTAGAAGAGGCGGCCTGCTGGCGTGGACGTATCGATCGACTCCGCCAGTGACACGAGGTCGGCTTCGTGCTCCCGAAAGAAGTCGGCGAAGTCGAGGAGTTCCCTGGTGTTGCGGGCGAGGCGGGCGAGCTTCGAGAAGATGAGGCCGGTGAGGTGACCTCGCTCGATGTCGCGCTGCATCCGCTTCGTCTCAGGATAGTCCTTGACGGTCTTCCCTGAGAGGGCATCGAGGCGGTACACCTCGACCACGTCCCAGCCCTTGGCTTCGGCATAGAGCCGAGCTCGTTTTTCGTGATGCTCCGGGCTTTCGCCCCGGACTTGGTCTTCGGTCGAGACGCGGATCCAGATGCCGACGCGCTTGGCTGCATTTCGCTTCACCATGCTGACCTCCCTTGACGCATAGTGCAGCATGATACACAGAATAGTCTGTGTTTTGAATGTCGAGACACAGAAGGATCTGTGATTGGGTCTAGACTGTCTCCGTATGACCTACGACGAGTTCAAGGCCAAGCTCAAGGCAGCGAAGCTTACGGTGCGGGAACTGGCCGAGATCCTGGAGATGCGCCCGAACTCGATCACCAACTATCGAGCCAAGGGGGAAGTGCCTCGGCACCTGGCGGTGATTGCGGTGCTGGCGGCGGAGGTGGCGGCGGTCGGCAGCACTGTGCAAGATGTTCTTCAACGCAACCAAGAGTAGCAGCCGCACCAAGCTAAGCTGCTGCTCCTCGACTGTTGGCTCCTGCCCTTGACAGTTTGAGACCGTTGGATGCCCAATGCGGCCGCAAGGTGTGTAGCTCGGACCATCCTTTGTTTCCTGTGCTCCCTTTGTGCTCGCCGCCGTCCGGTGAGAGTTGCGCCGACAGACAGCCAGAGCATTGCTCTGTGATTCCGGCGCGAATTGCCTTCAGGACTCGCTTTTTGCGAACAACCTGTATTTGGCCGTCCTATCTGATTATCAGGTATTTGAGTTTGAATGCAGGAGCTGCTCATACTTGAGCAGTATTGACTATTGATTCATCGATACCTATATTTAAAATACTTCAATTGCATTGAGGAGAATTGCGTGAATCGGATTATTTTTAACATTGATGCCTTTGCAAAGTCAGAGGCTGAGACGTACTGTGAGTATCTTCCGTCGACTCGCCTCGGAGCGGAACGTTCAATCAAGAAGGTACTCCGTGCACTACTAAATGGGATGGAGAATGGTGAACAAGAAATCTTGTCAGCTCAACTTAATCAAGGGGGTTTCCGTGAAGCAATCCTCGTCAAAGTTGGCCCGACGGAATTCACGTTGCGCCCTGTCAAGCCGCCACGATCCCGTAGCGCTCCGGCACGCCCTAGGTCAAGCTAACACTATCTTCAACTCAGCTGCCAAGATCCTTGGTTAGGCTGAGTTTTTTTTGTTTCCACTACAGAAGAGGGAGCTTGAAAACCTTCCCCATTTCGCTTCCAGAAAGCGATCGATTAACCCGTTGCCCTAAGCACCTCGCTGTTTCGAGAGATGCGAGGCCGTGTGAACGAGTTGTATGGGATGAAATTCGCAGAGACTATTCGCCGAAACGTGTTTTCGTAAATGTCCCGTACGAAGAATCATATCGCCCAATGCTGGCGACGATTGTTGCCACTCTGAAGAAGGTGGGGCTAACACCTATGTTGGCACTTACTCGCTCTGAGGGGCAACCCTATCGAATTTGCAAGATCTGCGCGATGATGCAGAAGTCAAAGTACTGTATTTCTGATCTCTCAGCAGTGCACTTGCACAATATTCCCTTTGAGCTCGGGTTTTTTACTGCGCTCGGGCGAATCAGTCATTCTTTCGTGCTCGTCGACAAGAAGTTTGTTGAGCACGATGGTGTTAAGGTGCGAAAGTTTGATGCACATATATCAAATCTGAAAGGTGTTGAAGTCATCGTACATGGGAACGATCCGGCGACTCTAGTTAAGGGCCTGCTTCATCGCATGGAGTCTGATGTCGCAGAGCTGCAAGAGGGATTGTCTCTTCAGTTGTCACGTTCATCGCTTACTCGGGAAATATTGAAAGTAGCGCAGACGAGGGTTCTAGATGCGATACGCGCCGGAACACTTGATCAGTATCTTGCTGCAAGTGCCACCGTGGTATCCAAGGTTGCATAGCCATAGACAGCGGGTCAATCGGACTGATTCCAGAGCAATTGTTGTGGCACCTGTGCACTCAACTGCGGAACGTATGGACTTCCGATGTCCGCTAAGCTACAGATCAACGTCGCTGTTTTCCTCTGCTGAATAATAGGTAACCCCGAGCGCTGCAGCATCGAACAGCGACTGTCGAGTGTCCTCACTCATCCAGATCTTTCGAACCGGCGGCAGGCGGTGCTTGAAGGCTGGTATGCGCTGAGCAATCGCTTGCGCGATCTCGTACTTCGTCTTGGCGCCGACGGCCGTGAAACAGGTCCGCACTGCTTCGCGGCTGTAGATTCTCAGGCACACATCCGATGCGTTGGCCAAGTGAACGAGCGATCGAAATAGTCGCTTGATCCGGAGTGAACGGCGTCGCGGGCCCTTGCGTACGTCCTCAAGTATCAGGACAACCGGGTGATAGCGCTCGATGAGTTTCCCTACGTCTTCAAGGACAACGGCATTCTTGGGTGTTGTGCGAATGTCCTTCGTTCCCCAATCAAAGGGACTTTCCGGGCCTTCAAAGAGAACAAATGCATATCCTCGAATAGTTGGATAGAGGGCCAGCACAAATTGCGTTTCTTTCATACTCCTTTCTTCTTGAGGTTACTTGTGCCACGCCTCAGGCACTCTTCCAGAAGTTCGCGCTTGCGCTGCGCCACAGCAGTTTCCTCACCAGTCAGTCGATCAAACATTGCGTAGACTCTGCGCATGATAGTTTCCTCGACCTCCACTTTCACCTGAGGGAATAATTCTGAGGCCAAGCAACCGAAGAGTAGTTCGCAGGCGAGTGACACCTCAAACGACGGAGTCCGTTCGCCTCGTTCGAGACGAGATATTTGATTGGCGCCACGCACTCCGAGGAGCGTAGCCAACTCTCTTTGATTAAGTCCCCACAGTCTGCGATGGGTTCGCAGACGACAAACAGCGCGATGACCCATATGTTTTGATTATTTGTTTAGTACTTCTAGTATTACGCCTTTTCTTACTTGACCAAAGTATCGGGAATGTGCGTTGACGCATATCCAGAAGTTTGGGGGACATGGGGATGTGGGGAGACACTCTCAGCCACCGGACTCGACCGGGCGCGAGATGGCGCTGTCGCTTGTGGACGTGCTCGCCGGGCCCGTACCGACATCCCCACATCCCCATGTCTACCCATCGGCTTTCGCTGCAACCTCGATACCGTACCGATCGCACAGGACTGAGACCTTCTCGGCTTCACTACATGGCACCACGAAGACCCCGTGGCTCTTGTAGGCGAAGAGGTGCAATCGCCGCTGCAGGATTGATCCGATGTAGCGATTCGTGAGTGGGCGATCGACCTCCGTACTGAATCGTGTGATGCACTCGTTGGTGATCTCGGCCAGCGTCACCCGCCCGCCTGTCGTCTCAGTCATCAGGTCCCGCAGTACTTCAAGTACTCGCGCTTCGATGGTGATGGATCGCTCGCTCTGAAAGTCCCGTTCAAGCTGGGCCGCCGACCGGACAATCCGATCGCGTGCTGCGGCGCTCGGCACTACCGAGAGAAGCGGCACCAGGATCTGATTCAGTCGGTGCGACAAATTGGGCGCGGCGACTCGGGCGTCGATGTGCGTGTTCTTGAACGAGCGGAAGCGGTACATGAGCAGCTTGTTCCGAAGCTCCTGCGCCTCAGTCGCTTGGCTCTCGGGCAAGTTCAGTGGAATGTCCGGCCGCACCCTTCGCTGGCCCATCTCTTCGGTCAGAAAACGGCTCTCCAGTGCACGGTCGCCAAAGGCACTGCGCATGCCAACGAACTTCGGGCCGAAGACCGTGAAGGCAATCGGATCGAACTCCCGCTTTGGCGTCATCGCCGTCCTGAAGACCGGAAAGCCACGCACGTTGCCGTTGTTGAAGATCTTGACGAGCTCGGCCTTCTCGTCGCTGAAGCGGAAGTCGGCTTCGTCAAAGACGAGCGTGCCGCGAAACGTGTCGATGGTGTGAAAGATCGGAGAGACGGTCGACGCGCCGCTTGCAAAGAATGGTCGATAGCAGATCGCACCAAGAACAATGAGGGCCCGAGTCTTCCCACTGCCGTAGTCGCCGCGTACCCGTAGGTATGGCAGCTCATTGAACGCGTCGTAGACCCACGAGAGGAGCACGTAGTAGGCCGCGATCTCACGGAAGGCGAGAGAGAGATCGACATATCGATCGAGATATCTCGCGATCTCCTCGATTAGCACACTGGTGCTCCCGTACTCCACCGGCTCCTCAGGTAGAAGCACCGCTCCGTGCTTGATCAGGTTGTTGCCTCCCGAAATGGGTACGAGTACTCGGCCATCCTCAGCTGCGTAGCTATCTACCAGTCTGGTGTGATCACCTTGAAAGACGGCCAGGCCAGTCCGGCCACCGCGGCACACAACTTCAATGAGCGTTCCGTCAGCGAGCACACTGGCGGCAGTGGGTACACGACTTTGCTCTCGACGAGCATCTTGTTTCTCGGGCATGCACCAACTGTAGAGCTCACTCTCTTATCGTTGCAGACGTGAGTTCACATCGGAGATGCACGGACTCCGCCCTTAACACTTGCCGCCGAAGATGCTAGGGTGGTATCTGATACCAACCACTTATGCGCTACTTCATCTACTGCCGGAAGTCGACTGACTCCGAGGACCGTCAAGTGCTGTCGCTCTCGTCACAAGTCGACGAGCTGCGTCGTGCCTTCCCAGGACTCTCTGTTGTCCAAGTGCTTGAGGAGTCCAAGAGCGCCAAGATGCCAGGTCGCCCGATCTTCGACAACATGCTGAGGCGAGTCGAAGCCGGCGAGGCCGACGGGATCATCAGCTGGCATCCAGATCGTCTTGCTCGCAATGCGGTGGATGGCGGGAAACTCATCCACCTCCTCGACCTTGGGTCTCTGCGTGATCTCAAGTTCGCCACCTTCACCTTCGAGAACAACTCGCAAGGGAAGTTCATGCTGCAGATCATGTTCGGGTACTCGAAGTACTACGTCGATACGCTGAGCGAGAACATCCGTCGGGGATACCGAGCCAAGATAGCCCTCGGCTGGTGGCCAAACGCTGCACCCTTGGGCTACCTCAACGACAAGAACACCCGAACCATCGTTCCGGATCCCGAGCGCTTTGCAGTCATCCGCAGACTCTTCCTCCTCGCTCGGACGGGCACGTATTCCCTGCGCGCTCTTCGAGAACGGACGATTGCTTGGGGCCTAACGACCAGGCCTCATCGCCGAGTAGGTGGCTCGACGCTCACGATTGGCGGAATACATCGCCTTCTCAAGAACCCCTTCTACGCTGGACTCTTGCCGTGGAAAGGGAACGTCACCCAGGGATCCCATCAGCCCCTCGTCTCTCTCGCTGAGTTCGAAGCAGTGCAACGAGCCATGCGGCGTCCAGGTCACGAGGCCCCCCAGCGTCATCACTTTCCTCTGACTGGCCTCATTCGTTGCGGCGAGTGTGGCTTCATGGTGACAGCTGAGCACAAGACCAATCGCTATGGCCGGCGCTATGTCTACTACCACTGCTCCAAACGACGTCTCGACTATCGCTGTCGTCAACCGTCCGTCCGAGCCGAAGCGCTGGAAGGGATGGTCGTCGACCACCTTCGTTCCGTTTCTCTCGCCGCACCACTCCTCGCACACTTCACTTCCGAGTATCGACATGGCGATGCCGTTGCGGCAGCGGAACGTGAAGAGTCTCGGCGCACACTCACCCGAAGACTTGCCAAGCTTGAGGACTGGCAGACCAATCTTCGTCGCCTGACCATTCGCGGCCGAATCACTGAGGATGAGATGACCCGTGAGGAGGCAGAGCTCCTGAAGGAGCGCTTGCGCCTTCAGGAGTCACTCGCCGGCCTGGACAGCGAGCCCGACTGGTTCGAACTCGACACCACGCTCGATTCGTTCCGTTATCAAGCCATTCTTCGGTACACCACCGGCACTGATACGACTAAGCGATCAATCGTTCAGGCCGTCGGTTCGAACCTCACGCTGCGTGACCAAAAACTGCAGATTCAAGCCAAGAGACCGTTCATCGGAGTGTCGGAACACATGCCTCGTTCCTATCTGCGGAGATCAGTCGAAGAAGTTCGCACTCTGTATCGTGAGAAAGACCCCGAGCTCATAGCAACCCTCGATCGGGTCCGTTCGATCTTGAAGGAACCCCTTTTGAATGGCCCTGGCGATTCGAAGCCGACCGCGTGAACAAGACGATGAAGAGACTCATCACCTGAGTCCACATCGCGTGGGCGACTTCGGTGTCGAGCCTCTCCCCAAACTCCTCTTCATACAGTGCTCGAAACTTCTCCAGAGCTTCTGGCCGCGGTTCCATGTGAAGTGCTTTTCAAGAATGAAAGCGACAGACTCCGTGTGAGAACGAGAGCCTGTCGCAGGACCCTAAAGCAAACCTCGTTCGGCCATGCTCGTTGTCTGACCCATGCCGACGATCATGTGGTCGATGACTCGTACATCGATGAGTGAGAGCGCTTGCTTCAGCGAAGCAGTGAGATGTTCATCGGCTCGACTGGGCTCGGACACCCCAGACGGATGGTTATGCGCCAGGACCACAGCTGCGGCATTGAGTTCGAGGCTCTGCCGCACGATCTCGCGCGGGTAGACCGACGTTTGGGTAAGCGTGCCTCGAAAGACTTCCTCGACCACGATGAGCCGATGATGGGTGTTGAGGTAGAGCACCATGAATGACTCGTACGCCCTCCCGGCGTAGAAGAGTTCGAGGTACTGCCGAACGATGTTCGGTGATTCGAAGATAGGCGCTGCTTTCAGTTCCTCTGCCAAGACACGCTGCATGAGCTCCCACGCGATGGAGAGTTTGGCCTGAGCAGCATGATGAACAGTGCCTCGCTCCATGATGGCCCGCAGTGAACCGCGATAGAGCCTGGCCGCCGCCTTTCGACCAATGAGGCGGCACAAGAGCTCGAAGTCAGTGAGTGATGATGGTTGCATGGTGGACGTCTCCAGAAGTGGTCCACCTTCATCCTCTCGTTCATCGTCGATTGATGCATGACGGCAAATCGTGCCGATCCGTCAATCGAGCCCGTCATGCATTCGTCTTGCGGCTACCGTATGTTGAGGGGATGCATACAACAACGAATGACCTGTCCATCATCGGCCGAACCAATGCGCGGGTGCCGTTCCAGCGCTTCGGCGTACGGCAGGCCGATCGATTGCAGCATGTCTACCTCATCGGCAAGACCGGCACCGGGAAGTCGACACTGATCGAGTCTTTGGCTCTCCAGGACATAGTCCATCGTCGTGGGATCATGGTGCTTGATCCGCACGGTGATCTCGCAGATCGCCTCGTTCAGGCACTTCCAGCACGAGAGCATCATCGGGTGCGGTACCTCGATGCCGCCGACCTCAGCCAACCGTTCGGCTACAACCCCCTTCGGGGTGTCGCCAAACCGTGGGTATCACTCGCTGCCTCCGGTCTTTTGGAAGCCTTCCTCATGCTCTGGCCCGATGCCCATGGTGTCCGGATGGAGCACATCCTTCGTCAATCACTGTATGCCCTCATCGAAGCCGGCAACGCAACGCTGGCCGACATCGCAAGGCTCCTCACTGATCCGGGGTACAGGGCCAGCGTCTTGCGTCGGGTGACCAATCCGGAAGTGCTCGCCTTCTGGCGCTCCGAATACCCCAGGTACAACCCGCGCTATCGACAGGAGGCAATTGCACCGATTCAGAACAAGGTGGGGGCTCTGCTGGCCGACCCGCACCTCTACCGCGTGCTCGTGACACCCACCGTCGATCTCCACTTCCGAGAGATCATGGACCAGGGCGGAATCCTCATCGTCAATCTCGCCAAGGGTCGTCTCGGGCCGGACAGTAGCCGCCTTCTGGGGGCCCTCCTCGTGACGACAGTGACGCTGGCGGCTCTCACCCGGTCGTGTGCCCCCACTGGGAGGTGTCGCCCGTTCCACGTGTATGTCGATGAGTTCCAGAGCTTCACTACGCTGTCGGTCGTCTCCATGGTGTCGGAACTCAGGAAGTTCGGTGTCGCTCTCACCTTGGCTCACCAGCACCTCGCGCAGCTTCGACCAGAGGTACGCGACGCGGTTCTCGGCAATGTCGGAACGGTCATTGCCTTTCGTCTGGGACCTCAGGACGCTGAGCTCCTCGCCAAGGAGTTTCACCCGACCTTTGCTCGGGGTGACCTCATGAATCTCAGGAATCACGACATTTATCTGCGGCTCATGATCGATGGGCAGCCCTCGACGCCCTTTAGCGCGACGACGCTGTCACCGGCAGAGTCTCGTGCTGCGCCCGCTCCGGCGTGTCTTTCCACAGATTGAATGATGTCGTGCGGCCCGAGGTCTTGTACAAGGCGCTGGATCTACCCGCCGCTGTGGAGAGGGGGCATCATGCGTGTTGCCAGCATTCTTTGGATGAGATCCCTTCGGATCGCGGCCGCATTTCTGGCCGCTCTCGTGGGAAGTGCCGCAGCGCTCGCCTGGGGTGAAGCTGGTCATCGCATCACCGGTCTCGTCGCGGAGAAGCTCCTCACGCCGGAGGCGAGGATCGCTGTCCGCACTCTCATGGGGACCACCGATCTCGGCACGATTTCCCTCTACATGGACAAGCAGAAGATGATGCTTGCTCAGCGCATCCCCGGTTCACGAGAGTGGCACTACGACGATCGACCGGTGTGCGACAAGGAAGCCAAGCGGCCGTCGTACTGCCTGAATGGGAACTGCGCTTCGATCCAGATTGCTCGACACTACCGAGCGCTCATTGACCAGCACTCATCGGTCGACGAGCGTCGTTTTGCCGTGCAGGTCTTGGTGCACCTTGTTGGCGACATCCACCAGCCGCTCCATGCCTCGGATCATGACGATCGCGGGGGCAATGACATACGGGTTGAGTTTCCGCTTCCTGGCGGAGGGACGAAGCGAACGAATCTTCACTCGGCCTGGGACACGGAGTTCGTCAAGTTGGCCTTCGACACCGCTGACGAGCGGGTCATTGCGCGGCGTCTCGTTGACGGAGCAAACCAGGCCGACATCAAGACCTGGCAGAAGGGTGGACCGAATGCCTGGCTGACTCGTTCGTATGAGCGCTCACAAGAGCTGGCCTACGGTCTGCTCCCAGGATTCAATCAGTGCCAGACCCCGGACTTCGATGACGAGCGGCTGGTTCTCGATGCCGACTATGTGGCCAAGGCGACGACCCTCATTCCCGAACAGCTGCTCGTGGCCGGGGCGCGCATCGCCTATCTCCTCAATCGGGCATTTGCGAAGTAGCACGGCCTTGGGTGCGTTCTCAGCCAGGAGGCACGACCAACTCACGCGTACAAGCAAGGGAGGTCTCACATGTCCTATGCGTCGCCCACTATCATTCTGTCCCATTGGAATCAAATGGTGCCAGGACTGCAGCAGTCGGCGGAAGAGTTCTACGCATCGGTTGAGTCCCTGGTCACACCGCATGGGCTCAGGAACGTCAAGCTGGAGCGGGTGAATCTCTCCGAGGGAGGGATCCTCTCGGCCAAACGCGAATACCTGCAGATGCGCCGGGGTGAGCATGTCTACCATGTCTGCGCCGCGCCCTTTGGCAATGGCTTCTTCATTTCGTCTTGGCTCGGACAGATCGAGTCGGGACTGCTGGCCTGGCTCTCCTCGCTGCCCTTCATTGGCTGGATCTTTGAGCGGTTCATCAAGCCACTGACCTACTACAAGATCGACACCGCCCTCATGTTCCAGTCGATCGCCCATGGAGCGGTCTTGGGGGCGCTCGACACAGTGACCCAGGCGAAGGGTCTCAGGGCCCTTTCTCCGGACGAGCGGAAGCCGGTGATGCGTGACTTCTTTTCGCGGATCGGCGGATAGAGGAAGGGGGGCGGTCGCGTGACGGTGGGTCCGCGCACGCTTGCCATCACCGAGAGCTTCTATGCCTGGGAGCTCCGCGGACGGGGTTGGACGGTAGCCCCATACCCCGTCGTACTCGAGCCGCCCTTTCGCTACCCGGCGCTTCTTCCGAGTGCTGCTTCGCTGGCCGAGCCAATCGACGATGGGCGGCGGCCGACCTTCTTGAGTCAACTGGTTGAGACGCTGACTGGCAGTCACCTGTCCGCCGGCTCATCAGCTTCCGAGATTCAAGACTTCGAGGAGCCCGAGCCGCACGCCTGTGACATCGACGATGAACTGGTGTGCTTCGAGCTGCGAGTCCCCGAGGAGCATGGTTCAAGTCAGGAGGTGACAGAACAGCTTTTGCGGGCCCTGTCGTCGTCCATGGCGCCAGTCTCCTTCGAGACTGTGGCTACAGCCGGTCGAGTGAAACTGCAGGTCACGTGCCGCAGCATTGATCGAGCCCTGGTACTTGCCAGTCTCGAAGGGTACTGTCCCGATGTCAGTGTGATCGAATCGGAGGATCAGCTCCGTGGCAACTGGCAGGAAGGGAAGCCCTCTGCCACCGTCGACTTCGGCCTCTCTGAGGAGTTCTTTCTCCCGCTGCGAACCTTTCCCTCGCTCCGGGTC
>WBZL01004587.1_pt1 | contig 11826 bp, 12 predicted proteins | sample 5204291 | NCBI WGS metagenome assembly WBZL01 (sample SAMN12344345, study PRJNA552823) | activated sludge metagenome | biome: Activated sludge suspended growth; feature: Nitrification reactor; material: Wastewater; isolation source: activated sludge from nitrification reactor of wastewater...
GGCGTTGCGCTTGCAGCCCAAACAGCAGATGGCGGTGGGAACGGCCGTTTACATCTTCACACGCGGTATCCTCAACGGCCTACGCGCCATCGAACCGGTGCTAATGGGGTTTGTCTTTGTCGTATGGGTCGGCATCGGGCCGCTGGCTGGCACCATCGTCCTCATCATCCACTCCATTGCCGACCTGGGCAAGCTGTTCTCGGAGCAGGTGGAAAACATTGCCGAGGGGCCGCTGGAAGCAGTCACTGCCACCGGAGCCAACCGGCTGCAAACCATAGCCTATGCCGTTGTGCCGCAAATTGTCCCCCACTTTATCGCCTTTGCTTTCTACCGCTGGGACATCAACGTCCGTATGTCCACCATCATTGGTTTTGTCGGTGGTGGCGGCATTGGGCTGGCTCTCCAGCGTGCCACCAATTTGACCCAATACCGGCAGGCCAGCGTGATGGTGATTGCCATTGCCCTGGTGGTGATTATTCTCGACTATGTGAGCGCGAAAATCAGGAGCCGGATTATTTAGGATAATGGAGATTAGGGATTGGAGATTAGAGATTGGACAAATCTCCAATCTCTAATCTCCAATCCCCACTCTCTAATTTATGACAACCATTCCCAACCTTCCCGAAAAAAATAACGGCCGTTCCGTCTGGCGCACGGTGCTGGTTGCCGTGGTACTCTTCCTGCTCTACGCCTTCACCGTGCAAACCATTGATATAAGCCTGGAAAAACCGCTGAACCCGGAGCGGCAGGAGGCGTTTGTGCGCGTGCTGCGGCTGCTGGCCGACCCCGAATTTGTGCAGGTGGATGCGGTAACGGGGGAAGTGGCACTGAGCGAGGCCATGCAGACAACGCTGGGGCGAATTGTCGAGACGATTTTCATGGCACTGATGGCGACGACTGTGGGGACGGTGCTGGCCGTGCCGGTGTCGTTTTTGGCGGCGCGAAATCTGATGGAGCCAGTGACGGCGCCGCTGGCGGCGATTATGGTGGCACTGGCGGCACTGCCCGTGGGAGGTTGGTTGGGCAGCCAGTTGGCGCGATTGTTGCTGGGGGCGGCGGCGCAGGTCGCGGGGCAGCCGCTGCTGGGAGTTGTGGCGGCGGTGGCGGTGGCAACGGCCGTTTATCTCCTCCTCCGCTCTGGCCTGCCCGATGCCGAAAGCGAAGCCCAGGGCGACAACCGGGCGGCCATGCTACGGCTGCTGCTGGCTGTTATCTTGCTTGTGTTGGGGCTGGGGCTGGTGGCACAGGTGGGCGTGGTGGCCGGGAAATGGCTGGACACGACCCTGGGGTCGCTTGGCTTTTTGGGCAACTTTGTCTTTGTGCTGTCAGACTTCATCTTGATTGGGCTTCCGGCACTGCTGGGAACGCTGGGGGCATTTTTGGCCGCCAGCTATGGCAGCTACTATGGGCAGGAGGCGGTGCTGCGGCTGAATGAGGGGTCGGCACGGGCATTGACGGTGGTGGCGACGCTGGTCGGAACGGCCGTTCTGGTCTATGGCATTGGGTCTGCCCTTAACTGGCTCTATCTGTTTGATAACCCGGAGCGGTGGACAACGATTCCGGCGGTGGTGGCGGCGATAGGAGCGGCGGTGGTGGCGGGGTTTTTGCGGGCAAAACGGCCGTTTGCCATCGGCTTTGTCATCTACACCATCTCCCGCAGCATCCTCAACGCCCTGCGCTCCATCGAGCCGCTCATTATGGGCATTGTCTTTGTGGTTTGGGTGAGCCTGGGGCCGTTTGCCGGGATTATGGCGCTGACGCTCCACACCATTGCTGCCCTGGGCAAGCTGTTTTCCGAGCAAATTGAAGGGATTGACGAGGGGCCAATTGAAGCACTGCTCTCCACCGGGGCCAGCCGTCTGCAAATGATTGTCTACGCCGTCATCCCGCAAATTATCCCCCCCTACATTGCCTTCACCCTGTACCGCTGGGACATCAACGTGCGTATGTCCACCATCATTGGCTTTGTGGGCGGCGGTGGCATCGGCTTTGTCCTCAGCCAAAACATCCAGCAGCTTCGCTACCGCCAGGCCAGCGTCATGATGATCGCCATTGCCTTGGTGGTGATGCTGCTCGATTATGTTAGCTCGCGGATTCGGTCGCGGATTATTTAACGGCCGTTTTCTGTTAACGGTTGTTTGCCGGGCATGGGACGCTGATTTTCCTGTAGAGAATGAGCCTTGCCTAAGTTTGATTGGCTTTCGTAAGGGCAGGCAGTAAACTAGAAAGCATTGAGGATGTCTCGACTGACGCTTGTCGAAGGGTCAGTCGTTTTGTTTTTGGTGGATGTTGTGCGGCGTATTGCATTGTTGAGTTTGCTCTGCTGGCTGGTGGCGTGCCAGCCGCAGGTGGTGACGGTGGAGGTGACGCGGTTGGTGGCAGGTGAAACGGCCGTTTCTGCCCCGCCTGGCGAAGTCACCCGCATCGTTCCCGTTACCCGTGAGGTGGTGGTGGAAGCAACCCGGCTGGTGGAAACGGCCGTTGAAGTAACCAAAACGCCGCTGGGCAGCAAGGAACGGCCGTTGCAGCTTTTGTTTACCCCCACCATTGACACCGACCTCCTCAGCCGCCGCACCCAGCCGCTGCTGGAGGCCATGCAGGCGGCCACCGGGCTGCACGTAGCCGTGGGCATTGTGGACGACGAGCAGACGCTTGTCGGGCTGCTTTGCCAGGCACCACAAGACACGATTGGCTTTTTAACGGCCGTTGGTTACACCCTCGCCCGGCAGCAGTGCCACGCCCAGCTTGGTCTTGTCGCCATCCATGACGACGGCTATCCGTGGCAAGCCGATATGCTTGTGTCTCGTCCTGACCTGAGCGGTGTGCGAACCGTGGCCGATTTGGTTGACCTGGGTGACGTGCGTCTGGCTGTCAACCGCGCCGATTCCCTGCAAACGCGCTATCTCGAAGCCTTGCTACTTGCCAACGGGGTCGCTGTTGCCGAAAAGCAGGTGCAGCCGGGCGATAACAGTAGCCTGCTTGCTGTTTATGAGGGCGAGGCCGACATTGCCACGGGTACTTTTACCCCGCCCATTTTGCCTTTTGCCGAGCAGCCGTGGCGCTATGGCGACGATACGCCGGAGCTGTGGCGACGGCTGGGTTTGCCTCCCACACGCAGCGGGCTGGGCTATATTTTGGTCAATGGCACGCCAGAAACAGGTGGCTACCGTATCCGGGATGCCCGTGCTGGTGTTTTTGACAGCAGGGAAGATATTTTTGACGTGACGCGAGTTATTACAACCACAGCTCCCATTCCCAATGAAACTATTGCCTTTGGGTCGGATTTTCCGCTGGGATTGTCGCGCACTGCCACCGAGGCATTGCTTGATTTTGCTGCTGCTGATGTGTGCGCGACCTCCCTTTGCTCGCCCGATTTTTACGGCTGGGCGGGGCTGGCGGTGGCGGCTGATGTGGATTATGACCCCATTCGTTTTATAGCGACGACGCTTGATTTGCCGCTGGCGGCTTTGTTGGAGATTAGAGATTAGGAATGGTGAACGGCCGTTAATCAATCCCTTCACCCTTCAACCCACATAAAACTATGACCTTAGATGTAGCGGTTATAATTGTTAGCTGGAATGTGCGTGATTATCTATCCGACTGTTTGCGCTCTGTTTACCGCGAATTGCAGCGGTCACGGCTGCATGGGGAAGTGTGGGTGGTGGATAACGCCTCCACGGATGGCACTGTAGACCTGCTGCAAACTGTCTTTCCTCATGCACACCTGATTGTTAACGACCACAACCCTGGTTTTGGTGCGGCCAATAATCAGGGAATGCGAGCCGCAGCGGCGCATCACCCCCGCTACTACTTTTTGCTCAATCCCGACACCGTATTGCGCGAAGGGGCACTGAAACGGCTGGTAGGCTGTTTGGACGAACGGCCGGAAGCGGGGATTGCCGGGGCGCGGCTGGTCTATGGCGACGGCCGTTTTCAGCATAGTGCCTTCTCCTTTCCTGGCTTGGTGCAACTGGCGTTTGATCTGTTCCCCATGCCGGCCCGACTGTATGAAAGCCGCTTAAACGGCCGTTATCCCCGCCGCCTTTACCACCCCGACCACGCCCCCTTCCGCGTAGACCACACGCTGGGGGCCACCATGCTTGTCCGCGCCAGCGTTACCGAAGCGACCGGTGGCTTTGACGAATCGTTCCACATGTATTGCGAGGAAATAGATTGGAGTTGGCGGGTGCAGTCGGCCGGCTGGCAAATCTACACCGTGCCGGCCGCTGAAATTGTCCATTATGGCGGCGAAAGCACCAAACAAATCCCGGCGCGTTCCGTCTATAACCTGTGGCAAAGCCGTTACCAGCTTTACAAACGGCACCACGGCCACCTGACGCAAAAGGTGGCGGCTAAAATGGTGGCCTTTGCCCTGGGCAAAAAAGCACGCCAGTCCGACGACCCCGAACTGCGGGCGGCTTATGAACAGGTCGTTTCCCTGTGGTCAACGAACGGAACTTGAATCTTTTTTGACAGGATTAACAGGATTAGCAGGATTCAGGTGAATGAAATCCTGTTAATCCTGTCGAGACTTTCTTCCCATGTCTGTGAAGCCTGGGTCGGTAACGGCCGTTATTCTCACCCTCAACGAAGCCAGCCATATCCAGGCATGTATCGAAAGCCTGGCCTGGGCTGATGCGGTTGTCGTTTTTGATTCGTATAGCCAGGATGACACCCTTACCATCGCCCGGCAAGCAGGAGCCATTACCCACCAACACCGCTTTGAAAATTATGCCCAGCAGCGCAACGCCGCCCTTGATGCTGTGGCCGGAAGCTGCGACTGGCTTTTTTTTGTGGATGCCGACGAGCGTGCTACGCCGGAACTGGCGGCAGAAATCCGGTCTGTGGTGGTTGAGCAGCCAATGGCCGAACGGCCGGAAATGGGGTGGTATGTGCCGCGCCATAACTACATCTTTGGCAAGCTTACCCTGGGCGCAGGCTGGTTTCCCGATTACCAATTGCGGCTGTTTAAGCATGGTCGGGTGCGCTACGAGCGGCCGGTGCATGAAGTGGCGGTGGTGGATGGTAGCATTGGCTATTTGCACAACCCGCTGACCCACTACAACTACCACGACAAGGCGCAATTTCACCGTACGCAGCGGGCGTATGCCACTTATGAGGCGACGATTTTGCACGCAGCGGAAATGCGCCCCAAGCCACAGAACTATGTTTTGCAGCCGTTGCGACAATTTTGGTGGCGGTTTGTGACGCTAAACGGATTTAGCGACGGCTGGCACGGTTTCTGGCTCAGCAGTATGATGGCATATTATGAGTGGGACAAATACCGCAAGCTGGCGTGGATGTGGCGGAAGCGTTAATGTAATGAGAGATTGGAGATTGGAGATTATGAACCCTCATCAATCTCCAATCTCCAATCTCCTTTTTATGACATACACAACAATCGGCGTAGACTGTTCTTTTTCGGCCAATGGCACGGTGCGGGTGCAGCGGGTGCAGGTGGATGGGGCGTGGCAGGTGGTGGAGCAAGGGCGGCAGTGGCTGGATATAAACGGCCGTCACGTTCTCATTATGCTCCCCGGCCAGCAAGCCCGCGAAATCATCTTGCGCCCGGACACGTTGACGTGGGAAATAATGCTGCCGCAAACCCACATGCTACGGGTGTAACGGCTTAAGGGTTTGCTCATTTTGGCTTTGTTAGAAGTTGAACTTCTCAGAAGAAGTTCAACTTCTAAATGGGCAATGACCTGGTACTCGATCAAACCAAATTTGCTGGATAGCCCGTAGGATAATTTTCCAAATTGTCCCCGCGATTTGGAAAATTACGCTACAAATTATCTGTCAATTTTTTTGCTACGCTACGAGAGATAGTGATCGCTCCCCAAATCACAGCACCAATGAGCAGAGCCGCCATACTCACCAAAGTAGGTAATCGTGGGGATGGATTGGAGAATAATTGGCTCAGTAAGCCTATGTATAAGGAAGCCAGAAACCCACCAAAGTTGATCGAACTTAAGATCATGGCTGAAACCATAGCCGATGCTGCTACAGGAACCCGATGCCCAGCATCCAGCACCAGCCCAGGGTACAGAATGAAAAAGCCAATTCCCGCGATCATGCAGCCGATGATTATCAGGGGAATAGTCCCTGCGAAATAAACGATTCCCCAGCCTAGGCTCATCAGTACCAGGGCTGAGGGATTGGTCCTTTTGCCAAACAATTGAAAATATTTACCGAAGATACTGCCCCCCAAAATCCCACCGACAGTATACAGGGCGAGAACCGTTCCAGCAGTGGTTGCATTCCCAATATTTTCCGTCGTGATGATGGTTGACATCGTTAGCAGGGTTGTGCTCTGGTTCATCTAGAAAAAGATCGTTGCTGCTGAAAGCAAGTAGACGCTGATGGGCATTTTCACCTTTATCTGCTGCTGCTGTTCTTTAACCTTTTCCGGTTCCGGCAAGTACAACATCATCAAGACTAGGGGAACGATACAAATTAGATGGATTAGCCATATCCAATGCAGGTTGATGGCACTGAGCCAGCCACTCAGCAGCATAAAGATTGTGCTGGCAACATTGATAACCATGGCCCCGATGCCCATCATATTGGCTTGTTTTTGACCTTCGTACAGTTGAATAACAAGCCCATTTGCCAGTGGGGTCAAAAGGCCGACACCAATGCCATAAATGACTCTACCTGCGAGTACAGCATAAAAATCTCTAAACAGAAAAGGCATGGAGCCACCGCTAATATAAAGAAGCATTGATACAGCCAGCAAAGGTTTGTATCTCACCTTATTACCAGCGATTGCGCCGGAAATCAATGACATGGGAACGACGATCAAGAGTGGTATTGTCGAAATCATCAAGACCATGGTGTACGATATGGTTGGGTAAGCCTCGGCAATCGTTTGGATGGCGGAGTTGACGATTAGCACGCCGGGCATAACGACAAATAGGGCAATGATCGCCAGGGCTGTTTTGTTTTGAGATGTTTTCATTTATGCCAATATTCCTCCGAATACAGGAAAAATGCTGAAATCTCCATAATCTTTGATTTGTTCGATATTTTTCAAGAACTCCATATCTTCGTCTGAAATGACAAAATCTACGTCCGCAGTATTTTTCATGTGGGCCGGGTTGGCCGTTTTGGGCAAGGGCAGCAGATTGAGCTGCAAGGTATAACGAATGCCTAACAGGGGTACGGTCGCGCCGTATTTTTCGGCGACTTTGATGACTTCCTGGTTTTTCATTAATTCGCCGTGTGCCACAGGGGAATAGGCTTCTACCAGAATGCCTTTTTCTTGTGTATACCGGATTAGTTCATGCGGTGTGTTGCTGATATGGACCAGAATCTGGTTGACCATTGGTTTGATGGTGCAGGAGGTGAGAATATTGTCGAGGTCGCGTTGTGCAAAGTTGGACACGCCGATGGCACGCAGTTTGCCAGCTTGACAGGCTTCCTCAAGTGCGCGCCAGGTTTCACGGTTTTCTTCAAAGTAGGGTTCATCTGTGTGAAATTTTGTCCAGGGTTTGGGGCTGTGAATGAGCATCAGGTCAATATAATCAAGCCCTAATGCTTGCAGGGAATGTTCGATGGAAATAACGGCCGTTTCATAAGACTTCACCGCAGCATCCAGCTTTGTTGTCACAAACATCTCATCCCTGTTTACACCACAGGTTCTAACTCCCTCGCCAACACCGCGTTCGTTTTGATACCCTTGCGCCGTATCAATATGGCGATAACCGATTTGAACAGCATCTATGACGGCTTGCGGCGCGGCTGCATCGCTGATTTCCCATGTTCCCAGACCCAGCTTTGGAATCTCTACGCCATTGGATAGCGTAAATTTTTCTTCTAAAATCATGATCATTCTCCTTGACAATGTTGGCTCTATTTTAGAGTCTTGGGGGGTTGGCCGATATGAAGATTGTCGCTAGTCATTGTACAATTCTGCACCTTTATCAACGGGCTGGGCGGCAAACTTGTGGAGACCACTATGGATTTAATGAATTCCTATCAGTTGAAACGCGAAGCGCAGAAGGCGCAGGCGAATAGAGAAGAACTGGTTGAGCGGATAGCGCGGGCTTGCCCCAAGGATGGACAAGCCCGGCCATTGGAAGGTGTCACTCTTTATCGTTCTGCCTCGCCGACAGAGCTAAACCCCACTGTGTCCGATCCGGCCTTTGCGGTTATTGCTCAGGGTAGCAAGGAGGTGTATCTTGGTGAGGAGCGTTTCCAGTATGATCCCTATCATTATTGTTTGGGTACGCTTGAACTGCCGATTTCCAGCCACGTGATTGAGGCATCCAGAGAACGGCTGTATCTCAGCCTCATCCTGCAACTTGACCCCATCCTCATTGGTTCCGTCATGGCGGAATTGAACCATACAGAAAAATCCAGACAACCCCCTGTAAAAGCCATGAATGTAGGCTCCTTAGACGCTGGTTTGTTAGACGCGGTGGTGCGGCTGGCACAGTTAATAGACAGGCCAATCGAGGCTCCGGTTTTGGCTCCCCTGATTAAGCGGGAGATTATTTGCCGACTTTTGTTAAGGAACGAAGATTAAATAAGTGGCGCAAGAAGTTCAACTTCTCAGAAGAAGTTGAACTTCTAAATGGACAGTTATTTAATTCCCATTCCTAAGCGAGCAAGGCGGCCGGCTGCGCCATTTGGCTGTTGCCACCCCCATTGCCAGGGCCATTGCACGGCTGCGTGCAGCCTTTGACCAACAAATCCGCATGGAAGAGATTGCGGAAGCGGTTGGCCTGAGCTTCTCCAGCTTTCATCACCAGTTCAAGGCGGTGACTGCCCTTACTCCCTTGCAGTTTCAGAAGCAGCTGCGGCTTCAGGAGGCACGCCGCCTGATGCTTGGCGAGGATATGGATGCGATTAGTACGGCCTATCGGGTGGGGTATAACGATGCTTCGCATTTCAACAAGGAGTACAAACGGCTCTTTGGCTTGCCGCCGATGCGTGATGTGGAGCGGCTGCGGGAGGGTGCTGGGCAAAACGGCCGTTTCCATGCCAACTAGAAACCTGCCATCGAAATTGACAGTCACCACGCAGGTGACTGTCAACTACAGTTCTTATCCTAACAACGATGACCAACAACCGTAATATTCGACATCGCTCCCCTAATTTGGCTGAGATCATCTGCGGTCAATTCAATATACAGAACCAATCTTGCATAAAAATCCAACTTTAGTAGATTAACAAAATGGGGGTCTTTGGGATCTCATGGGGTTGACAGAACAAATTGTAGTGTCGAGGTATGCCTCGACACTACAATTTGGGGTCGCCCCACGAATGCCTGAAGAACCCAAAATGGTAGACACAAGACCCCGCCCTGACAAAGAGCGTGGCGTCATTTGGCAAAAGTGCAAATATTAGGATGATAGCAAATGGATATACAAACATTACGGGAATATGTGGCAAAACGGGATTCGTTTAGTATTTTGGAGACGATGGATGTACACACGGGGGTTAGGACGGTGCTGCGGGAGTTTGATTATGTAATTGAGGCACCGAATTGGACGAAGAACGGCCGTTTCCTCATCTACAATAGCCGTGGGTGCATGTATCGCTATGAATTGGCAACCGGGGAAATTGAGGCAATTGACACTGGCTTCGCCACCGATTGCAACAACGATCATGTTCTGTCGCCAGACAATTCACAGATTGCGGTGAGCCATCATACCAACGACGATGCGGCTTCGAGAATTTATATTGTAGCACTTGACGGCGGAGAACCGGTGTTGGTGACAGAGAAGGGGCCGAGTTATTTGCATGGATGGTCGCCAAACGGCCGTTCTTTGGCCTACTGCGCCGAGCGAAACGGGCAATACGACATCTACACCATTGCCGTCGAGGGTGGCGCGGAAACACAACTGACTAATCTGCCCGGTCTGGATGACGGACCAGAATATTCGCCTGATGGTAAATACATCTGGTTCAACTCCACGCGCACGGGGTTGATGCAAGTGTGGCGCATGAAAACAGATGGCTCTGAGCCAACGCAGATGGTGCAAGCGGAAGCTAACTGCTGGTTCCCGCATGTCTCGCCAAACGGCCGTTTGGTTGTCTACATCGCTTATGGCAAAGATGATGTGGCCGCAGGCGATCATCCACCCAATAAAAACGTGGAATTGCGCCTGATTCCGGCCGAAGGTGGTGAATCGAAAACAATTGCCAGGCTGTTTGGTGGGCAGGGAACCATCAACGTCAACTCCTGGTCGCCCGACAACCGCACCATTGCCTTTGTTTCCTACCGCTTGAAGGGGTAAGGAACGAGGATTAAATAAGGAATGGGAATTAAATAACTGTCCATTTAGAAGTTCAACTTCTTCTGAGAAGTTGAACTTCTTGCGCCACTTATTTAATCTTCGTTCCTAGCTTCTTCTGAGAAGTTGAACTTCTAAATGAAAAAAAACGGCCGTTTCTCCAATACTCATACATTTCCCTTGACAACCATGACACATCGCGTCATAATTTGAGTAGTTACTCATTTTTTGAGCCGTGGCTCACTCTATGCGCGAGACGAAGTTTGTGGCTTCGTTGGCGTGGGGATTACCAACAGATGGCCGAAATAGAGACATTGACCCGTCGAGAGCGCCGGATTGCGGCACGCCAGAGCCAGATTCTGACGGCGGCGGCGCGTGTCTTTAGCCAAAAAGGGTATGCAGGAGCCACCACCCGCGAAATTGCCGAAACGGCCGATATTGCCGAAGGCACCCTCTACAACTACTTTAGCTGCAAACAAGATTTGCTCATTGGCGTGGCCGAAGCGTATGCCGATGATGTGGTTGCCTACATGGAGTCGCTGCAAGGCGACAGCATGGGCGACATGATGCGCCAACTGTTTGCCGCCCGTTTTCGCAGCGGCCGCGAGCGGCGGCTGTTTATGGTGCTGCTCTCTGAAGCGCGGCTGAACCCCGAAATTGACCACAGCAAAATACAGGCGGCGTTTTACCGCATCATTGAAGCCACAGAAGCGATGCTGACGGCGGCGATTGCCGTCGGCCGGATGCGCCCTGTGAATGTGCGGGTGGCGGCGCGGGCGTTTAGTGCCACGATTATGGGGTTTGGGGCGCTGTTTGAACTGGGTGGTGACATTCGCGCCGGGTTAACGGCCGATAATGACGGCACCTTCTCCCCCGACTGGCTGGGCGATATGGTGACGGATTTGTATTTGCACGGGCTTAAGTTGGAAGAATAGGACGCAGATTTACCTGATTTAACTGATTCTTGATCAGGTTTATCAGGTAAATCTGCGTTCCATTTCCTAAAGAGGCGAGATGTTAGAGTTTCAACTGGATGAAGAACAAAAGATGTTGACCGATGCCATCCACCGTTACAGCACGGAGATGGTGCGGAAGGTGTTCCGCGATGCTGACGAAGAGGGTCACATCCCGGCTGAAGTGATTCAGGCAGGGTGGGAGATGGGCGTTTTGGCAACGTCGCTGCCGGAAGCGTATGGCGGCTTTGGCGAATACTCGGCCGTTACCCAGGTGTTGGCGGCAGAGGCGTTTGGCTGGGGCGATTTGGCAACGGCGCTGGCGGTGATGACCCCCAATCTGGTGGCGATTCCGGTGCTGCTGGCGGGGACGCAGGCGCAAAAGGAGGCGCATTTGCCGCTGTTTGCGGAAGAAAAGCCGCCCAAGGTGACGGCGGCGTTGACGGAGCCACGTATTCAGTATGACCCGCGACGGTTGGTAACAACGGCCGTTCTTGACAACGACCATTATGTGCTAAACGGCAAAAAGGTCTACGTTCCATTGGCTGCCGATGCCGAAACGTTTCTCGTTTATGCCAATGAGGATGGCAAAACCCAGGCCTTTTTTGTATCCGCCGGGACAGATGGGC
>WBZL01004588.1_pt1 | contig 11825 bp, 15 predicted proteins | sample 5204291 | NCBI WGS metagenome assembly WBZL01 (sample SAMN12344345, study PRJNA552823) | activated sludge metagenome | biome: Activated sludge suspended growth; feature: Nitrification reactor; material: Wastewater; isolation source: activated sludge from nitrification reactor of wastewater...
GAACCGTCCTGGCACAAGTGCATGACATGCAAGACCCAGATGGAACCGATCAGGACGGACGAACTGGAAAGCCGGTGGAAACCGTTCTGGCGGAGCTTGGGGCATAAGGTCACCGAGTCCTCTAACGTGAAGGTTCAGGGGTGACGCGCCGCAGGCGCGGCATCCCACTGGAACCGCTTGTTAGCGCGGTTTTCAAGCGGTCGTTAAATAAACTGGAATATCTAAATTTTTTTAACGGGTGAATAGATGACTGGAATTCGCTGTCCGATGTGTGACTACGACGTGGATGACTGTAATTGCGTGGATAGGTGGGGACTGCGCGGCAAGCCTGGAGAAGAGCGCGACATTGCCGAACAGCTCCAAATCGCCACAGAGCTGCAGACAGACAAACGCGACTTGGAGCGCCTGTGCGGTGATGCGAAGCTGGAGATATTGCGGCTGCGTAAGGCTCTCGCCAAGGCTGTAGAGGTGTTCGACTGGCAAGAGAAAGCAGCCAGGCCGACTGATGCATGCTGTCCGCCACGTCCAGAGTATGTTGATGAGATGCGCGCACTTGTCCGCTAACGCCGCATTAACCGGAAGCCCGGAGGCGCAGCCGTAGGGCTGTCCGGGTTGAATGCACAGTTAAACATCAACGGTTGATCGGAGAACAACATGGACGGAACAAGCGCAACGACTGGCGACATGAAGCCGGTGAGCCTGGAAACGCTGACGCGGGCAATGCAGGAAATTGACCTGCTGCCGAAGCCAGACCAGTGGATTGTGATTGACCCGCAAGGACGGATGTACAAAGGCAAGGTTGAGGAAGTGATACGGGTGCTGCTGGCTGAACACCCACTACTGAAGAGGCTTTCGATGTTTCCGTTTGAGCGAGGCGCACTTGATGTTTAACGGCTGAATTGAGGGGCCGCGCGCTTTTGCGCGGTCCCGCTCGGATGATGAGTTAGGGGCGAATTTATGTTGGAGAACATGATGCAAATGAACGCACAAGAGCATGAATTGGTGGAGACGTTTGGCCCACTTGAGGCAGACCCGAACGGGAAGAAACCGAACGAGGCCGGAGCGAAGCTGGACGCTGGAAAGAACCGCTGCGGGTTGGTGTTGTTTGGTTTTGCACTGGCCTTGCAGGAAGTGATCAAGGTAGGAACCTACGGCGCGAACAAATACACCGACAACGGATGGGTTGAGGTGCCGGACGGCGAACGGCGTTACACCGACGCCATGCTGCGGCACTTGATGCGCGAAGCGACAGGCGAGGAACGCGACCCGGACACCGGGCTGCACCACGCCGCACACGCTGCATGGAACGCACTGGCGCGGCTGGACTTGGCGCTTCGGAAGGCATCTAACGCATGAATTCACATGCGCAGGCCGGGGTTATGGCCTGCGTCCTCGTGGAATGACGTGTTAGGTTTTGTTGTGCGAAAGTGCTTGACGCGCGTTTCGTTATGCACTACATTAGACACATGCCAAGCGTTTTGCGAGGCAGCAAACCAAGGGGCAACAAAATGACCGCCACCAACACCCGCAACAGCACCGCCACCATGATCGCCGCTCGCTACGACGGCGAGCGCAATATTTGCGCGACCTACGAGGATGAAGAGGGGTTTTGGCACGATGCATGGTTCATGCTGGGGGAAGAACGCACCCCCGCCGAGGCTATCCGCCTCGCCGATGAGGACGAGGCCGCATTGGGTGCTGCGTGAAAACCCCACGGCCGGCACACCGTCCGCCCAAGTATCCGGGCGAACCGATGACCACATTATCGGTTCGCCTCCCTGTGCGACTGCGGGAGAAGTTGGCTCGCATAAGTGGCGGGAAAGCGGCGGAGTGGGTTTGCGCCCGGATTGAGCGGGCGCGTGAAAACGAAACCTAACGAATCTTAGGCGTCATTTTTGACGTGTAATCTGCCGCCCTGCTTTGGCAGGGCCAACACGCATGGCGATTGGTTTAGGGTAGAAAATCCCTACAGAGTGAGGCGTAGGTGCCCACAGTCGCCAGCCGTGTTGGGGGAATTGCGTAGGCTGATACGCAGCCTAGACGGACTGCTAGGGTATCAAAAGCTGCTGGCTTATGTCGATGGGATTAGTGGAGAACTACTTTGGCAACGCGAAGGACATAAGGTATCGTCTTACTGGAAACGAGTTCCTTCTGAGGACAAAGAAGTCGAAATTGAGCCTTAGACTTCAATGATAATATTGGCGGTGCCGGCATCGAATGTGTTGGCGCCGTCAAACATAAGCTTCAGTTTGGTTAGCGCAGCCGCCATAGTTTTATGCCCGCAGCCATGGAATGGCGTATTGCTACCTTCATTGGTAGTATCCAATGTCATCATCCACGTGTGCGCTGCGGGGTCTATCTTTTCCAAGATCATCTTACCGGCATGCACTGTACTAGCAGACCATGTAGAAGCTAATGGCTTGAAGAAGATGGCGGAGTTCATATTGTAGCCGTCATTCCAATACCCAATGGAATGCGTGTATCCTGTGGACTCGTAAGCCGACGCCGTACCCAATTGCACCCCATAGCCGGGGGTGCTAGTAGGCGATAGCGATTTCCACATGATAGTTATGCGCCGTGCATTTGCAGGAATATCAAGAAATTCAATTTCTGCCTGCGGGGCGCTAATAGTAATAGGGGTGCGGTACTGCGCCCCTATTACTGTCGCGATCAAAGCTTTCTTTTGCGTGCTATCTGTGGCGTCTTCGAACAACAAGTAGTCAGCGCCAACGTCAGGGACTTCAGTGGCAGCTCCACTGATAAGATTGTCTGCGTACGCCTTAACAGATTGCTGAGAGGGGACAGCGGTAGCAGAATCGCTCGCCATGTCGTCCTCATCCTTGAAGTCGATCAAGGTTGCCGTACCGCTACCGGAGAACATGGGGATTTTGTTCGCTGCGGAAGTTAACCCAGCAATGGCTTTCAGTTCCGCGTCATAGATGCCGGAGTAGAACAAGCATTTCCAGTTTCCGGACCCGAGACTTTCCATCATAAGTACATCGCCTGCCGCCGTGGTGATATCTGCGCCGCCCGGCAGGATAAGGCTAGTAGCGTTATGCGTGATAGCTACGGCTCCATCGAATTGCAGGATGAATCGCATTCCGGCTGATACGGTTCCGAAGGCTGTAATGTTCGTGGTGCCCGTGATATCCACATAGTCACCCGTAGCCGTAGCAAGGTCGCAAGTCGCGGCAGACGCGATATCAGCGCCCTTGGTGCGGGTGTATTTGCGGATTACGGATTGCAGGCGGCGGAATTCCGCGTCAAGGTCGGCTGTGTCGGAACCATCTGGTTGATTGCTGGCGTCAGTCGTTGACCAGTTCGCCAGGTTGTCGAGGATATTCGCGGCCATAGCTTACCCCAAGAGTTTTTCAGCGACGCGGAGAGCGGCGACAAGTTCGTCCACATATTCAGCCGGGACGCTCAGTTGCACTTCGTCAGTGTTGTTGCAAATCTTGAAGATACCATTCACCTTGATGATCTTCCGATTATCGGCATAACGGATCGCGTCAATAGTGGCGGATTGACCTTCTCGCACATCGTATTCAGCCATGATTATTCTCCCAAAAGGCCGCGCATCATCGAATGCGGCTCAACCTGATTCATCGGCGGCATATTCTGAGGGCGTGGCATTCCGCGCAAACCTTGAGCGGTTTCCTGTTGGCCTGCAAGCATGTTTTCCAGAAGGAATTTAGCGGCTTGCGGGGAAATCATGCCTTGTTGCACAGCGGATTGAATGCGTTGCATGATGCCCGCATCGGTGGAATCTTCCGGGGCCATTGCGCGGGGCATGTGACCAAGACCGGGAGAGCCTGGAATCAACTCGCTGAACAGGCCAAGATTTTTAGTCATTTCCATGATACATTCCCTTCATGAATGAAGATCAATTCTGGAGAGCTATTCTAGCCCCTTTCGGCGCTGTCATAGTGTTTGCGTTAATCGAGGCCATATATCATAGATGGCGCAATTGGCGCAGCAAGCGCGGGGCTTCTACGGATAACATCGCTGAGTAATCCAGGGATTTGTCCCTGCCGTCCAGATGCCATCCAAGACGCCAAAGTACGCCCACCGGGCATATACGGGGTGGAAGCCGCAAAGGCGCTAAGCGCATAAGGCAAAGTTGACGGGTTAGTTAATCCAGCAACGCCACCGGCTGCAAATAATGCGCGGCCAGTTGTGCCTGAATCAGGATATTGCGAAGGCAAAACACGCAATGCAGCGGTGCTGAGGTCTTGCATACGGCCTTGCCCTTCAGTGATTCGCCCTTTAGCCAGTGCTTTACTTGCGTCACGTTTGGCGTGTGCAACAACCGCGCTTTCTAGGTCGGATGGGGTAATTAATCCGCCGCCTTTGCGCTTCTCAGCTTGGAATGCTGCATCCCTGAGAATGGAGTAATTAGCCCATGCGTCATCAAGCTTGCTCAATGCGGCTTGACGTTGCGGGTTGTTGCGCTTTACAGCTTCATTCAGGGAAGAACGTAAAGCATCAAACGTATCGGCCAACTCAACCTTTTCAAATGATCCATCGCGCCTAAGTCCATCTGTTACCTCATCAAGCGTTGTATGGATTGTCTTTAATGTGTCTTGGTCAATCTCTCCGGCTTTGGTTCTGGAATTCAATCTAGCCATCATCCTGGCCCAAATGTTTTGCTCTGCCGGCATCATCTGAGCGACTTCACCATTCAAAGAAGTTAGCTCAGTGGTAAATTGATTATCGGGCTTCATCTTCAGCCCGCTTAACGTCATTTTGTAGCCATCTGACAGTTTGCGCCGGACTTCTGAAACGCCGGCTTGTCCAAGCTTACCGGAGTGCTTCATCCCTACAGGCGCTAGGGCGCGGTTATAGACGGCAAGGTTCAATTCATCCAATGACTTGCCACGGCTCATATTCAGGATATCACCAAGAATCGGGATACTTGCTGCTTTGTCCTCAATCTTTGCGACAGAATCGCCAAAATGTTGCCCGAGTGAAGGGGTAATACCTTCCTTCCGTAGTAAAGCCACATTCGGATCAACCTTTGGTTTTACCACCCTTGCAACACCACCAGCTATCGGCGCAGCAACAACACCGCCAACACCACCGGCAGCCGCCTGCCCTTCTCGGGTTGCATCACCATAGACCGGGGCAACCCCGCCCATCATCGCACCGCCAACACCAGACATTCCCATACGCATAGGCAGGGAAGCCCCTGGCGGTGTTTTGGTAAGCGCGGCTATTCCAAGGTTCACGGGGTTAATCATTTGCCCGCCAAGGCGCGGCCAATCCATTCCATTCTCGCCCCTCGCGGCTTGGTAAGCTTGTTCGTCTGATTGGATGGATTGCTTCGTCTTGCGTGCCCAATCAGGGGCGAGTAGTGCGGCGATTTCGGTTTCTGCGCCAAGTTGCTTTAGCCCGGTAATTGGGTCATCAAGGAAACCACGTCTGAACCCACTAGGCTTCTCGGTTTTCCATTGACCGGATGCTCCTCCTTGCGGGGCAAAAGACCCGGACGCGCCTTTACCTTGCGATCCAACTTGCCTAGCCTGCAAGATGGCTTGTGCCAGCGTTTGCGCGGCTTCCGTATCGCCCGCCTTATCAGCATTGACTAAGGCGTTTTCAAGCTCTTGCAGGGTAGCCATTATTTGCCCCCGTACTTCTTGAGAAGGTCATCTACAGATGGGGCGGCTTTAAGGTCTGCCGGCTTAGTCGGCTTGGTTTGTCCCCTCGCTGGCCCCGGCCCAAGATCAGGCATCTTGCCCTTCTCAAGTGCGCCGCGTTGCCGCTGTAGCCGCTCGATACCTCGGGAAATCTTGCGTTCCGCACTTTCAAGGATGGCTGAGATGGCTTCCGGCTCCATCGTGATATCGCCGCCCATGATCTTTTGCAGGTAGCGCATTTCCTCGTTTGAGTCGTTGCCGCCGAATTCCTTGAGGCGAGGCACAACCGTGTTGCCGATGTAGGACATGAATTGTTCCGTCCTGGCGGCTTTCTGTCGATCCCCGACAGCCCCCATAGAAGCCTTTGCAAGCGTCTTGCCTACATCGGCCCAATAGCCGGTATAGATGCCTTGCCTGAGCATATCCTTTGCTTCGCGCACGCTGTCAATCGCGGAATACTTGTTTTCGATCATGGCGGCTTGTTCGCCAATATCAAAACCTTCCTTTTTGCCAGCCGCTTCGGCGGCTTCACTTGGCATCACGTTGTTAATGTTGATGCTCTGCCCAGGCTTAAACATCTTTTGCCGTAGATATTCTCCGAGAGGCATCCCCATCTCCTCGGCCATTGCGCGTTCCTTGGCAATCACATCCTTGGCTTCTTTCTGCCCGCGTAGCCTGGACTTGAATGCCTCGCTAACCATCTTCATGGCCGTCTTTGGATCTGACTGTGCAATTTGCGCGATGCTTACCATATCCTCATCAGCCAAGCCAAACATCTTCGCATTTGCGCGATTCGGGTTGGCGAAGTCTATGCCTAGTTGCCCGGTCTGTCCTTGCGTCAATTGCCCGCCATGCATGTCGCTAACCGGAAGCAAATTCCAGTCATCGCCTTCCACCTGCGGCGTGAAGTCAGCGCCATAGATCGCTTTCATCATACGGGCACCGGACTCAGCTTCATCCTGCAACGCTTTCTGCTGTGCAAACAACTTCTTGCGATCAGTGATCGCCTTCATGCGGGCCGTTTCGGCTTGCGTCATGTTGTATTGCTGCATCTGCTGGTTGTAGGCGTCTGCGCTTTTCTGCTTCTGGAAGTCCTGCAATCCGCGCATACCACCCATAAGAGCCTGGGCAGGGTTTTTGCTGGTATTGTGTGCGAGTACACCTAGACCGAACTGGAATGCCGGGTCGTCAAAGATTCCGCCAAGAATCGCGGGTTTAGGTTGATAGCCTGGCAAATCTTCAAAGATATCGTAACCCGCACGCCTTACCGGCAAGCCGCCGATTTCACCGGGAAGAAAGTTGTTCATATCGCCCCCTTACTTACCCAAAAGCCCGCCAACTAGGCCAGCACCAAGTGCCCAAGGCATAGCACCAAGAGCCGCACCGGCCGCATTAGCGCCGCCCATTCCAAGGATTGAGTTAGCCAACCCATAACCCGCAGCACCGTAACCAAGGGCATTCGCAAGCCCGCTACTGCCGCCGCTTGTTTTGCTTGTGCTAGAACTGCCTGCGCCTTGGCCGGCTAGAACAGCATTCTTCATGAAATCGCTTTGCATGTAAGGATACTGTTGGGCCTCTTGCCAATCCGCATAGTCTTGGTCAATCAGTGATTGCGTCATCTCGCGGTTAATGTTGCCTACACCCATCAATGCCTGGGCATCGGCGTAATCAGCGGCCGCGGCCTGCGGGGCAAACATATTGGCTTGCATCTGGCGCGTGCGCTCTTGGTCGTAATTCTGCCCGTACATTTGGCTTGCAATGTTGCCAAACTGGTTAGCCATTACACCTTCATGGGCGCTAGAGCCAAAAGCACCGGGCCGGTTGAACTGCGAATTGATCGCGCTTCCAGCCTGTCCTAGTGCCGTGTCCACGTTTCGCTTGAGCCACGGGTTAGAGTCAGGCGACATATAGCGCCCTGACAGGGTATCCGTGAGATTTGCTTGAGCCGCGTTCATGACCGGAGAGCCGTTCAAGGCCCGCGAAGTGGTCATGTTCATGCCCATTTGTTGCTCTGGGCTGAGTCCCGCAATGCGTTGCCCCTGGAATGCTTCATAGGGCTGCGAAGCGATCTGCCCAGCGTTGTTGAGGTAGGAAGTCAGAAAAGGTTGCACACCCTTCCAAGGTTCCATTTTTTGCGTGGTTTTTTGGTTGCCGCCAGATTTTCCGCCCATGATCGCTCCTTAATATTGGTATTGCTTGCCGACGTAGGGATTGGCTTGCAGTAAGCCTTGCTGGGGTTGGATGTTTTGATACGATGGCGACGGCATCATGTACCGTTGCATCAGTTGTTGCAGGTATTGATTACCGATCCCCAAATTAGGAATCGTCAGATTAGCCCGCGATGGGTTGCTCTGCTGCGTCTGTGCGCCGGTCTGAGGTTTTGCGAACATTCTCTAACTCCTTCTGAAAGTAAGCGCACCGTGTACTGTATCCGTGTTGCGCCAATTTCTTGCTCCAGCCTTTTCGGCCCACGAATTCAATCCCGGTTGCTCCAACATACTTCGCGTAGGAGTCCAGAGTCTCAACTATATCACTTCCCCAATTATCCCATCCTTCGCCGCCTAGCGTAACCACCCGAAGGATTTTCCTGTTGGGATAAATCAGGATTTCCGTAACCATTGCCCCAAGGATAGCAGATTCCGCGATTACCCATAGTTGCATGTCCTGCGTCTTGATCCGCTCAAGTACCGTATCCGCGTTGATTTGCCCAAGTGTAAGCTTTAATGCTCGGGTTACATAGTCCGATACTTCCGGCCAGATGGCAGGTGCGTCATGGGATAGGATGGGGTAAATCATTAGTCAGTGTTTGGGAATTGACGGCAAGGCGGGGTAAATCATGAGTTTGGGAATGGAGTTGATGGCACCGTAAAATCTGCGGTATATCGAGCTACACCTTTGGTGATGCGGAGTTCGTCCATAGCTGCATTGCTGTCGCAGACACCGCTATCATTGGAGTTACCAATCAGTAAATCTTGGGAACCATAAGCATTTAATCCTGTAGTGGATTCTGTTGTAATCAGTATTCCATTAACGAAGAACAGTATATCGGTCCCATGCCTAACAATAGCCACGGCGTTATCCGTATTGGTTGTAATCGCACCATTAGCTGATGTTTTTATATACCAGTAGCCAGAACGATAAAAGCTTGCCGTGATCGCTCCAGCATCCGTTATCCGCACAGCAAAATAATTGTTCATGTACAGTAGATAAAAGCCTCCACAAACAGGGTATGAGTAGGGTTTGAATCTAAATTCCACTGTGAAGTCGCCGGACGGAAATGCGAAATCTGTGCCGCTATTCGTTACTGTTAACATCCGGCCACCGCTCTGGACAAAGCGGATAGCGTTATCAAATACACCAACTTCCACAGGTGGGTTGTTGGACTTTGCAACCGTATGCCCTTTCTCATCCACAAAGTCCGTAGTATCCATGTGCATGAGCAGAACAACATTATCCCAATATGGATCGCCTGCAGCTTTAGGAATAAACGCACTACCCGGCACGATCATCATGATATGTCATTCAACATTACGCAGGTTGCAAAGGCTTCGCTTGAGTCCACGACATAGCTCATTACGTCAACCGCGCTATTCGTTGCGGTCAAGGTTCCATCCGTACCACCGGGCCACTTCCAGAAGGCATTAAACGCGAGTGTCTTGGGCGCGGAAGCGTGTTGATTGAACTGGATAACCCCGGCTTGCCCCGCTGTAGGGTTGGATGGCGCGGCGAGTGTCGTATCTTCGGTTAGCGTGTGCTTGAAGTTGTTTGAGTCAGCAAGGTTGATCGCAATCGAAGCCGATGAAGATGTAAGGGTCTTGTAAGCCCCGGCATTCGATTTGTGCCATTCGTTCGATTCCCGGAGTTCGCCCTTGCCGTCCACGATCCGGCTCATGTCCCGCCAGTACGTTGCGAGAGCGTTCACAAGCTCATTGATCGCCGCCGGGAAAAACGGGTTGTTGCGGGTTTTCATTCCAGGCTCTCGGGTTTGGTTTCAACGTCAGCCCCAGGGATTTCCACATCCCCAACAAACTCGATTTTGACCCTGTGCCACCGGGCGGAACGTAGGCAATCAAACTTCCCGGATGCCTGCGTAACCGTTTGGTCTGTCGTCAACGCATCCCCAGGCGAATCGCGGTAATAGTTTGTCATCGTTGCCGATGTTGGGGAGCGCAGGTAACGCGGGCGCAAACGTGAAAAGAGACTGATAGCACCATCAATGCCGAAGTCGTTGGATGTAAGGTCTGACGTTACAGACGCGCCGGTTAGCGTCTTGAGCGTGTGCGCCGTGTCGAAGATGGCAGGCAGGCGCGACAATCCAGCAGGGGATAGTTCGTCATAGGACGCGCTAGGGAAGCCGTCATAGGTCGAATAGAGTGTATCGAGGTCATCGTATGACATTCCCGCCGCGACATACTGGACGGCGGCTTCAATGTTCATTGTGCCCTTGCCCCACTTGTTAGAGCGATAGTTATAGGCTACCCATGCGTTCAAGGTTGTTGACGAGCCGAACGGGTAGAACCAATAAACAACCCCGCGTTCCTCATCGTGTACGGCTTCCGTGCTGGTTATCTTGGCCTTGTTGGCGTTGGCGTTGAACCATTCCCGGATGGGCTGCCCGATGGATTGAACGCTAGCCGTGTCATAGACATAGAAGTCATCATCGCCAAGGAAGAAATGCCGTTGCCCAACACGGATAATGGCAGACTGCGCGACAGCCCCCACGTTATCGGACACAAGGGAAAACTCCCATACCAGCGGAAGGCCAACATACCGCGCCAGATACATGGAACGTCGCTTGTAATAGATGGCATATTCCTGTAGCCGCTTAAGCCCTGTAATTGGCCCTGGCGTGTCGTACAACCGCCCATAGGTGCATTGCGTATCGGTGGAAGCCGTCCAGTCCGAATAATCGGTAATGGAACTGCATCCCCAACCATCAACGTAATCCGTCCCGCCGTTGTAGTTGCCGACTAGCAGGAAATTGCCCACGGCTTCGGCTACCAGGGCTTTCGGCATCTCGGTCATGTCGGCAAAGTCTGTGCTGCTCCCATGTGTATAGTATTGGCTGGTATCGGTCTTATTGACGGCAATCGTTACGTTACCGATCTGGGTAAACACCCATCTGGAAGTCGTGGAGCCGGTGTAATCGGATGCGCGGGTTACGTCCGTCCAAGTGGCTGAACCTGCCTTGTAAAGCTTCGTCTGGGAACCCGCGAACAGTACCGGAGTGCCATCCAAAGGCGTTACGGCAGCAGCCCCACGGCATTCTGCCGCAAGCGCAGCAAGACCTTTGCCGATGGCGGAAGGCGCACCGGCATAGCCCCGCATCGTGGGGATCATGTCGTTTACGTCAGGCAATACACCGGCTTGCGTGTCGTCAGCGTCCGGGGCAAAGGCGATGATGGGGAAGAACATGGTCAGTATTCCTCGGGCGGAAGCAGGAATGAGCCGCCTAGAAGTGTTGTGCCTACAGGAAGTGCCCAAGGGGCGATTCCGGCTAGAAGGTCGGCGGAGTCGCGTTTGGCGGGGTTGAATGCGGCGAAGCGGGAACGGATATTTTTTGGCTCTAAAACCGCCAATATATTTGACACCTCTCCGCTTCCAAGCGTTGTAAATCCTGGGTCTTTCATGTTAGAAAACCTTACAACATCTTTCCCCCCTTTTTTTGCTCTTTTTAGAGTTTTTTCCATAAATTCTGATGTATATCCGCCACCATACATATCCCATACTTCAGGTGCATCAGACCTTACACTTAAAGGCATGATGTTTGAGCCTTCACCATAATGTCTAGCAATTTCATCGCCGCTTTTGTAATACGGGCCAGCCACAAATTCATTAGCAACACTTGGTTTATCAGACAGAAACGCAGCCTTTTCTAACGGAGATATTGTTGTTCCTTGCCCTGCATAACTTAAATCAAACTTTGGTACATCCGAGCTAGTCGCGTGATAAAACTCTTTCGGTACGTGCCCCATCGCCCTAGCCCTATCCATCGCCGTGTTGCCTTCCGGCAAGCCTAGCCCGCCCTGCTCCACCGGCAACGCTGCTACCCGTTGTGCTTCGGCGTGGGCGAGTTCGTAGGGGGTGGGGGGGATTTCCTGGCCTAGATGGTTTCGGGGGCGTCCTGTGCTCATAGCCGGCCCATCGCCAAACCTTACGATCTGCTGTGCTTCAGGTACGTCATATCCG
>WBZL01004593.1_pt1 | contig 11816 bp, 14 predicted proteins | sample 5204291 | NCBI WGS metagenome assembly WBZL01 (sample SAMN12344345, study PRJNA552823) | activated sludge metagenome | biome: Activated sludge suspended growth; feature: Nitrification reactor; material: Wastewater; isolation source: activated sludge from nitrification reactor of wastewater...
GTGGATCCGAACCTAGGCGCGGATAGGCATCTGATACCGACACACCAAGGAGCAGAGCCAGACACGTTACCAGACGCAGCACATCATCCGTGGGAAGACCCGTTTTCGGGTTGGAGGATGCCGGGTGGTGTGGATCGGTTTACGCAGCAAAGCCGTCCGATGGGTCCGGGCGATTTGTCGGGTATGCCCGACGAAGAACACGCATCGTTTGGTGCGTATGTAGCGGGGGTGCGGGCAGGAGAACGGATCTTGACGTACGATTTTGGAGGGGGTTTAGAAGCGAGCCAAAAAGAAGCGGCGGTGCGTGGTATGACGAGAAACCCACGGATGAACACAAGTGGAGTGAAACAGCGAGCGGATGGAAGCATAGCGAAGTGGAATCCGAAGCTCCCGGACGATCTGTGAGTGGGTTTTTGTGCGGAAGGGGGAGTGAGACGCGTAGGTCTTGTGGCCTCGGCTCTGCTTTCATGACAAGGAAGGACCTCCTTTCTTGTTAAATACTCACACTATCCACTCTTTCCTCCCCTAAACAACGACGCTTTCACCACATTTCCACCTTTCCGCAAGCCTCCCTTCCCCTCCACATCCCCCGCCAGCCTGTGTATCTTCTCACCTCGTTATCTATGAATCAGACCGATACGACGAGGAAAAAGAAGCATGGCAAAACGCAACAAGACAGCTCCCCCGCCCCCCAAAGAAGCACAACCCGCACCAAAGAATAGACCCAAGATCCTCGGATACATCAGGGTTTCGACAGAAGAACAAGCAAACGAGGGGATGTCTCTGTCCTTTCAACGGCGCAAGATCGAGGCGTATTGCGAGCTTCACGATCTCATTCTCATCGATATACTCGAAGATGCCGGGCTTTCAGGCCGTGACAGTAGCCGTCCAGCTTACCAACAGCTCCTTCGACAGATCACCGATCCTGAGATCGCAGGTGTGATCGTTTATCGGCTTGATCGGCTCACAAGATCGTTCGGGGAGCTGGGGGTGATGTTGGAGACGTTCAAAAAGCACGATGCTTCGATCTTTTCGGTGATGGAGAACGTCGATGCCTCTACAGCCATCGGACGTTTCGTGATTGGCTTGCTCGGTCTTCTCGCAAACTTGGAGGTCGATGTCCTCGGTGAGCGCGTGGCGGCGGGCATGGAGGAAGCGAAAAGGCAAGGCTTACACGTCGGATCAACGCCCCTTGGCTACAAAAGGAGCGACCAGAAGGGCGAATTGCTCGCTGATGAGAAGGAAGGTGAGATCATCGAACGCATTCATCACCTCAGAACATCCGAACAGATGTCTTTTCGACGTATCGCAGAGGTGTTGAACCACGAAGGCCACCCCACAAAACGCGGCGGGCGCTGGGGATCAGAGACCGTTCGGCTTGTCTGGCAGCGAACAGAGCAAACTTGACGTGCCGAAGATAACAAACATCCACCCCGAATCCCTTTCTCCCCACTCGTTCCAAACGAAGCACAAACCACACAGCCATCAACACCCTTCCCCTCCCTACGCCGAAACCTCGTGCCCATCCGCCCACACACCTTTCTGCTATTCACAATAACCCGATCATCGGGCGTCTTGTCACTGCGCTTTCGGGCCCTTTCGGGCTGATTGATTGCGCCCCCCTTTTCCTTGCGGGGGGGGCGCTCAAAAAACAATGGCCTCCCCGATGGCCTTGCCCTCTGCCCCCGCTGGGGGCATTCACCCATATCACCCCAAGGGGCGTCAGGAACGCCCCTCTGCCCCCTTCTGGGGGCATTCACCCCACCCGCAAAAGTTTTCATCCCCAGACTCTCAAACGTAGCCCTACTATGGGGATACACCAAAAAATTCCGATAATAGGGGCTTTGGGGTGGTGAAGTGAATAGATGAACACATAAGCACTTGATTACATTAGATCGTTTATAGAAATTTCGCTAGTATACTACATAAACTACCGATAATAGGGGCTTTGGGGTGGTTGGATCGGTTGGGAGAATAGAACACGTGGGGGGTAGGGGGGAGAAAACCCCCCTCCCTTATGTCTATTTACAGTATAGCACAGACTTGTGACCATACATTTTGTTCAGTCTATTCAATTCCGAGCGGCCAACATGATCGCAGCCTTGGGAGTGACTCCCATGACCTCGCCAACTTGCTCCCATGTGTACCCTTCTGCTCTGAGTCGGCGAGCCTCTTCTCTGCGCTCTTGGGCTTGTTGAAGGTACTCTTCACGACTGAGAGTGCCGGTTTCGTGACGCTTGCGCTTTTGCTGGGCAACACGGGTTTCCTCAGTGCGGAGATAGTCGAGCTGTTCGAGTTCGGAGGGCGTGGGGTTGAGATCTACACACAAACGCTCATTAGAGGGGGTGTAGTAGAGAGGCCATACCTTGCCCCCAAAAGACAGCCATTTGTGGCCAGAAGCCATCTCTTTGGCTTTCTGATAGAGGGCAGACATCTTGTTGAGGAACTTGTTTCGCGACCAATGTTTTGGGATGAAGGGTTGAGCTTCGGCGAGGGCTTCCTGATAGTTCCTCGGTTGGTGGCAGGTGATGTAGGAAAGGCAGACGTGGTTGACGAGCCAAAACAGCCAGAGATCGCGTTGGCCGTCGGGGATGCCTTCGTGATCCCAACCTCGGATCGCGGCTAGCTTCTTGAGGTCAGAGACGACGTGAAGGCCACGACAAGCGAAAGACACAGCGCGACGATGCAACATCTCGCGGTTATCGTCTGTTTCGGAAACGATGGCGCGTAACTCTTTCTCGGTGGGCATCTTTTCGACCCGTTGAATCCGACGTGTGGGCTGTTTGTGTACAAGCGTCGAACAACCAAACGCCTCGAAGAGTTCCCAAAAGTCATAACAGCGAACTTGTCCAGCGTCTTCGTTCAACCACACGACTTCGACACGCCCTGCGTTTTTCTGATTGTACGTCCCCAAGACCCGCAAAACACGGCTAGCGTCCCTCGACGCAGGATCGGCACCGAAGCTCCGAAACAGCTCGACAAACCGAGTCTGCAAGATATCCCAATACGCACGCATATTCCGTCCGAGAGATGCGGAGAAATACCACTTCACATACAAGCCTTGCCCCGAACAAAGTACCGACGAAGGCAGCGGATAGCCCTTTTCTTCAAACAATGCGAGCATCTCTTTCCAGACCTCTGACGGTGCTTTTCCCTGATGATTCGGCTCTTTGTAGTAGTCCACATCAAAGAAGCTGGTTCCCATCCCCTTCAAATGCGCCATCATTCGGCAGGCGCGCTCAAACCAATGTTGGCTTTGGTACACATCCCACCGTGACTCTGCGCTGTAACGCTCCAACACTTCGTGCATCTCGCGCACTTTGTAGCTGTAACTACTCGGTTTTTCTACGCCTCTCTCCTTCCACATCACCGTAAAATACGCTTCTCCGTTGTCTTGGTACTGTCTTTCACCTTCTGCTTTCGCGTCGAAAATCACCGTCACTCCTGTCTTTTCGCGCTTTTCACAGAAAACACGGCCTTGACATTCACTGCCTGCTTTGTTACTTTCCGATTGTTGGATTTCGGAAAATAGTGCTGTGTTTTCAAAGCATTATACCTTAAGGCTCAGGTTCGTACCCTGGGCCTTTTGTGTTTCAGGACACCGCGATCACCTTCCACCAGATTCCCCCCCGAATGCAACCCCCCCGCTCCGCCAGCGCATCAAAAACCACACATCTTTCAAAACATTCGATCTATCGGGGAATTCAACGCCATTTTGCAGGAAGATTCCCAAAACAAAGCCCATTTGACTTATGAAAAAACGTACGTTATACATAGAATCGATGCGTACGGAATACGCACGATAACAAGGGAAGAAACCACGATGGATATCAACCTGACCACCGACTTTCTAGGCATCACCGAGTTCCGCTCGGAGATGAGCCAAACCATCGAACGGATCGAGAAAACCAAACGCCCCATGATCTTGACCAAAGGAGGCACACCCAGCGTTGTTGTGCTCGACGTGCAGTCTTACCAAGAGATGCAAGACGCTCTCAAAGACGCCGAATCCGCGTTGTTGTTGGCAAGTGTCCAACGCGCCGAACAGGACATCGCCAACGGACGAACACTCCCTCACGCCCAAGCTCTCGAAGCCTTCGAGAAAAAACGACAGCAGAGAAAACATGGCCAAAAAGAAGCAAACCCCCCCAAGCCTTGAGGCTTTCCAGATCGTTTGGACGGAGGAAGCCCAACAAGCCTTGTGGAACGTGTGGGCGTGGCTTGCCGAACACAGCGAGGAAAAAGCAGACGCTCTCTACGAAGAGATCCGCGACAAAGCCCAGCTTCTCGCCTCACACCCCTTGCTTGGGCCTGTTAGAACCGAAATCGCTCATACTGAAACACGACAACTCGTCATCTCCAAGCATTACAAGCTGATCTACCGATCCGACCCCCGCACACAAGCCATCTTCATCCTCACCCTCCATCCCACCCGAATCACTTTGTCTGCTTGGTCTGAACTCTAACACCCTCCATCGCTCCCCAAACCATCGGAGAAACATCGTCAGACACCATGCAACACAATCCGTTTGCCGTCGACTTTGGCAACCACTTCCAGTTCTCCGCCCAAGGCTTCGACGTAGGCTCTGATGGTGGAAAGCAAATGATCGTTGCGGGACTCCACACGGGAAAGTTGAGCTTGTGATGTGGCGACCAACGAGGCGAGTTCGACTTGTGTTTTTCCCAACGCTTCTCGCAGCTCACGAAGCGTCAGGGAAAGGAGTTCTTCTTGAACCGATTGATCGAGTTCTTCGAGATGTTCGGGTGTCCTCTCTCTGTTCTTGATGTCTTTCCAGCGCCGTTTGTTCATCCGAAACCTCCATCATGATGTCGATACTTTGCGCCTTCTTGTTTCAAGGTCGCCCATACACTTAAGTATCTTTCGGGTCTGAAGAGTCGATCTCTTCCAAGTGCCGAACCCACAGCTTTTCCGCTTTGGGTATGTTTTCCTCGTACCAGCGGTCATCTCCGCCTTTGTGGCCACCAAGGATGAGAAGAGCGTCCCGGTTGGGATCAAACGCATACAGAATTCGGATGGGAGCACCCTTTGATTGCACTCGAAGCTCCCGTAGATGATGCGCTGTGCCCTTGAGTTGAGACGAGTAAGGATGGCCTAAATAGACACCTTTTGCTTCCAACAACTCCACGACGCGGTACACTTGGTCTGCGTCTGTCTCGTCGAGTGCGTTGTACCAATCCTCAAATTCGTAGGTCACAAGGACTTCAAAAGCTTTAGACATCACACTCCCCGATTGTTCGGCACGCTCATCCATCGCAAGGCGATATATACCTTTCAAAACATATACTGTCAATGGTATAACATCCCACACCGCAACGAGCCACTCCCAACACCCCAACCCCAAGACCCCACCGATGCACCGAAACAATGTCGCTCTCTTTTTGAGGTATGTTATGGCTTATGAAGCAGGTTCTTCGGTCGCTTTGGCTTCCTTGGGTTTGCGCTCGAAGATCTGTACGGACGGACTATCGAGGACAAAGCCACGCTCGGTACGTTCGCCCATCCCTCCACGAGCCGCCGCCACCCACATCGGAAACTGCTCCATCTCCTTCACCATTTTGTTGTAGTGCTTGGGTCGTAACGTCAGCGAAACCTCCGAGGCACCGCACATCAACACAAACATCTTATGACCGTTCGCGACCTCCACTGCTTCGGGTGCTTCGCTGAATTTGATTGTGATCTCCAACTTTCCTTCCACTGCCATCGCAACACTCCTTTGTTTGAATATCTCGGATTCATGGCCTCGAACAGAGACCCACCACCTATCTCACAAGCCAAGGATATGTCGGATATCTCGCAGACAAAGACAACATCCACGTGCAAGGGAGACTTCCAAAACATCCGCCTCATCGGGGATGTTGAAGTAGCCCAAAGCGTTGCAAGACCTCCCACACCAATTCAGCAGGGGGAGTCTTCGTGCGGCGCATCAGGCGAGGGATGTTCTTTCTTGCCGTCGCATGGGCGCTTTTGTCGCGAGCACGCAAAGGTTCCAGCCACTCGCTCACCGTCTTGGCTTCTCCACCCAAAAACACCCGATAGTCGAGACATTCCGCATCACTCCACGAAGAAAAACCCGTAGGTGTTTTGGGGTGCGTTGCGGGTGCGCTCTCGATGGCTTCTTTGGGTGCGGAAGATTCGGTGTTTCGGGCCTTCATTGGCTTCGACGCAACAAGCGATTCATCCGATGGTTTCGCTCGTTGCGAGGCTTCTGGTTGAGACAAAGCCTCGGTGTGTTGCGGAGCCTCGATGCGTTCCGATGCTTCGGCTTGTTGCGATGCTTCGGAGGGAGCGGCATGTTCTTCTTTGGCGGAGGTGCTTTGTGGTGTGGCGTAAGAGGCGGAGACACCCGACGAGATCGCTTGCTCAAACCTCACCACCGCCTGCTCAAATCTCCCCATCACATCGGCCCATCCAGACAAAGATGGTTGCACGGGTTCTTCGCTTGGTTTGGCGGTTTTCGTTTGCGGTGCAAGTGCGGTGCAGATGCACCACGCCACCACATCCGCTCTTGATACGCCCCATGCCTCCGCGTGGGCTTTCAAAAGCTCCGAGGCTTCGGGAGGCAAGCGCAAGGTGTGGCTCTCCCTTTTGCCTTCCAAGGCTCGATACAGATCCAAGGGCTTCTTTTGTGTCGGGTGCATCGCGGGTGCTTTCTTTTTTTCGTATGGATCGCATAAAACAATAAAAGCACCCTATCACGGGTGCTTTCGTTTTCGCAAGCCCTATCCCCTCCAAAACACCCGCATCAGAATTGCAATGGCTCCAATCCTTTCTCTTTAATGAGGTGGAGTAACTTTAACGCTGGGCCACCCGGTGAATTCGCTCCCTGTTCCCACTTCTTCACCGTGACAGCCTGTACGTTGAGATATCGCGCAAACACGGACTGACTTACACCGTATTTGCCGCGAAGCTCTTTGATTTCCTCCGGACTCATCGGTAAAAGCGGACGAACACAAAGCGCCTCGATGTCTCGCAACGTCACCTTGTCCATCACTCCTGCTTTGTGTAAGCCCACGGCTGTTTCGTGCATCGCTTCCAATATCCTCGACATCTCAGTCCTCCTCTATCTCGAACACTTCGCCTTGCTCTATCAAGTACGCCATCTTTTCATCGTCATACGATAAGAATTGCGCGCCAATCAGTTGCAACGCACGCAATTCTTCAGAACTCACATTGTCCGCCTCGTTTTTAGCAAACCCATACAAAAAGAAGGCTTTTTCTCCTTCCACATAAGCAAGGATGGTTCGGTAACCTCCCGATTTGCCTTGACCCTTGCGAGCGACTCGCTTCTTGATGAGCTGGCCGCCCAAAAAGGCGTCGATCAAGCCCTGTTCGATCTCCCCCACGCTCTCAGCAAGCTGTTGATCTGTAAGCTGATTCTTCTTTGACCATTTTCGGAAAGTCTTGATGGAAAAAGCGCGCATTCTTCCCCTTTCCAAGACGGTGCGTAGAACGTTCGTGAATACTAGGATACGAAATATCATACTTCTGTCAACATCATGGTGGAAGACAGAAACCCTACTCACGTACGGAAGACAAAAACAGAAAGGCCCGATGCTTGGGCCATCTGGATCGTGTGCTGTGTACCCCGCGACCGACCATCCCACACCGCGATCAACTGGCCCGCCTCTCCTGCATAGTCGACCATCTGTTGGTTGCGGCGTGGCCCTGCACTCCGTCCAAAACGCGACCAGTCGGGCAAAAAGCGACGCACAGGTATCCGATGCAAGCGGGCGTACCGCTCTGCCAAACAATCCACCCCATACGCTCCACCCGATACCACCTCCGCAACGGAAAAGCCCGATGCTTCGATGGCGCGGCACACCACACCAAAGTCTCGGATGCTCCGCGAACCTGCGATGATCGTACGCTGCCCTACCACGACCCAACCTCCCAAGCAAACGCACGCTGACCACGCACCCACCGCAGGATGCGAAGGCTACACGCGCAAAAGCCCCGCTACACACACAGGGCGCACTGCCTGAGGGCAAAAAAAGAACTCTTCGGGCCACGAGCCGCAGTCTAGGGTTTGCCCGACCCTTGGGAGGGACACGCTTTTTTTTGCTTCAAAAAAAGCTGCCCTAGACGGCTTAGGCGAGGGGGCCGGTATACTTTTGAACCCTCAGGCGAAGCCTTCTTTGTTCCGAGGGGTGGGCGGGCGGGTCATGGGCCGACGAATCGGGGAGGGGCTGGCCCGTCGCCGCCTGAGTGCAGGGCCAGCGCCGATGCGGTACCCCGACCCGTGAGGAGGCCCTCCCACCAAAAAGAGGCGAGCGCATGCGAAGCCACCCTATAGAGCTCCCATACGAAGCCCCAGCGGGCCGAAGGCGCGGCGGAAACGAAGCCCAAAGGGCTGAGTCGCCGACCGAGGCCCGCAACGGCGGAGAGTTGGGGAGATCGTGCATGAAGAGATCGAAGGTGTAGAGAACGGGTTCTTGTGCATCGCACGTGATCGTAAGCATCGCAAAAGCACGATGGATGCGAAAGGATCAGGAAGGCTCACCGTAGCAAATCGGAGCAAACAAAAGCGCAAGCAGCGCAAGCTACGTAAGCCTCACAAGACAACGCTTGCTGCGATATCACCACCGAAGCAATCGCCACAAACCACCACAACAACATACTCCCAGCGGGCCGAAGGCGCGGCAAAAACGAAGACCGTAAGAGCTGAGTCGCCGACCGAGGCCCGCAACGGCGAAGAATTGGGGAGATCGTGCATGAAGAGATCGAAGGCGTAGAGAACAGGTTCTTGTACATCGCACGTGATCGTAAGCATCGCAAAAGAACGATGGCTGCGAAAGAATCAGGTAGGATCAGCGTAGCGAATAGAAGCGAACGGAAAACAAGCTACGTCCGAAGGGAACGATACAAAGCAGTTCCCCGTGTCCGTACGTATCACAAACCACGATGGGAGCGGGTCAAACACCATGTTTCACCTACACACACGGAACTCTTCCAGCGGGCCGAAGGCGCGGCGGAAACGAAGCCCACACGGGCTGAGTCGCCGACCAAGGCCCGCAACATCCGACTTACGGGGAGATCGTGTCTGGAAAGATCGAAAGTGTAGAGAACGGGGTCTTGTGCATCGCACGTGATCGTAAGCAACACAAAAGTACGATGGATACGGAAGAATCAGAAAGAATCACCGTAGCAGATAGAAGCGAACAAAAACACAAGCTACACAACGCACGAAAACATCGGATGATTCGACAGTATCGTGAGATTCAACGACGACACACGCCACAGCGATCAACGTGAACACCCACAACGCCGAAGGGATGGGGGCGTCCCTCGCATCCGTACGGATCACAAACCACGATGAGAGCGGGTTAATCACCCTGTTTCATCCAAACAGAGAGAGAGCTTCCAAGCGGGCCGAAGGCGCGGCGGAAACGAAGCCCAAAGGGCTGAGTCGCCGACCGAGGCCCGCAACATCCGATAAACGGGGAGATCGAAAAGAAGGTGTAGAAAGAAGAGCCTTGTGCATCACACGTGATCGAAAGCATCGCAAAAGCACGATGGTTCGGATAGAACCGCCAAGGCTCCATCAAGCAGAGCGGAACAAAGGAAGCGAGCAGAAACACAAGCAACACCACAGGCTCAAGTCTCGGATGATTCGAGAGAAGCGCACGGATCTACAGATGCACACGCAGCACATGATTCGTCGGGTTCAAGTACGGTGCGCTCCGAACGAGCGGCAGAATAAAAGCAAAGGCGGGCAGTGTTACCCACAAAGACCCATAGCACCGAAGAGATGGGTAGCGCGAAAAGAAACAAAGAGGATGGAACAAAGCAAAGTTTGGTCTTTTTCCGTGTTCGTACGCATCACAACACCACGATGATTTCGGTCTTTTCGCAAGGCTTCACGAAGGCGCGCAAAAGAAACGGTTGTGAGATATCGAAAGGAACGATGGTATCTGCAAGCAGCAAAACATCCAGAAATCACCACAGCGGGGCGTTGCTTTCCAAACCACCACAACAAAACACTCCAAGCGGGCCGAAGGCGCGGCGGAAACGAAGCCCAATGGGCTGAGTCGCCGACCAAGGCCCGCAACATCCGAGGGATGGGGAAAATAGAGAGAAGAAGATCGGCTTGGTGATCTTCCCGTGATCGAAAGCATCACAAACCACGATGGGAACGAGTCAAACGTAACATTCCATCGCTCCACCCACGCAACAGAACGATGCAAACGAATCCATACACCGCAAAAGCATCGGACGTTCAAAAAGAAGCACACGCATCACACGACACCACGAAGCACACCAGCGCGGTGCAGCTTTCCAAACGACGCCACGAAACACTCCAAGCAAACTGAAGGCGCGGCAAAAACGAAGCCTACAGGGTTGAGTCGCCCACCAAAGCCACCACATCCAAAGAGTGAGAACACAGTTCATCGTGTCGGAGCATCGGGGAAAAACAGGCCAAAAAAGAAGCCAAGGGAAAAAGGGGGGGGGAGGACGAACTTCGGTAAAAGAAAAAAACGCACTTACATTCACTTTTGATTTGCGTTGTGCGACGAATTTCTTATGCTACACAGGTTGTCGTTCTTGTGCTGATGTTGTGAAGCGCATGGAGAAGATAAAAAAACACCCCAACGGTACCGGTCTACCAAACTGCTCCGTTGGGGTTGAATTTCGTTACGGTGGCCCGTACAAGGGGTAAAGATACCCATCCCAAAAGCCACAGTCAACGAAAAAAAGGGGAAAGTTGTCGTGGCGACCCAAACCAAGTATCCCAAAGCTCCCTTCCAACTGACCGCAAGTCCGGTCTCGCAGGGCTTTGATCGTATAGAGAACCGATTCAACTCGAAGCGCGATGCAGCCGCCTCGCTTCGCAAGGCATTCGGTGTAGGCAAGAGCCACAATCGCGCAACATGCCCGATCTGTGGGGGGAAACATCTTTCTGTATTCGAGACCGCTGAAGGTTTTCGTTTGAAATGCTACTCGACAGCGTGCGATCCGACCGAGATCCGCGCTTTGTGGTGTGATCATCTCGGGATCACGCGCCATACATCTCACCGTGCTACCAAGCCAAACACTCGTATCCAACACCCAACAAAGCCCGCCCCCACCAAACCGCAAGGCGATCCCGCCACATTCGTTGCTCAAGCTCTCGCTGTGCTTCCGAAGACGACCGAGATCACAGCACAAGACGTCCTGCGATCTTACTTGATCGGGCGCGGTTTACCGAGCGCAGACCTCGATTTCATCGACACGCTCAACGTCCACATGGGGACGACCCAAGCCGACAATGTAGGGATCGACGGATGGCGTTGGAGCCAATTGACACACAAGGGGAATGCGCTGATCTTCCCTTGCTACCGATGGAATGGGGCGATTTTTCAAACGGTCTATCTGCAATCGCTTCTGGTGGGATTGGACAAAGAAGGCGTGTGGAGAAAGCGCCAAGGTTGGAACGAGATAGAGAAAGTGTACCTCGACGCGGGAGACACCCCTTGTTACAAGGCAGGATCGTTTGTTCCGTTATGTAGCGTAGAGGCCCTATTGACGGCGAAGATCGCATATGTGGTGGAAGGGGTCGCAACGGGTTGTGCCGTCGCGGTGATGCTCAAGACGGCGGGTATGTGTGGGGTCGTGATCTGCGCGTTGGATGCAAGCAATCTGGCGGAAGTTGCGGCGTCTTTGCCGATCCAAGAGATCCGATTGTTTGCGGATATCGACGGCACACTAACAGGACAAGAACGTGCGCTTGAAGCGGCGAAAAAAGCGAAACAAGCGGGCAAACAAGCGCGTGTGATCTTGCACGATACACCGCTAGACACGGAAGAACTGGAAGCTT
>WBZL01004594.1_pt1 | contig 11816 bp, 13 predicted proteins | sample 5204291 | NCBI WGS metagenome assembly WBZL01 (sample SAMN12344345, study PRJNA552823) | activated sludge metagenome | biome: Activated sludge suspended growth; feature: Nitrification reactor; material: Wastewater; isolation source: activated sludge from nitrification reactor of wastewater...
AGGGGTGGATGGTGGCGTCGTTCCGGCACCTGACCTCACGGGCGCTCGATCCGTTCCCCCACCACCACAACGTGATCGCCAACACCGTCCGCCTCGCCGACGGCACCAACCGAGCCCTCGACGCCCGCGCCCTGTACCGCCACGCTCAGGCCGCCTCTGCGCTCGCGACCGCGGAGATGCGCCGCCAACTCACCGACGAACTCGGCGTGCGGTGGCGACCGGGCCGCAAGTCCGGCTGGGAGATCGACGGCATCGGCAACCACGTAGTCGGCGAGTTCTCCAAACGCCGAAACGAGATCGACGACGCCCTCCGAGAACTCGAAGACGAGATCGGCCGCGGCGCACACCCCGGCGAAGTCGAACACATCGTGCTGCGAACCCGCCCGGCCAAGAACCACACCCCCGCCGACGCCCTGATCGCCTCGTGGCGTGAACGCGCCGAACGCCACGGCCTCACCCCCGACGCCCTCGCCGCCGTCACCGGCCACGAACCGCACGGCCAGGAGATCGACGAAGCGGCGCTGTTCGAGTCGCTCGCCGGGGCCGACGGCATCTGCTCCGGTGGGTCGGTGTTCTCGCGCTCCGAGGCGCTCGCCGCCCTCGCCAACCACCCCGTGCCCGTCGCCGACGACGACCAACTCCCGCAGCCGTTGCTGTACGGCGCCGCCCGGCTGATCGAGCTGACCGACCGGTTCCTCACGTCCGAACACGTCGTCGCGCTCACCGATGCCGACGAGCCGCTCTACACGACCGTGGAAATGCTCGGCGTGCAGGACCGCATCGCGGCCCGGTTCACCAAGGGACTCCACCGCGGCGCCCACCTCGTCACGGATGGCCGCGTCGAGGCGGCGCTAGAGCAGCACTCGCACCTCACCGGCGAACAGCGACGGCTCGTCACCGAGTGGTGCCAACGTGGGCACCGCTTCCAAGCCGCGATCGGGCGTGCCGGGGCGGGTAAGACCACGACCGTCGCCGCCTGCGCGGATGCGTGGACCGCGGCCGGCTACCGGGTCCTCGGTGCCGCGGTGAAAGGCGAAGCCACACGCACCCTCGCGGCGGCGACCGGGATCGAATGCGAAACGGTGGCCTGGTACCTCGTCCAGACCGATCCTCAATCGCTGCCGCTCGACTCTCGGACGATCCTCGTCGTCGACGAAGCCTCCACCCTGTCCGATCGTGACCTCGACACCCTCATGGACATGGCCGCCACCACCGGAGCGAGCCTCCGGCTCATCGGCGACCCCGCCCAGCACGGCGCCATCTCCGCCGGTGGCATGTTCCGCGTCCTGTGCGAACGCCACGACCGGGACACCCCCGAGTTGACCACCACCCACCGCCTCCAGGACCCCCACGACCGCGCCGCTGCCCAAGCACTCCGCGAAGGGCGGATCGACGAAGCCTTCGACGAACTCGCCGCAGCGGGGCACCTCCACGTCGTCGCGGACGACCTCGCCATGTACCGCGAAGTCCTCGGTCGCTGGTGGGACGCCCACCGCAACGGGCTCGACCACCCCATGGTCGACCGACGCAACAGCACCCGCCGCCAGCTCAACCGCCTCGCCCACCTCCTACGCCGCGTCAACGGGGAACTCGACGGCGAAGACATCGCCGCCAGCGGCGACCGGGCCTTCGCCGTCGGTGATCGCGTCACCGCCCGAGCCCCCAACCGCGACCTCCACGTCGCAGGCGACCGCAAGGCGTACGTCCGCAACGGCGCCCTCGGCACCATCGTCGCCGTCAGCCCCGACCGACGCGACGCCGCCCAGGACTCGGTCACCGTCGACTTCGACGGCATCGGCCCCATCGACATCCCCCGCTCGTTCTTCGACCACCACCGCACCCCCGCCGGACGACCCGAGGTCGGCATCGACCACGCCTACGCCCTCACCTCCTACGCAGTTCAGGGCTCGACCCGCGACGTGTCCACCAGCCGTGTCGATGCAACCGCCACCCGCGCCGAGACCTACGTCGACATCACCCGCGGCCGCCACGCCAACCACCTCTACCTCACCGCCGCGGTCGATCCCCTCGACGGCGAAGCCCTCCCCCGGGTCCCGGCTGCTCCCGCCGACCTCGCCGTCGCGGAACGGCTCCACCGATCCACCGGGGAGCTGACCGCCTGGGAACTCGCCCACTCCGCCGACCAACCACAGCCGGCGGCAGAGCAGGCAGTCGGAATCTGAGATTCCCCGCGAAGTCCTGGCCCGCCAAAGGGCCTACGTAGGTCAGAGAACAACACCGACCGAGGAGAACCCGATGTCCACCACCGAGACCGACGCCCCGGCCGAAGTCCTCACGATCGACGAGGCCGCCACCATCCTGCGCATCAGCCGCAACGCCGCCTACGCAGCTGCTCGCGAATGGCGAGCCACCGGCGGCAAGACCGGCATCCCGTGCATCGAGATCGGCCGTACTCTCCGTGTACCCCGGGCGGACTTCGAGCGGCTCCTTGGCCGCACAGCCTGACGGTCAGGAAGTCCTACGAGATGAACATGGACTCGCTTCAGATGACCAACTCATGCCGTCAGCTCGGCGGCTGGCGACAGCGCTCAGCGAGTTCGCTGAGCGCTGTGGGGTCGGCCAAGACTTCGACGATGAGCTGGCGCAGCAGTTCAACCATCGGCACGTCGAGTTCGGCGGAACGCACCTTGAGCGTGCGGTGCAAGTCCGTGGCCAGGTCCAGCGTGAGCCGCTTCACTCCCTCGGTCGGAACGCTCGATGGCGGTGCCACACTTCACTACCGTAGCCGTCTGATCCGTGTCAACGTATCCACATGCTTCTGTGTCTCTGTGTGTAGGGTCGGAGCCGTGCCATTGATCCTGGGCCGCGCCAAGGGTGCACTGTGAGCGTTCTCGACACCGCTCCACCGCCGACCGTGAGAGTCGGAGGACGGCCACTTGCTCCAACCGCAGCGTTTCGGTCCTACTGGGCGTTGGCTGCGGAGCGGCAGGCGATCTTCTTCCGACGCCTGCGCGGCGAACAGCCTCCATGGACGGATGATCCAGTCCTGGCCACCAATCGGTTCACGAACGCCTACAGGGCGTCTGATCGTGTGAGCCAGTACCTGATCAACGAGGTCATCTACGGAGCCCCCGTCGATGACCGGTCAACTGTGCTCCGTGTGCTCCTGTTCAAGATCTTCAATCGGGTTGAGACTTGGGACTGTCTCGAGGAAGCGGTCGGGCGGCTCGCCACTGACAACTTCGACGTCCCTGAACTCACCCGGTTGCTGGATGCGCGCATGGCGGCGGGTGAGCGTCTCTACTCCGCGGCCTACATCATGCCGAGCCCCAAGCTCGGGGAAACGCGAAAGCATGCGAACCACCTGAGGCTCCTCGATGCACTGCTGGTGGATGGCACCGTGGATCGACTTATCCACGCCGGCAGCTTGCGCGAGCTGTACGAGATCCTTCTCGGCGTGCACTCATTCGGACCGTTCCTAGCGTTTCAGTTCGCGATCGATCTCAACTACAGCGAGCTGTTCGACTTCTCCGAGATGGACTTCGTGGTCGCTGGGCCCGGCGCCCACGATGGAATCGCGAAGTGCTTCAGCAACGCTCACGACCTCTCGGCCGAGCACATCATCTGCGCTGTAGCTGAGAGTGCAAATGATCAGTTCGATGCTGCCGGGATCGAGTTCGAGTCGCTCTGGGGTCGACCACTGCAGTTGATCGACTGTCAGAACCTGTTCTGCGAGGTGAGCAAGTACGCCCGCGTCGCACACCCCGAGATCACCGGTTGCAACGGTCGCACTCAGATCAAGCAGCGGTACAGCCCGGCCAGTTCGCCGATGACGGTTGGCTACCCACCGAAGTGGGGCCTACCGCTTCGAGCCTCGCAGCTACGGGAGCGACTGGAAGGTGATGCTTCGCCGGTACAGGTCACCAACGATGCGACCTCCGTTGGCGTCGCGAAGTTGGCGCCATACGGCGAATCCTTGTAGCACAGCACGTTCGACTTCCCATAGGGGGCGGTGCCGTACCTCGAGGCCGGCTGTCATGACCCGGATCGTCTTGAGGATGTCGTAGTCGAGCGAGGTCACGTCCTCGAACCAGCGGTGGTGTCTGGCGTGCTCGAACAGGAACGCTGCCATTCCCTCCTCGATGACGATGGCCCGTCCGCCATCCTCAACCTCATTGATGATCCCCTGCTCGCGGCGCTTGCACCCGAACAGCTGGGCTCGTGCGACGGGAGACCATCCGAGAACCGCAGCGTTGGCGAGATGGAAGACGTCATGGAATCGGTAGCCACTGGCGTCGTAGGTGTTGTCTCCGAGACGGCTCCCGACCGCCTTACCGCGATAGCGCACCTCTATACGCTCCTCTGGCCCCCGGTCTCGGCCAACGGACGTGATGTCAACGGTGAATGTACGCGGGAGGCGCTCGGCTCGCTCGGCCTGGGAGTCGAGGAAGTCGGAGGGCTTGCGCTTCGGTACACGTGCTCCCGGTGTCGGCCAGCGGTCTCTGGTCTTGGTGAGGTTCGCGGCCGCAAGCTCATCGAGGGACAGCCCCCATTTGTCCGCGACGTTGGCCAGGTACCAGAGCAGGTCGCCGACCTCCTCGCCGACGTTGTCGGTGAAGAGCTCGTAGGCCTCACCGTCGCGTAGGAACTTCTTGTAGCCAGCGAGAAGAGTGCCCACTTCACCGGCGAGGCCAAGTAGGGGGACAAGTCGTGCTTCGCGGTCTCGGGCTTCGTCGCCAGTGAGCGGGACTCGGTCGGTGCCCTGGGCTCGGCGCTGATACTGGCCTAGTTCCATGGTGACCTTTCATCAACGAAGCTCAACGGCGCCTGGACTCTGTGAGTGAGGTGCGAATCGAGCGTCATCGGGTTGCCAAGGTTCCGGGATCGATGGCCGCGGCTTGCACGGCGAAAGCGACGAGGTAGTCGTACGGAAGCCACCCGTGTCCGCCGGCTCCCCAGCCGGGCCCCCATGAGTTTCGGATCAGGAGGCGTCGCTGATCCCCAGCACGATTCGTGGCGGCGCCGACGGCGGTGACCGCGTGGTAGTCGCTGACCGGCGAGCTGAGCGAGGGGAGGTCAATCTCGCCGTCGGGGCCAGGGTTCTCGAACTCGCTGGTGATCTCGATCACAACGACGACGGGAAGACCGGCGGTGAGCGTCGCCTCTAGATCCTCGTCGATCCCGTCGTGAGCGAGCGGCACATCGAACAATTCGGCGGTGCAGAAAGGTGCGGCCGCTACCCCCGCAGGAGGCGGTTCGGTGCCGGAACCGAGCGTTTCGTTGTAGGGCCAGATCGTCTCAGCGGTCTGACCGGCTTGTTGTATGGCGGCCGCGATCGACCGAAGAGTGGTGCCGTCGTGGCTGGCGGTGCCGGCAAGGACGCAGTGCTGCCAGAGCGGCTCCACGGACAAGGCTTCGGCGACTCTGGTCGTCGCGGTAACCCGAGCGGCCTCGTGGGCGAAGGAAGTAGAGAACGGCAGACACAGCGGCCGCGGACCTTGGGCACGAACATCGGGCGTCAGGAGGTGACGTAGATCGACAGGGGCGAGCGACAGGCTTGCGGCTCGACGTTGGGCGTTGCTGGGCCTAGGCATGCTGTCGGACCGTGCTCAGGTCAGTTCGTCCGTCGCTGCGTCGGAGCCCAGTTCGTCCTCGTCGGCGAGCGGGTCGACCGGACGTTCCAGGTTGCGCTGCCGGACCTGTGCGGTCCACGGCTCATCTGTATCCATTGCGAGCTGATCGACCGAGAAGCCAAGGCGACGCGGTTCCACCAGAGCGTGCAGGACGTAGTGCTCGACCGGATCATCGTCGTTGTATGGACTCCGATACTGCAGCCGAATGGTGACGGGTCCGGGGCTGGGGAACCGCACGCTCAGCACGCGGCGACCGGTTCCAGCAACGAGCGGATCGTCGGTCGTCGACGCCAGGTCCGAACTGGGGGGTTGGTGTGAGTGGCTCGCGATTCGCGCCCGCCGGGCTTGTCGGGCGGGGAGCCATGCGGTTCGGGCTGGTACGTACTCGTCGCCGACGACATCTGCGCCACCGGCCGAGGGCAGTTCCCGCGGCGGGGCCAGGGAGGCGCCGCGCAGTCGTTCGATGACCAAGCCCGGGGCGCGGGCCGCGGGACCAGCGGTGCCGCTCAGCCTGGATCGAAGCTGGGTAGCTGCGCCTTGGTCGACTGGCTGACGAGCGCCAGGCAGTGGGGGCGGTGGCGAGGTCGCCATCGAGCGGGGCTCGTTGGGGAGCATCCATCGGTAGCCGGTGCTGCGGTTCTCAGGCAGCGAGATGACCACCTCGTCTTCGACGCGAAGAGCGAGCAGTCGGTCGTCCCAGTCCTCGTTGACCGGCCACACGTCGGCGTAACCATTGACCGGCCGCCGGCCGAGGGCGAGTGCGGCCTTCACCTGGAGCGGACGACTCTGCCGAAGCACCTCGATGCGATCTGCGCTGATGACGTCCAGATGCGCGAGCTGCCGTACCGCTGCCTCGTAGCTGACGCCAGCCTCTCGTGCCAGGGCGTACGCATGCTGCGGCTCGATGGGATCATCGCTCACGCCAAGGCGTTCGAGCACCCCGAACACCAGCGGTGGTGGCATCAGTAGGTTGCCTGCAAACACCTGTGCCAGCTGCTCGCGTTCGACGGGGGTGTTCCCGAGGACGTGCTCCTCGCCGTCGAGCGCCAGGCCATGCCCATGGTCGAGACGCCAGTGTCCGATCTCGTGTGCAGCCGTGTACCGCTGGATCGGGATCGGGCGTTGTGTGGTCACGAGCACGCCGCCGACACCTTCGGGAACGAACGCGCCCAGGAGGTTGTCCATCGGAAGGAACGTCAACCACAGGCCGAGGTCCTCGCAGATACCGAACACGTCGATCTGCTCGGTCTGGTCCACGGACAGTTCGTCAAGCAGACGGCCGGCAGACTCGGCTGCCTGGATGCGGCGCTGCCAGCGTCCTCCTTGTGGGGCCATCTCAGCGTCCTACTGATCCCCGCCGGCTGCGTTCGCCCGTCCAGCGCTTCGGTCGGGTGCACCCGGCTTGCCCGCCGCAGCGAGAAACTCTGCGAACCGCAGAACCTGTTCGCGATCGCTTTCCGACAGGGCAGCAGCAGCGCGGAACAATGGCTCGGCTTCACTGAGGCTGGCGTCTTCCTCGCCAAGGAGCCACCCGACAGACCGTCGGTACAGGCGAGCCAACCGGCGAAGTTCCAACCCGGTCACCTTGCGCTTGCCCGCTTCTAGAGCGTGGACACTCGTTCGCGGTATACCCAGCGCCGTGGCGACATCCTCTTGGAGGAGGCCGATGTACTCGCGGGATTCCTTCAGGCGAGCACCCAAAGCCACCTGCTCGCCTTCGTCCGAGGGCAGCTCATCGACGGCGCCGGTGTCTGAAGCATGGCGCCGCTTTACTTTCCGTTCAGGCATCGTGGTTCCCTTCGTTTCGTTGCGTAGAGCCGCTCGTTGCGGGCGATCGTTCAGCGACCGCTAGAGCGGCGGCCCATCCGTCTTCGTGGCAGAGCGAGACGTGCCATCGGGCGATACCAAGCGAGGACGCAGCTGCGAGGGCATTGCGGTGCAGAACAACCCCAGGTGCCCCGCCTGGCTCCGTGAGGATCTCGATGTCGAGAGGATCCACGTCGCCAAGACCGCATCGCAGTGCCTTCATCACTGCTTCCTTCGCCGCCCATCTTGCTGCGAGCCGCTCCAGTGACCCTTGCGCATCGCTCTGCTCAGCCTCCGTCCAGCCGTTTTCTAGGAAGGCTGCCCCACCCGTTTCGTGCAGAGCGGTGAACGATGCCAGGTTGACCAGGTCGATTCCCGCCCCGGCGGTCGGGCATTCGGAGATGATCGCTGGCAGCGACGAACTCCAGACTGACTCGAGCACTGCGACCGGCGTCATGCTGCCTCTCCGTTGCTGGCATTCAGCGCCGCTCGCGCGTCCGCTGCGAGTTGCAGAACTCCACCGAACGCGCCTCGCTGTGCGTCAGCCATGGTGGCGTGCACCACCAGCTCGCCCGGCGCGTACCCGCTCTGCTGGCAGAGGAAGTGGAGCATCGCTGAGAGGCCAAGCATGTTCCCGTACGCCTTCTCGATGAAGTACTGATGTCGATAGACCGCCAGGCAATGCAGGCGTCCGTCGTGCAGGGTCAGGTCCACATGCGTCAGGCATGGGAACCCACGTCGGCGGCGATCTGTCGCGGCGTAGATCTGTACGCCACGCGGCTCCTGCGAATCGGCCGCTATATCCATGTCCAGTGTGTTGTTCCGTTGACGGCCGGCTCGGTGCTCGCTGCGCAGCGCCGTGACGCGGTCCGCCAGCTGGTTCGGCCCACCTGCCGCCTTGCCTGGCCAGCTCACCATCCTCCCGAAGTACGTGCCGCGGTTGTTGGCGGCGACGCTCGACAGAAGCGGAAGCATGTCGCAGTAGCTCGCGTACAAAGCATCCGCGGCGAAGTCGAGTTCAGCCTCGGCCTCCGGTGCCATACCCGGCGCCCAACTGAAGCCCGGATCTGTGTACAGGGAGGACGGGAAGATCGTCTCCGCCACGGTGTCGACCGACTGCTTGTCTGCCGCGCCAAGCGCACACTCCAGCACCTGCCGAACCGGCGCCAGCTCCGTTCCCGGGTCGGTCACCGTTGACACGAGATGCACCAGCCGACCATCCGGCTCGGCAGCGACCCGCTCAAGTCCGAGCACCCATGCTTCGCTCACGGACACGGCCGGCGGCATCGCGATCACGACGCCTTCACCGCCGGAACGGGATGAAGCGTCCGATGAGCCAACCGGGCAACGCCACCGATACTGCGCAACTCCTCCCGGCGCACCTTCGACAGGTTGACGAACTTGGGCTTCCCAACGGCGTTGCCGACCTGGCTGAGCAGCCAGACCGACACGAGACTCGCCACCTTCGGGCTTCCATCCGCGGCAACCTCGCTTGTGACGCAGGCCGGTCGCGCACTGCGCAGCATCTGAGTTAGGTCTCGTTCGAGTTCAGCCGCCGACCGGGAACGGACATCGGCCAGCGGCGCCGTCGGGCTGGCCGAGCGCGCACCCTTCCGCTTGGGCGGGGCGATCGCTCCGTTGGCAGGGATGTCGCTCTTCACGACACCAGTGTCGGATAATCCGACATGAATGTCAAGGGCATCACGCCGGAAAGCCCTTCGCCGTGTGGCCCGACCGGCCTCAGATGTCGATGACCCAGGTATGCCAGTCGACCGGACCCGGGGTGGCGTCGAGAGCGCGAGGAGGCGCCGCGTCGACTCCGGTGGTGATCCGTTCGAGGGCGGACGTCACGCTGGTGCGGATATCAGCCGGATCCATCGCGTCGTAGGCGTCGTCGGACGACACGTGCACGACGCCGTCCACGACACGCGTGCTTGAGCGGAACCCATTGGAACGCAGCACCTTGCGGATCGCTGCGCGGGTCGCCTCGACGTGCTCGACCGGGACACCGGTGACGTAGGTCGAGCTGAACCGGGTGACCTCCTCGGCCACCACCGAGGCGAGCAGCCAAACGCCCGAGGGAGTGTCGGCCGCCGGGAACCAGGAGTCGAGGATGCGAAGGCACCTGCGACACGTCGGCGCGAAGGCCGGGTCGCGCCACAGCGGCAACAGCTCGTTGGCCCCGGCTGCCGTCCTGTTCCAAGTTCGGCCGCATAGCGTCGAGTGGCTCCAGCGCCCAACGAGCGGGGCATCCTCATCGCCCTGATGTTGCGCGGATCGGCCCGACCCGTCGGCAACCTTGGCGAGGTGGGTCTCGGCGCCGCTGCCGACGTCGACCAGCAGGAGGTCACGGCCGAGCACCGAGATCGAGTTCTCATCGGTTGCGTCCATCGGTGGCTCCTCGCACAGTGGCCGCTCCATCTTCGCCGTCGCGTCCGCTCTCGGCATGGAACACCCGCCCGGTGGCTCCGGGGTGGTAGCCCCGGAGCCACCGGCAGCTACGCGTGGAGGTGAGCGACCGCCGACATAGCGTCGTTGAGGTGCTCACCGGTTCGGCTGGCGCAGCGCTGGGCTTCGTCGAGGGCCAGCACCGCGGATACGACCACGACCGACGCGGGCTCATCGGCCATGCCATCGACCCCGTAGGCGTGACCTGCGGCGGGGCACTCCAGGTGTCGGGCGAGCTGGCCGCACGCTTGGGGCAGTCGCCCGACCAGGAGCCGCAACTCGCCGAGCAGTCGGTAGATGTCGCCGACGTCCTTCCAGCCCGGCATGCCTGGCGAGGGCGCGGCGAGCGTCAGGTGGTTGAGGGTGCGGAGCGCTTCGGCTGCGGTCTCCGCCGCTCGGGATGGTGTGGTCGCCCTCCCGGCGACGCTGGCTTCGACCGTGCTCATCGCTGCCCTCCTTCCGACTCCGAAGAGGCCTCCTTGGACGGGGGAACGAAGTCGTTCCAGTCGATGGCGCCCCTGCCGATCAGACCGGCGAAGGTGGCGGCGGCCTCGGCCTGCATGCCGGGCAGGACGTGCTGGTACACGCTCATGGTGAACGCGACGTTGGCGTGGCCGAGGCGCTCGCTCACGATCTTCACGTGCACGCCGGCCTTCAACAGCAGCGTGGCGTGGGTGTGGCGCAGGTCGTGGAGCGAGATGGTCGGCACGTCGAGCTTGGCCACCTTGCGGTCGAGGACCTGGCTGAACGACTGGGGATGGATCCACGATCCGTCCGGCTTGACGAAGACCAGTTCGTCTCCCTTCGGCTCGATCCCGCCGTTCTCTTCGGCGCGCTGGATGCGCCACGCCTTGAGCACGTCGACGGTGACCGGGTCGAGGTCGATGGTGCGACGGCCGGTGCCGGTCTTCACATCGGAGATCTCGACGTCGTAGGCGATGGAGACGAGCGCCTGGCGCACCGAGAGCCGCTTGGCGTCGAGGTCGAGGTCGCACCACCGCAGCCCGAGGACCTCGCCCCGACGCATCCCGGTGTGTGAGGACAGGTGGAAGGCGGGGTGGAGGCGGTGGTCTCGCACCGCATCGAGGAAGGTGCGGAGTTGCTCGACGGTCCAGGCCTTGATTTTGCCCTCCTGTCGGTTCTTCAACGACGGCGCGTCGGCGAGGCTCACGACGTTGCGGAGGACGATGCCCTTGCGCTGGGCGTCGGCCATGGCCTTGTTGAGCATCAGGTGGATGTTGCGCACGGTCTTCGGCGACAGCCCGACCGGCTTCTCCTCCTCGCTCTCGCCATCGATCGCTGCCTTCGGCTGCTTCGCCTTCGGTGCCTTGACCTTGGGCTTCTTGGCTGTGGGCTTCTTGCGGCCCTCGGTCAGGAGCGTGGCGTAGAACAGGTCGAGGTCCTCGGCGGTCAGCTTGTCGAGGGGACGACGGCCGAGTGCCGGGATGACGTGCAGGTCGATGGTGCGCCGGTAGGAGTCGTAGGTGCTGGGCCGCACCCGCGACTTCTGGATCGGCAGCCACCGCTCGGTGAGGTACTGGCCGAGGTTCAGCTTCTCGGTCGGAGTCGGTTCGCCGTCGTGGCGGCGCTTGATCTCCGCGGCGAGCACCTTCTCGGCGTCGCTACGCCTCGTCCCCGCTGGGACCCAGGTCCGGCGCTTCTTGCCGGTTCCGGGGTCGACGCCGTCGTAGACGACGGCGTAGTAGTTGTTGCCCTTCTTCTGGATTCCTCCGCGCATGGTGCGGTCCCTTTCGAGTCGATTCCGACGAAAGAGACGCCACGCAGCGGATCGAGGGCCGTCCCCGAGGCATCTGACGGGGTCCGGCGCTGCTGGGGTTCACGATACCGAGGCAGAACCCGAAGGTCGAGGATCGACCCTCCGGGCCAGCGCTCAGCAGGCCACCAGCACCTCCGAAGCCGTCGGACGCGACCAGGCCGTCCTGCCGTCGCGTGGCGTCTCGGACCGGT
>WBZL01004595.1_pt1 | contig 11815 bp, 4 predicted proteins | sample 5204291 | NCBI WGS metagenome assembly WBZL01 (sample SAMN12344345, study PRJNA552823) | activated sludge metagenome | biome: Activated sludge suspended growth; feature: Nitrification reactor; material: Wastewater; isolation source: activated sludge from nitrification reactor of wastewater treatment...
GCACGAATAAGAACGAGAAACTGCCAGCTACATAGTAGAAAAGAAATTTGCAGAATATATCAGTCAAAATTATGCATATGATTGTGATAACAATAGTTTCTCCTCTTCCTCCTCTTTCTTCTTCCAATCACTGCCAACGAAAATAGACATAAACCTTGAGTACTTCTAATTGAATTTGCGAATCATTGATGGGTTGCCTTTCAAATTGAAAAATGAAGTTTAAAGATTTTTATATGAGCAGCAAGGCTTCTACAAAATGTAGCTAGAGATGATTAAAGGAGCAGCACTAGCACATTTTAAATAGCAGCACTAGCAATAGCAATAGCAATAGCAGTAGCAAACTGTCAAACAAGAAGATAGTGATGGCAAAAATTGAAAAAATCAGAAGAAGAGAAAGATGATGATGGCAACGACAATGCTTAAGAAAAGTAATTAGCAGGAAAAGAAAACAACTGCATAACAATAAAGCATCGCGAATTAACAAAAAATCAGTCACTTGATTACAACGGAGGATGAAAAAGAAGGAGAGCACTAGTCTTCTGGAGTAGAAGATTCGGATGATCATCAAAAGCTCCTTCTCAGCAGCAACAGCAGCAGCAAAGAAGAAACCAATGCGAACACAAAAGAGACTAAAAAATAGAAAAAAAGCAACTCTGACAAAAAGTAGTAGTAGTAGCAGTAGCAGTAGCAGTAGCAGTAGCAGTAGCAGTAGCAGCAGCAGCAAACTACCAAGACATTCAAAAAAAGAGTAGACACTTTTGCGAATTTGAATCGCACCATCGAGACTCTCAAATAGCAGCAACAACAGTGCTACCAATTTTTATATACGAGGGCACAATACAAAGCCATGGATGATATCTTAGGCAGCAGCAGCAGCAACAGTAATTCCACTACCAAAACAGCACATAGCAAAAACAGAAAATAGGCTGTGAATAAAGCGTGGAAGTGAACAACAAGTTTTTTCTTCCTCCAGCAATCTGCCACCGCATTTGATGAAGAATTGTCAGAAAGAAGACGCTTTATTTGCAGTGATCAGCAATAAAAACCAAAATTAACTAACTAACTAACTAATAAACTCAGTACTTATTTATTTATTTATCTGTCTGTCTTAAGTATTACTCCTAATTTTACTTAATCAATCAATCAATCAATCTATATAGCGATTTATTGGTTGGTTGGTTGATTAATTGAAGGCCTTATGGGTTTTTGAGTGAGTGAATTAATTAATTTGCGATCAGTCAATCACAATCACAATCATTTTTTATTTATTTATTTAATTTGGGCCAAGCTCTTATTAAAGCTCTAGACCTTCCTTCACTCACTTGAATAAAATAAAAACACGAAGATATTTTTTAATTTTTATGGCAAATAAATAAATCTATCTATCAACTCCCAAATAATTGACTGGTTTAATCTCTAAACTTTAATCATCCCTCCCATAATCTCAAGGAAATGAGAAGCTTGTAAAATAGTAGATTTTTACTTAGTAAAGAAGAAATAGCAGTTTAGTTTTAATAGATGAACACACATATATTTTTAAAAAGAAAATCATTTTTAAATTTTGTAATCAAATTAGACTACTTAAATAAACTACTGACACTATATTGTTTATAATTCACCATTATCCTTAAATACATCACCATAAAGATTTATGTGATGAGCGACTGATAGAAAATTAGAAGCGCAATAGGAAATCGATTGACTGAACGAATGGACGGATAAAATTAATTTGCTAATTTTTCTATTTTGTATTTTGCGTTATTTCGTAGTGAATATTGATTGATTAATTAATCGAGTAATTTTTAGATAGATAGATAGATAGATAGATAGATAGATAGATAGATAGGTACTTATTCACCAACTAAAAAAATTTGTTGAAATTGAAGGCTTTGCTTCTTGGATTTTTAATTATTGATTAATAATCGCCAAGGCTAAAAAACAAACAAAATTCCATTAGGCAAAGCTCATATACATATGCATACTATAACAATTTTTAAAGCGCTTTTGTTTGTCTAATTTTCAATCTTTTTGGTTTGCTAGCCAACTATTGCCCACCATGAAGTAATGTTCATTTTTAATCAATCTTTTTTCTATTCTTCTTTCTTGGCAGAACCAGTTCCTACTTAATGATTTGCCTCCTCCTCCTCATCCTCCTTTTTGCTCTTTTTGGCTTCTTGATTCTGTGTTTCCGTATGCTCTACGTTTGTTGGGGCCTTTTCATATCAAAGAATCAATAATTATAGGCACTTGCTAGTATTTTTGTGATAATAAAAAACGACTCACCTGTTAATTGCCCATGAAAAAACTTTTAAAATCATCCTTATTCTTCTATTTTAAGAGCCATTCTTTAAATTCATCCGGTATTTAGCCTCTACACTCTTCCCATGTGAACCACCGGGATACGTTATATTCTATGTTACCAGATTTGGGCTTATGCTAATGAATCCATTCAATCCCTTTATCCTCGCATTGTGAGGCATCATATTAAAAAATCTAGCAAATTTTAATTTGATTCTGATTCTGATTCTTGTATTAAAAAGCAAAATAGCCTAAATCCTTAAGATTTTCTTCTTCCTGTTTTTCTGTTAATTGAATACCTGTCTCTTCTTGGAATTCTCTACATGCTGCAGCCCTAAAAGCTTACTTTTTATTTTCTTCCTTGGATGGTTTGCCTTTAGGTAAGGTTCATTTATCATAGCCGTTTATCATTCCTCCACTTTCATTACTCCGGTGTACAAGCAGAACTTTTTCAGATTTTAAGGCAATAATGCCGCACACAGGGATTATTTAATAATTTTCTGTGCTTTAATGGAATGATTTTCCGTGTTTGCATTCAGTAGCTTTGTTAGTTGCTTTGTCAAAAGAATAATAATAAAATATCTTGCACTCAGCACAAACCCAGTTGCCCCACCTAAAAGAGAAATTATAGAAATTTTCCTTAAGTTTCTCCATTAATTCGTTTAAGGATTCGAATTTTGTACCATTTTTTATTTTAGGCTTCTGTAGGAAAAAAGCAGTAAATAACAGCAAAAGCAAAAAAATTGAACTTGTTCAAAACTTACTTAGTGCTTGTATAAGTTTATAGGAGGGTTTTACGCTCTTATTTAAAGAGTTACGTTATCAATTTTTTTAGGCTATTGTTTTCGATGAAAGGCGAGAAGAGCTCCCCTCTCCTGATCTTTTGCTAGCGAGTTGTTAATATTTATTTTGCTTTACAAATTTTTACTTACATTGTTTATTTGAGCTATTGTCGTTGTCACTGCTTTTTAAATCTTCTTCATCACCTTTTTTTAATAATAAAAAAATGACAGTGCCTTTTGAAGCCTAAAGCAAACAAAATAAAGGAATTATTATGATAATGTTGCTTTGAATAGATAGATAGAGCAATAAATTCATCATTAAGTGAGTATTAATTGATTGATGATTTTTTAGTTAGTTAGTTAGTTAGTTATTTGGCTTCTCAAAAAGTAAAATGTACTCTGTTTAGGCGCTGATTTGTAGTTTTATTCATTTGTGAATTTTCTATAAAATAAGGGGATAATAATTTTTGTCATGAAGGCAATATTACTCTGTGCTTCTTTGTTCTTTTGAGTGAGTTAGTTAAAAATTAAGTGGATACTTGAAAAAATTTTACAGGTGCCTTCCTCTACCGCTGTAATTTAATTTTCTGTTACTTCACAATATTTAATTAATCAAAAATCTTTACTATTTATGTTGTTGTTAATCTTTTCTTCTTCTTTTTATTTGGAATCTTTTTAAGCAAGCAAGCAAGCAATAATTTTAGGGATAGATACAGAAAATTGTTTTACCTGTCTATTCTCCTGAACCTTGATTTAAACTGTCATCTAGCTTTTATTAGAAAAAAAATTCCCGCAAAGCACATAATATTTAACTAGTTTTAGCTTCCAACCATAAAAGTTGATTTGGTTCATAAATGATTTTCTCATGTGAATGAATGGTACAAAAATGAAAATAATCAAATCAAATCAAAAGCTTACTGAATTTTCAGGACCGTGCCGTATTGCATGAGAGAAAGAAAAGGAAAATATTGTCATATATCAATCAGCCATTACACAAAAACTAAATAAGAGCTAATTTTTTTATTGATTTACTCTATTCGTTCATCAATACTTGCTTGTTTTGGGAATTCTTTTAGGTGGCGCTATTCAATAAATTTTTAATTTTTTAAATTTTATTTATTTGAATTTTTTATTTGTTTTAATTGACCAATAATTTTAGGAGGAGGATTAATTAAAGGCAGGCCAGAACGCATTTCTATACAAAAGTGCTTTATTAATAACAACACATTATGATCTCTAAGTGAATAAATTCGCTAAAACTCAGTTGTTGTGAGAAGAAATGCTAGATTTTTTTAGACTTAACTGAAACACGTTTGAGTGTCAAGAAGTTTTACTTGTTTGTTTAAGCAAGCAAGCAATAAAACACTTAGGGTGATTTATTTTGGAGCTAGTCAGCTGTTGTTTTCTTCTTGGTTTTGTAAAATTTTATGATGTTTTGTTTTACTAATTAACTAATTCGGTGACAAAAGAACCAACGCAATGATGGCAATTTGATTGACTGATTGAATGAACAACAAACGAAGAAGAATGAAAAATATACACAAAAACAAACATTCATTCATTCATTATTAATTTAGTTAGTTAGGTAGTTAGTTTATTAGGCAAAAAAATAGCTCAATCAGTCAGTTGCTTATGTTTGGCGATAGTTTTTTTGCTTTCATGCAAAGATGTTCATCGTCATTTTTGCCACAATCTTTCCTCTCTTCATTTTAATGGCGGCAACAACAACAGAGCTCATTTGGCCTAATAATTTTTGCAAATTGATAATTTCTTCTCGTGGGTGGAGTTGCTGCTTTTTCAATTATTTTTTTGGGAGGAAAACAGCCCATAAGGAGGCAGGCAATAAATAAATTGGCACGCTTAATTGATAATACTTTTTAAATTTTCTTTGGCAAATAAAAAATTTTACTGCAATCCCAAACTATTAAATGGAATGCAAAAGAAGAGACGAGAGAGAAAAAAGGATTTATTTGCTAAAGTTAACAAACTAGCAAAACAAGACTATTATTTTAAAGTAAAGTAAATAAGTGAGTTGCCATTCGTTGTTAATAAATGTAAATTAATTAAATAAATAAATAAATAAATAAATAAATAATAATAATTGCTAGCTGGAATGATTTTTCACCCGCCCATTCATCCATTAATTCATTTATGAGGAGTTGTTCCTTTTTGTGGCATTAGAAGCTAGTAAAATGTGAAGATTATTTGCGCGAGAATTTGATCCTAAGCGCTATTGTCATTGTTGGTGCCACACTCTCTCAGTAGCTGAGTTTCTGTATATTTTTGGTTTTTTAGTAGTTACATAAATGTTGAAGCCTTTTGTCGAATATTCTTTTCATTTTTCAAGTAGTTTTTGAATCTAATCAAACTCTATAAAGTGTCGTCACCATGATTATTACTCCCAGTGAATTAATGGCAATTTTCATACTCGTCAATCAAATTCTGCATTTGCTACTGCTTAAACCTCATTTCTTATAATTTTTCTTGTTGCTCATTTATCTTTTTCGCTTGAGCATCTATCTTTTCTCAGAGTTCTTCTTATAGCCTTTTTTGCTGTAACTGAAAGGCCTGAGTCAGATTTAGCATGTCACTTTCATGCTTTAGTTTTAGTTTGAGAAATTGCTCCTATTAATTGAGTATTTGCTTTTTTTAGTTTAACTGCTCTTGCTCTCTTTGGTGTTAAAGGTCTTGAAGAGCTTTTTGAATTTAATGTACTTGCTCTAATTCGACGTAGCTCTCGCTGTGATCGCTATATTCGCTTTCCTAGAAGGTTTTATTTTCTCCTGCCTTTATTGCATTAATCACATCATTGGCCTAAATTTTCTTTTTAATATCACTGATTCTTTTCGAGTTTTTGAGAGTTATCAAAAAGTTGCCTTTCTTTTTTCGGCTTTTTCTGATTTTCTTAATTTTCAGTGGTTCCTTTTATTATTTCAAGGTCTGTTTACTGATCCCATCAATAATGAATCTCTTGTAAGTGGTATTTTTGCTTTTGCTTTTGCTCTTGCTTTTGCTCTTGCCTTTTTTTTCTTCTTCCTTCTTATTATCTTCTTGCTCCATTCAAAAGAAGGTAAATTGGCGCTTTGGTTGATTGATAAATTAATTGGGCTCAAATCCCAATTCAAATTTGAATTTAAATTTAAATTTAAAAGTGGCTGAGTCAGCACTGAATTAATTTATTTATTTATTGATTTTTCAAATAAAAAATAATCCTTTTTTGGATTGGTTTGATCTTTTTTTGGATCACGCGATCCTTTTTAGGATCATTGCAATTTTACCATAAAAAGCCATGAAATAGTTTACATTGGCTCTATAATATAAATCATTCTTTTTCTTTCTTACCTTTCTTCCGAATTAGAGAGAAGAAAAAAATCTACTTCGCTTTAAATTCAGTAAGTTTTAATTAATAAATAAAAACTACTAACATTATAATTTTCATTGCTTAAGTAACAGCTTTCGCGAAAATTTTAATGGATGATGATGAAAATTAATTAGAAGCGCAATAGGAAATCGGATGAACGGACGAACGACCGACCGACAAAATTAATTTGCTAATTTGTCTGCCTATTTTCTATCTATTTTGCGTTATTTCGTAATGAATTATTTGATTAATTGATTGACTAAAAATTTGATTTGTTTTGTTTTTATTTTTATTTTTATTTTTGAGCTTAATTCCAATTTATTATTTATTTATTTATAGAATTTATAAATTTTTGCTAGTGAATATTTTATCATCTGAAAACAACCAAAAATTAACAAAATTGATTGACTGCCCTGACATGCATAAAAAGACCTTAAAAAAAGCCTTCAAGGACGGAAAAGCTCCCAAAAAATTTTCAAAATTTATAAAATCAATTTTTTCCCTGCATAACGAAATGCTTAAAACAAAAACAAAAAAATTTCATAATACACGCAAAAATTTTATATTTCATTCTTTTCTTCTCCTCTTGATTATTCAATATGGCCTTGAAGTGCATATTATCCCTTACCACTATGGTTACTATATGTTATTCGGGGGTTGAATATGATGTTTCCAGTTGATCTACAAGTTCGCCTGTTGGAGTCCAAGAAAAAACATACAATCCATTATTTGGATCATCATCATCATCATCATCTTTTGCTGGAATATCAACTTCTAAGTAATTCTCAAGTCTGGCCATCATTTCAACTTTTTCGGTAAAGTTTCCAAGAGATAAATAATGGTTAGTTTAATAAGTCAGCCTCCATTTCGAAGTTAATATACACTTCCAAGGCTTTTAGCCTAATACCATTCCCAAACTTCTGAATCCTGGCTCTAGTATGTAAGCATTTATTTCTTCTGCTTGTAGGTTGTTTGGCTTTGACTTATAAATTAAAAACAGTTTCAAGAAGAAATTATTAATTTAAAGCTGAATACATTTACAAAAATCAATAAAATGGATAACAATAAGCTTTTAATAATGATAATAATGTGAAATTATTTATTTATCTATCTATCTATCTATTTTCGCTTTGGCTTGCAAAGATGAATTTCATTAAATTTAGTACTATGCATTCAATTGAGCAGCAATTTGGTCATGAATTTTTTCTAATTGTTGGCCCCAGTTCTCATCATGATTTTGTCGCATAAATTTAGACCAGCTAGGTCTTTCACTTGAGCAGTAGGTTGTAAATGGTATTCCGCCTATAGTCTCAGTAAATTTTTTTTATACCTTTTAGGAGGATTAGCCTAATGAAAGAGATTATTCAAACAGCTTTTGCGTGTGGCTTTCTCCGCTTTTTTGTTTCATTTAAGTTTAGGCCTTAAATGTCGTGCTTGTTTAAACGGATTTTTACCCGTAAAAATGCACCCAAATAGTCCAATTTTTATCTCCAATATTAGCTTTGTTTTATTTATTGTAATAAAAGTGTTCTATCGGCTTTTTGCATGATTAGTGGCTGCAGTTTGAAGATCTTGAACATGGTCTAACATCTAATTCTAGATAAGCTCCACAACTATTGCACTGCTTATTTCCAAAATAGATATGTGTGCCACAAGGGCATTCTACATGCAAATCTAAATCGTTATCATCATCCCAAATGAGATCAATCTAAAAATCGCCTTGAGTAAGATTTAGCGCATTTATTCTCTCTAAAATTATTTTCGAATTTTTTTCAGTCTCTTCTTTTTTTTAGGGAGGATAGTATTCGTAGCTCAAATTTGTTTGACTGTTGCAAAAGTCTTTTAGCAAAACCTTTTATTTCTTTTCATTGTCTAGCACACCGTTAAATCCCAAGTAAAAATGGTTTTTATGTCCATGGTCTTTTTCTGTTTCTGTTTCTGTTTCTGTTTCTGTTTCTGTTTCTGTGTGTTTCTTTGAGCATTTAACCCCACAAAACGGACAATATTCGGAGCACCCGAAGCAAAAATAAAAATTTTAATTAATAATATCTTCTTTATCTTCCAAAGCTAAATTAATTTTGAATTCGGCATTCTTCAAGCAAGCAGCGAATTGATTTTAAAAAGCTTCCATGAATACAAGAGGTTGTTTAATGCTTTCAAAAAGTAAGATAGGAAGACAAGTAAGTGAATTTATTTTAATCTTTTAGCAGATACATTCAATTATTTGTCTATGCTTGCTTGAATTAAAATCGCTTTCAGTATTTTTGGAATCGCTTTTAGTATCTTTGGAATCGCTTTTAGTATCTTTGAAATCACTTAATTCACTCATTTCATTTAAACGCTTTTCTATTTCTTTCAATTCATCAAAAGTCTCTTTAAAATCCCCTTAAGCAAATTTTTAAAAAAACTGAAAGAAATTTATTTCCAAATCTCCTATTATTTTTTTTTTCTTTTGCTCGTTTTAGCTTTCAAATTTAGTTTATAATGCTAATTGATGTAGAATTGTTTAAATGGTTTAAAATATTGATTTTATCACAGTAATGAAATCTTCATAAATTTTGCAAATATCTTCAATTTATAATTTGTAAAACTATATAGCGTCATTATTTTATTTTTAAAATTCTTCTTCAAATTTTCATATATAATAATCTCTCATGTTCTATTTCTGATTTTATATATATTTATAGGCATCTTTCTGGGAACAAATTAAAAATTATTTTTCACATTCTAACTGAAAAACTTCAGGTTGAATTTTATTATTCATCAAGCCTGATTTTAATTTGCAAAGCTAAATATTTTATATTTTTTCTTATAAATCTTAGAAAATTGTTTTTGCGGCCTCTTTTCCATTATTAATATCTGAAAAACCTTGCTCTATCGCGTTTATAAAGCTCTCTTTTAAACCCCGTCTCTTTATTTTAAATTTTTCAGTTATTTTGGCAATTCTGTTGTCTTCATCCTTAATGCACTTTTCACAAAATATACAAGATATGTTTTTTACTGCTTCAGTGTATAATGTTCTATTAAGCTATATCCTGAGTACTACTTGATCTTAAAAGCAATCTAAATCCTCCAAAATATTTATTAATTCAATATTAAAGTCAAGCCCTTGACTTTCACCGAATACTCGGTTTTAAATTTCATTAAGATAATTTTGAACACATAAAAATGCTCCTATTATTAACTTTACTTATTCTTATGAAATGTCAGATTTATCCATGCTTTGCATTTTTGGTTAATCTTTTTGTTTAGAACTCGATGAAAACCGAGATAAAAAAGAATAAAAAATAGAAGCAATTTTGCTTATTTAACATTTTTTTTTCTCTTTATCGATTTGATTTGATTTTTGTTGCTGTTATTAAATTATTTTTCCCGCTTTTTCTTAATTTTATATATTAAAATATCCTTCCTTTTGAAATTTTAGTGCTGTTTCAGTATAACTACTAATTTCTTTTTCTTTATCTATGTATGTCAAACTAAAAAGATCTTTCCTCTTATTTTTTTCAAAAATTCATTCTTTTAAATTAATTTCTACGTCCTCACAATTGAATTTGGTTTTTCCTTATTGCTATGCATATTATTTATAGATTTATTATAAAATTTTGTCTGCAATTACATCGTTTGACTTCTTATTGCTTGATATATTTTTATCAAAATCCTCCTTAATTAAATCTAATTCTTTTTTATATCGTTTTTTCAAGTTTTCTTTCAAGTCTTCTTTCAAGTCTTCTTTCGAAAATTATTTATCCATCCCTTCTTATTGATTTTTGTCCATTAAGGCTTTGTTTGGGTTATTATATTCCTTCAAAATGTCTAATATTAACTAAGATTGCTTGTTTATTGATACTTTTAAAATGTTATCGTCTTACTATTATTCATATTTTTAAAGTATGATGCTCTTTTTATCATCGAAAATTTCTTTGAAATCCATTTTTAGTCTTTCCAAATACTCTTTCACTAAAAAATTATTTTTATAGAGATTTTTAGTGTTCTTGTTGTACTTTGTTTCTATTTCTTCAATTTATGATTTAAAAGCCTATTCAATTTATTTCAAAATTTCCAGCTATTTTAATTCATATGGCTTAGTGCTTGATATAATATTATTTGCAGATCCGACTTCTTACTCCATTTTTGATTTGAATTTATCTTCATGCTCCGTTTTTATTTTTTCATATTCTTTTGAAAGGGAATTTCTCTCTTCAATTTCCAGCATTGATTCAATTGAAAATATATCAAAATTATCTTGTATAGCTTTCCAAGTACTAATTGCATTATTAACCCATAACACAAAAGAGCTGTGAATGCTATTGGAATTGCTTTAATGCGAACTTTACTAATCTAATCTTTAAATTTTTTTATTAAAAAGTTTATTTTTAAGGTTGTTAATTCCTTGGCAGAAAAGCTCGCTTGTTTTCTAATACTATATCTACTTTACTGGAATTGTATCTTTATTGAATGCTTAAGCCATTAAAATAAGAGCTTCCTCTCCTTCAAAATTCAAGACTTCATTTAATTCAACTTAGTTAATATTGGCAACTTCCAGGAGCTCTCTTTTGACTCCATTGTATGCCTCTGCTTGCTTTATTTAAGTTGTTTCCATCATATTCCTCAAAATAAACATCATTTTGGGCTATTTAATAAAACTCTTGAGCCGAATTCCAGCAAAAACTGACATGGATAAAATCTTTTTCATGGCGGAATTTATTTCTCCGTTCACATTTACTAATAGCGTATCAGAACAGGTCATGGAAAAGAGAGTGAGTTTTTTATCATATTAATCGTCCGATTTTTCAATAGAAAGAAGTCCTTCTGTGTCCATAACTAATACCATATATTTCTTGCCATTTTATAGTAGGCGTTTTAGTGAAATATCCATCCCCTTCGTGCATCTTCCAGCACTAATCTTAAAATCGCACCCAAATAACATATTGTTTAACGTAGATTTTCCAGTGCTCTGTGGCCCAATTACGCTGATCGGAAAAAATTCTTATGCATTAGTTTATTGAAAGTAATTATCAACTTTTTTAAATAATTAATCTAAAATATCTTAATTAATGCTGTTATTGTCCCCATCAATCACTTCAATTGGAGCTCCTCTTACGACAAAATTGAAAAGCAGTGATTCGTAAAATTGCTCTTTAAATTATAGCAAATTGCATTTTTCGAGAAAGCTTTAATTTTGGTACATGAGCATTATTTCTCTAAAAAAATATTCTTTGCTCACACTGAGCTCATCTATTATTAAATTAATTTTCCCAAGCTTTTCTTTGGTTTCTTCTAAACGAACTTTTAGGAGGCATAATTCTTGAGATTTTTCGCATAAACTCTAAAATTTTCTATCTTGTAGTTCTTAAGTTTTTTCTTTTTCAGCTTT
>WBZL01004597.1_pt1 | contig 11812 bp, 12 predicted proteins | sample 5204291 | NCBI WGS metagenome assembly WBZL01 (sample SAMN12344345, study PRJNA552823) | activated sludge metagenome | biome: Activated sludge suspended growth; feature: Nitrification reactor; material: Wastewater; isolation source: activated sludge from nitrification reactor of wastewater...
CTCATCGTAGCCGGCTGAGATACCATGAACCCAGTCACTCACCGCGTGCCGCGATCGGCCACGATCACGCTGAAATGCCGGCTACGTTCAGACTGAAACGGCCGGCTACGATCGCTGAAATACGCAGACGGTGGTGAATTTCGTGTGGCCGAAGCCGAGATCGATGGCCCTGACAATGCTTCCCATGGGACCTCCAACAGCAGTGGTGCCGACATGGCTCTACTGTTGCGAAGGCGGCCAATCACGTCCACTCGAAAGGCGGGTCGAAGTCCCCCCGGAAATCGGCCGCCGATTTCCGGGGCCACGCGCAGCGGCACGTTTTGCTTCGGCGAAATGGGGCTGCAGCCCGAGTGAAGCAGCCGTCCTATCGCTTGTTTCGGTCCTCAGGTCTGTTTCCGGTGTGCCTGCAACCCGACCAGCAAGTCCGGCACGATCAGGCTTCGGAGAGAGAGGTAGGGAATCCATCCGTCAACCCCAGGGGCTTGCAGTCCTCACGCAGGTATTGGCGCCGTAACGGCACTTTTCGCGCTTGCAAGGGTGGCGACCTTCGCGCATGCTTGCAACGCCTTTGGCACCGGGCAGCTGGCCCACCGGGCGCATCGAGCGCGAATTGGCAAGCCCTCCAGAGCACCTTCGGGTGCACGAGCCTTCGGGCTCTGATCCCCGGCCTGTCAACCCGACAGCCGATGACGATGCCGGCAGCGACCCTGGTCGTTGCCGACTTGCAAGCCCCTGGCCCCCGAGCCACGCGGCTTGATGTGCGCGACCCCGATCGCGCAACTGCAGCGGGCACGTGATGCCTGCTGGAAGACTCCCCAACGACTGCTGCGTGCGCGCCTACAAGGCGCCGACGAACACCGACACGATCGGGTTCGCCGGTGTGCACGCACGCATGGCGCGCCAGGTGGCTCTGGCGCCTTCAGGCCATGCGGCAGATCGTGAAGCCCTGAAGCGCCCCGAGCGCTTCAGCATGGGTGACGCCCATGCACCTGCTGCGCAGCGTGGCCACCAACGTGGCCATTCCCCTGCGCCCCGCCTCGAGCGGGCTGCCACGGCGCCAGACGCCGTGTTTGGGCGATCACTTTTACGACTGGCCTGCGCCCACGCCGATCGCGGCGAGCGCGAACCCTGAATGCGCCTGGCACCGGCGGGACGGTGCCGCACGAACCCACCCGCCCACTGGCCGCGCCAGCGGCCTGAACGGAGAACAACCATGCGTGACCTCGACCCGCGCACCGTCAACCTGCGCACGCTGCCGCTTCAAACCGGCAGGCGACGCTTCGTCCTGAACGCGCTGCTCGTCCAGAACAACTTCCGCCACGCGGTCAAGGACAAGGGTGTCTCCCACGACACCATGGAAGACCGACGGCAGTACATCTACCGCGCCTTCCACTACTTGGAACACAACGACATCAAGAGCTTCAAGCTCGACCCGCGCTCGCTCGGCGACCGGCATGTGCGCTTCTTGTTCGCCGACATGGAACGGCGCGCCAAGGCCGGCGAGCTCGGGCCTTCCGCCATCCAGAAGGCGCACAGCTACCTGCACACGTTCGCTGGCTGGATCGACAAGCCTTGGCTCGTGCTACCGATCAGCGCCTACATCAGCGACGAGAGCCTCTACCGCCGCAGCTATGTGACGAAGCACAGCAAGGCCTGGGGCGACAACGGCGTGGTGCCCGAGGAGGTGATCGCGGCTGTCGCCGAATTCGACGATCGCGTGGCCGTGCAGATCGAGCTGATGAAGGAGTTCGGCCTGCGTTGCAAGGAAGCGGTGATGTTCCGCCCGCACCAGGACATCGTGACCGCGACCCAGGCCGGCAAGGCGGCTGCCGGCGCAGCGGACTATCTGCAACTGCGGCGCGGCACCAAGGGCGGCCGGCTGCGATACGTGCCGGTGGTGACGCCGAGCCAGCTGGTCGCGATCGAACATGCCCGCCGCGTGGCGCCCGGCGAGAACGAAAGCCTGAGCGACCCGCGCTACCAGCTCGCCCGCGCGATCCGGCACCAGCGCTACGTGATGGAGCTGTTCGGCCTGACCAAGGCCATGCTCGGCGTGACGGCGCATGGTCTGCGGCATGGCTATGCGGCGGAGCGCTACAGGGCCGAGACGGGGGTGGCGCCGCCGGTGGCCACCGACGAGCGCGCAGATGCGGCCGTGGATCTGGCGGCCCGGCGCCAAGTCTCGGAGTCCCTTGGGCATTCGAGGGGCCAGATCACATCGGTGTACCTGGGTTCGAGTCGCGCTCGGCGCTGAGTTACGCTTGTTCGCCCATGTCGACGCCTGCTGCCACTGACTGCCCGTTCTGCACCTTGCCACTCGCCAGGATCGTGCATGCCAACCAATTCGCTGTGGTCATCCGGGATGCCTACCCTGTGTCACGCGGTCACACGCTGGTGCTGCCGCGCCGGCACGTAGGGAGCTTCTTCGAGCTTGAGCCACCCGAGCGCGACGCCGTCTTCGAGTTGCTCGACATGGCACGATGCGACCTGGACCAGTCGCTGCACCCCGATGGCTACAACATTGGCATCAACGATGGCCCGGCCGCCGGGCAGACCGTGCAACACCTGCATGTGCACCTGATCCCGCGCTACAACGGCGACCAAGCCGATCCGCGCGGTGGTGTGCGGTGGAACTTTCCGGAGCGTGCTGACTACTGGTCTGCCCGTGGCGGTGAGCCGGTTTGAGATGAAGACCGCCGCGCAGGTCCTGGAGACCTTCGACAACATCCGGCGTGCCCAGCGGGCCGGTGTCTACGCCCCGCACAAGCCGCTGTTGATCCTGCTGGCGCTTGCCCGCGTGCAGCGTGATGAACCGCGGCTCGTGGAGTTCGCCGCCATCGACGGTTCGCTGCAATCGCTGCTGGCCGAGTTCGGCCCCAGCGGTGCCGCGAAGTCGCGTCACTACCCGTTCTGGCATCTCGCCACGGATGGCCAGGGCGCGCTGTGGGATCTGAACGGGCCCCGTGAGTTGTTGACGCGCCCGGCCGGCGCAACGCCCAACCTGGGTGAGCTGCGAACGCATCACGTGCAGGGTGGATTTCCGCCCGAGGTGGACGAGTCCCTCCGCAAAGTGCCGGGCCTGCTGGAGGCTGTGGCGGCGCGTGTGCTGGAAACCTACTTCCCTTCAACGCTGCATGCCGACATCGCAGCCGCTGTCGGGCTGGACCTGGACCGCCCGGTGGCGCACCTGGCCAGCGAGCCGGACGTGCCGACTTACGGCCAGGCCGAACGCCGCAGGCGCGACCCCAGCTTCCGCGAGCGCGTGCTGCGGGCCTACGAGTACCGGTGCTGCGTCTGCGGCTTCGACCTGCGCATCGGCCAGGTGAGCGCGGGCTTAGAAGCCGCCCACATCCAATGGCATCACGTCGGTGGCCCCGACATCGAACCCAACGGCTTGGCCCTGTGCGCGCTGCACCACAAGCTGTTCGACCTGGGGGCGTTCACAGTCGAGCCCACCGAACACCGCGTGATCTTCAGTCAGCACGCGATGGCCGGAGACCGCAGCCAGCAAGGCGAATTGCGGCACCACGGGCAGCGCCTGCTGGCGCCGCAGCAGGTTGACATGCGGCCGGCGCCGCCCTTCTTGGTGTGGAACCAGAAGAACGTGTTCAAAGCACCGGCACGGAAGGTCGCCGATGCTGGCCGTCACTCGCATTCGACCTGATCGAATTTTCGGCAGTAGGCGGAGCGCTTCGGCGCGTTCACATGCCGAAGGGCAGCCCAACACTGAGCCGGTTGAGGATGTCCAACCACAACTCCCGCGGCCCCGCCGATTGAGTGCTTTGCTGGACAAAGTCTGATGTTTTGACTACTATTCTGGACAAATGAACGGGCCTGACAGTACCGTGCTCCTCGAGCGCCAGTTGCTGCTGCAGCTCGGCGATCGGCTCAAGCGCCTGCGCAAGGCACAGGGCCTGGGCACCGTAGAGCTGGCCAAGCGTGCGGGCATCTCACGCACTACGCTGAGCTCGGTCGAATCGGGCGATCCGGGCCCGGCCATCGGAACCTACCTGCGCGTGATGTCGGTACTCGGCATCAGCGGTGAACTGGCCTTGTTGGCCGGCGACGCATTGCAGGCTGGGCCGCCGGGGACGGCAGCGGCCAGGTCCAAGCGCGCCCGCCCGGTCGTGCAGGTGACCGTCTCCACCGACGACACCCGACATCAAGTCCAGGATCTTCAAAGCCTGGCGCTGCACGAGGAGGCCATTCGGCTGGCCCGCTCGGAGCCCGAGTTCCTGCTCCGGGCCCAGGACACACTGGATCGTTGGCTGGCATCGGGCAGCTCACGCTCGATGGGCTTGTGGCAGGAGTGGCAGGGAATTCTTCGCGGCGCGAAGTGGCGCAAGGTGCTAGGGCGAACGCGGCGGGCGCAGGAGCTTCGCCAGGCATCGCCACTGACGGCAGTGCTTCCGGCACAGGTGCGTCAAAGCGTGCTGGACCAGATCGGCAAGCTGCGAAAGGGCGTTGTACTGGGTGATTCCGAACCACAGGCACCGGCATGACCCGCGACGAACTCGAACACATCATCCGCGCCAGCGCGGACGTGACGGACCAGTACGAGTTCATCATCGTCGGCAGCCAGTCAATCTTGGGTCCGGTTCCGAATCCGCCGGAGGTTTTCACGATGTCGGCCGAAGCGGACATCTATCCGCTGCAGGCACCTGAACTGGCCGACAGGATCGATGGCGCTATCGGTGAAGGCTCGCAGTTTCACCAGACCTACGGCTACTACGCGCAAGGCGTTGGTCCCGAAACGGCCGTACTGCCGCGAGGCTGGATTGACCGCGTCCACAGGGTGCAGAGCGCCGCGACCAACCAGCGCGTGGGCTACTGCCTCGATTTGCCCGACCTGTTCATGTCGAAGGCCGCGGCGGGGCGCGACAAGGACCGCGAGTTCTGCATGGCGATGCTCGCGCATCGCTACGTGAAGCCCGAGCAGGTGCTGGATCTCGTGGCGGCGATGCCGCTGGACGATGCCGCGCAACGTCGTCTGAAGGCGGCCATCCGCCGGTGGGCCAAAGCCGTCGAGGCACATGACGACGACCTGCCGAAAAGGTGAGATTGAGGCCCTTTCCGAACGCTCACCATGACCACCAAGAAGACGACCCACTCGTGGAGTGACGCAAAAGCCAAGCTGGCCGCGTTCGACCGCGCCCGCCTGCTGGGCCTAGTGCAAGACCTCTATGCCGCCAGCAAGGACAACCGGGCCTTTCTGCACGCCCGCCTGCACCTGGGCGGCGACGTGCTCACGCCCTACAAGGCCACCATCGACCGCTGGCTGTGGCCCGATGTATTCAAGAGCCAGGACACCTCCGTGGCCAAAGCCAAGAAGGCCATCGCGGACTACAAGAAGGCTTCCACGTCAGCCGAGGGGCTGGCGGAGTTGATGGTCTTCTACTGCGAGCGGGCATCGGGGTTCAGTTGCGAAGTCGGCATGGATGACGAGGCTTACCTGTGTACCCTGGCACGCATGTTCGAGCAGGCGCTGAACGCCATCGCCGCGCTGCCCGACGAGCAAAGCGCCACGCTGTGGACACGACTGGAGGCCGTTCGAGACCGCTGCAAGCAACACCTCGGCTACGGCGTGGGCGACAACATGGATGACTTGTTGGCCGAGCGCCGGGGAACATGACTGAGCGTGCGGACCTCAAGGCGCTGCAAGCCGAGAACGCACGGCTGGTGGCGCTGCTGGAGTCGCACGGCATTGCCTGGCGAAGTACAACGACCGCTGACCCACAGCAATTGACGCTGGCTGAACACACGCAGGTCCCACCGCAGGTCCCACCGCTGGAGCAAGCCCCGCAGACCAGTCTTTCTACGGCAGAAAAGGTTGCGCTGTTTCGGCGGCTCTTCAGGGGCCGCACCGATGTCTATCCCGTCCGCTGGGAAAGCAAGACCTCGGGCAAGTCAGGCTACGCGCCGGCCTGCGCCAACGAGTGGCGGGCTGGGGTCTGCGAGAAGCCCCGTATCAAGTGCGCCGACTGCGGCAACCGGCTGCTGGTGCCGCTGTCGGATGCCGTGATCTACGACCACTTGGCCGGCAAGCAAACCGTGGGCGTCTACCCGCTGCTGGAGGACGACACCTGCTACTTCCTGGCCGTCGATTTCGACGAGGCTGACTGGCGACAGGATGCCCAAGCATTCATGCTGTCGTGCGATGAACTGGGCGTGCCGGCGGCACTGGAGATTTCGCGCTCAGGCCAGGGGGCGCATGCCTGGGTGTTCTTCAGTGGCCGTGTGTCGGCGCGCGATGCCCGACGCCTGGGCACCGCCATCATCAGCCACACCTGTGCGCGCACGCGGCAGCTCAAGCTGGCGTCCTACGACCGCCTGTTTCCCAACCAGGACACGATGCCCAAAGGAGGCTTCGGCAACCTGATCGCCCTGCCGCTGCAGAAGCACCCGCGCGAGAGCGGCTGCAGCGTCTTTGTGGACAGCGCGCTGCGGCCGTACCCTGACCAGTGGGCGTTTCTCGCCGGGGTCCAGCCCATGGCGCCGCATGACATCGAGCCGACGGTTCTGCGCGCCACCGGCGGCGTTCATCCGCTGGACGTGACCTTCATCGACGACGAGGACCTGGCAACGCCCTGGAAGCGCCAGGCCACCACGACAGGCAAGCTGGCCGGCACCATGCCCCGCGCCTTGACCGTGACACTGGCCAACATGGTCTATTTCGAGAAGAGCACCTTGCCCCAGGCCTTGGCCAACCGCTTGATCCGCTTGGCGGCCTTCCAGAACCCCGAGTTCTACAAGGCACAGGCCATGCGCATGTCGGTGTGGGACAAGCCACGCGTAATCGGCAACGCCGAGAACTACCCGCAGCACATCGCTTTGCCACGGGGCTGCCTGGACGCGGCGCGGGCTTTGCTGAAGGACAACGGCATTCGATGCGACCTGCGGGACGAACGATTCCCGGGCGATTTCATCCAGGCCGACTTTGTCGGCACCTTGCGTCCCGACCAGGAACTGGCCGTGGCCGCCATGCTGCAGCACGATGCCGGCGTACTGTGTGCGCCCACCGCGTTTGGCAAGACGGTGACTGCCGCGGCCATCATCGCCCGGCGACGCGTCAACACCTTGGTGCTGGTTCATCGAACCGAGTTGCTGAAGCAGTGGCAGGAACGCTTGCAGGCCTTCCTGGGCGTTGGGAAAGGCGTGGTCGGCACCATCGGCGGCGGCAAGGCCAAGCCCACTGGCCATATCGATATCGCCGTGATGCAGTCACTGTCCCGCAAAGGTGAAGTCAATGCACTGGTCGAAAACTATGGGCAGATCGTGTTGGACGAGTGCCACCACGTAGGCGCCACCTCGTTCGACGCCATCCTCAAACGGTCGAAAGCCAAGTTCGTTCTGGGTCTGACCGCGACGCCGATCCGTCGCGATGGCCAGCAGCCCATCATCTTCATGCAGTGCGGGCCGATCCGGCACACGGCAGCCAGGCCAGCCAGCGCGCCTCATGACCTGGAGGTGGTGCCACGATCCCGCTTCGCGCGCATCGACTTGGCAGCATCAGCGGGCATCCAGGAGGTGTTCCGCCACCTGGCCAATGACCTAGCAGGCCGTTGAAGAACTGCCGACGGACGCGAGTTTTGCCATCGTGATGTGCTCCTGCGAGGTCATACAGCCCGCAGCTCTCGCCGCAGCGGCCGCGCCCGGTCCATTTCACGCGCATTCGTGGGTCCGAAGAGTGGCATTTCGACCTTCTTGCTTCTCATTGGGCGCACCGCGGGCGCAATTGCGCCAGGGACCGCAGGCGCGTGAGGTTGTAGGCGGCCATCGTCAGCGTCAGAAGCTGGTCGACCTTGTCCAGCCCCTGCACCATCACTTGGCGGATCGGCCCGATCACCTTGCCCCAGCCGAAGCACTGCTCGATGCACTTCCTCTTGCGCTGGCTGATCGCGTAGCCCACGTGCCTGGTCGTCCGTCCATCGATGGCGCTGCCGCCGGTGCGGTTCGTGTTCTGGGCGACGTGCGGCGTCACGCCGATCTCCCGGCACGCCTTGACGAAGCCCCGGGTGTCGTACGCCTTGTCCGCGCCGACCGTCACGCGCTTGCCCGGCGCAGCCACGTCGGCAAGCATCTGCGCGGCCACATCGCGCTCGGCGGTGCCGTCGGAAGTGCTCGCCTGCACGTTGACGACCAGTCCGTGGCGGTTGTCGCTCAGCACATGACCCAGGTAGCTCGGCAGCGCCGGCGCCGCGTGGCTCTTGCGGTACAGCCGCGACTCGGGGTCGCTGGTGGACTCGTGCGTGTCGTTGCTGCGCGGTTGGCCGCGCCAGTCCTCGGGCGGGCGGCCGTCGTCCGAGCCGTCCTTGCGCCGCATGCTCTTGTGGCTGGCCCAGGCCTGGATGAGCGTGCCGTCCACGCTGAAGTGCTCGCCCGACAGCAGCCCGCGCTGCTCGGCCATCGCCACCGTGGCGTTGAACAACTCCGTCACGGCGTCGTGCTCGATGAGCCGGTCGCGGTTCTTGCTGAACACCGAGTGGTTCCACACCGTGTCCTCGATGGCCAGGCCCACGAACCAGCGGAACAGCAGGTTGTATTGGATCTGCTCGACGAGCTGCCGCTCGCTGCGCACGCTATAGAGCACCTGCAGCAGCATCGCCCGCATGAGCTTCTCGGGTGCGATGCTCGGGCGGCCGCCCTTGACGTCGGCTTCGTACATGGCCGAAAAGCTGGCATCCATCTTCGCCAGCGCGTCGTTGACCCACTGCCGGATCGGGCGCAGCGGGTGCTTCGCAGGGACGAAGTCCTCCAGCCTCACCGTGCTGAACAGCGCTTCGTTGTAGGCGTCGGCTCCTCGCATCTGCGGCTCACCCCTCGTCGATCACTGTCACCATCCTCGCTCGCGCGGATGGCGGCGTCGATCGGTTTTTCAACGGCCTGCTAGCGCGCACGCAAGCCATTGCCGCAGAGACCGTGGCGGCGTTTGAGCAAGGCCGCAAGGTGCTGGTGTTGACCGAGCGCACCGAGCACCTCGACGCTATCCTGCTGACCCTGAACGCGCAGGTTCCGCCGCCGTTCGTGCTGCATGGGCGGATGTCGAAGAAGCAGCGCGCTGCGCTCATCACCGAGCTGGATGCGCTGCCACCAGACGTGCCACGCATCCTGCTGGCCACTGGGAAGCTGGTCGGCGAAGGCTTCGACCATCCGCCGCTGGACACCCTGGTACTGGCCATGCCGGTTTCGTGGAAGGGCACCTTGCAGCAATACGCAGGGCGCCTTCACCGGGAACATGCCAGCAAGGCCGACGTTCGGATCATCGACTTCGTCGATACCGGCCACCCGGCGCTGCTGCGCATGTGGGACAAGCGGCAGCGGGGCTATCGCGCGATGGGGTATCGCATGGGCGTCGAGTTCAATGGCAGCGAAGACGATTTGCCGAACGCACCTTGCGATCAAGGTGCCGTGCCCGGGCTGTGACGGATCTGTCGGGCAAATTCCGAGTGCTGCCAGAAGCAGGTGGGCGGGCTGGGCTTCCATGCGACGAGGCGGCCGAGAACCGAATGCCCAAGGTGATCGCCTCACATTCTGAGTTGAATGCGGCTTCATTCGACTCACTCATGCGCCTGCCGGCTACGTTTCGTCTGTTTCGCGCGTTTCGAGTAGCCCTGCTAGACTCGCGCACATGAAGTCCCCCCGCAAGACCATCGAAGCCAAGCAGCGCGTCGCCCCGCTTGCGCTGTCCGTGAACATCGACCTCGACCCGCTGGTCGAAGTCGTGCGGCGCCACGTCAAGCTGACGCCTCAGGCCACGCGGCTGATCAAGGGCGAGTTTGCGCAGCTTTTCCACATCCCGGCCAAGGGTGGCAGCGTGCGAAAGAGGGTCATGAGCCAGGCTGAGCCGGATGCCGATCGGGTTCTCACCACCCAGGATGCGGCCGACCTAGTGGGCGTCTCCCGCCCCTACATCGTGGCGCGCATCGAGGCTGGCGACATTCCGCTGCATCAGCAGGTGGGCAATCAGCGAAGGGTCCTGCGATCGGCGGTTCTGGCCTGGCACCGCCGGGAGCAGGCGCAGCGCCGCAAAGCCATCAGCCAACTCGGCGCCGACCTCGACAGCGAGATCTTCGGGGGCTGAGTTCGTGATCCCTGTCGTCGCCGACGCCGACACCTTGTTTGGCGCAACGACCCGCGGCCTGTTGATTCACCTCGACTACCAGGGGCTGATCCGCCTGCACTGGAGTCCGCTGATCCTGGACGAGATGAGCCGCGCCCTCGTCGACACCGGCCGCAAGCCCAATTCCGAGTCGGCACGCCGGCACGAGCACCTCATGCGGGCGGCGTTGCCGCAGGCGGAGGTCCCGACCCAGCAGGTTCAGGCCCAGTTCGCCCGCGTGGCACCAACCATGCGCTCCGCGAAGGACGCGCACGTTGCAGCCTGCGCGGCAGCCATCATGACCAATCGCTACTACGCATATACCCAGGTCGTCAGCCTCGTCACGAAGAACATACGCGACTTTGGTGTCCGCAAGCTCGCGACCATCGGTATCGACGTTCAGCGGCCGGACGCCTTCTTGCTCCAACAACTCAAGCAAGAGCCGGTGGCCGTCGCGGCGGCCTTTGCCGCGCTGCGAAGCTCCCTTCGCTCGGCCCCCGCACCTGAGCGACTGCTGGAACGGCTGGCGGCCGACGGCCAGGCACAGACGGCCGCCGCCCTGCATGACGCGTGGCAGCAGGGCTCCATCAAGCTCTGACGGAGAGCCGCCACCGATGCGAACTGGCCCCCGAATCACTGTGACGGATTTGTGCCGCAACTTCGAAAAAACAGCCTGAAAACAGCCACTTTTCAGCCCAAAACGCGCGTCTTCAGAACGCCGAATTCATCAACAACGACAACAACTTACGGCACTTCCTTGAACCCGTCCGGTTCGACTGTTAATCCGTAGGTCCCTGGTTCGAGCCCAGGTCGGGGAGCCAAGAAAACAGCAAGTAAATCAAGGCCTTAGAGGTTAGCAGCCACTAAGGCCTTGGTCGTTTTCGGGGTCAAAGGGCGGGATGTCAGTAATCCTGTCAGTAAGTCGGCCCCGCGAAGGACCGACGACAAGTCGGCCGGCGACGCTCGATGTCGCCCGCAGTCGCTGCGTATGGCGCAGCGGCGCGCCAAGTCCAGCGACGGATAAAACTGGTTGCGACACGCGAAGTCTTCTACTTTGGAGCTCGTCGTGTTCTGTCAATCTGTCCTCTTCACACCCTTCGCGCTCGCTGCGCTGCACCTCGACGCAGGTGCGCAATGAGGCGGCCGTTCCAACTCAAGAACCGCGCCGGCTGGCAGGCGGAGTACAAGTTCAGCGACGGCACCGTGCAGCGCTTGAGCTTCGACGATGCGCCGGCAGCGCAAGCCTGGCTCGACGAGCAAGCGCGTTTGGACGAAGCCGAACAAGGCCCGCTGTTCGGTGGCCCCGCACGCATCACGCTCGGCCAGTTCCTCGGCGAGTACGCGGCGCGCTTTTCGATAGCCAAGAAGGGCTACGACACCGAAATCGACCGCATCAATCACTACGTCACCGCGCTCGGTCTGCCGCGGTTGAAGGTGGTGAAGGACGGCAACGGCAACCGCAAGCTGGTGTCGATGAGCCACGAGCAGGCATTGCCCGCGGCCTTCCAGGCGCATCTGGACAGCCGCATGGCACAGCGCGCCCAGACCTATGCCTGGATGGCCAAGCTGGCGCGCAAGAAGGTCTCGCTGCGTATTTCAGGCCATCGTAGCCGGCCATTTCAGGCGAACGTAGCCGGCGTTTCAGCGGGAACGTAGCCGCCGTTTCAGACGATCGTAGCCGGCGTTTCACGCCGATCGTGGTCGATCGAGGCA
>WBZL01003591.1_pt1 | contig 11810 bp, 12 predicted proteins | sample 5204291 | NCBI WGS metagenome assembly WBZL01 (sample SAMN12344345, study PRJNA552823) | activated sludge metagenome | biome: Activated sludge suspended growth; feature: Nitrification reactor; material: Wastewater; isolation source: activated sludge from nitrification reactor of wastewater...
CAGGGTGCTGACGATGGCGGCGGTCAACAGGTAGGCGACGAGGGCGGCGACGTTCTCGCCCTCGTGAACGGTGAGCGTGTGCAACGGCGGCGTGAAGTACCAGTTGACCAGTCCGAAGCCGACGACGGCGGCGACCATCGCCACCAGGAACCCGCCTATGGCGGCGTCGACCACCACGAACAACAAGAACAGCACCAGCACCGTCGGTAGCCCGATGTGGTCGCGCGTAGAGGCGAGGGCCGCGGTCATGGCTGGCAGCCCGACCACGGTCAACAGCCAGGCGATGAGCCGCCGACGCGGGTTCACGGTGAGGTTCCGTCGAGATGTCCGGGGCAGCGACGCGGCCCGGGGCCCGGGATCGCCCGCTGCGGGGTCGTCCTCCTGTGCGGTCTTGGCGTCCTCGGACACGACCAGCACATCAATAGGCCAGGCCATCTTGATGGTGCGACTGATGACGGACCCTCGCGTCAGCTCCTGCCAGCGGCTCTGGCGGCTGGCCCCCAACACCAGTTGAGTGCAGTTCTCGGCCCTGGCGAAGTCGATCAGGGCGACGGCCACATCACCACCGGCGACCTCGTGGAACTCCCCGCCCACTTCTTCCAGGAGGCGTCGATGGTCGGGAACTTCGCCGTGGTCGGTTTGGACGAGGCCCTGTTGGGAGACCACGTGAACGCCCAGCAACTCACCATGGGTGCGCTGGGCCACCCGAGCCGCTCTGCGGATCAGGTCGGCGGTGCCAGGGGCCCCGGTCACCGCCACCGCCACCCGCTCTCTGGTTTCCCATGGCTCGGTGATGCCGTGACGTTCGCGGTAGGACTCCAGGGACACGTCGACCTGATCGGCGACCCACAGGAGGGCGAGCTCCCGCAGAGCGCCAAGGTTGCCCTCCCGGAAGTAGTTCGTGAGCGCCGCGTCCACCTTCTCCGGCGCGTAGATGTTGCCGTGAGCCATGCGGCGACGGAGCGCTTCGGGCGTCATGTCGACCAGCTCGATCTGCTCGGCCGAGCGGACGACGTGGTCAGGGATGGTCTCGCGCTGGGCGATCCCGGTGATCCGTTCCACCACGTCGTTGATCGACTCGAGGTGCTGGATGTTGACGGTGGAGATCACGTCGATGCCCGCGGCCAACAGTTCCTCGACGTCTTCCCACCGCTTGGTGTTGCGTGATCCCGGCACGTTGGTGTGGGCCAGCTCATCGACGAGGACGACCTCGGGGCGCCGCTCGAGGATGGTGTCGAGGTCCATCTCCTCGAAGGCGGACTCCCGGTACGTCACGGGCTTGCGGGCCAGCACCTCCAGGTCGCCGACCTGGGCGGCGGTCAACGGACGACCGTGGGTCTCCACGATCCCCACCACCACGTCGGTGCCGCGGTCTCGGCGCCGTCGACCTTCGTTCAACATGGCGAACGTCTTTCCCACCCCTGGTGCCGCACCCAGGTAGACGCGCAGGGTTCCTCTGGCCATCGCCCCAGTCTCCGCTATCCGAGCTCGGACACCGCGATGTTGAGCTCCACCACGTTCACCCTCGGTTCACCCACGAAGCCGAGCAACTTGCCCTCGGTGTGGTCATCGACCAGAGCGAGGATCCGTGAGACCTCGATGCCCCGAGCCTGGGCCACCCTGGGAGCCTGGAGGCGAGCGTTGGCCACCGAGATGTCGGGGTCCAGACCTGAGCCGGACCCGGTGACGGCGTCGACCGGCACCGGCGTGGCGGCATCAAGGCCGTTGCCGGAGCGGTAGACATCCACTCGATCGGTGATGGTGGCCAGGAACTCAGGGTTGGTCGGGCCCAGGTTGGAGGCACTCGATGCCATGGCGTCGTAGCCCTCGCCGGCCGAGGAAGGGCGGGGCTGGAACCACTGATCGCCGTCGAAGCTCTGGCCCATCAGCCTGGAGCCCAAGACCTTGCCGTCGCGTCGGATCAGCGAGCCATCGGCGGCGTCGCCCATGCCGATCTGTGCCACGGCCGTGACGGCCAGGGGGTAGGCCACACCCAGCAGGACGGTGAACACCACCACGGCCCGCACGCCGGCGATCAGTTGTGCTCTCATCACTTCACTCCCATGGTCGTGATCACCACGTCGATCAACTTGATACCCACGAAGGGCACGATCAGGCCGCCCAGGCCGTAGACGGCAAGGTTGCGACGCAACACCTCAGCGGCGCTCGCCGCTCGGAACCGAACTCCCTTCAAGGCCAACGGGATCAAGGCCACGATGACCAGGGCGTTGAAGATCACCGCCGACAAGATGGCCGAGCGGGGTGACTCCAGCCCCATGATGTTGAGGCGGTCCAGCTGGGGGAACACCCCCATGAACATGGCCGGGATGATGGCGAAGTACTTGGCCACGTCGTTGGCGATCGAGAACGTGGTCAACGAGCCCCGGGTGATCAGTAGCTGCTTGCCGACCTCCACCACCTCGATCAACTTGGTGGGGTTGGAGTCGAGGTCGATCATGTTCCCCGCCTCCTTGGCCGCCTGGGTACCGGTGTTCATGGCCAGTCCCACGTCGGCCTGGGCCAGGGCGGGGGCGTCGTTGGTGCCGTCACCGGTCATGGCCACCAGGCGGCCCCCCTCCTGTTCCTGGCGGATCAGGGCCATCTTGTCCTCGGGGGTGGCTTCAGCCAGGAAGTCGTCGACCCCGGCCTCCGCGGCGATGGCCTTGGCGGTCAGCGGGTTGTCTCCGGTGATCATCACCGTACGGATTCCCATGGCCCGGAGTTGGTCGAAACGTTCGGCCATGCCGGCTTTCACCACGTCCTTGAGGTGGATCACCCCCAGGACCGAATAGCGGCCGTCGGCGGAGGCCTCGGCCACCACCAGCGGTGTGCCTCCGGCCGAGGCGATGGCATCGGTGATGGTGGTCATCTCCTCGGGTACCGGACCCCCCGCCTCGCTCACCCAGCGGCGCACCGAGTCGGTGGCACCCTTGCGGAGTTGGCGGCCGTCCAGGTCCACGCCGCTCATGCGGGTCTGGGCCGTGAAGGGCACCAGGATGGCCCCCTCCAACGTCCGAGCGGTTCGACCGTAGGTGGACTGGGCCAACTCGACCACGGACCGCCCCTCGGGGGTCTCGTCGGCCAGGCTGGCCACCATGGCCGCCTCGGCCAACTCGTCGATGGACACGCCCGGCAGGGCAACGAACTCGGCGGCCTGGCGGTTGCCGAGGGTGATGGTGCCGGTCTTGTCCAACAACAACGTGGACACGTCGCCGGCGGCTTCCACCGCTCGACCGCTCATGGCCAGCACGTTGCGCTGCACCATACGGTCCATCCCGGCGATGCCAATGGCCGAAAGGAGCGCTCCAATGGTGGTGGGGATGAGGCAGACCAACAGAGCGATCAGCACCAGCAGGCTCTGCTCGGCCCCCGAATACACGGCGAAGGGTTGGAGGGTGACCACCGCCAACATGAAGATGATGGTCAGCCCGGCCAACAAGATGTTGAGGGCGATCTCGTTGGGCGTCTTCTGGCGGGCGGCGCCCTCGACCAGCGAGATCATCCGGTCCAGGAACGTCTCTCCCGGCCGGGCGGTGATCTCCACCACGATCCGATCCGATAAGACCTTGGTACCACCGGTAACCGCTGAGCGGTCCCCGCCGGACTCGCGGATGACCGGGGCCGACTCGCCGGTGATGGCCGACTCGTCGACGCTGGCGATGCCTTCGACCACCGTGCCGTCGGAGGGGATGATGTCGCCTGACTCACACACCACTCGGTCTCCGACCTCGAGCAGCGAGCTCGATCGCTCGGTGATCGAGCCGTCCGAAGTCATCACCCGGGCTGCGGTGTCGGTGCGGGCGGCGCGCAGGGTGTCGGCCTGGGCCTTGCCGCGGCCCTCGGCCACCGCCTCGGCGAAGTTGGCGAACAGAACCGTGAACCACAGCCAGGCGGTGATCAGCCCCGCGAACACGTTCTCTGAGCTCGAAGACGACCCGAAGTCCCGAACGAACAGGATGGTGGTGAGGACGCTGCCCAACTCCACCACGAACATCACCGGGTTGCGGACCATCAGTCGGGGGTCGAGCTTGGTCACGCTTTCTCGCAACGCTCGCCGGACGATGTCGGGGTCGAACAGAGAGCCCGACCCCGAGGGGCGGGAACGGTTCTTGGCCACCGGCGAACCCAGTCGGCCTTCGGTCGTTGCAGTAGTCACAGGCCCAGCCCTTCCACGAGCGGTCCCAGCGCCAGCGCCGGGAAGAAGGTCAGACCGACCACGATCAGGATCACTCCGATCAGAAGGCCGGTGAACAAGGGTGTGTTGGTGGGGAACGTGCCGGCGCTAGGGGGCGCCGGCTGCTTGGCGGCCATCGAGCCGGCGATGGCCAGGACCGGCACGATCAACAAGAACCGGCCGGCCAGCATGGCCAGGCCGATGGTGGTGGTGTACCAGTCGGTGGTGGCGTTGAGGCCGCCGAAGGCCGAGCCGTTGTTGTTGGCCCCCGATGTGTAGGCGTAGACGATCTCGCTCAACCCGTGGGGACCGGGGTTGAAGATCGAGGCCTTGGAACTACCCATCACCACCGAGATGGCGGCGAAGACCAAGATCACCGCCGGAACCGCCAACAGGTAGAGCATCACCAGCTTCATCTCGGCCGGTTGGATCTTCTTGCCCAACAGCTCAGGTGTGCGGCCCACCATCAGCCCGGCGATGAACACCGAGAGCAGGGCGAACACCAAGATGCCGTACAGGCCGGCTCCCACACCGCCCGGTGACACCTCACCCAGCATCATGTTCACCAGGGGGACGGCTCCGCCGAAGGGCGTGTAGCTGTCGTGGGCGGAGTTGACCGCACCGGTGGAGGTGCCGGTGACCGCGGCGGTGAACAGGCCCGACCCGGTAGTGCCGAAGCGGACCTCCTTGCCCTCCATGTTCCCGCCTGACTGGTAGGCGTCGGTCACCTGGGTGACGCCGCGGTCGGTCAGCAGCGGGTTGCCGTCGGCCTCGAAGGACACGGCCAGGGCCGCCCCGCCGGCCCACAGGACGAACATGGCGGCGAACACCACCCATCCCTGGCGGCGGTTGCGGGCCATGGTCCCGAACGTCCAGGTCAACGCGAAGGGGATGATCAGCACCAGCACGATCTGGAGGAGGTTGACCAGAGCGGTCGGGTTCTCGAAGGGGTGGGCCGAGTTGGCGTTGTAGAAGCCACCGCCATTCGTGCCCAACAGCTTGATCGCCTCTTGGCTGGCCACCGGCCCGCCCGGAACCACCTGCTCGCCGCCAGCCACCGTCGACACGTCGACGCCACCGCTGAGGTTCTGCACCACGCCCTGGCTGACGAGCACCAGCGCGGCGATGAAGGCGACGGGCAGCAGCACCCTGGTGAGGGACCGGGTGAGGTCGACCCAGAAGTTGCCGATGGTGGTCGAACGGCGTCGTACCAACCCGCGCACCAGGGCCACGGCCACTGCAATGCCCACAGCCGCCGAGGAGAAGTTCTGCACCGTCAGGCCCAGCATCTGGGTGAGGTGGCTCATGGTCGACTCACCGCCGTAGGCCTGCCAGTTGGTGTTGGTGACGAAGCTGACCGCCGTGTTGAAGGCGATGGCGGGAGCCACCCCTTCACGCCCGGTCGGGTTGAGTGGTAACCAGCCCTGGACCCGCTGGATCAGATAGAGGGCCAGCACCGACAAGACGCTGAAGGCCAGCACGGAACGGGCGTAGGTGGTCCAGTGCTGCTCCTGGTCGGGGTCGACGCCCACAACCTTGTAGATGGCACGTTCGACGGGAGCGAACACCTGGTCTCCGGGGGCGGGACCGTCGCCGAACACCTTGGCCAGATATGACCCCAACAGCGGGGTGACCAGACCGATCACCGCCACCAGCGCTAACAGTTGGAGCCACGCCGACGCGCTCATCAGAAGCGCTCCGGGAAGAGGAGAGCCACCACCAGATAGATGACGACCCCGGTTGCTGCGGCGAGCCCGAGCAGATGGTCGACGCTCATGACCGACCTCCCGTGACGATCTCTGTGACCGCGGTCGATTGTGGATGTGATCCGGCCCCGGTCGAGGTGGGGGGCTCCTCGGCGCCGACGATGGCGACACACGCCTTCAGGTAGGCGGTCATCAGGGCGAAGAAGACCACGACCAGCGCGAGGAATGCGAGGTCACGCATTGGAGACCTCCACCAGCGGGAAGTGGAGCCAGTGCCGCGGGTTGTGCATTGACCGTCCGCCGAGTCCCGCGTCGGAAGGGCTCACCGGCTGGACCGGGTCCCTGGCCAGCATCGTTGTTGTCATGGCACCCGTCCTACCGGTGCTCACGACCGCTTGGAAGGGCCCTTAACGGCCTCTTAGCGCTGCCGCTTCAACGCTTATCGCTCCCGATCCGCGGTAGTGACCTTCGCCACGTCCTGATGGCCGAGGCCTGCTCAGGAGGTGGCCCACGCCCTGGAGCGGTCGAGGGCCTGAAGCCAACGGGTGTGGGCCTTGTCTGTGTCGGACCGCTCGGCGCGAGGGGTGAATTCGGCGTCTAGTGCCCAGTTGTTCTCGATGTCGGCGGTGGAGGACCACACCCCTTCGGCCAGGCCGGCCAGATAGGCGGCACCGAGGGCGGTGGTCTCTTGGACCATGGGGCGTCGCACCGGGACCTGGAGTTGGTCGGCCTGGAGTTGCAGGAGCAGGTCCATGGCGGTGGCGCCCCCGTCGGCTCGCAGGCCGGTCACCTCGAAGCCCGAACCCGCGGTCATGGCATCGACCACGTCTCGGGTTTGGAAGACCATGGCCTCCACCACCGCTCGAGTCAGGTGGGCCCGGGTGGTTCCCCGTGTCACGCCTACCAGGGTGCCTCGGGCGTAGGGGTCCCACCACGGGCTGCCCAGTCCGGTGAACGCGGGCACGAAGAACACGTCGTCGGTGCTGTCCACCGATGCCGCCAGGGGACCGGCCTCGGCCGCCGAGTCGATGATGCCCAGTCCGTCGCGTAGCCACTGGATGGCCGAGCCGGTCGAGAAGATCGCTCCCTCGAAGGCGTAGTCGGTGCGCAGGCCCCCCGGGGCCGAAGCATCGGGGATGGTCCAGGCCACGGTGGTGAGCAGACCATCCACCGGTTCGGGACAGGTGGATCCCACGTTCATGAGCACGAACGATCCGGTGCCGTAGGTGTTCTTGGTCGAGCCGGGGGAGAAGCACGCCTGTCCGAACAGGGCGGCCTGCTGGTCGCCGGCGATACCCGAGATCGGGATGCCAGGCGGTAGCCCGCTCCGTTCGTGGGTTACGCCGAAACGACCGCTGGATGGACGGACCTCGCCCAGCGCCTCGACCGGGACCCCGAACAGGCCGCACAGCTCGGGCGACCAGCGGTGGTCGACGATGTCGTAGAGCATGGTGCGGCTGGCGTTGGAGGCCTCGGTGGCGTGGACCTCTCCGCCGGTCAGCTTCCACAGCAACCACGAATCGATGGTGCCGAGGGCCAGGTTCGGCCCAGGCATCACGCCGCCCTCGGTCAGTAGCCACTCGATCTTGGATGCCGAGAAGTACGGGTCGAGGACCAGCCCGGTAGTGGAGCGGACCAGACCGAGGTGTCCGTCCTCGGCCAACTGGTCACAGCGGGCTGCGCCTCGCCGGTCCTGCCAAACAATGGCCCGGTGCAGAGGTTTGCCGGTGGTGCGATCCCAGGCCACCACCGTCTCGCGCTGGTCGGTGATCCCGATGGCAGCCACCGGGGTCTCGAGTGCGGCCATCAGTTCGGCGGTGACCCCGACCATGGCCGACCAGATCTCATCGGCGTCGTGTTCCACCCAGCCGGGCCGAGGGAAGTGCTGGGTGAACTCGCGGTAACGGGAACCAACGGTGAGACCGGATTCGTCGAAGGCGATGGCCCGCACCCCAGTGGTGCCGGCGTCAAGAGCAATGACCACAGCCATGGAGTCGCAGGCTACAGATCCCTGTGGTCGGTAGGGTCCAAAGCATGCGCATCGGGATCCTCACCGGGGGCGGAGACTGCCCCGGGCTCAACGCCGTCATCAGGGCCACGGTTCGGACCGTGGAGATCGAACACGGAGGCACCGTCGTCGGGTTCAAGGATGCATGGCGGGGCGTGGTCAACGACGACTGGGAGCCGCTCACCAGCGAATCATGCCGGGGTCTTCTGCCCCGAGGTGGCACCGTGTTGGGAACGTCCCGGGACCAGCCATACAAGATGGACAACGGCGTCGAGGCGGTGCGCCGAGCCGTTGACCGTCACGGCCTCGACGCCATCGTGGCCATCGGGGGAGAGGGTTCCATGGGGGTGGTCAAGGACCTTCACCGCGACGGCATCCCAGTGGTCGGCGTTCCCAAGACCATCGACAACGACATCGGTCTCACCGAGATGACCTTCGGGTTCCAGACCGCGGTGCAGATCTGCACGTTCTCCATCGACCGCCTCCACACCACCGCCGAGAGCCACGACCGGGTGCTGGTGGTCGAGGTCATGGGTCGCCACGTAGGCCACATCGCCACCTGGGCGGGCCTCGCCGGAGGCGCGGCGGTGACGCTGGTGCCCGAGGAGCCCTTCGACATCGAACACGTGGCCTCGTTGATCTCGGGCCGCCATCAGCGCGGCCACTGGTCCTCGATCGTGGTGGTGGCAGAAGGTGCCGTCCCCGTAGAGGGCACCATGCCGATGCCGGAGATACCAGTCGACGTGTACGGCCACCAGGTCCTGGGCGGGATCGGCCACCGGGTTGCGGCCGAGATCGAACGGCGCACCGGAATCGAGAGCCGCACCACCGTGCTGGGCCACGTGCAGCGGGGCGGAACTCCGGTGGCCTTCGATCGGGTCCTGGCCACCCGGTTCGGGGTGGCGGCCGTGGATGCTGTGGCCGACGGTGCACTGGGGCAGATGGTGGCGCTCCAAGCCGGGGAGATCACCAGGGTGGCGGTGGCCGAAGCCGTCGGTCACCTGAAGATGGTGGAGCCGGCCATGTTGCGCACCAGCGCCATCTTCCAGGTGCCCTACGACCGCACCTGACCGCCAACCTCATTGTGGCCGCCGATGGTGTTGGCGGTCCGACGAGGAACGGGAGGACTTGGTGGAGCCATGCCGTGGTCATGGCTCGGCTCGCCTTTCGGTGGATCCAGGTTTAGATCCCGGGGGCGAGGGTCGGGTAGTCCTCGGCGGTGACCACCGCCTTGTTGCCGTTGTCGGTGGGGGCGTCGACCATCTTGCCGTCCACCAGGAACTGGACCTGGTCCATACCCGAGAACTCGAAGGTTGTGAACGCCAACTGGGCATAGGCCTGTTTTTGAGACTGGCCGCTGATGTCGTTGATCTCGCTCGTCAGGTCGACGATGGCCACCGAGTCGCCGACGACGGCGGACAGGATCTTGGTTCCCGACGGCAGGGCGGTGGTGAGATCCCGAGGTGGCTCACCCAGGGTGAAGGCCAGGGCATCGGCCAGAGTAGGAGCATCCTCCACCGGGAAGTCCACAGCGACCAGACGTTGATCCCCGATGAAGAATGCAGCGACGGTCGCGGCACCAGGGCGGTCTGTGGTGGTGGGGGTGACCCGGGAGTCATCCACGCTGGGATCGACGGTTGTGCGACTTATGGCGCGAGGTTCACCGTCGATGGGCACACCACAACCGGTCACGACTGTGGCGAGCACGGCCAGAGCCGCCGCCAGCGTGATCAGCCAACGGCTCATGCGAACTCCTCGTCTCCGTCGTCGGCATCATCGGGGTCGTCCAACGCGGCCCATACCACCGGGATCTCGACTACGAACCGGGCTCCGGGCTCCTCGTCTCGACGGTCCTCGACCCACACCCTCCCCTTGTGCAGCGCAACGTGCTCGGCCACCAGGGACAGGCCCAGCCCGACCCCCTCGCTGCCGGTGCGGCGCCCCGACCCCGCCCCACGGGAGAAGCGGTCGAAGATGAGCTCACGCTCCTCGACAGGAACACCGGGGCCGGCGTCCTCCACTGCGATCTGAAGCGCGGCCGGGAGCCGGGTCAGCTCGATGCGGGTCGGACCTCCGCCGTACTTGCGGGCGTTGTCCAAGAGATTGGCCACCACCCGGACCAGGCGCCGCTTGTCGGCCCGCACCACCACGTCGGCCAACTCCGGATCGATCTCGATAGGGACATCGGGGCTCTGGGACCATGCCACAGACTGGTGCACCAGTTCGCCGGGACGGATGTCGGACAGGTCGAGACGGGCCGCGCCGGCGTCGAAGCGGGAGATCTCCAACAGGTCCTCTACCAGCTGCTTGAACCGGGCCACATCGGCCACCATCAGGTCGACGGCGGCCCGAGCCGATGCGTCGGGCATCTCCTCGCGCCGAGACGCCAACACCTCGATCGATGCCGACAGCGTCATGAGTGGTGACCGCAGCTCGTGGCTGACATCGGACGCGAACCGACCGTCACGGTCGATGCGACCTTCCAACACCTCGGCCATGTGGTTGAACGAGGTGACAAGCACCCCCAGGTCGGGGTCGTGGGCTGCGCCCAGGCGGGTATCGAGCCGGCCACCGGCGATGGCCTCGGCCGCCACCGAAACCTGAGCCAATGGTTTGAGGGTCCGGCGACTGGCCCACCAGCCCACCGCGGCGCCGGCCATGGCGGTGACCACCGCAGACCCGAAAAGCGAAGCCGAGAGCGACTCGAGCGCATCTTGGGTGTCGGCTAGGGACACGAACTCGAAGTACAGCCCGCCAACCGAGGGTAAGGGGACACCTATCAATAGCTGAGGTTCGCCATCGATGTTCACCCGCATCCGCGCCGGTTGGCCGGCCTCGACCATCTCCAGCATCTCCCGGGGGACCGCTCGCTCGTCGAAGGCTGTGGTCTGGTTGGTCCACGAACCCTGATCGTCACGGACCAGGGCCCGGGTAGCGCTCTCGCTCTCCAACGACGCCATCGTGGCCCGGAGCTGCTCGTCGTCGGTCTCCGATGCCAACTGCTGGGTCATCAAAGTGGCGTTTCGGAAAGCCTGGGTGGTGGCCACGCCCTCACGTTGGTTGACGATGCTCTCCCGGGTGAGACCCCAGGTGGTGGCGGCCAATAGGGCAGACATGAGCGCGGCGCTCAATGTGAAGGCCAAAACGATGCGAGACCGCAGCCCCAGTCTCGGGCCCCGCCAGCGGCGGCGGCGACTCGCTCCCCCCTGGGATGGGGCACGCGACGACCGTCGCCGCTTCTTGCCCTCGGACCGGCCTGGGGGATCGGAGGGATCTCCGGTCGGGAAACCTTCCGACGCGAGCCGGTCTGGCCCGGCGGCCCCGGCAGCCGAGGCGGAGGAAGACGCGGTGGTGCTCAGGGCAACAGCTTGTAGCCCAGCCCGCGCACGGTCACAACGTGGCGGGGGTTGGCCGGATCGGCCTCGACCTTGGTGCGAAGGCGCCTCACGTGAACATCGACCAGCCGGCCATCGGCGAAGTAGTCATAACCCCACACCTTGTCCAGCAATGCTTCTCGGCTGAACACCTTGCCCGGTGAGGTGGCCAGTTCGACCAGCAACTTGAACTCGGTCTTGGTCAGGTGGATCTCTGTGCCGTCCCTTCGGACCATGCCCTGATCGGGGGCGATCTCCAGATCACCGAAGCGAAGCTGAGGCGCACCAGGGTCGGCCGAACGGACCCGACGCAACAAGGCCCGGATGCGAGCCGACAGCTCCTTGGGGGCGAACGGCTTGGTGAGGTAGTCGTCGGCTCCGGCTTCGAGGCCAGCCACCACATCGTGGGTGTCGTCTCGGGCGGTGACCATCACGATCGGAACATCGGAGTGGCGGCGGATGGCCCGACACACCTCGAAGCCGTCGATGTCGGGCAGCATGATGTCGATCAACACCACATCGGCAGGTGACTGACTGAAGATGGCCAG
>WBZL01004598.1_pt1 | contig 11808 bp, 19 predicted proteins | sample 5204291 | NCBI WGS metagenome assembly WBZL01 (sample SAMN12344345, study PRJNA552823) | activated sludge metagenome | biome: Activated sludge suspended growth; feature: Nitrification reactor; material: Wastewater; isolation source: activated sludge from nitrification reactor of wastewater...
TAGCGTGTCATCGAAACGCTGCAACCACGTATCAGAGCGGTTTTCCGCTTCGCCGTTTGCGCTGTCTAGCCCTCGTGCCGTTAGGACGTGCGCCGCTCCGTAGAGGTTGGCAAGCCCTTCCAGTTCAGCGTAAACGGTCGCCGCAGAATCCACCGGCACAGTGTAGCCCGCACCGGACAGCACACGGTCAATGCGTGCGCTGCCCTGCGATAGCCATTCTTGCACCTGTGCGCTTGTCGGCGTGCTGCTTGTGCCGAGCGTGCCGGCCGCTGGTACCAGTGCCGACACGCCCGTTACGCTACCGTAGCTCATTGCTAGTTGTTACTCGCTGCCAGTTCGTACCACTTCACGCCGCTACCGATGAGCGTCAACGTATCGTACTGGCCGAGCGTAATGTCGCCAGTCGATTCGATGGACGCCGTGTCGCTGATAACGATGTTCTGTGCCCCGATGTTGACGAGGATGAGCAATTGCCCATCACCCGCCGCTACCAACTCAGCGCCCACAGCACCGGCAGAGGTGAGTTCCATCACCGTAGCCGTTGGCGTGATGACAGCGCCATTCGTCACCGTCAATGCCGTTGGCGGGATGAAGTAGGTTTCGCCCGTGCCGGCATAGTAGCCATCGACAATCAGATTGCCGGATAGATTGCTATTGCCGGACACCAACACCGTTGACAGGTCAGCAGTGCCAGCGGCGGTCAGCGTGCCGGCTACGTTCACATCATCCGTGAACGTAGCGACATCGGTGACGGTGAGCAGCTTGGTCACAACCCAGTTGAAGTTGGTCGCCACCGCCTGCGCATTCACGCCGACAGCAAACGCCAGAATCAGCACGACAGTCACAATGACAAGCGTCATTGACTTGCGCATGATGCCTCCTTAGCTGGCAGTGCCGTCTGCCCAGACTGCGTTGTTGACGTAGCGTGCAGTGCCGTTTGTGCGGTCAGCAACGCCGACGCCAAACTCGGTGAAGAACATCATGTACTGAAGCGGATACACCGCACCTGCGCCGGAGCGAGGGTCAGGGAATGCCTGAATCGTCGGGCGAAGTGGTGCATTCTTCTGCACACGAATCTTCAGCGGGTTGCGCTGCGAGTTGGCACCGTAGCTCTTCCAGGCGAACCCGTAATACTGAGGCATACCCGGCACGACCCAAATCTTGCAGTCGTGAATCGTGCCGATGGCGTATGCGCCGTTCATCAGGTACGTCGGCCCGAAGCTCGCAAGGTCTTGCGTGCTGCCGTAGGTGACGAGGTTGCGGGCAGTCGGCACGAAGCCAGTCAAGCCCTCTACGGTCGTCTGGTCGCTGATGCCGATAACGAATTCATACGGGGGCAGGTGTCCATGCTCAAGCAGTTCTGCCTTCGCATCCTGGAACACCGCCGCCGTGAATGCGCCACCGGCAATCGGCACGTAATGCTCGTGCGTGCTGGTGAACACATTGCCACCGTAGGCCGGGGGCGTGAAGTCCACGTCAGTCGATGCCGCAGTCGTGGCGAAGCCGGGCGAGTAGCCAGCAGAGCCAAGCCCATCGGCAGAGCCGCTATCGTCGCCACGCTTGAGGAGGCGAGTCAGCAACTCGACACGCCACTTGTCCCGCACATCCTTGACGGCATCCTGAATGTCGGCGTCAATCTGCGACATGCGGGCTTTGCGCAGGTAATCCCACGTCCAGCCCAACGCACGGTCAAAGCTCTTCAGCGGCAGCATGTGGCCTTGCGTGTCGGAACGCTTGGCATCAGGCCGCCCGTACTCGGTGAATCGTTCCATGCCGTTCGAGGTGCCGACACGGTATTCCACGTCCGGCATGTCGGTATAGGAAACGAGCGCCGACCAGATAGGATCATTGTACAGTTCGCCCGACACGGCGGTCAGTGCGCCGTTCAGAGCGCCAACGACGGAGGCGAAGCTAGTCCCGTCCTGCAATTCAAACTTGCGCAGTTCGGTAGCATCCCACCCGCTCAGCATAACAAGGGACGAAGTGTCCCGTGGCCCAAGAGACATAGTTAGCTATCCTCCTACGCAAAGTCGATGAATTGCGGACGCACAAACAGCACCGTGGCGCTCTCTGCGATTCCGACAAGGACGTCCTTCGTGCCGACAGCATCGCCCGGTTCGCCCGCCGTGTCAGTGGCGTAGACGAATTGAGCAGGCGCAGCACCCGACAGACAGACAACCGGCCCGTGCGTCACCACGTCAACACGGTCGCCGGCAACCGCCGCCTTGAGCGCAATGCCCATGACGATAGCGCCAGTCATTGCCGAGGTGTCAGCCGGGTCAACGTAGCCGTCAGCCATCAGTGATACAATTTCGCCGGCAGCGATGGTAGCCCCGGCAGTAAAGCGCCGAATGACAGCCCCTTCGAGTGGCTTAATCAGTTCGGCAGTCGTGTTACGACTTGCAGCCATTGTGAATCCTCCAAAGTGTTACTAGGGTAGATACCGCCAGTCAACGCCGAGCCGTGCAGCCAGTTCTTTCTTTTCCGCTTCGCTCATTCCACCCGCAGCCGGTGCCGCCCCGTTGCCTGTGCCGCTGTTGATGTTTGGCGCTGCCGGTTTGGGCAATGCCGCCATCAGTGCTTTGGCGTCGGCTTCGATGCTTGCTTCATCCTCGCCCTGCAAGCGATTCGCCAGTGCGCTCGGCATGTTCAGCCGTGCAGCGACTTCCCGCTTGATGCTGGCAATTTCGGTAGCGTGTAACTGGGCTTGCAGGTCTGCGGCTTGCTTTTGCGCACGCTCGTAGAGTTCCTGATACTTGCCCTGTTCTTCTGCCGCCTTGCGCTCGGCTTCCTCTCTGGCTTTTTGCGCCATCGATTCCGCTTTCGTGCGTTCCTTTGCCAGCCGTTCGTTGATGATGCGATCAACGTCTGCCTGCGTGAATGTGCGTTCAGGTTGCGCCTGTGGTTCCGGCTGATGTTCGCCCGCCGTCGGCGTGGTCTGCGCTTCCTGTTCTGCGGTGCCGCTAGTCTCGTCGCTCATGTTGTTCTCCCGTTTTTGCCGCCCGTCGGCGTGAAATAAAAGAGCGCCACACACGGCGCAATGTCCCGTGGGTGACGCTCAAGGCGTTACAGTTCTGTATTCTGTTGCCCTACTATGAGAAGTATAGCAGGTTTAGCTTACAGTTTCAATAGTCTAAATAATATGACTATTAGCGAACCTCGCACCGTGCTACCATGCCGCCATCATCCTCGACAATGCGCTTGCCGTCCCCGTCGAAGATGCGGCACGCCACTTCGCCACCGTCCGCAGACGTGACGGATACCAGAATGCCGAATCTGTCCGGCAGGCTAAGGATGTGATAGCGCCCATTGCGCCGCACAGCCTCTACGCCAGCATCACGAAGGATAACGGTGTAGTCTGCGCCGTCAGTCTCGACAAGGTAGAGTTCCTGCCCAAATTCCCGTTCCACCATGCGCAGCGCAATGAGAGCGTGCGCCCGCATGATAGCCGCAGCCGGCGTGTGAGGGGCAACAGGGGCAGACTGTGCCGCCCCTGCCGCTACAGGAGATGAGATGATGAAAAGAGAGAGTGCCGATAGAATGGTGAGGATGGTTTTGCGCATGTCCTATTCTAGCACGCAGCCGGTGCGGTTTCAACCGGCAAACGCCCGTCAGTATCGCATACGGCATCAACTATCGTAGCCAACCGCCATCGGTGGTACGTATTGCGTTCTTTGACGACAAGCTCGCCCGTTCGCCAGTTGTATGCTGCTTTCTTTTTGCCGTCACTGCCGTAGAGGTTGACCCACTCGCCCGCTTGCCCGTTGCCCGTTGTCATGCTCACCTGCTGAATTCTTCCCGTAGTCGCCGGTCGAAGTAGCGTTGTATCGTGCGTTCGTTGCGTCGTGACGTTTCCTGCACGGTGTTCGTCCATCTGCCCCGGTGTATGCGTGCCTGTCTGGTCTGGTCTTGAACCAGCCGGTTGTACGGTGCCATGTTGCCCGATGATACGACTTCGCCGACGATGGCGCTACCTTCTTGCGTGACTCTGCGCATCCATGAGCGGCGCAATGTGCCGGTGCGCTTGTACGTGCTTCCCGTTGCCTGTGGAGGATAGGTCTGCAACTCACGCAGCAGCAGAACGGTGCTGTCATCCATCGCCGCACGTAGCGCACGGTTGATGCGCCCAGGCGCACGGTCGAGCAGGTTACGCGCTTCCCGGCTGTCAATTTGGATGGTGACGGTTGTCATACTGTCCCCTGAATTAGCGCATTGATAACGCTTTGGTCTTGTGCCGGTCTGCGTTGGCTTGCCTGATACTGCCGGTACGCATCCTCACTCCAGACGTATTGCTCCTCTGGCGGTAATGGCGTTTCAAGCGTCAAGCCCGTTTCCTCAATTGCCACGCATCGACAGTTAGGATGCGCCGGGATGCTCACGCCGCCCGCCCATGTGCGTTGCGCTTTCGGAATGACTGCCAGGTGCAATGGCCCGCAGATGGGGCACACCCGCTCGTCTGCCGCCGTGTACCATCGCAATGCTACCGTGTTCGGGTTGGCGTTCGCAGCCTGATAGGTACTCTCGAAAAAGATGCGTGTCGTTTCCGTCACGGCGATGCGCTCAGCCCGCACCCGCCCGAACGTTGGTTCGATGGCCCGTATCAGTTGCGGCAAGCCATCGGCATAGCCGGCTGTTTCCAACTCGCCCCGCTGCCAGTCGATGAACGCACGGGCAAACTCAGTGCGCCCGGTAGCGTTGAGGTTAGGGATACTGCCGACGAGTTCAATGTCGATGTTGGTGTAATAGTCGTTGACCCACCCGATAACCGCATCGTTGATGGCATTCCACATGGCATCGTCTGCCGTGCCGGATAGCGCCGCCACGATAGCCCGCTCTTGCGCCACTGTCTCAAGCGTAGGTTGCACGGCACGCCACAGCGCATCGTTTTCCCGCCGCCAGAAGGCATCTAATTGCGCCGTTGTGGGCATCCCCTGTGTGGCACGAAGCAAGTCAAGTAAGCGCCCTTCCTGCGCCCCTAATGCCCCTGCGAACGCTTCGCCCAACACCGCCTCTGCCCACGCCTGCGCCTCGGCTGGAACCATGTTGCGCCGGATGCGCTCAGCCGTTGACGCCGGGATGATGCCAAGTTGCACGAGCGCCGCTAGAAGTTCGTTCATCAGTCTGCCGCCATTCCCCACAGTTCCATAGTTTTCTGTGATGGCATCTTGTCACTCTTACCCAAATTGCACTTCTCGCAAAGCACATGCAAGTTATCTACTTCCGTCTTGCCACCCTGCGCAATGGGTATCTTGTGGTCTACATGCACTTTCACTTCCGGCGGCTTTCTGCCGCACCCTTGGCAAGTGCAAGCGTATTTGTCGAGAATCTGCCATCGCAGGCTAGGCGTCAACTTTTCCCGCTCTGTTTTGTTGCGCTTCGGTTCGTCTGGAATCACCCGAACATCTAGTGACAAATGCTTGGCGCACTCGTCGCAAATGTAACGCCCATGATGTTGCTTACATATAGTTGGCGAGTTAGAACCAACAAGACTGGAATGAATTTGAGACTGACACAAACTAACTTTGTGCTTCCACGTAATGCCTGGAATCCAAACAGACAAAAAACTGTCAGCCAGTGCGGCGCACTCGAATATCAAGTCATCAACATTGCTTTGCCATTGAGGATTATGGGCATGCATAAACGAAATGTTATTCAGTTGCGAGCGAGTAAATAACTTGCATTGATCGTACCGTAGAGTGCCGCCCCATCCGTTGTCTTGATATGTGCCAACAAACTCAACTCTCCTTCCGTCACCTCTAGTAGCGTCAATGGTGAATCCAGAGAAATCGTCCCACCACCTGACAGAATAACTAAGCACTTTTATATGAGAATCGTCGGCATTATAGGAGTTCGCCAACGTAGACTGCCTACTATTTGCAGCGCCGATGGCGAATAAAAAGCGAGGAATGAACCATGTGATTCTTTCTACAACATGGGACAATTCCTCTTGGCGATAATTCTCATAATCCATTGCTAGTTCGTTCACTTCTGCTCCTTCCGTGGCCGCCCACGCTTCGCCGGCACATGCTCGACTGCCGGTTCCTCTGCCACTGGTGCGAAGTCAAACGGCACGTCGCCGCTGTCTGCGTCCGGTTCGCTTGTCCATCCCTGCGCCTGCAAGTCTCTCGCCACGCTTGGCGCATACACGGTCACGGTAGCGCCGTCCTTGTACAGTGTGATAGGTTCGCTCATGCTGCTATTCCTCCGTTATTCGTGCCGGTTCCGTTCGTTGCCGGTGTGCTGTCTGCCGGTCGCTGCGCTGCCAGTCCAGCACGCCGCAACTCGCCCGCAATGGCCGCAACTTTCACCGCTTCATCGTTGCGCTGTTGCTCCTTAAAGCCTGCGATGTCCGTTGGCGTGAAGCCGAGCGTTGCCCACACCATGTCATCCGGCACGTTCAGCGCCTTGTATGCCGTTGCCGTCTGCGCCTGCTGCAACTCGTTGCGCACGTTGGCATCTGTCCATTGCGATTGAATGTTGAGCGGGTCAACTTCCGGCAGCATCGGCCCGAACGTCTGCGCAATGCGGTAGGCCATTGCCATCACATCAGCCCACGCCTGCCCGAATATCAGTTGCCGCTCTTGCGCACGCTTGACGATACCAGATTCGAGTTGCTTCAACGCCTCGCCGCTTGGCACGTCCCCGCCGCCCACGGGTCGCAGGTAGTATGCGGGTGTCCTGCTCACGCCGCTGATAGCCTGCACGATAGTCCACATGGTATCAATCATGTATTGCAGGTTTGCGGCTTCGAGTCGGTGGATGCGTGCGTTGTCTACTTCGATAGCACGCCCCGGACTGATGCGGAATTCGTCATTGCCTTCGATGTCGGCGTCATCCTGAATGGCACCAAAGCCGCCGCCGTCCGTCTGGTACTCGATGGCAAGCAGCGGGAAGCCCGACGCATCAGCCGCCGCTATCAGGTCGAGCCACGTTTTGTTGAGTGCGTTTTGTAGCCCGATAATCTGGTCAATCTCGCTGCCGGCAGGGTTGGCAAATTCAATGACTGGTATGCCGAGCGGCTCGCCCGTTGCATCCACCCACGGCAGAGGCCATGCGGTATCGCCAGGATCCATGTGCGGCTGCCATTCGCCCGCCGTCTTGCCCATGATGTACTTGCGAATCTCACCCGGCAGATACACCGTCTTGCGCTGCTTGCCGGTAGCGCCAGGGTTGAGTGGGTCGAACGTGTAAAAGTAGCGGGATGCGTAGAGGATATGCCCGTCATCCTCCGGGTCGTGGTGCATGACGATGCCCGGTTCCGTGTCGCCAGCATCTACCCGATGCACGACTAGCTTTGGCCGCTCATTGATGCTATCCCAGTCAACAATGACATACGCCTTGCCATCCCGCAGCGCCCGGCGATAAAGCGTTATCTGTGCGGCATCGGCTTTGTTTTCCGTCCACCATTGCCAGAATAGCGCCGCTAGTTGTGCCGATGGTTCCGGCGCATCTTGCAGGTCAGCATCCTCCACACCTGCGCCGTTGACGACGAAGCCTGACAAGTCGAGCCGTTCCCGCAAGGTGTCCACGACGGAGCGCACCAGGTTGTGCGCAAAGGTGAATTGCTCAGCCTCGACAAGTGCGCCAAGATACTCCTGTTGGCGCTGCGTGAGCATGACCGGATGCTCGCCTTCGTAGTATTCCCGCAATGCCCGAATGCGTGCCGCCTCATTCGCCTGCCGAGCGACAAGCCCTTGCATGTGAATGAAGCGTTCGAGTTGTTCCGGCGTCAATGCCATAATGTCGATCATGCTAGTATTCCTTCGCTGTTGCCCGTCGCCGGGTAGCTGCCGCCGCCCCATGCCACGCCAAAGCTAAACTGGTTACCATGTCATCGTGCATCCCGTCCGGCGCTGAGTAGCGCACCATGCCGGATGGCAGTCTGTCCACTTCGTATGCTTGCAACTCGGCTATCAGTTGCGCATCGTTGAGGATGCGTATGTTGCCCTGCTCGAATGCCGCCGCCAACGATTCGATGATGTCTGCTTTCGTGGCGTTGGTTGTCGTGAAGTCCCGCACAGGTAGACCCATCTTGCGCAGTTCGTCATTGTTCGGCTTGCCCATTGCATTCGCCTCGGCAATGATGCCAGCCACGCCAAAACGGTCGCAGGCGGCTTTGATGCGCTGCCGTTGCATGGAGTAGTCAACGCCATTGTAGCGGTCGATGTAGACTAGCTCACGGGTATTCACGTTGACGATACTCAGCACCGTGAAGTCATAGGATAGCGCCCAGTCTAGGCCGGCAACGTAGACGGAATCGCCACGCCTGCCCTCTGCCAGTGTCGCCGTTGCGCACGCCATGACATTGCGGAACAAAGACCCATCATCTACGAATTCTGCAAGCCACTCTTGACGGAACGTTCGTTCTGGCACTCTGGCCTGTACTTTTGCAAACGCTTTGCGAATCGTTGGCATGGGGTTGTCACTAGTTGGTGCCGTCCAACTGCGAATTTCCCTGTCTTTCCCCTGCCCTCTTACCCATTCAGCAAAAAACCAGTTCTTGCCGCGTGGCGTACTGATAAGCACTGCATCGCCGTCGTAGTCTGCCAGTGTCGGCATGATTGCATCTGTCCATGCGTCCTCTGGCAGTTTTGCCGCCTCATCTATCACAACCAAATTGAACGCTTCGCCACGTATTGAGTCGATATTGTCGCCAGAGTACAGCCCGACAAATCCACCCCGCTTCGTTTCAATGGTGCGTTCGGACTTGTGGATGACAACCCGCTTTTTCTTGGCATCGTCGGCTAGTGACATTTGCAACCAACGCCACATCGGGCGAGTGTTTTTGTACGTGGGAGCAACCCACGCCACCCGCCCATGCTGCTGTAGCGTTAGCCCGACAAGTACACCGCCCAACACTGTTTTTCCCCAACGCCTGCCCATCGATAGCACTTTGACCTTTGCCGGGTCACTCGCTATCGTCATCTGATCCCGGCGCAACCGTGGCAAGTCCATTTCTATAGTCCACTACTCGAATTGGTATGTCGTCACCATTTGGCCCGCTGATTTCCGTCTTTTGCTCGTATCGTTCGATGTATCCCCGATGCTTGGCTTGCGTCTTGAGGTAGAAGATGATCGCCGTGTTGTCGCCGCTGTTGATGTTCTGATACAGCCTGCCCTCGGCAATGTCAATCATCGACTCCCGTGCATCCATGACGGCTTGCTTGCACACGGCGTAGCGTTCGATGTAATTGCGCACGGTGTTGTCGGCACATCCAAGCCCACGAGCGGCAACGCTGACAAAGCCCTTCGCCGCTGTCAGTGCGTCCGCTACCTGCTGTGCCGTGAATCTATCCGTCGCCATGTTTTTAGCCCTGCAAAATGCTCAATATCCCAAATGCTTATGTTGCGTCATTTGGGATATTAGAAATTCGTGCCGTAACTGCCACGCTTGTTACTGAGCAAACGCAAGCCGGCATTTACGGTGTTCGCACGGATATTCGTATTCCACCCTCTACCCCGACCACGGCCAGTAATTGAATACTGCCCATTCGCCAATTTTCGTACCGATAATCCCTGCGCTTTTGCCCTGGCCCGAAGCGCACCAATTGACTTGCCCATATCATCCTCCCGTTATCTTGTTGTTCTTGCGCCGGTCTTGCGCTTCCGGCACCCATAGCCACCCGTTGCGCTTGCATTCATCCTTGACGGATTGCCCGCCGCCATACACGACAAAAAGCGGCGTTACGCCTTCTCCGGCAATACTGCACGCTTGCTGATACTCTGCATGGCATTCGTCAAGCCGGTTCCCGTAGCCACGAGTGGCAAAAGCACGCCAACCGGACGGAATACCTAGCCGATTCAATTCGTAATGAACCGGCGCAACGTTCAGGTCAACGATGATGCGAATGCCAACCGACTGCCACCAACGAGCAATCCAACGTTTGCGGTATATCTGCCAGAGCGCCACGGCGACCGGCATGTTGGAGTAGCACGAGAAATTCGGTTCAATGGCATTGACGCACCCAGTGTTGACGACTGGCGACGGGTCAGCCCATAACGCCTCGTAACGATAGTCTTCCGTGTAGAATGCCCATGTGCCATTCATGCGGGCTTTGCGGTCAGAAACTCCCCACGTTTCGCACGGTTGGTCGAATGCCGCCGCTTGCATATTTGCATCCAACAGCGGCACGCCGTAATCGTTATCACTTGGCCAAAGTGCGTCCGGCACATCCCATCGCTGATAGATTCTTTCGTGCTTTCCCGCCCCGCTCGTATCGCCTGCATTGCTTTCGCCATCCATGTCAGGCAATTCAAGCGCCCCCATGTCACCGAGCATCGCAGACAATTCGTCTTCGTGATACCAGTCGGAAACGTTCAGCCCGTCCGCAAGATGCGCCATGAGTGCATCAATATCCTCGGCGTATGACGTGACTGCGCTTCGGTGTAACGCAACTTGCAACTCACGGGCAGGGTTTTCCGGGTCTGCCAAATCCAAATCGGTGTATCGCAAGAACACCGGCTTAGTCGGGTCTGCGTCAACAATGACAACATCATCCAAACCGACATCGGCATACACTTCGCTGCGTTCGTTACCGTCAATGATGATGCCGTTTTTGTCCACTACGCCAGCAAGACGAGCGCCAAACTTGCGCACTGACTGCTCAGTCATGTAGCGCCCACGTTCGGTATGCTGATTGATGTTTGCTGCGTCAGTGCGCAAAGTGGCTAGTTTGCGTGTCATGCGCTAAATACCAAACCTTGCCGCCTCACGTTCAGTAAATCTTTGCAGCCTCAACCCACGGCGACTGTACGTTTCCGTTCTGCCCACGCGACCGGATGATTGCAAAAATTGCACAGTGACAGTGCTTCGGTTTGCCCCCAAAACACGAACACTCAGCCCGTTCCGATTATTGCCAGACGACAAATAACCGGCAGCCCCTACACGAATCCCGCCCGTTGGTTTTCCCATGAATGCCCCCTATTGCCGCCATCTCCAGTGGCTTACGCCATCTGCCAGCCGTTGCCCGTCTGCCCTGCGCCATTCGCTGCCAGTCCACACGGCGAGGATGATAGCCACGCTATACCACACCTCGACAACCTGTCCCGCCGGCGGGAATCCGCTTTGCCACCCTACACGCATCACGCCAACCGTCATCGCTGCAACTCCGCTTGCAAGCGTTCGTAGTCCTCATAGGACAGCCACGCCGCCTTATCTTCCATCAACTTGCGCTTGCCTTCCTCGAATGAATCCATGCGCACATGAAGCACGTTCGCCTTGCGGATACCGCCGTTGGGATACACGACAACGCACGGTCGATAGTCGTCTGAGGTCTTTGCCAGCATCTTAGCTTTCACTCCATTCTGCGATTTTGCCCATGATGAACAGGATGATGATAGACACGAACAATGCGCCGATGTAGCCTTGATTCGCTTCGATGAACAGGTCAAGCCAGTCGAAAAACTCAGTCATGCCCATCTCCGTTGATGTACTTTTGGATGATGCGCTCCAAGTGGTCAACACGGTCTAGCAGTCGGTTTATCTCGGCAGTCTGCGCCGTGGCAGTTGCTTGAAGTTCGCTGATTTCCAGCTTTGCCCGTTCCGGCCACGGCACCGATGCACTATAGATATGGATCGCCGCTTTCGTCTGGTCGTTCATTTGCCTCCGATAGCAGTTCAGTAAGCAGGTTAAGCGCCGTCAGAATGTCCCGGCACATCACCTCGATACGTTCAACGGCATTGCGCACATCTGCCACGGTTGCCGCCTGGTCCTCAGGCCCGTAGATGTACGTAGTAACGCCATCGCCCTGCACGGTGCGTTTCATGCCGTTTCTTTGCCGAGCAGTGCCGCCAGTGCGCCGACAGCA
>WBZL01004599.1_pt1 | contig 11806 bp, 13 predicted proteins | sample 5204291 | NCBI WGS metagenome assembly WBZL01 (sample SAMN12344345, study PRJNA552823) | activated sludge metagenome | biome: Activated sludge suspended growth; feature: Nitrification reactor; material: Wastewater; isolation source: activated sludge from nitrification reactor of wastewater...
TTGAATCTCGTAGACGGTCACAAGGTCGCCGCGCCGCAAGTAGCCGACGTTCGAGAATGACTCGCCCGCGCCGCTCCGAACCTCCAACACGTCAACGGTTACACTACGCCGCGCGTTTGGTGTGACTTGGTGTGACGTGGCGTCACCTGTTGGTGTGACATGGTGTGACATGGTGTCACCTAGCAAGCGTGACGGTAGCACATATGCAAGATACACTAAAACCGCCGACATTGCCACAACCGCCAAAACGCGGAAAATCCTTTTCATGGTGTCACCTGTTCGGGCATGGTGTCACCGGTTGGTGTAACCTGTTCACCTGTTGGTGTAACATGGTGTGACGTGGTGTCACCGCGTAGTGTAACCATCGCGTGACCTTCAAAGTCATAGTGAATCCCGTCAATTGACAACCGTAGCGCGTTCGCTTCGTTGTAACCAGTCACGGACAAGCCCGCTTTTCGGCAGTAGTTCAATGCCGATAACAGGATTTGCGCCGCTTCGTTTGGCGTGACGTTCTGTAAGGTTTTGAAAGTAGCGTTCCTGCCTGCCTTGCGCGAGGGTCGAGAATGTGCCGCCGTAGCGGACTTTGCCGCGCCGCCTGCGCTCCCTGAATCGCCAGTACTTGCCGCGTTCTGTGACTTCAATCCGATAGTATCCATTTTCATCGCTCCCTATTTGCTGTGACCGTTGCTCCGAAAAGGGACGGATTGATATTCCACCTCCCCGCCGTTGGTGTCACCTGTTGGTGTGACGTTGGTGTGACGTGGTATCACTATGCCGCTATTGTCCAGAATCGGCACGTTGTTCGCTTTCAGTTGCTCCGCCACGCGGTTAACCAGTTCGTTGATAGCGTCGTTGTTTGGTGTCACATCCAATGCCCGCGCCGTTCCCGTGAGACTCCGCTCGTTGAAGATTCGCGCCGCCAGTTTGCCAGCAAAAGGCTCTATGATGGTCTGTGTTCCTTCGTCGCTTTTGACATGCTCCGCCGTGCGTTTGACGATGGTCACTTGCGCGTCTGTAATCGCTTCGCTCAGCGAGATTAACGCTCGTTGACCGGGGTCTGTCATGTAGAGAATCGCCCAGCCAAACAACACGAACACGATGGAAGCGGGCGCGTACTCCGAATACGCCTGTAACCATGTCGGCGCGTTGCCCGTGTTCAAACCAGACGCGGCAAGCACGTTCAAGCCCATCAGCAGAATGTCGCCGCCGTAGAAAATCACCGCCGCGATTTTGTGCCACTTCGTCACCGTCCAGTAGTGCAATGCCACTGGCAAGGCGATTGCGTTCGCGGCTACCAAAAACGCGCCGATTCGCGCAACAGTCTTGAGCAGTCCGTCAAACTGCGCGGTCATCAGCGTTTCGTAGAACGCGAGAAATAGCAATACCACGCCGACATACACCGCGCCGCCTAGCCATAATGCAAGCGTTTTTCCGTTCTGAAAGTTCCGTACGTTTTGTTCGTTCATGTTCGTTATTCCTTTCGTTCCTGTAACCTGTACAGGTAGGTGATAGTAAATCCTAGCGGATTAAGTACCAATAGTTTTTTGTCCACAAAAGAGCAAAAAAGAAGTCAGTTCAATGGCACGTGAATCCATAAACCGTTTCCGTTTCGTGAGTTTCGGTCATACAGGTAGATTTCGTTAAACTTGTAGGTAGCAGGCTTGCGTAACGCTTTCATGCTTGCCGCGTGCTGTTCCGCTGTTCGGTTGAACAGACTCAAAGTCCTTCGCGTCTTAGTAGAACCGTCTGTTTTGAAAAGCGGAAAATGCCGCGTATTCGGAATACGCCAGCCTAACTTTTTTTGGTGTGTGTTTCTGTCCCAGAATTGAAACAAGCCCGCGCGGTTTCCGAATTCCAAAACGCCGTGATAACCGTTCGCGTGAATGTTCGAGATTGCATAATTCTTGCGGCTGGTAACGCCTGCCTGCTTGTTGTACTGCCGCTGTGTCTGTTCGGAGATTCCAGTCAACGCGGCTTGTTTTTTCTGTGATACCAGTCTCTCACCGTTGCCAGTAAAAGCGGACTGCCACGAGGCGAACACGAACGAACGCCAGCCTTTGCCGAACAGTAACTTTGCCGACAGTGTGACGGTGTGACCTTTGACCTCGCATCCGAACGCCGCCGCCGCTTTGCTGTGGCTGGTAAGTATCAGCATCCAGTCGCCGCTTTTTGATTGCACGTCCTCCGCGAACAGGTCATAACCTCGCGCCGCGTTCATCCAGCGCGTGAATTGCTTGTCGTGAATTCCCAGTTCGTGAGCGTAGGCTTTCAAGTCATCGCGTTTGATTTTGCCCAGTCCGCTTTGGTCGAGATTCTTCGCCAGCACAAACAAACGCCACGCGCCGCCCGCCTCAGCCATGCGAAAAGATTTCAAGCCGACAAGCGGATTGAACTTCACCGATTCGGGATAGCGGGCGAGGGAAGCGGTCACGGCTTTTTACTCTCCGCTCGTTTCGTTCGTTTCATCCATGCGGGCGCGTGCTTTTTGCACAAGTGATACTCTCCGCCCTGCGCGTGATACTTCGTCAAGTTGCGCCGACTGCCACACTCCCAGCAAACAGGCTTGTACGTGATTTTCTTTTTGCTGTTCATAGCATCCCCTTGAAAAGCAATTGTCGAGGCGAGACACGCGCCACGCCGCGCGGATTGCGTACTCGTTGACCGTTACCTGCCTTGCGCCTGACTTCGCCGCGCTTCGCCGCATGGCTGGTTATTTCCAGCGTTTCCGTGAGTGACCATCGCTCTAAAGACAATCCCCGCTGTGCCTCGAATCCTCCGCGCTGTACGTCAAACGAAAAGCGTTTGAAGTGTTCGAGGGTTGACGAATACACGCGCCCGCTTTCCGTGTCGGCTACCTGAATCTCACGCGCTCCGCATTGCTCCGCCTGTCTCAGACTGTCAACCGATAGACAGATTGCGGGCGGAGTGCGGAGGATATGCCGACTGCCTTTAATGGACTTGTGGAATACGCCGCTTGAAACATCCCCCACATAGCGATTTGATACGATGATTTTTGTTATACTTGTCATGTCTGTTTTTCCTTTTCGCCTGTCCATCCTGTCACAGATTCGGACGGGCGAATTTAATAAAAAATTGCGAGCCAAAAACAAATCTGTTTTTACAGACTCGCTTTCGGCTCGCAATTCATCACTGCACTGCCACGATTCCCAACTATCCGCTCCTCGCGTCCTCGTTGGTTACGCTCTCCAACTCTTCGTCGGATACGCTCTCCGATTATCCGCTCATCGCGTCATCGTCGGATACGCTCTCCGTATCGCGTCATCGTTGGATATGGCTTCTGACTATCCGCTCCTCGCGTCCTCGCCAGTTGCACTATTCAATTGATTCCATTATATGCAAAACTCAAAATCCGTGTGTAAGAGAATTGTTAACATTTTCACGCGGGTCGTCAAGAGTCATTTCAGCCGTTCAACAGGCGAGTAATTCGCGTGCGCCTGTTGCGCGTCGTTATCCGTTTGCGCGAGATAACGCTTCAAGATATTGATTCCGTTGTGACCTAGCAAACGCGCGAGGCTGAATATATCGCCGCCGTTGCGGAGGAAAGTTAACGCCATTGCACGGCGAAAATCATGCGGACTAGGCACATCGCGCAAGCCTGCCAGTTTTGAACGCCGCGTAAGAATTGCGCGTAAACCGTCATAGGTCAACCGTTCGCCGTGTTTCGTTGTCCATAATGCGGGTGAGGTATCGCGTCTCATTCGCACATAGGCGCGAACCGCTCGCCGCGTCTTTTGCGACAAGTACACATAACGCGGTCTTTTGCCTTTGGTGTGTTTCAACAGAACCGCGCCGACTGAATCAATGTCGGCTAAGTCAATGGACAGGAATTCGGTCACTCTCGCGCCTGTGTCCAGTAGCACAAGCAGTAAAGCGTTATCTCTCGCGCCGATAAATTCGCTTCGTTCGCAAGTGGCGAGTAGCGCGGATATATCCTCCAATGACGCGCCTTCAATCGGTTGTGCTTCCACTTTTGGGGCTTTGACTTTTTTGGTCGGACTCAGCCAGCCTGCTACTACCTCCTCCGCTTCGATGAAGCGCAAGAACGCACGCACGCCGCGATAAATGCCATGTACGCCGCCTGCGTTATGACGTTCGCTCATGGTCAACAAGAACCGCCGCAACAGGTCGGCGGTAACATCCTGTACCTGTGTCACGGCTTGCGCCTCAGTCCACGCGAGGAAAATATCTATCTTTTCACGATAGTATTTCAGCGTGCTTTTTGACAGTCCTTCGGCGCGTTTGGCAGTGATGAACGTCTCTGCAAGAATAGGCAGATAACCGTCTTGCTGTAAAAAAGTCTGTTGCGTTTTTTCGGCTTGCGAGTACATAAAACTTGCGCTCCTCTCTGATTTTGAGAGAAGCGCAAGGTACAAAATGGGGCGAGAGGGGGTCGAACCCTCACGATATCACTACCGACGGATTTTAAGTCCGTTGCGTCTGCCGATTCCGCCATCGCCCCGGCGGATTGATATTCTACCTTATTTTGAAATGCTTTCCAGCCGCGAGGCGTTATCCTTGTTTATACGATTCTGATTGCGCCAGTCTTTAAGGGCGAAAGGAAGATAGAGAAGCAAGCACATGATGATGCCGATCCCCTCCATGTAAAGAACATACAGGGGCCAATCGGGGAGCAGATCGAGCAGGCTGGGTGTGTTGGGTTTGTCGTTGATCATCAGATAATTACTGCCGATGGCTGTGTTGATGAAATAGATCGCGACGACATAGAGGTTCATCCAAATCGCTATCCTGACGATCGATTTCCATGTGGGGCGGAAACCTTCCACGGCGGTCATGTAGATTGCGGAGGTGATGATCAATCCATGCGAAATGAACGTTTGAAAAAACCTGAAGTGTGGGAAGCCATACATTCCCAGGTCAGGAGTGATCAATGCCTGAATCGCGCCGCCGATGCCGAGGAAATACATGAATTCGTAGATGGCGTAGTTTTTTGTGATGAGCATCAGCGCGCCTGCCCACACCAGCAGACTGCACAGGTGAAGCGGAAGCATGGTCTGGATCGTCCACCTGCCGACGACGTAATTCCACGCGTGCCAGGCGACTTCGTTGACCAGCAGAATCAATGCCAGTGTCCAGCGGATTTTGCTCTTGGTCGCGTTGCTGGCGTTCTTGAAACGGACGAGGAAAAGATTCAAGAAAAGGAGAAATGTCAACGCGCCGAGGTGGGCTGTGCCGAAGAGATCGAAAGCAGGACCGAGGTAATTGTCTGCAAAGAATTGGCTCATGAGCATATTCTATCGTCTAAAGGGCGCGGAACTGAATTACAATAGACTCTATCCGAAATACATCGGGAGGCTGATCCATGCGGAAGCCGCAGATTTTCTTTTCTTGCATCAGCGAAATCAGCGTTTTTCAGCGTCTACAAAGAGCCACTTTTGTTTATTGGGATAAAGTCTATTGTTTACGCCAACGCCGGTTTTCATACGATTATCCCTGAATTAACGGATCGCTTTCCCGGAGAGAACCATGAAAATGTATGCGGTCATCACCGTAATGCTCGTATGTGTACTATTGACCTCCTGTAAAGACGGCGGGTCATCCACCGCCATCGATGTAACCCTGACCGACTTTCAATTCACGCCCAATTCCTTTACGATTATGGCGGGGCGGGAGATCACGATCAACGCGGTGAACAATGGAGTGGTGGAGCATGAATTTGCCATCCTAAAATTTGGCGCCGATGCGGGCGATGAGTTTGACGAAGAAGATAAGCAGAATATCTATTGGGAGGTGAAAGTGCCTGCCGGGCAATCGGTCACGTTGACGTTCACTGCTCCATCCGCGCCGGGCGAGTATAGCGTTGTCTGTGGGATCCAGGGACATCTCATGGCGGGCATGGTTGGAAAGTTGACCGTGGTAGCGGGTGAGTGAAGCATGAGCAAGCCTTTGATCGTCAGCGCGAATAACGAGCTTGTGAAGCGAGCCCGTTCATTGCGTCAGAAAAAGCGTCGTCTTGAAACGGGTTTGTTTCTCGTGGAAGGGATCCACCATATTGGGCAGGCGTTGGATGCGGGGTGGGATGTGGAGTCGATTTTTTACGCGCCTGATCTGCTTGCGAGCAAGTACGCCAAAGAACTCATTACCCGTGTTTCGGAAAAGGCGCATCCTGTTTCAAGAGAGGTAGCCAACTCTCTGGCAGAGAAAGATAATCCGCAAGGCATTGTCGCGGTGGTTCGCCAGAGACAAACTCTTGCGTCAAGCCTCGCGCCATCCAGTCCTGTTGTCGCGCTGGTTTCGCCGCAAGACCCGGGCAATGTCGGGACGATCCTCCGCACGATGGACGCGCTAGGCGTCGATGCCTTATTTCTTTTGGATGGCGGCGTCGAGTTATATCACCCAACCTTAATCCGCTCCAGCATGGGCGCGATCTTTTGGAAGCGCATTGCTCAAACTTCATTCGAAGAATTTCGCGCCTGGGCGCAAACGGCAGGGCGCCAATTGATCGGCGCGTCTGCCCATGCGGATGTGGATTATAAGTCTCTTGTTCCGCAAACCCCGTGGGCGCTTGTGTTGGGGAGCGAGCAAAAGGGTCTGTCCGCGGAGCAGGTCCAGGCTTGCGATGTGACAGTATCCTTGCCGATGCGGGGAAAAGTTAGTTCGTTAAATTTGGCGGTGGCGGCGGGCGTGTTGTTGTACGAGTTAAAAACATAAAGGCAGACGACGCGTCGTCTGCCTTAGTTTGGGCGACCAGATTTCACTTGGGGAACGATGCGTTAGAACTCATCTTCCTCTTCGTCCCAAGATTCGTCATCGTCATCATCTTCCTCTTCCTCCCATTCCTCCGCTTCTTCCTCGTCCCAATCCTCTTTGGCGGCGGCTTCATCGCTGGGGGTGTAGGTGGCGCAACCGGTATCGGGGTCGAACTCTACCGCGGCGGCTGAGCAATAACCTTCATCAAGAAAGACACAATCGGTGTAATGACATTTGATGCGGGGCATTCAATCCTCCTGAATTAGGGTTGTTTGATAAGGCGAATGACTGAGATGACAAACAGCAGAGTCATTGCCACTTGTGATGTGATGCAGAACGGACAGTAGGCTTTGATCAGCGCGACCTCGACAAAGACGAGATACACGGTAAATAAAAACCCGGTCACTGAAATCCCGAAGAAAATCATCGCGCCATTGTCTTGCACCATCCCGGGTCGGCGCTCAAGGAGTTGCGTAGCCAGCAAAGCGAGGTACCCAACCACCCCGATGATTGCCACAGGAACGCCGCGCACTTCAGAGTAAGGACTGGCGTTCACCACCGAGCATCCTTCCGAGCCAACGCACATGGCGGCTTGAAGTTCCTTGCTTGTAAATTTATACACTGTCATGTACGACGCGACGAGCAACCCGATGATGGTGATCGCCAGTGAAATTTGCGCAAGTCGCTTATTCATGAATCCTCATAACAACCAAGCCTCAACTTCCTGACCAGCAGGCACGCATTTTACACCAGCGGGAATAATTAGTAAAGCATCAGCCTGCGCCAACGAAAGGAGATTGCCCGAACCCTGATGCCCGGTCAAGCGCGCGATGAGCGATCCGTTTTCATCGCGCAGGCTGGCGCGCAGATAACTCTCCCGTCCATCGGAATTGATCTCCTCTTCGCATCGCGCGCGGATGGTGAGCCTGTTGCTCTCCGTCTGCCCTGCCAGCCGCCCCAGCGCCGCGCGGACAAATACCTCGAACCCCACAAACGCCGACACGGGGTTACCCGGCAAGCCGATGAATGGAATGCCGTTGTATTCGCCGAAAGCAAGCGGCTTGCCGGGGCGCATGTTCACGCGCCAGAAATCCATTTTGCCGTTCGACTCGATCACGCTTTTTACATAATCGAACGCGCCCACGCTCACGCCCGCCGAAGAGAGGATCAAATCCACGTTCAGCGCGGATGTTTTGTCGAGCGCCGCTCTGACAGAGTCGTAGGTGTCTTTTGCTGTGCCAAGTCTTTCCACCTCCGCGCCGGCCGACTCGATCAGCCCAGCCAGCATGTGCGAGTTTGAGTCGCGGATCTTGCCCGGTTCGAGGGGCTGGCTTGCGTCGAGCAACTCATCGCCGGAGGAGAAGAGCGCCACGCGGGGCTTGCGGAATACTTCCACAGTGGAGTATCCCAAAGATGCCAGGAGCGCGACATCTTGAGGTCTTAATGTTCGTCCTTGTTGCAGGGCGGTTTCTCCCGCGCGAATATCCGCGCCGCGCCGGCGTATATTTTCATATTGGTTCACGCTTGCGAACACCGTCACCTCCGGCGGAGGGGGCGCGCCGGCGGCGCGATCTTGAAAATCGGTATCTTCCACGGGGATTACCGCGTCGGCGCCCTGAGGCGCTACGGCGCCGGTCATGATACGAGCCGCTTCGCCGGGGGCGAGGAAAACTGTCGGCGGCGAGCCGGCGGGGATGTCTGCGACCACGCGCAAGGTCCGAGGTGAAACGGGTTTTGCATCCGCCACATCGATCGCGCGGATGGCAAAACCGTCCATCGAGGAGTTGTCGAACGACGGCAGGTCGTCCAACGCGATTACGTCTTGCGCGAGGATGCGATTCAAAGACTCTACCGCCGGCAGGGCTTCGGTTGTGCCAGGTTGAAAATGGGAAAGTATGCGCTCGCGCGCTTCACGGACGCTGAGCAGATTCATGGGAGGCGGCGACATTATACTGCGTAACTCGTCGCTTGTACCGTGTAATTTACCCCGGCTTTGTTCTCTGCGCCTCCAACACATTCGGCACGCTTTCAATGCGCGTGAGCACGCGGCTTAACTGCTCCAGGTCGCGCACATCGACCACCAGGCGCAGGTCGGCTACGCTTCGGTTGTAACTGACCGACACGTCCTTGATGTTCACGCTCTCGCTTTGAAGCAGGGTTGAAATATCGCCGAGCAAACCGTCGCGGTCATAGGCTTTCACGGTAACCGGCACTGCGAAGGTCTGTTGAACGGTTCCCCAATCCACTTGGATCAGCCGCTCGGTATCTTCTCTGTGCAAAATATTCGGGCAATCCTGCCGGTGAATTGTCGCGCCGCGTCCGCGTGTGATGTATCCGATGATCTGGTCTCCGGGCATGGGCGAGCAACATTTTGCCATTTGCCAGAGCAGACCCTTCAGCCCGACAACCTGGATCGCGTCTGGGGATGTTTTGGTTTCTGACGCGGCGGTGGCTTGCAGAATATCCGCAGTTTCTTCCGTCCCTTCCAATTGTTTGATGATCTTGCTGAGGGAAAGATCTCCATTGCCAAGGGCGATGAACATTTCATCGGGAGTTTTGTAGGCAAGTTCGCGCGCCATCTTTTCGAAATTCAATTCGGAAATTCCGAGGCGGCTTAATTCGCGTTCCAGTCCGGCGCGCCCCTGGGCGAGGTTTTGTTCATCCTCCTGCTTTTTGAACCAGGCTTTGACTTTGGACCGCGCGCGCTGTGTTTTGACCAACCCCAGATTCGGATTCAACCAATCGCGGCTTGGACCTCCCCGCTTCGCTGTCAAAATTTCGACCTGGTCGCCCGTTTTCAGCTCTTGTTGCAGGGGGACGAGTTTCCCGTTGACCCGCGCGCCGCGACAGCGGTGACCGATATCGGTGTGGACGTGGTAGGCAAAATCAATAGGGGTGGAACCGGCGGCAAGATCGTAAATATCTCCGCGCGGGGTGAACACGTATACGCGATCCTGAAATACATCCGATTTCATGCTTTCGACGAATTCTGTCGCGTCGTGCACGTCGGTCTTCCATTCCATCATATTGCGGAGCCAGTTGATGCGCTGTTCGTAGCTTTTATCGCGCTTGGCGCCTTCTTTGTATTTCCAATGGGCGGCGATGCCATACTCCGCGTTTTCGTGCATCTCCTGCGTGCGGATCTGAATTTCCAATGGGCGGCCATCTTCGTAGATGACGGCGGTGTGAAGCGATTGGTAGAAGTTTTCTTTCGGCGCGGCAATGTAATCGTCGAATTCGCCGGGGATGGGTCTCCATGTGGTGTGGATCACCCCAAGCGCGGCATAGCACGAGGGGATATCCTGAACGAGGAGCCGCATGGCGCGCACATCCCGAACCAGATCGAACGATTTTCCCTTTTTCGCCATTTTTTTGAAGATGGAATAAATGTGTTTGGGGCGTCCGCTGACCTCGGCTTTGATATTGTTTGCTTCAAGTAAACGGGTGAGGGCTTCTTTGATGTCTACGATTTGTTTTTCCCGCTCGGGTCGTTTTTCTTGCAGTTCCTCGGCGATCTCCTTGTATTTGTCCGGGTTGAGGTAGCGGAAGCCAAGGTCTTCCAACTCCCATTTGATCTGCCAGATGCCGAGGCGGCTGGTGAGCGGGGCGAAGATCTCGAGGGTTTCTTTGGCGATTCGCTTTTGTTTGGCTTCAGGCATGAAGCCGAGCGTCCGCATGTTGTGGAGGCGGTCTGCCAGTTTGATCAGCACCACACGGACATCGTCGCCCATGGCAAGGAATGTTTTCCGTAAGGTTTCAGATGCCAGGTCTTGTTTGCGCGCGCGCCCGTTGGAGGGAATGGCGTCCGCATCCGACTCGTCGTCGGCTGATTCGGGTTTTTCCGCATGTTGGTCGCCGCGCGAGACTCGCGGAAGTTTGGTCAGCTTGGTCACCCCATCGACGAGGGCGGCGATGGTATCCCCAAAATCTCTGCGAATGTCGCCGAGGGTGAGGGGGGTATCTTCCACTGTGTCGTGAAGCAATGCCGCCGCAATCACCTCCGAGGGCACTTTGAGATCTGCGAGAATGCTTGCCACTGCCAGGCAATGGTTGAGATACGGTTCACCGGAGTGCCGTTTTTGGTCGCGGTGCGCCTCTTCTGCTATGCGGTAGGCGCGTTGGATCAATTCCTTTTCGGAGGGAGCGTAGGATTCAGGGAGTTGCTCCATGAGTTTCTCGAGCGGGACCGCGTGTTGCGCCGATTTCATGCGTGGTATTGTACTACTGAAAAAAATTCTTTTCCCCGTTACAATTCAGGTTATATGAGAGTTGCCTGATTGCCTGACACAATGTTTTTTGGACGAGACCCTTGCGCCGCCCGCCAGGGCAGGTGAAAACGCTGATTTCGCTGGGAGAGTTTGAAATGCCGATCGTCAATAATGTTACCCGCTTGCTTGATTCGCGCGCGATTCCATATACCGCCTATGAACTTTCGCCGGAGAAACACGGCGCGCAAGAGACTGCGCGTCTGCTCAACGCGGATCCCGCGTCCATTTTCAAGACGATCGTTGTGTTGCGAGATAAGCCCAAAAAACCCTTGTTGGTCTTGGTTTCTGGAGATACGGTTGTGGATTTGAAATTGCTTGCTGTTGCGCTTGGTGAGAAAAAAGTTCGCCTGCCAACTGAAAAAGAAGCGGAGCAGGTTACAGGTTTGCAGGCGGGAGGCATCTCGCCGCTCGCCCTGCTCAACAAAGGCTTTCAGGTTGTTCTCGATTCGTCGGCGAAGAATTTTGAGCAAATCCATGTGTCGGGCGGACAAAGAGGACTCAATATCAAATTGCCTGTCGTTGATTTGATCAAATTGACGAATGCGCGGGTTGCGACGGTGAGTAAATAGCCTGCCTTACGCAATTAGCCCGTACCGCGAGAATGATTTCACTGTTCAGGCTGTTTGCGCGCAAGAGCGTCCTATTGCGCTTTTTTAAATCAATCGATTGATTACCTTGCACTGTCAAAATCGGTACGCTGATTCACGCTGACAACGCAGATTTTTCTTTTTTCAGCGTTCCTTTGCGTCCCGTTGTAAAACTGCCAGGCAGGTAGCGCATGACGAAGGAATAAAAAAACGCCCTGAAAA
>WBZL01002106.1_pt2 | contig 11805 bp, 8 predicted proteins | sample 5204291 | NCBI WGS metagenome assembly WBZL01 (sample SAMN12344345, study PRJNA552823) | activated sludge metagenome | biome: Activated sludge suspended growth; feature: Nitrification reactor; material: Wastewater; isolation source: activated sludge from nitrification reactor of wastewater treatment...
CTCTCCCGCGGCCTCGGGTTCTCTCGCGAAGACCGCGAGGAACACGTTCGTCGCATCGGCTTTGTCGCCAGGTTGTTGTCGCGCAACGGCGTGATCGCGATCTGTGCGGCGGTGTCGCCGTATCGGAGCAGCCGGGAGGAGGTGCGGCGCAACTCGCCGGATTTCGTCGAGGTGTACGTGGAGTGTCCGGTGGACGTGGCCGAGGGCCGGGACTCGGACGGACTCTACGCCAAGGCGCGTCGCGGCGAGATCCCCGATTTCACTGGTGTCTCGGGCCCGTACGAGCCGCCGACCGCCCCGGAAGTTCATATCGACTCCGTGAATGAGTCGGTAGAACAGGGGGCGTGGAAGGTGATCCGGACGCTGGAGATTCTCGGGGTGGTCCGGCCGGTGGAGGAGGAAGAAGTGGACCCCGATGCGGCAGCTCTGCGAAAGCGACTGGCGAGCCTGGGGTACCTGTAGCGCCGGTTGGTGACTTGGCGCACCGCCGGAGCGTCCAAGCGTATGTGGGGTAACGGGTTGCGCCTGCCGAAGTATCACCGGGCAGGGTATCGTTCTTGCGTCCTTGCCAGAGCCTGAGCCGAGTCGTCCCCCAACGCCACACCGCCGCCCTTTCCGTGACCGCCGCAACGTTCCCCACGCCCCGTCAGTTCACCCTGCGCTACCCGGGGGTGCTGGCCGCGTGTGTGACGATGTATTTCCTGATCGCGCTGGGTCGCGCGCACGAAATCATCCGCCAGCTGCAGCCGCTGCGACTTGGAATCCTCGGGGCAGTCGTGACGGCAGCGATGGCGTTCCGGTTTTTCCGGAAGGATGACTTCGAGGCCCTGTTGAAGACGACCCCGGGAAAGGGGGTCATCCTTGCCACACTCTTCGCGGCGTTGACCATTCCGACCGCGGTGTGGCCGAACGCGAGCTTCTCCTACCTCACGAAGGTCCATTACAACGCGTTGCTCGTCTTCGCGGTGGCCGCGCTGACGTTCATGGACCGCGGGGCGATGCGCTGGGTGGTGCTCGCCCTCGTGGTGGACGTCATGCTCGCGGGCATGGCGTCGATCCGCGCCCCCGCCGGCCGGTTCGAGATTGGCATGACCTACGACGCGAACGAAACGGCGTCGTTCTTCGTGATGTGCATCCCGTGGGGGATCTACCTCTTCCTGACGGAGAAGGGGATGCCGCGCTGGGTGGGGCTCGCGTCGATCCCGATGTGCCTGATCGGCGTGCTGAAGACGGGTTCGCGGGGCGGGTTGCTGGGCATCGCGGCGATCGTTCCATTCCTGATCTATCTCTCGCCGCCGAAGCGTCGCGGGCCTTTCATCATGACCGTGATCGTGGGCGGGCTGGCGACGATGCTGGCGATGGGAGAACAGGCGACCTACCGCTTCCTCAAGGCCTTCGACACGCAGGAATACAACTACACGACGGAAGACGGCCGCATCGAGGTGTGGAAGCGCGGGCTCGGGTACATCGCACGCGCGCCGGTCCAGGGCGTGGGCATTGACGGGTTCGGGTACAAGGAGCTGCAAAGCAAGTCGAACAAGGGGCATGGCGTGCGACAGACGGCCGCGCACAACATGTACATCCAGGTGGCGGCGGAACTGGGGCTCATCGGGTTCACGGGGTTCCTGATGATGCTGTTCGGCGGCTTGCAGGTGGCAGGCAGGACGCGAGTCCGGATGAAGCGGTATTTCGAGGCATCGCGTGACCCTGAGGCCTACCGCGAGATGTTGCGCGCGGCGATGGCGCAGGTGTCGCTGTTCTCGCTGATGTGCACGGGGTTCTTCCTGTCACTCGGATACTCGTCGATGCTGTATTTCGCCGTTGGGGCGGCGTGCGGGCAGTTCCTGGGGAACCGGTACTTCGGGGGGTCGGCGCCGTCCGCCGGGGCGCCGGTGCGCCAGGCGCGTCCGGTGCGCGGGATGCGGGGGTGGCGGTCCGCGCGTCCGGTGCCTGCCGCGGGATTGAGCGCCGCCCGGGCGCCACAGCCCTGATCCGTGCCCGGGACACCCAGTGTCGTGCAGGTCGTGCTGGAGGTTGGGCGCGGCGGCCTGGAGACCATGTCGGCGGACCTCGCGATCGCGCTGGCGGGACGCGGGATCCGCTCAGCGGTCATCGGACTCGACAGCGGGGGCGAACTCGAACCGCGCCTGCGGGATGCGGGCGTGCCCTTCACGTCGTTGGGCGGTCGGCGGCTGACGGCCCCGGGGTACCACGCGGCCGTCGCACGCGCACTGCGTGACGCCGGTGCCACGGCCGTCCACACCCACGGGTTTGCGCCCCTGCTGTACGGCGCCCTCGGGCGCGTGATGGCCGGGTTCCCGCGCCTCGTGCACACGGAGCATTCGATCGAGTACCTGCTCGATCGCCCTCGCCTTCGGCTGGCCATTCGCGGGCTCGCGCAGTCGGTCAGCACCTTCGCCGTGCTCGGCGAACGGATGCGGCAGTATTACCTCGAGCTTGGCATTGCCGCCCGACGCCTGCGGATCATCCCGAATGGCGTGGCACTCCTGCCCCCTGCCACGGACGCCGCACGGCAGGATGCCAGGGCACGCCTGGGGGTCCGTGAGGCCTTTGTGGTGGCCACGGTGGGGCGCCTGGCTCCGGAGAAGAACTTCCCGATGCTGATCGAAGCGTTCGCCCGGGCGTGCGGCGACGACCCGGCATCTGCCCTGGTGTTCATCGGCGATGGCGGTGAGCGGGAAGCGCTCGAGGCGCTGGCGGCATCACGCGGCGTGGGATCCCGGGTGACCTTCACGGGATGGCGGCGAGATGTGGCGTCACTGCTGCCGGGGCTCGACGTCTTCGCCCTGTCCTCCTTCTCGGAGGGATTGCCGATGGCGATGCTCGAGGCGATGAGTGCCGGGGTCGCCGTGCTGAGCACGGCGGTTGGTGACATCCCCAACGTGGTCGCGGACGGCAGCAGTGCGCGCCTCGTGGCCTCCGAAGACGTCGAGGCGATGGCCAGCGCGCTGCGCGCGTTGCGACTGGATGCGGCGGCTCGCACGCGGCTCGGCGCCGCCGGGCAGGCGCTGGTGAATGCGACCTACAGCCGGAACGCGATGGTGGACGCCTATTGCTCGGCGTACGGCATCGGGCCCGGGGCACGGCAGGCCTGATGCTCTTCAACAGCGCCATCTTCCTCTTTGCCTTCCTGCCCGTCACCTACCTGGTGTTCTGGCAGCTGCGCAGCAAGGGCTCGCGGTACGTCTGGCTGACCCTGACCGGGTACGTGTTCTACGGTTACTGGGATCCGCGGTTCTGCCTGCTCATGGCGTTCTCGACGCTCGTGAGTTATTCCGCCGGCCTCGGATTCCTGCGATACACGACGCCCCGGGCGCGGCGGTGGTGTCTCGTGCTGCCGATCACGGTGGACCTGCTGCTGCTCGGGTTCTTCAAGTACTTCAACTTCACCCTCGACACCGCGCGGTCGGTGGTGGGCTGGTTCGGCAGCGATGTCACCCTGCCCCACCTCGACATCATCCTCCCGGTCGGCATCTCGTTCTACACGTTCCACACGATCACCTACATCGTCGATGCATATCGCGGGGTGATCACGCCGACACGGAACTTCTTCGAGTTCTCGACCTACGTCTCGCTCTTTTCCCAGCTGGTGGCCGGGCCGATCGTCCGGTTCCGGCAGGTGGAGGAGGACCTCGAGCACCTGGACACGACGGGGCGCACGCGGTGGCTCGTCCCCGGCGTGCAGTTCTTCGTGGTCGGGCTGATCGAGAAGGTCGTGGTCGCCGACTCGATCGCCGCCTTCGTCGATCCGGCCCTGCACGACTGGAGTGCCCTCTCCACGGCCGGCGCGTGGATGGCGATGCTGGGGTACTCCTTCCAGCTGTACTTCGACTTCAGCGGGTACAGCACGATGGCCGTCGGGCTGGGCTACCTTTTCGGGATCCGCATCCCCAGGAACTTCAACTCCCCCTACAAGTCGCTCGACCCGTCGGACTTCTGGCAGCGCTGGCACATCTCGCTCTCGAGCGTCCTCCGCGACTACCTCTACATCCCGCTCGGCGGCAACCGCAACGGCGTGGCCGCCACCTACCGCAACCTCATGATCACGATGTTGCTTGGCGGGTTGTGGCACGGGGCGTCGTGGGTGTTCGTCATCTGGGGGGCCTACCATGGGGCGCTCCTGTGCCTGCATCGGGCCTTTGGCCGACCGTGGGATGCGCTGCCGGCGGGGGTGCGTCAGGTGGGGATGTTCCTGGCCGCCGTGATCGGCTGGGTCTGGTTCCGCGCCACGAGCTTCGAGATGGCGGCCGGACTCCTGGCCCGGATGTTCACCCCGGTGCGCGGGATCCTCGTGCCCCAGGCGACCCTGGCGGCGGTGGCCCTCCTCGTGGCCGCATGGTGGGCGATGCGTGGGCCGAACGCGTTCGACCTCGAGGTGAAGGACACCGGGGCGCGTCGCGTCGCGATCGGCTTCGCCTTCGCCGCGAGCCTGGCGATCATCCTGGGCACGCGGTCGTCGCCCTTCCTGTACTTCCAGTTCTGAGGCGCGTGTGAATAGCTCCGCCACACCCGCTTCGCCCCGACCGATCCGGGTACTCCTGGTCGGGCCCTCCCTGGCCATCCTCGGCGGACAGTCGGTGCAGCTCAAGCGCCTCCTCGACAAACTCGAAGAAGCTGGCGAGGTGCTCCCGGGGTTCCTCCCCGTCAACCCGCAGCTCCCCGGTCCGCTCGGCGCGTTGCAGCGCGTCAAGTACGTGCGCACGGTCGTCACCTCGCTGGCCTACCTCGTCGGCCTCCTCCGCACCGTGCCGCGGTACGACGTGATCCACGCCTTCTCCGCGTCGTACTGGTCCTTCATCCTGGCGCCGCTCCCGGCGATGCTCGTCGGGCGGCTGTTCGGGAAGAAGGTCGTGCTCAACTATCACTCGGGTGAGGCGGAAGACCACCTGCAGCGCTGGCGTCGGACCGCCCTCCCGGCCATGCGGCTGGCCCATGCGATCGTCGTCCCCTCGGGGTACCTCGTGGACGTCTTCGCCCGCTTCGGCCTCGAGGCCCAGGCGATCCCGAACTTCGTGGATGTCGAGCGATTTCCCTGGCGGGAGCGTCCCTCCCCGCGCCCGGTCTTTCTCTCGAACCGCAACCTGCAGGGCCTGTACAACGTCGGGTGTATCATTCGGGCGTTCGCCATCGTGCGTCGCGAGGTGCCGGCGGCTCGCCTGCTGGTGGCCGGCTTCGGGCCGGAGCGGGACGCATTGGAGGCGCTGGCGCACGACCTCGGGGTCGATGGGGTGGTGGAGTTCCGGGGCAAGCTCGAACCGGCGGCCATGGCCGCCCTGTACGACGAAGCCGACGTGTACCTGAACAGCCCCAACATCGACAACATGCCGCTGTCGCTGATCGAGGCGTCTGCTGCGGGACTCCCGGTGGTCTCCACGGATGCCGGGGGGATCCCCTATCTCGTCACGCACGACGAGTCGGCCTTGCTCGTCCCCTGCGACGACGCGGCGGCGCTCGCGGCGGCGGCCCTGCGGGTGCTGCGGGAGCCCGGCCTGTCGACCCGTCTCGCCGCGACCGCCCGTCGCCACTGCCTCGAGCGATACACCTGGGTGGCGACGTGGGGCCAGTGGCGCGACCTGTATGCCACGCTCGTCCGTGGGGCGCGGCCCCTGGAGGCGCATGGCGTCCACTGAACCCGGTCGCGGCCCGCGCTGGACCTGGCAGTGGGGGCTCCTCCTGCTGGGGGGACTCCTCGTCATGGAGGGCGTGACCCGCATCGAGGATCGCGTCGCGGCGGGCATCCCGATGTTCTCCCGCGTGTCGGGCCCGGGTGACCTGATCTGGGTCGACTCGATCGGCGCCCGCGGACGTCCCAATGCGCGATACCGTCAGTGGTCGTTGAACGCGCGGGGATTCCGGGGTCCCGAGATCGCTGACGCCCCGGCGCCGGGCGTTGCGCGCGTCGTAACGGTGGGCGCCTCGGAGACCTTCGGACTCTACGAGTCGCCGGGGCACGAGTGGCCGCGCCAGCTCGAGGACTCGCTGCGGGCCCGCGGGTGCCAGGTGGAGGTCGTGAACGCGGCCTTGCCAGGCATGGCGCTGCCGTCGATGGCGCAGCTCCTCGATCGTATCGTGCGGACGGTGCACCCGACGCACCTCGTACTCTACCCCTCGCCGGCGTTCTACCTCAACCGCAATGCGCCGATCGCCTCGCGCGGCGTTGCCGGCGCCGACTCCACGCTGCCCTGGCGGCGCGCCCTTGCCTGGCGATCGCGCGAACGCGCGGTGGCCCAGGTCAAGGGGCTCCTGCCGTCACCGGCGATGACGGCGGCACGGCGCTTCTCACTGTCGCGCCGCAACCCCGCCCGGACGGCGCGCACGGTGCCCGAGGGGCGCCTGCAGCAACTGGACCATGACCTGCGCGAGGTCGTGGGTGTGGCAAGGTCGTTAGGCGCCCCGGTGTTGCTGGCCGGGCATGTCAACGCGACGATGGCCCCAGGCTTCGACGACCCGGGGATGCTCGTGGCGTGGGAGTACCAGTTTCCGGCGGTGACGGGCGAGGTCCTGATGGCCTTCCATCGCGCCGCGCGCGATGTCGCCGTGACGGTCGCCCGTGACTCCGCGCTTGCCTACGTCGACCTTGCCGATGCGCTGGCCGGCGGCTGGGAGGGATCGTTCGCGGACTTCGTGCATTTCACCGATGCCGGGGCGAGCCGCGTGTCGCACACCCTGGCGACGGCCCTCGCACCGGCGCTGTGCGCGACCGGGGAGGTCGGGAGATGACGGCGCCGACACGGGGGCCGCTGGCCGGGCTGGTGGAGCAGGTACGTGAGCGGATCGCCGGAGAGGGGGTCACCGGGAACGCGTTTCGTTCCTTCCTGGTGAATGTCTCCGGCGCCGGCATCTCATTCCTCGGGCAGATCATCCTGGCCCGCGCCCTGGGCGAGGAGGGGTTCGGGGTGTACCTGCTCGCGCTTGCGTGCATGAACGCCGCCTCGGTGCTGGCCAAGATGGAGCTCGACGGCACCTCGACCCGCTTCCTGGCCGGCTACATCGGCGCCGAGCAGTGGAGCCACGCACACGGGTACTCCGTGTGGAGCCGTCGGATGGTGCGCGCGACGTCGTTCGGGGTCGCCGCGGTGGGGTTCGCGATCGCCTGGTTCGGCCGGGACGCATTTGCGAGAAAACACGAGGCCCTGCCGGCCGCCCTGATGGTGGTCTGCGGGCTGCTCATCATGAACGCCCAGCTCCTGCTGGCGTCGAGCCACCTGCAGGCGCTCAAGCGGTACGTGCAGTCGCAGGTCCCCGGGTTGGTGGTTCGACCGGCGGTGCTCGCGGTCACCGTGGGCGCCTGGGTATTGCTCGGCCCCGCCCCCTCTCCGGCGCAGGTGATCGCGGTGAACCTGGCGGCCAGCACGATCGCCGTGCTCCTGCTGTACCACTGGTTGCGACAGGCGCGGCCCGCGGCGCTGGCCGCGGCCCCGCGGAGCTACGAGAAGGGCCGGTGGATGCGCGCGGCCTCCGGGCTCGTTGCGATCGGCATTTCGCAACTTGTCATTTCCCAGCAGTCCGACCTGATCGTGGTCGGGTGGCTGGTCGGGGCGAAGGAAACGGGCCTCTACGGGGCAGCCGCCCAGTTCACGTTGTTGCTGCAATTCGGGCAGACGTCGATCTCGTTCGTCGCGGCACCGCTCATTGCCGAGCTGCACGAACAGAAGAACTACGAGCGGCTGCAACACCTGGTCCGGCAGGTGTTCATGGCCAATGCCATGATCGGCCTCCCGATCCTTGCGATCCTCGTCGCGTTCGGCCACCTGCTGCTCCGCTGGAGCTACGGCCCCGCCTTCGAGGCGGCATATCCGGTGCTCGTGATCCTGAGCATCGCGATCACGATCGCGGCGCTTGTGGGGGCGACGGCCGGCTTCCTGCTCACGATGACGGAGTACCAGCGGGAAGCCGCCTGGATCATCGGCGGCAGCGCCTGCCTGAACCTCGTGCTGACGCTGGTCCTGACGCCGATGTACGGCCTCGTGGGGACGGCGGTGGCCACCCTGTGTGCGACGGTCGCGCGCAGCGGCGTCCTGGTGTGGTTCATCCGGCGCCGCATGGGACTCTCGGTGTTCCCCTGGGCCTGACGCCGTGTTCCTGCTCGCCATCACGTCCTTCGCGGTCCTGGCCTACACGTGGATAGTCTATCCGCTGGCCATCCGGCTGCTCGCCCGGGACCGGGCGCCCGCACCGGGTCCCGGGGGAGACGGCGGGCGGATCAGCGTGATCCTTGCAACGCGGGATGCCACCGAGGCGATCACCCGCCGTGTGGCCAACCTCCGGGAGACGGCGTATCGCGGCCCACTCGAGGTAGTCGTCGCCTGTGATGCCACCCGGCCGGGAGACCTCCCCGCCTTGTCCGGCGCCGTCGTGGTGGCCGGCGATGGGCCGGGTGGCAAGGCCGGGGCGCTCAATGCGGGGGTCCGCGCTGCCACCGGTGACGTGCTGGTCTTCGCGGACACCGGCCAGGCGTTCGAGCGGGAGACGATCCCGCGCCTGATCACCGCCCTGCAGCGCGACCCGCGCCTCGGCGCCGTGTCAGGCGCACTCTCGATCGGGAAGGCCAGCCGGTGGAACGCGGCATCACTCTACTGGCGCTACGAGCGGTGGCTCCGCCGGCACGAAGCCCGGGTGCATTCCGCGGTTGGTGTCACGGGCGCCGTGTACGCCATGCCGCGCGCCCTGTGGGCGCCACTCCCACCAGGGCTCATCCTGGACGACCTCTACACGCCGATGCGACTCGCCGTGGCCGGACACCGGATCGGACTCGAGCCCACGGCCCTCGCCCACGACGACCGCGCCTTCGGCCAGGGCGGCGAGTACCTGCGGAAGACGCGCACGCTCACCGGCGTACTCCAGCTGTGTGCGTGGCTCCCGTCGGTCCTGCGCCCCGGGACCAACCCCATCTGGCTGCAGTTCATCAGTCACAAGCTCCTCCGCCTGCTCACGCCGTGGGCCCTCGTCGGCCTGCTCGTCGGCGCCATCGGACACCGCTGGCAGCGAGCGCCTGACGAGACACAACGCCTGCTCACCGCGACCGCGTTCTACGGGTGCGTGGTCCTGCTCCTCAGCCCACGCCTTCGCCAACTCGCGTGGGGCGTGGTGCTGATGCAGCTCGCGATCCTGCGCGCGACCTGGAACGCCATCCGGGGTGACTGGAATGTCTGGCACCGCTGACCGATGAACAGCGGCCGAGCCCTGTCCCTGTCGCGCCTGCGCGGACGGTCGTGGCACGAGTGGCGCACGCGCGGCACGCAGGTCGCGGCCGCCGCCCTGGAGCGGCTGGGCTGGCTCGACGCTGCCGAGGCGGACGCCGTCGCCCTGCACGCCATGCTGGGGGACGAGGCGCGCCGACGCGAGCCCTCGACGGCCACATGGATCGCGCGGCAGCGCGCTCGTGGTGGGCACCACTTCATGCCCGCATTCCACGAACTGCGGCAAGCCGCCGCGCACGCGCGCGCGCACGATCCCGACGGCGTCGCCCGGATAATGGATCGTGCCGCACGAGCGCTCGACGGCCAGCTGGAGCTCCTTGGACTCGGACCGGTTCCGGTGGGGACACCCATCGATTGGCACCGTGACCCGATCGCGGGGATCGTCGCACCCCGCGTCCACTGGTCCCGCGTTCCCTACCTCGATCCTGCTGTGGCTGGAGACCACAAGCGGACCTGGGAGGTGAACCGGCACCAATGGCTGGTGACCCTCGCGCAGGCCTGGGTGCTCACCGGCGATCCCCGCTACTCACACGCCGTCGACGAGGCGCTCGTCGCCTGGATGGATGCGAACCCTCCGAAGATCGGCATCAACTGGGCGAGCAGCCTCGAGGTCGCCTTTCGCGCGATCTCGTGGATCTGGACGCTCCGCCTGCTGGGCGAGGCGCCGGAGCTTCGGGATGCCACAGTCCAGCGCGCTACGGCGCACCTGGTGCTCTCCGCGCGTCACCTGGAACGCAACCTCTCGACCTGGTTCAGCCCGAACACACACCTGACCGGGGAAGCGCTCGCGTTGTACCACATCGGCGTGGACCTGAGCGAGCTCTCAGACGCCCCGCGATGGAAGGCGACCGGACGACGTGTGCTGCTGGAGTGCCTGCCACGTCACGTGCGCCCCGATGGGACGTACTTCGAGCAATCGACCTGGTACCAGCGGTACACGTTGGACTTCTATGCGCATTTTGCAGTGCTCGCCGCCCAGGAGGGCGACGACCTCCCGGAGGTGCGCGAGGCCGTCGGGCGCCTGGGACGGGTGCTCGCCCAGGTGATGCGCCCCGATGGGTCCTTTCCGTTGATCGGTGACGACGACGGCGGCCGGCTGCTCTTCCTGGACGGACGGCCCGGGACAGACCTGCGTCCCGCCCTGGCGATCGCCGGCGCGGTCGCGGGCGATAACTGGCTTCTGCGTCGTGCCGGCGATGCGCTGGGCGACGCCGTCTGGTTGCTGGGTGACGTGCCCCGGGTCCCGCCGGTGGACGATCCCTTCCCCGCCAGCGTGCTCTACCCCGACGGGGGGCTCGCGGTGATTCGCGGGGGGTGGGGAGAGGAAGCCACGGTGATGACCATCGACTGCGGTCCGCATGGGGCGCTGAACTGTGGGCATGCCCACGCGGACGCCCTCTCCTTTGACCTCACCCTTCGTGGCCGCCCACTCTTTGTCGACCCGGGGACGTGCAGCTACACCACCGATCAGGCAACCCGGGACCGCTTCCGATCCACGGAGGCTCATAATGCCGCGACGTTTGGCGGTCGATCATCGTCTGAGATGGCAGGACCCTTTGCGTGGGCATCCCAGGCGTCGACGGTGGTTGACGGATGGGAATCTCACGATTGGGGGGCCGCGATCGATGGTCACCACGATGGGTTCGCGCCAGCGTCGACGTATCGCCGCTCGCTGATCGGGTTCCCTGACGACGGGTGGTTCGTGGTGTGCGACGCCTGGAAGGCAGAGGTCGCGGGTGTGGCGGCGGTGCATCTCCAGGGCGCGATCGGGACGGCGTTGGAGGTGACTGGACGCGCGGTACAGGTCATGCGAGAAGGGGTGGTCGCCGGGGTGGTGTTTGCCCCGCAGGGCACCCTGTCGGTCGAAGGGGGAGCGGTGTCGCCGGCCTACGGCGTCTCGGTTGGGGCACCCCGGCTCCGGATCGAGGATTTCGGCCGGGGGACGATCACCCTGCCGACCGTCATTGCGGCCACGGGGGTCGTGGCCGGGGTCCGCTGGGTGCACGGGGACAGCGGGCGCTGCCTCGAGGTGACGCATCCGGATGGGCGCGGAGCAACGCTCGTGGGGTTCGGGTCTTTCCAGTCCTTGCGTATGCAACTCGACATCGATGCCACCCTGTGGTGGCTGCAGCTGAACGAACACGGGGTTCCCGGGGCGTCCTGGGCGGCCCGGACGCTGGGCCACCGGGCGTCGAGCCTGGTGGAGCGCTGAGATGTGCGGCATTTCGGGTCTCGTGCGCCCCGCGCGCAGCACGGCACCGGTCACGCGCGAGATGGCGGAGCGGATGCGCGACGTCATGGCACACCGCGGGCCGGATGGCGTCGGCCTCCACCTCGGCCCCCGTGTCGCGTTAGGCCACCGCCGGCTCGCGATCGTCGATGTCGAGCATGGCGCGCAGCCAATGGCGTCCGACGACGGACGAATCCAGCTGGTCTTCAACGGGGAGATCTTCAACCACCCGATGTTGTTCCAGCAGCTGCGAGCCGAAGGTGTGCACTATCACACCCGGTGCGACACGGAGACGATCCTCCGCCTGTACGAGCGCCACGGCGCGGCGCTGTCGCAGCACCTGCGCGACCTGCT
>WBZL01004600.1_pt1 | contig 11805 bp, 9 predicted proteins | sample 5204291 | NCBI WGS metagenome assembly WBZL01 (sample SAMN12344345, study PRJNA552823) | activated sludge metagenome | biome: Activated sludge suspended growth; feature: Nitrification reactor; material: Wastewater; isolation source: activated sludge from nitrification reactor of wastewater treatment...
CCAGCACGAGCAACCCGATCGCATCACGCTGCGGCTCAGCGCTGCCGGTGCCGGCCCAACCTCGCGCCCCGAAGCCGTGATGTTCGCCGCGCAACCCGGTGCGGGAAAGTCAGTGGCGCTCGGCCTCCACGCACCAGAAACTGACTACGTCTACGTCATCGGCGACGACCTTCGCAGATTCCATCCCGACTACCGCCGCCTAATGCGCACCGACCCGGCCGCGATGCCCGCAGCCACCTCCCAGGCGTCGGGGCAGTGGGTGCAACGCGGCTTGGCCTGGGCCCGCGAACAGTCTCGGTCGGTAGCGTGGGAGACCACCCTGCGGGCACCGGAAGTCCTCGACGACCTGCGCCGCTTCGCCGAACGCGGGTGGAAGGTCCGCGTCGTTGCCCTGGCCGTACCGCGGGAGGTCAGCCTCGCCGGCACCGTGCGCCGCTACCTCGACGAGTTGCGTGAGCACGGCGCCGGGCGTGCGTCGCCGTTGGATATCCATGACCAGGCCTACGTGAAAGGCCCCCACGCCCTGACCCTGATTCGACAGCAGTTGCCCGACGTGCAGCTGACGGCCGTCGACCGTGCAGGCGAGGTCCTGGCCGAAGGTGACGCCGTGCCCGACGTGATCGCCGAAGCCCACTCGCGGCCGCTGACCGACCAGGAGCGCGCTTACGTTGCCAGTGAGCTCGCGGCTGCCGACGCCCAGGTCGCGGCGCTGCGCGGCCGCGGCGTTGAGCTCGACCCAGTCATGTTGGCGAATCTGGCCGAAGCCCGACGCGGCCTCGAAGGCGGGCCCGACGCCCGCCAGTACGCCGCCGAAGAGGGATGGTGGCGCCCCACACCGGCCGCCTCACCGTCGTTCCCCAGCCACCCCGTCGCCGCGACCCAGCCCCGGTCACAGCAGCCGTCACGGCGCGGACCAGTCGGTCTACCGCCCACCCCCGGCCGCGGCCTCGACCGCTGACCCACCGGCACCCAGCCGACGACCCAACACCCACCTCGAAGGGTGGTCTCCCGCCGCCGACAGCCACCGCCCACCGAGCCGCAGCGCGCCCAACCACCCGAGGCCCCGACAGCGCCCGGCTGCGTCGTTCGCTGATACTGCTCGCGCAACCGCCCGCGATCCACTACGTTGACGCTCAACAGCAGTGCAGGCGGAGCAAGCTATAGGATTAGCACGGCTAACCTGCTTCCCGCGCCGGTCGGCGCGGAGGCACCCGAGGGGTTGGCCGGTGGGTCCCGCCCGGATGGGGCCGTGCGGGTCGCTGCGCTGGGCAGGAGGGAGGTGCCGTGGTGGACGTCGACGACGACGGCACGGCAGCCGGTGACGCGGCCTCGCGGCGGCGCGAGCAGCGGCGCAGGCGGCGGGCGAACGCGGCCGGTGGCCGGCGCCTGCGGCATGAGGTGAAGGTCACCGAGGCCGAGGAAGCGCAGCTGAAGGCGCGGGCGGCCGAGCAGGGGATCACCGTGCCGCGGCTGCTGGTGGAGGCCGCGCTGGCCGGTGGGGGAGAGACCGCCACTCAGCGCCGCGAAGTGGCCGCGCAGTTGTTCGCGACCTACCGGCTGTTGGCCGCGATCAGCAACAACGTCAACCAGATCGCCCGGGCCACCAATGCGACGGGGGACGCCCAGCCGGAGACCGCGGCGACGTTGGAAGCGGTGCGGCGAACCGCGTTGCGGGTCGACGCGGCACTGGAAGGCATGGTCGCGTCGTCGTGATGCCGAACGTGACCCGAGGCGATCGGCCGGGCGGGTTGATGACCTACCTGGCCGGCCCGGGCCGGGCCAATGAGCACACCGACCCGCACCTGGTCGCCGGGGATCCGGCGATGTTGGCGTGGCACTCGGATGCGGAACTGAATCGCGACGCCGCGCTGCACATCGCCCGGCACCTGGACGCCCCGCGGCGGGTGTTCGACGTCGATGTCCCGGGTGGGCATATCTGGCACTGCTCGCTGTCGCTGCGCGCCGAGGAAGGCCAGCTCACCGACGAACGGTGGGCCGCGATCACGACCGAGTTCGTGGACCGGATGGGCTTCGGCGACGAGGACGGCACCAAGGCCGCGTGCCGGTGGGTCGCGGTGCGGCACGGGCTGAGCAAGAACGGCAACGACCACGTGCACCTGGTCGTGAACCTGGTCCGCGAGGACGGCACCAAGGCGTCGATCTTCAACGACTACTCGCGCGCCCAAACCGTGGCCCGCGAGCTGGAGGTCGTTCACGGGTTGCAGCCGCTGGAATCAGCGACCCGGGACCGGGCCAGCCGCGGGTACAAGCCGGGCGAGCGGGAAGCCGATGGCCGCCGCAAGGCTCGCGCCGCGTACAACGCGGGCACCCCGAGTGTGCCGTGGCAGGAACTGCCCAGCGGGCAGCGCGCGGAACGCATCACCGCCGCCACCCCTGCGGGTCAGCCGCGTCATGACCTGGCGCGGCGGGTGCGGGCGTGCGCGGCCGCCAGCGCCGACGAAGCCGAGTTCGTGCGTCGGCTGCGCGGCCAGGGGGTGTGGGCGCGGCCCCGGTTCGCCGCCGGCCGCGACGACGTCGTCACCGGGTACAGCGTCGCCGCCCGACCCCCGTCCGGTGAGCAACCCGTCTGGTACGGCGGCGGTCACCTGGCCCGCGACCTCGCGCTGCCCCGGCTGCGCACCAGCTGGCCCGACAACCCGCAGGCCGCTCAGGCAGCGGTCGCGGAGTGGACCGCCGCCGGCCGCGGCCGTAAGCCCGTGGCACCGGGGCGGGAAACCCGGGCCGTCGACCCGGCGTTGTGGCGGCAGTGCGAACGCGACCTCGCCGGGTGGCGCGAACAGTTGCGGGCCGTGCCGATCGACGACCGCGACACCTGGGCCGCGGTTGCCCGCGACACCGCTGGCGCGTTCGCCGCCTGGTCCTACCAAGTCGAAACCGAGCCGGGACCGCTGGCGGCCACCGCCGACGCGCTGGCCCGATCCGCCGAGTCCAAGAGCGCCCCGATCCGGCCCCGGCCCGCCGGTCAGGTCGGCGCCTACGGCGCGGCGATGCTGCTGGCCACCGCCACATCCACCGGTCACGGGCTGGCGCAGCAGGCGATGCTGTTGCGCCAGTTGGCCAACCTGGCCAAAGCCGTCCACGACATGCACAAGGCCGATACCGACGCGCGGCGCGCGGCACAGATCGCGGCCAGTGTCCGCGGCCAGCTCGCGACCGTCGCGGCCCGGCTGCCCGACCCCGGACCCTCGACCGCAGCGGCCGGCGGAGACGCCGAGGTGAGCGACGCCGTACGGCGAGCCCGGCAGGGACAAACCCCGATGAGCTCGCCGGTGCCCAACCGGCTGGCCACCACCCGCGCACCGAGCACCAGCCGACCCGGAGGCCCGGGTCGATCCAAGCCCGACCAGACACCAGAGCGATAGACAGGGAGACCATCAGCCATGACCAACACCGACGGTATCGACGACACCATCGACCACACCCTGCGTACCGCGCTCATGGCCGCCGCCCGAGCCGGAGAGACGCTCGCGCTGCTGCGCGAACAGCAGCAACGTCAAGCCGAAGCCCGCAGCCGGCAGCAAGCCGCCGAACTGCAAGCCCGCTTCCGCGCCGAGCAATCGGTCGCCCGCGCGCAGTACGAGCAGGCCCGCTACCCCGACTGGTGGGACCGCGCCAGCCTCGACGACGTCGTGACCACCTACCACACCGCCGCCGCATGGAAAGACGTCGATCCGCAGGCCGAGGCCGCCATGCGGCACATCGAACGCGAAGCCAAGACCCGCTACGACATCGACCTCGACCCCAGCACCGCAGGCTCGGCCAGCACGGCAGCGGAGCAACAGTCCGCGCGTGCCCGCAGCGAAGAACTCGAGGCCGCCGACCTGCTCGCGGCCGCCGACACCGCCGACCGCGACAGTCGCCACGCCGCAGCCGCCGGCGACCCCGCCCAAGCCGAACACGACCGGCACACCGCAGCCGACCTCACCACCCAGGCGGGGGTCGTGTACGACTCCGCCGAACGTCGCCACGCCGACGCCGAACGCCTCACCGGCGTCGCCGACGCAGCCACCGTCGACGCCCGCGTCCGGGCCGACACCAGCCAAGCCCAACCCGCCACCCGCGCCACCAGCAGCACACCCTCCGGCCGGGCACCCCAGCGCGGCGGCCGCGGACGGCCACCCCAACGTCAGCGCACCCCATCAGGCCGCGGCGGCCGCTGAAGTGTCCGAGCCGCTGCAGCAGCAGGTCCTGCCGCTGATCCGCACCCGCCGTGACCTGCACCGCTGGTCGGCGGCCAACGACCACGGCCGTCAGATGCACGAAGCCGTCGACATCCTGGAACACGCCGTCGGGACCGACGACCCGAAGACGGTGTTCACCGTCACCCGGAAAGCGTTGGACGCCGCAGTGCGAGTGATCGCCCACGCCGACGACTCCAGCGGCATCATCGGCGACGCCTGCCGCCGCCTCCTGCAACTGCACCCCCAAGCCGCAGCAGCCGCCCACACCCCTCCCGCCGCGCTGGTGGACTGGATGATCGACTTCCAGTTCCACGGCGTCGTGGACTACTTCGAACTCGACCCCGTCGCCTACGCACCGGCCCTCGGCGACATCGGCATCGCCCGCTACCGCCAACGGTTGGCCGACATCAGCGCCCGACTGGGCCCGACACCGACCCAGGAAACCGACCGCCAGGTGTGGGAACAGCGCTTCACCGATCCGCAGGCCTGGGAGCAGTCCAGCGCCGACCGCGTGGCGAGATGGGCCTTGGAATGGAACGCCCGCCGCCTGGCGGTCCATGACCGCGACGTCGACGCCATCATCGCCACGCACCTGCGCGACGGGACTGTCGCCGCCTGGTACACCGACACCGCCAAAGCCCTCGCCGAGATCGGCGACCACGACCTGGCCATCGAATGGGCCAAACGCGGCGCCGACTTCGGGCCTGGCCACCAGTCCGTCGAAGCCGCCGAGTACTGGTGCGACCTGCTCGCCACCCACCACCCCGAGCAGAGTGTGGCTGCGCGTCGGGACGTGTTCGACCGGTGGCCGACCTCACGTCACGCCACCGCGCTGCACCGCGCGTCAGGCGAGCAGTGGCCCGAACACCGCGACCACGTGCTCGCCGCCCTCGCCGAGCAGTCCGGCGGCCGCGAAGCCGTGTCCTTCGCGCTGCGCGGACTCGAGGACGTCGAACAGGCATGGAACGTGGCCCACGAGCTCGGCTTGGACGACAACTACCTGTGGGACGACCTGGCCAAAGCGTACGAGGGCATCGACCCGACGGCCACACTGCCGATCCACACCCGACTCGTGCATATCCAGCTGGCGGAAGCCGACGCCGCCAACTACCGCCGTGCCGCCAAACGGCTCGCCCACATGCGCCAACTCACCCAGGGAGGATCCGAAGCCGCGCAGGTCGACGACCTCATCGCAGAACTGCGGGAGATCCACAGGCGCCGTCCCCGGCTGCAACAGGAGTTCAACCGCGCGTGCCTTCCATGACTCATCCGCTACCGGCGGGCCCCGACTGCGGCACGACTGACTTCAGGTCCGTCGCGGTGGCATTGGGACATACGTTGGCTCGGGAGCCTCATTCCAGCGGACCAACATCTCATTCGGTCGGGGATGTCCAAGGCTCCCAACGATGAGGAACTGGCGAGAAGCCCCAGGCTGGATCACGGCATCCTGGGGGAGGTTCCTGGCGATATCCCGATCGTTGCCAGAGATCTTCACCCCCGTCGCGGTGGTCGTCCCGATGTTGCGAAGTATGTAGCTGTCCCCACCACCGGACTCAATGACCCAGCGCACCTCAGATTTGGGAGCGCTTCGGATGACTGCTCCGTCGTATGTGACGGCCAATTGGGGAAGAACGCGTTCGATCGACGCAGCGACTTGGTCATCGAGGTCGCGGTCCGCGATTTCGTTCGCCCGCTCGGCGGCATCCGCCATACGAGTATTAGCCTCGGCCATCTGTTCTTGGAGCGTGTTGCTGCGGCGCGTCTGCCAAAGCGCGACGCAGCCCGTGATTCCGCCAATGACCGCAACGGCAATGGGCAGCCAATCCTTCAGTTCCACCCTTGATCACCAGACCCAGGCGAGGCGCTCTTCATACGCGCTCGCGTAAGTGTGGGAGAGCGTGACAGGTGTGCGCGCAGACGGATGTTGCCCGGCTCCGTTCTTCCTTACTGCGCAGGCGCGAGATGCTGCAGCGCGAACGGACCTCGGTCCCAGATCGTTACCGGTTAGATCCATAGTGGTCCGCTCCTCTTATCGGTACACGTAGCGCCATCGACGTTCAACTGCTGGGGGGCCGACTGCGCGAAAGCGGCACGCGGTTTCGGGGTGCGGGTGCTCAGCCGACGACTCAGTTCTGATCCACATGTGGGTGTGACGGGTATGGTCGGCGATCTGATCGATGGCCGTGGATTGTCGGAAGCAATAGACGGCGCCGACACGATCATCCACTGCGCATCCGATCCCAACGCGTCCGGCGCGGACCTGCAGGCCGCCGATCATCTGCTGGCGGCCGCACGCGCGGCTGGGTCCCCCAACATCATCTACATCTCCATCGTCGGTTCAGGGAATGGAACTGCGTGGCCCGCTGAATGGTCCACGGCAATCCCGAGTCGCGGATGCGGTTCCCGTCGTCGCATCGCGACTTGGGTGACCACGTCGCTACGCTTTGTGAGTGCTTGGAGTTCGCGTGACGTCGGTGACAGTCCTGGTGACTGCCTTGGTGGGAAGTGGAACTACGGCGGCGGCGGCCGTTCCGGCAACGCCTCCCGCGGTAGCTCCCGCAGCTGAATCTGCCGCCGCCAAGCAGCCGCGGTCTGATTACCCCGGCACACCACCGATGTGGGTGCGGCACCCCTACGTTCAGAAGAAGGGCAAGCGCGCGCAGGTCCGCGCACAGGTGTACGTGGATCCGTACCGCCGGCCGGACGCGAAGAAGGCAAAGGACCGACACATCAAGTCGATCCCAGACAGACTGCACTTCCGTGTTGCGGTGGCCAAGGACAAGTACGCCAAGCCCCGCAAGCCCCGACCCGTCAACGTCCTCCCGGCGTCAGCGCTCCTGGCCGATGTGGACGTCGCAAGGAAGGTGTCCGAGCGAGGAATCGTGGACCTCAAGTTCACCCTGGGCAAGAAGGCCTCGAAGAAGTTGCTGAACAGGACCCACGCGCAGCGTCAGGTCTCCACCAACGTGCAGGTGTCCCACTGGAAGGATTCGTTCGCTGCCAAGAAGCACACCGCCAAATGGGGCTACAAGCAACTGAACGACGCGGCGCTGCAGAAGAAGAAGGTCAGCAAGAAGTACCGCAAGGCCTACCTGAGACTGGCGAAGAACCAGGTGAAGACCGACCGCAGGATGATCAACGTTGTCCCCGCAGACCAGAAGCGTGTCCAGGCGGCCTGGGCTGGCGCTTCGCCGATGTACAACTACGCCTATGTCACGAACTCGACACCGTTCACCCAGCAGATCCAACTGAACCCCAACATCCAGTGCATGTGGAGTGGTGGGCCCCTCAATCCGCCGGCGGCTGTGGACACGATCGCCCCCGGTGGCACGATCCAGACGACCTACGTGCTGGAGCCCAACCCCTATGTCTTCGGCGGCAACACACAGGAGGCAGGTGGTGTGTGGGCCGGGCTCAACGGCGCCACCTACGGCATGAACGCCCCCGGGACTCAGGTCGAAGCGACGAAGAATCTCGTGGACGCCGCCACCGACGCGGGGCAGTCGCTGATCGATGACGCCGAGGACGGTGCCAACTACAACGAGGAGGGCGCGGTGGCAGCGGTGGGTGCAGCCGTGGTCACGTTTCTGATCGACGCACTCGAGGGTGCGTCGAGTGGTACCTGCACCGACGTCGCGACCTATCCCGAGACGTTCGCCGTGACCAGTACCGTCATGGGTTTCGGCACCGACAACGACCAGCAGGCGTGGACGGCCGACTACGCCAACTACCCACCGGGAACTTGGACCACGACACAGCCGATCGCCGCACCGGGTGATACCCAGTACTGGGTGGACGGCCCGACGCCCGATCCGGGTCCGACCACCACCGACTCCTGCATCGGCACCAACGGCACCACCGCGGACGGCCAGACCTGTTACTGGACCGGAACCACGGTGGTCGGTTCCCAGACCAGCGACACCGCCGTGTCCACCTGCGCCGCACCCCCGGTGAGCGATCCGTCCCCGTGGTGCACGTTCGTCTACGAGACCCTGCAACCCATGCTGGGGGCCCAGACCTCGGCGACCTATTACTGGAATGGTGGCCAGCCGGCCTACATGGTGAGCAACAACGCCAGCCAAGGAAGCTACGCGGGCGGTTCGGCTGCATTCACGGGCGGCCTCTTTCAAGCCGTCGGCCCCAACCCCGGCCTCCCCGGCGATGCCTGGTGCTTCGCCACCAACACGGGTGTCAGCAACTGCTCCTATCAGAACTACGGCGCCCAGAGCATCAATGCTCCGGTTCAGAACTACAACCCCATGGGCGCGATGAACGTCCAGCTCACCTATCTGTCCAGCCCTCAGTTTCAGAGCGGCCTGTGGTCTGGCGGTCCGGTGAAGGTCACGACATCCGCGTCCGACGGCAACCTCTCGGTGACATGCGACGTCAGTGACACGGATGTGACTCTCAGCACACCGTTCGGCCCCAGCGGCACCAGCTCCATCAACGCCGCCAACCTGGCCAACGCGCAGACTGTCATCAACAGCGACGGCGACCAGCCGAGCAACGCTCAGTGGGCTGTGAACTTCTACGGTGTGGACAGCAATGGCGACTTCGTCTACTTCAACCCGAACATGGGGACCGCAACGGCAGTGGACGATCAGAAGTTTGAACTAGCACCCAACGCCGGCCAGACCGCCATCGACTTCAATGCCGACGATGCAGCCCAGTCATACCAGGGAACCGTTTACGCAGCCGACCTCACGAACATGCAGACCGTCAAGGACATCGCTGCCGGCAACACTGACGTCGCCACGCTGGCAGCCGTCGGCTGCAGTGTCGTGCCACAGGTGGACCTGGCGGGCTTGGACGTCACCGGAACGGTCAACACGGTGCCCGGCTCGTTCGGCCAGATCCTGGGCAACAACAAGGGCTGGCCGATGCCTGGCGACCACACCGGGTGGCCGACGAACCTGTACTCGCCGTATGACCAGTACACCAACTACTCGTGGCAGTGGCCCGTGACCAACATCAACGTCTCATTCCAGGGAGTCACGGAGGTCGCAGCGGCGGACGTCAACTGCACGACGAAGCGGTGCAGTTAGCCAGTGAGCCCCCCCGACTCGCGCGGAGCACGTCAAGTGTCCGAGGGGGGATTTGAACCCCCACCCTCTATACGAGGACTAGGGCGTGTCTCCATAAGTTGAGCGTGGTCGTCGGTGATTGTTGGGCCCATGTCTCGAACCCGGGTGTTGACCGACGCGCAGTGGGAACTGATCTCGCCGCTGATGCCGTCTTCGGATGGCAAGCAGGGCAAGCCTTTTCGTGATCACCGGCAGGTGGTCGAGGGGATCATCTACCGGTACCGCACCGGGATCGCCTGGCGTGACCTGCCGGCGGAGTTCGGTCCGTGGCAGACGGTGTGGAAGCGGCACCGGCGCCTGGCTGGGGACGGCACCTGGGACCGGGTCTTGGGCGAGTTGCTGGCCGACGCGGATGCTGCCGGGCTGATCGACTGGCAGGTCAGCGTGGACTCCACCGTCACCCGTGCGCATCAGCACGGCACGAACCTGCCCCGAGCGCAGCAGGTCACAGGGGGACCTACCGAACTACAAGAATCTGGGCGAGGAGCCGCCTGACCACGCCGTCGGCCGCTCCCGTGGAGGCTTGTCGACCAAGATCCACCAGCTGTGCGACGGGAACGGCCGGCCGCTGGTGGTGCTGCTCGGCCCGGGGCAGGGCAGCGACTCGCGGATGTTCCCGCACCTGCTGGACGCGCTGCGTGTGCACCGCCGCGGCCGCGGGCGTCCCCGCACCACCCCCGACGCGGTCCTGGGTGACAAGGCCTACTCCAGCCGCGGCCACCGTGCCCTGCTCCGCCGGCGGGGCATCACCGCCGTCATCGCCGAACCCCAAGACCAGAAGGCGAACCGCACACGCCGCGGCGCCAAGGGCGGGCGACCTCCCGCGTTCGACACGCAGCGGTACAAGAACCGCAACGTCGTCGAACGCAGCTTCAACACCTTCAAGCAGTGGCGGGCCCTGGCCACCCGCTACGACAAGCTCGCCCTGACCTACCGAGCCGGAGCTCTCCTACGCGCCGTCCTGATCTGGCTCGACGCGTTAGGAGACACGCCCTAGGGCGGAGGAGGTCACACACGTTCGCGGGGACGCGGCGTCAGAGGCGCTTGACATAGTTGCCAATATCGGCAATGGTTGCTGCCATGGGTGACGACGAGGCGGTGCTGGCCGAACTGCTGCGCGCGCTCGCCGACCCGGTCCGCCTCGCCGTCGTCGACGAGCTGGGCCGCGGGCCGCGCCCGGCCGGTGAGCTCGCCGACGTCGCCGGGGTGTCCGCCCCGACGATGAGCAAGCACCTTCGGACCCTGTTGCGGGCCGGCGTCGTCACCGACGAGCGCCGAGCCGACGACGCCCGGGTGCGGGTCTTCCGCCTCCGCGGCGAGTCGGTCGTCGCGGTCCGGGCGTGGCTGGACCAGGTGCAGGCCGGGTGGGACGAGCAGCTCGCCGCGTTCGCGCGGCACGTGGAGGACCGACGAGAGGACGGGGCGGACGATGGCCGGCACCGGACGTGACGAGGCGATGACGACGAGCTCGGAGGTGGAGGTTCCGGTGCCCCCGGGGGTGGCCTTCTCGGTGTTCACCGACGAGCTGGACCTCTGGTGGGTCCGGGGCCCGATCAACCACTTCTCCGGAGGACGGATGCGGGCGATGCGCTGCGAGCCGGAGGTCGGCGGCCGGCTGCTCGAGGTGTACGACGAGGCGGGTGACGATGTCCTCGAGCTGGCGCGGGTCACGGCCTGGGAGCCGGGCCGCCGGCTGGCGCTGGAGAGCTCGCTCGACGACGTCGCCACGGAGGTGACCTTCGAGCCCGTCGGCGAGGGCACCCGGGTGCGCGTCGTGGCCACGGTTCCGGTCGGCGGGCGCGACGCCGGGGGGACGGTCTGGGCGCGGGTCGTGCCGAAGTGGTTCGGGCCGTGGGTCCGTCAGCGTGACGAGGCCCCGCGGTCGGTGCGCGACATCGCGCGGCTCGGCCTCACGGTGCGCTACGAGCGGCCGGCCGCCGCGGCCCGCTGGCTGGCCGACGTGTTCGGCTTCGACACCCCCGATTCGTTGCCGCGGGGTGAGGACCCGTTGCCGCACACCGACTACGGGCACCCGTGGCTCGAGCTGCGCGCCGGCGGGGCGTCGGTGGTCATCGAACCGCTGCCCGACGGCGAGAGTGCCCGCAGGGGCGGCGACCGCGACCTGCCCTGGGTGTACGTCGACGACGTCGAGGCGGTCCACCGGAGGGTGCGCGAGCGGGCCGGCGAGGCCGCTGCTGGGACGCTGGGGAGCCCGTGGGGGCTGCCGTTCTTCGACGCCACGGACTGCGAGGGGCGCCGCTGGCGCTTCGCCCAGGCCCGCCCGACGATGTGAGCCGCCGCGTCAGACGACGCAGAGCTCGTTGCCCTCGGGGTCGCGCAGAGGGCGCCACCCTCACGCTCAAGTTATGGAGACACGCCCTAGCCACCGGACCCCACAACTGGGCGGGGTGGGCGCTAGGCGGCCCAGTTGTGGGGGTGCATCACACCAAGTCGGGCCCATGTCCCCCATTACTGGGCCGCCTCACGCCCTCAGCCCCTCCCGAGGCCCAGTTGTGGGG
>WBZL01004604.1_pt1 | contig 11801 bp, 10 predicted proteins | sample 5204291 | NCBI WGS metagenome assembly WBZL01 (sample SAMN12344345, study PRJNA552823) | activated sludge metagenome | biome: Activated sludge suspended growth; feature: Nitrification reactor; material: Wastewater; isolation source: activated sludge from nitrification reactor of wastewater...
GTCGCCCAACCGCACGCCGGTGTTCGGTGATGCCGAGTTGTTCCAGAACCGGTGGAAGCTGCTCACCGACGGGTGGGACTACTACGAGGAGTTCCGTCGCATCCTGGCGCGGGCCACGGCCGAGTACGACCTGCAACCCGTGCCGGTGGCCACCACGCTCATCCAGATCCACGGCCGCGACCTGGTCGAGCGGTGTGGCCCGCTGGTGGGCGAGTTGGAGATGGTGCGCGTCGGTGGCGACCACCACACCATGCTGCAGCCGCCCCACGTCGCAGTGATGGCCGAAGCGATCTCCGCGGTGATCCGTCGCCGGCACGGGTTGGAGCGGGTGACGGGAATCGAACCCGCATAGCCAGCTTGGAAGGCTGGAACTCTAGCCATTGAGCTACACCCGCGAAGGGGCGTCAGCCTATCGAACGCGGTGGCCGAGCAACCATGCACGGTGGGCTTCGCGGGCCAACCCCGGCCAGGACTCGAGGAAGTGGTCGCGGGCGTCGTCCACCTGTTCGCGGGCGCGGCGGCGGGCGCGGCGCAGGGCAGCGGCGGCCTCGCCACCCACGCCGTGACCATGGGCCAGTTCGGCGAGGGCGTCGGCGGCGATGGAGGCGTCCTGGTGGTCGCCGAGCACCTCGGTGGCCTTGGTGAGGCGGCGGGCGAAGCGGGTGGCATCGTCGCCGAACACCGGTGCCACGGCCTCCGCGGCGTAGCGGACCCGCTTGGCGCGGATGCGGGCCTCGTGCCACGGCGCATCGGGGCCTTGGCGACGCAGCCGTTCGGCGCGCAGCGCGAACTCGTGCCACGAGTCGTCCACCAGCGGGCCGAGCACGGCGGCGGCCGGGCCGTGGGCGGCGGGGGCGAGGCGGGGAGCGGTGGCGGCCTCCACCAGCGCGTCGAGCAGGGCGACGTAGCGGGGCTCGTGGAGCACCTCCGCCAGGGCGCGGGCCGCGGGCTGGGCACGCTCGTGCCACGCCCAGCGCACCACCTCGCGCGCCCCGTCGGCGTTCTTTCCGGGCAGTAGGCGCAACAGGTGGCCCTGCACCACCTCCGCGTCGCGTACCGGCCCCAACACCTCCCCGAGGCCGGCGAGTTCGCGGCGGAGCCCGTCGGCCCACTCCTCCTCGAACACCGGCGCGAACACCTTCAGCGCCGTCCGCACGCGGCGCACGGCCACCCTCATCTGGTGCACCGAGTCGTCGAGGTGGCGGCGCACGCCCAGGTCGTTCTCCTGCAGCGCGGCCACCTGGGCGGCGAGGTAGGCGCGCATCACAGCGGCAGCGGTGCTGTCGGAGTGGAGCACCGCAGACGCGCCCACATCGGGCGGCAGGAGCGCGGCCGGGCCGAGTGCTCGCACCGCTTTGGAGGCGAATGCGCCGGGCGTGGCACCGGCAGCCAGGAGTGCGTCGACGAGTTCGTCGAGGTCGGCCAGCGAGCGGTGCGGCGCTGCCTCCACCTCCACCTCGCGGAAGCGATCCGTCACCCGCCCGTCGCGCTCGACGGTGACATGGTCGTCGGTGATCTCCGCGAGCGGTACTCCCTCGTGGTCGAACACCTCGTGGGGGCGACGCGCGTTCACGAGCGTCGCCGCGGGGGTGAGCACCGCACCGCGGGTGTAACCGAGCACGAGCCACACGAGCGCCCGGGGCGGGTCGCCGGGTGTGACGAGTGGGAGGTGCACCTCGTCGCGGACGGCCTCGTCGGTGGTGGGCAACTTGAGATGCCACCCGTCGTCCGTCCCGCCCGTGCGACGGCGCAGGGTGATGCGGTGACGCGCCAGCCTCAGATCGTCGGTGTCGTAGTAGGTGGCGGTGAGCGTCATCTGGCGCCCGCGGCGTACCCTGCCGACGACGCCCTCTGCCCCGTCGAGCACGGGGAGCTTCCAGCCGTTGTGAACCTCGAACTTGCGCTCGATCTCGCGCAGCACCAGGGACTGGCCCATGGGTATGACGGTAGCGCCGCCGAGGCCGACTTGGCCCGGGTCGGCGCGGGTCACATCAGGGCGGCCGCCCCTGCAGCGGCGATGAGCCCGTCCTCGTCGGCCGAGCCGCCGGACACCCCGATCGCTCCCGCCAGCTCACCCCGCACCCGGATCGGCTCGCCACCGCCGAACACCACCAGACGGGGGGTGTGAGTGATGCCGTGCACCAGCGCCGGTTCGTGTTCGATCATCGGCCACCACGCCTTGGTGGGGACCCCGTTGAACATCGTCACCGTCCACGCCTTGTTGGTGGCGATGTCCATCGACAGCACCGGCGCGCCATCCATCCGCAGGGTGGCAACGGGGTGACCGCCGCGGTCGCACACCACCGCGCAGACGGCCACACCGAGCCGCTCGGCGGTGGCAGTGGCGGCAGCCAGCGCCCGGTGCGCCCCCGCCAGGGACACATCGGTTCGGGTGATGATGGTGTCGTCGGTGGAACCGTCGGTGGGGTCGGACATCGTGGCCTCCTGCAGCGCGGTCCGATCGTGCCCATCCGATCGAGGCGGTGGCAAGGCCGGTGTTCCGCCTGGCGAACCACTTCCTCCGAGAGGTGGGCACCTCGTTCCGATATGCGGAACGTGACCATTGTCACCCGGCGCGGTGCGGGGGATAGTCACGCCCTGATTCGACTTCAGAGGGGGAAACCTATGCGAATGACCAGGGAGATGCGGCGTGCGTTGTGCGTCGTCACTGTGGCGGCCTTCAGCGTCGCCGCTTGTAGCTCCGACGACGACAAGACCGACGCGCCGGCTGCCACCGACGCTCCGGGCGAGACGAGCGGAGGCGAGGCCACCACGCCCGCCACGGCTGGCGGCGAGGCCATGGATTGCGGCCTCGGCACCGGCGTTGCGGCCACGGGTGAACCGATCGTGATCGGTGCAGTCGTGGGTGCGACCGGCCCGGCCGACTTCAGCTCGGCATCGAAGGGCGCTCAGGCGTACTTCGACTGTGTGAACGCCAACGGTGGCATCAACGGCCGCCCGATCCAGTACATCGTCGAGGACGACGGCTGGGATCCGGAGAAGGCCGTCACCGTGGCCAAGAAGCTGGTCGAGGACGACAACGTCGTCGGCATGGTCGGCAGCACCAGCTTCGTGGAGTGCGCGGCCAACTCGGAGTACTACGCCGAGCAGGGTGTTGCGGTGATCGCCGGCGTGGGCGTGCCCCGTGAGTGCTTCTTCTCCAGCAACATCGCCCCGGTGAACCAGGGCCCGCGTCTGTCGGGCATCGGTGCGGCGTCGTACGCCGCGGAGCAGGGCGCCAAGAAGATCGCCTGCATCGCCAACGTGATCCCCAACTTCGGTGGCTGGGTGTGCCAGGGCATCGAGGCCTGGGGTGCCGAGGCCGGCGTCGAGGTGCAGTCGTTCAACGGCCAGCCCGACCTCAGCGATGCCGAGACGATCATGCAGCAGGCCCTCGCCATCAACCCCGACGCCGTCGTCGTGGTGGAAGCTGGCCCCGGCGTGCAGGGTTACCTGAAGGCTGCGGAGCAGCTCGGCGCGACCCCGAAGTTCTACGGCCCCACCTCGGCCTACGACAAGGACTTCGCCGCTGCGGTGGGCGACCACTGGTTCGGCGCCTTCCCTGCCGAGATCGAGTTCAACACGATGGACTCGACCGGTCCGGACAACACGCTGTGGCAGGAAGTCATGGCGATGTACGGCCCCGAGGGTGCGGCGATCGACAGCTTCTCGGTGGGTTCCTCTCGGCCAAGATCGCCGTTGCAGCGCTGCTGCAGCTCGATCCGGAGAACATCACCCGGGAGACGGTGGCGGCAGCCTTCATCGGTGTGGAGAACTTCGAGAGCGATCTCGTCTGCGGCGCCTGGAGCTTCGGCGAGGGCGACCACCACAACGCGAACCACACCGGCCGCATCGTCGAGCTCACCGCCGACGGGACCTGGGCAGTCGTCAAGGACTGCTTCGACATCCCGGACCCGGAGATCGCGGATCTCCTCGGCTGATCGACGACCATGCCTGACTTCGGCCCCTTCCTCGTCACCGGCCTCGCGATCGGATCCGTGTACGGACTGTCCGGTCTCGGTCTGGTGATGCTCCACCGCACCACCTCCGTCGTGAACTTCGCCTACGGCGCCGTCGGCGCCGTCGGAGCGCTCACCGCGTGGGAGATGCAGCAGAACGGGTTGCCGGAGTGGTTGTCATGGGTCGCGGCCATTGCTGTGTCGACGGCGATCAGCACGCTGTATGGCGTGCTGATCGCCGCTCGGCTCAGCCACCGTGATCAGTCCGTGAATGCAGCGGCGACGCTCGGGGTTGCACTGCTCGCCATCGGGTTCGCCAACTGGCGGTGGAGCGACAACCCACGCTCCTTCCACCTCCCGACCGATGACTACGGCCCGACGATCCTCGGGGTGCGCGTGATCGCCACCAAGATCGTCGCCCTCGGTCTGTGTGCCTTGCTCGCGTGGATCACCCATCAGGTGCTGCACCGCACCGACGCGGGTCTGGCGATGCGATCGCTGGCCTGTGACCGCAGCCTGTCCTCGGTGCTCGGTGTCTCCCAGGGGCGCTACGGCGCGATCGCCTGGGCGATGAGCGGTGCCGTGGGTGGCATCAGCGGCCTACTCCTGGCCGATCTGGTGCGGCTCGAGATCCGCACGCTCACCTTCATCATCGTGCCGGCCATCGCCGCTGCGCTGATGGCGAGCCTGAAATCGCTGCCGATCACCATTGCCGCGGGCCTGGTGATCGGCGTTGTGGAGTCGTGCGGCGCGGCCTACTCATGGCTGTCGGACTACCGCGGGATCGTCCCGTACGCGCTCGTGATCGCCGTCCTGATGTGGTGGCATCGATCCCGCACCGTCCCGATCACCGCGAAGGACGGCCGCTGATGTCACGCTTGCTCCAGCGTCACCGTGCCGATCTCGTCGGCCTGGTGGTCGTCATCCTCATCGCCGTGCTCGTTCCCGAGGCGTTCGGCGCCGGCTGGCTCAGCACATTCACCACGTGTGCCGTGGTGGCCATGCCGGCGGCCGGAGTCGGCCTCCTGTACGGCGAACTCGGCCTCACCTCGCTCACCCAATTCGCATTCGTCGGCATCGGCGGCTGGGTGGCCCTACGGCTCGGCATCGGCTTCGGCTGGCCGATGCCGCTGCTGATCGCGACTGCCGCGGTGGTCACCGCGTTGTTCGGAACCTTGCTCTCGATCCCGGCGCTGCGCCTACGCGACCTGTACCTCGCACTCGTCACCTTGCTAGTGGCGGCCTCGGTCAACATCGCACTGAACGCGACGGGATTCCCCAACGGGGGCAGCGGCTTCCTCGGCTACCAGGCAGTGGGCAAGCTCGAGCGACTCGACCGGCCATCCTTCGCGAAGGACGATCCCGCCTACTTCCGGTTGGTGATCGTGCACACGGCCGCCGTCTTCCTGTTCTTCGCGATCGTCAAGCGCAGCCGGATCGGGCGTGCATGGGCGCTCACTGCGCAGAGCGAGGGTGCTGCCCGGTCGGCCGGCGTGCGCGTCACCCGGTTGAAGGTGCTCGCGTTCGCGATGGCAGCCGGCGTGAGTGGTATCGCCGGAGCACTCATGGCCGGCCAGCTACGACAGCTCGCACCGGCCACGTTCCAGCCCGCCAACTCGATCCTGTTGTTCGCACTGGTGGTCATCGGTGGTGCCCGCTCGCCGTTCGGTTGGGTGATCGCCGCCCTGTTGTACCGAGCTGCGCCGTTCCTGCTCGACCAGTGGGGCGTCAGCGGTGACATCTCGACGATGATCTTCGGTGCCGCGGTGATCCACAGCCTGCTCTCGGCCCCCGGCGGCATGGCCGAGCAGCTGAAGGGTCTGGTCGGCCTGCCGCGGATGTTGATCGCGAAGTTCCGCCCCACCGCAGAGGTGAGCTCATGATCACACTCGACGAGGTGACGGTCAGCTTCGGTGGTGTCCGCCCACTCGACCGCCTGACGGCCGAACTGGGCGCCTCCATCCATGGTGTGATCGGTCCGAACGGTGCCGGCAAGACGACCCTGTTGAACGTGTTGAGCGGGTTCACGCCGTGCACGGGTTCGGTCGTCGTGGACGGTGTCAGCCTGGCGGGGATGTCGCCCGAAGGCCGCGCCCGCTGGGGTCTGCGGCGCACGTTCCAGATGGATCAGCTGGCCGGGTGGCGCACCGTCCATGACAATGTCGCGGTGATGGCGGACGCCACGCTCCATCACAAGGAGCGGCACACCGCGGTCGACGCCGCGCTGGCGTTCGTGGGCCTCGACCGGCCGTATCGCAAGGCGGGCGAGCTGACCGTTCTCGATCGGCGCCTGGCGGAGCTGGCGCGGGCGCTGGCAGGCCATCCGAAGGTGGTGCTGATGGACGAGCCGGCGAGCGGGATGATCGCCCACGAGACCCGCGCCTTCGCCGAACTCGTTCGGCGCATCCCCGACGAGTACGGCGCGCAGGTGGTGCTCATCGAGCACGATCTCGATCTGGTCGCGGCCCTGTGCGAGGAGGTGCTGGTGCTCGACTTCGGCCACCAACTCGCAGCCGGCCCCACCGGTGACGTGTTGCGCGACCCAGTGGTGCGCGCCGCGTGGCTGGGCGAGGCCGAGGAGGACTCGGAATGAGCGGCGCACTGGTGGTCGAAGGCCTCACGGTCGAGCGTGGCGGTCGCACCGTCGTGCGCGATGTCGGCCTGACGGTGCAGGCGGGCCAGGTGGTGTGTGTGCTCGGGCCGAACGGCGCTGGGCGCAGCAGTTCGATCCTCGCCATGGCGGGCCTGCTGCCCTGTGCCGGGCGGGTCGAGGTGAGCGGTGTCAGCGTCGTGGGGCAACGGCCGGATCAGATACGCGCCGCCGGGCTCTCCACCGTGCTGGAGAACCACCGGGTGCTGTCGGCCCTCAGCGTGCACGACAACCTGCGTGTTGCCGGCGGCCGTCGTGGCGCATCGCGCAATGCCGCGGTGGAGAAGGTGCTCGGCACCTTCCCCGAGCTCACCCACCATCTCGAGCGCCCTGCCGGGCAACTGAGCGGAGGTCAGCAGCAGATGCTGGCCCTGGGTCAGGCGCTGGTGAGCAAGCCTGCATTCGTGCTGATCGACGAGATGTCGATGGGTCTCGCTCCGGTGGTCGTCAAGCGGCTGCTCGCCGTGCTGCGCGAGTTGGCCGCCGACGGGATCGGTGTGCTGCTGGTGGAGCAGTTCGCCCACCTCGCTCTCAGCGTGAGTGATGCGGCGTACGTGATGTCGCGCGGTGAGATCGTGTACGCGGGCGACGCTGACACGCTCGACCACGATCCCGAGCTGCTGCACGATCTGTATCTGGGCACCCGGCGCGCCACCGGCGGCTGAGGCGGGCAGATCCCGGATTCCGCGTGGCGGAACGGTTCCCTTTACCCGTGTGCCGACGCGTGCGACGGTGTCGCCTACGCGGTCCGGGGGTTCCGCGTCCAGTCCGGAGAGGGGTCTCGTGGCGAGTCGGATCGTAAGCAGGTCGCGCGGGTACGCCGAGCCGTCGCATGTGGTCGACGCGCCCGGAACCCAGGGTTGGCGCGATCTCTACGCGTACTCGCTGCCGTTCAGTGCCACGCGCGACGAGTACGAATCGTCGGCCTTCTGGTTCCGCGACACCATCCATTGGCCCCGCCCCCTGCGCCCCTTGGAGGCAGCGTTCGTCCAGTACGCGATCACCTCGCTCGCGCAGTACAACCACCGCTTCTTCACGATGCCGTCGGCTCGTGGTCTCGACTTCCGCTTGTTGCAGGGGTATTGCTACCTCAGCCCGGGCAGCATCGATGATCCGGCCCTCATCGAGGAACGGGCCGATCGCTTCGCGGATCGCTCCGGCTGGTACTACGACAACTGGGGCGACATCTACGACGCGTGGATCACCCGTGTCCGCGATCTCCTGGATCGACTCGGGGCACACTCGTTCCCCGAGCTTCCCGACGTGTTGCCGCTCGACGATGTCGCCGACGGCGGGGGCACTGGTCGCGCCCACCGGTTCAGCACTGCGTTTCGTGACCTGCTGGGAATGGGCGTCGAGCTGTGGCAGGCGCACTTCGAACTGCTCAACCTCGGCTACGCGGCCTACCTCGACCTGTTCACCTTCTGCCGCTCGATGTGCCCCGAGATCCAGGACCTGCAGGTGGCCGGGATGGTGGCCGGCTTCGAAGCAGATGCCTTCCGTCCTGATCGCGAGCTCCGTGGGCTGGCGCGCCGCGCCGTCGACCTCGGCGTCGACGATCTGCTCCGGACGGTGCCCACGGGTGACGTGATGGCGGCGATGCATCGCAGCGCTGCGGGCCGTGAGTGGCTGCACCACTTCGCCGAGGCGCACCGCCCGTGGTTCAACTACTCCACCGGCTCGGGCTTCTACCACGACGACGCGGTGTGGGCCGACCAACCCGAGTACCCGTTGGCGTTCATCCGCTCGTACATCGAACAACTGGCCCAGGGCCACTCGATCGATGTGCCGGTGGAGGCCCTGCGCGCCGAACGCGAAGCCAAGAGCCAGGAGTTCAGGGCACAACTGGGCGATGCCGACCGCAGCCGCTTCGACGAGAAGCTCGCGCTCGCCCGCACCGTGTTCGGGTTCGTGGAGAACCACAACTTCTACGTCGAGCACTGGGGGATGTCGGTGCTGTGGCGCAAGCTGCGCGGCCTGTCGGCGGCGTTCGTGGCCGCAGGCTTCTGGGATGCGGTGGACGACATCTTCCTCCTGCGCACCGACGAGATCGACCAGGCGATGTGGGATCTGCTGGCTTCGTGGGCGAACGGATCACCGGCACGCGGGCCGAGGCACTGGCCCGGCGTGCTGGCTCGTCGCCGATCGATCCTCGATGCCTGTTCCGCGTCGACGCCACCGGCAGTTCTGGGTGCGCCGCCCGAGACCGTCACCGAGCCGTTCACCATCATGCTCTGGGGGATCACCACCGAGTCGTTGCGCGACCTGGTGCGCGATGTCGGCACGGAGACGGAACTTGCCGGGCTCGCTGCGTCGCCCGGCATCGTGGTCGGTCGGGCGCGTGTCGTCCAGCACGCCCACGATCTCGATGAGGTCGAGGAGGGCGAGATCGTGGTGGCTGAGCTGTTGTCGCACAGTTGGGCGCCGGTCTTCACCCGTATCGCCGCCGCGGTCACCGAGTGCGGAGGGATGATGTGCCACACGGCGATCGTGTGTCGCGAGTACGGATTGCCCGCCGTCACCGGGGTGAGCGGGGCCTCGCGCAAGATTGTCACCGGCCAACTGCTGCGCGTGGACGGCACCGCCGGCACCGTCACGGTGATCGCCTGAGATCGCCATGGACCAGCTCGCGACCGTCACCAAGGCGCTCCAGGTGCTGCAAGCCTTCAGCTACGAGCAGCCGGTCATGGGGGTGTCCAAGCTCTCGCGCAAACTGGGGATGGGCAAGAGCAGCGTCCACCGCGTGCTCACCACGCTCACCGAACAGGGCTTCGTGACCAAGACACTCGATGATCGCTACCGGCTCGGGCTGAAGCTCCACGAGTTGGGCCAGTTGGTCGTGAGCACTCTCGAACTGCGCCACGTCGCCCACGGGCCGCTCGAGAAGCTGCGTAACGAGTGTGGCGAGACGGTGCACGTCGCCGTTCTGGAGGGTGCCGATGCGGTGTACGTGCACCGCATCGAGTCGCAGAGCACCCTGCGCACCTTCTCCCGAGTCGGCCGACGGGTTCCCGCCCACACCACCTCGTCGGGCAAGTGCTTGCTCGCCTTCGGCCCGCCCGCGCAGATCGATGTCGTCGTTGCCGCTGGTCTGCGGCGGATCGGTCCGCGCTCGATCACCACCGAACGTGGGCTGCGCGAGGCGTTGGCGAAGATCCGCGCCGACGGTTACGTGGTGAGCGTCGAGGAGAACGAGCGCGGCGTCGTCAGCCTGGGGGCGCCGGTGTTCGGCCACGACGGGTCGTGCATCGCAGCGGTCTCGATCGCCGGGCCGATGCTGCGCGTCAGCACGGCCGAGGTGCCGCGCTTGGTTCGGATGGTGCGTCGATGCGCGCTCGACATCAGCGTCGGGATGGGCTTTCTCGACCGCACCCAGCCGGCGAGTGCGGCCAGCCGCTGACCAGGCTCGGCGGGTTCAGCGGAGGAAGTCGAGGAGTAGCTCGTTGAACGCCCGCGAGTGCTCGATCTGGGTCCAGTGGCCGCAGCGTCCGAAGACGTGCAGCTGGGAGCGGTCGATGAGCTGGAGCAGTCGGTAGGCGTTGTCGAGCGGGATGATCTTGTCGTCGCGGCCGTGGATGATGAGCGTCTCGTGGGGGAGTGCTGCGATGGCGGCCTCTGCGGTGGCCATCGAGTCGACCCAGCGCTGGCGAGGAGCAGGGAACATCGCGGCGAAGGCCTCCTGCACCCCGGGCTCGATGCTCGCGCGATAGCGCAGTTCGGCGAGTTCGTCGTTGACGAGGCCGCGATCGAAGGCGAACAGATCGAGGATCGCGCGCATGTTCTCGATCGATGGCTCGTAGCCCCACACGGCATCGAGCCCGTGGGTGATCGGGAACGGGACACCGACGGAGCCCATCAGCACCAGCCGGTCGACCCGGTCGGGCCAGCGACTGGCGAAGTTCAGGGCCAGTCCTCCGCCGAAGCTGTTGCCCACGAGCGAGACGCGATCGAGGCCGAGCGCCGTCAGGAATCCGTCGAGCTGGGTGACCCACGTCTCCATGCCATAGGCGGACGAGCGATCGCTGAAGCCGAAGCCGGCCATGTCCGGCGCCAGCACGCGATGCTCCGCCGCGAGGTCGGGGATCGTGAGACGCCAGTTCGCGTATGCCGACACGCCGGGGCCGGATCCGTGCACGAGTACCACCGGCGAGCCCGTACCGGCCTCCAGGTAGTTCGTGCCGAGACCGCCGGCGTCGACGCGAGCGCCGATCTCCGGGCGGGTGGTGGCGGGCGTGGGGTCGGTTGTCATGATGGTTGCTCCTCGTTGACAGCACGTACGGGCTCGGGACGTAGACCCGGGGTGCGACCGATGGTGCGAGCGATGCCGAGCGCGGCAGCCTTCACCGCGGACGTGTAGCGCTCGACGTCGCGCCGCGGCGGCGAACACGTCACCGACACCGCGCCGATCGGTCGCTGATCCACCATGATCGGGGCGGCGACGCACAGGATGCCGATCGTGTTCTCCTCGCGGTCGAACGACACCCCGCTCTTGCGGATGCGCTCCAGCTCATCGGCGAGCAGTCGGGGATTGGTGATCGTGTAGGCGGTGCGCTGAGGGAGCGGCATTGCCAGCACCTTCGCCTCGGCGTCGGGCGTGAAGGCGAGAAGGGCCTTGCCCACGCCCGTGCAATACGCGGGCAGCCGGCCGCCCACGCGCGAGGCGACGTTGATCGGACGATGCCCACGAATGCGTTCGAGGTAGACGACATCGGTTCCTTCCAGGACGGCGAGGTGCACCGTGTCGTGGCTGGCCTCGAAGAGGTCTTGCATGAAGGGAAGCGCCGCTTCGCGCAGCTTGTGCTTGCGCGGCACATGCTCGCCGAGTTCGAACAGGCGGATGCCGAGTTGGTAGCCGGCGGCCGTCTTCTCCACCAGCCCGAGGTGGTCGAGCGCCGCGAGCAGGCGGTGCAAGGTGGGCTTGGGCAGACCGGTGCGCCGTGCGATCTCGGCGAGCGACAGGATCGTGCCGGGTCCGGTGGTGAACGCAGTGAGCAGATCGACCGCGCGGTTGAGCACCTCGATGCCTGGGCGCGCGGGGCGCGGCGCTGCGTCGTTGCCGAAGGACTCGCCGTCGGTCGCGCTCGGGTCGGCCATGGGGGGACCATAGCCGCCGCCTGAACGGCCCCGAACGGCGTTGTTCCACTTGGCGGAACGGCACCCTTGTCGTGTGTCGGTCACCGTTCGTACTGTCG
>WBZL01004605.1_pt1 | contig 11799 bp, 11 predicted proteins | sample 5204291 | NCBI WGS metagenome assembly WBZL01 (sample SAMN12344345, study PRJNA552823) | activated sludge metagenome | biome: Activated sludge suspended growth; feature: Nitrification reactor; material: Wastewater; isolation source: activated sludge from nitrification reactor of wastewater...
CCCCACGCTTTCGTGCATGAGCGTCAGTGCAGGCCCAGGGGATTGCCTTCGCCATCGGTGTTCCTCCGCATATCTACGCATTTCACTGCTACACGCGGAATTCCATCCCCCTCTGCCGCACTCCAGCTATGCAGTCACAAAGGCAGTTCCCAGGTTGAGCCCGGGGATTTCACCTCTGTCTTACATAACCGCCTGCGCACGCTTTACGCCCAGTAATTCCGATTAACGCTTGCACCCTACGTATTACCGCGGCTGCTGGCACGTAGTTAGCCGGTGCTTATTCTTACGGTACCGTCATTCACCCCCTGTATTAGAGAGAGCTTTTTCGTTCCGTACAAAAGCAGTTTACAACCCGAAGGCCTTCATCCTGCACGCGGCATGGCTGGATCAGGCTTGCGCCCATTGTCCAAAATTCCCCACTGCTGCCTCCCGTAGGAGTCTGGGCCGTGTCTCAGTCCCAGTGTGGCTGGTCGTCCTCTCAGACCAGCTACAGATCGTCGGCTTGGTAAGCTTTTATCCCACCAACTACCTAATCTGCCATCGGCCGCTCCGTCCGCGCGAGGTCTTGCGATCCCCCGCTTTCATCCGTAGATCGTATGCGGTATTAGCACAGCTTTCGCTGCGTTATCCCCCACGATCGGGCACGTTCCGATGTATTACTCACCCGTTCGCCACTCGTCAGCATCCGAAGACCTGTTACCGTTCGACTTGCATGTGTAAGGCATGCCGCCAGCGTTCAATCTGAGCCAGGATCAAACTCTTCAGTTCGATCTTAAAATTTAAAGCCTTTCGGCTATTACTCATAAAAACGGAATTGAAGTGAACTTCACTTCTATTTCCATGAGCGTTTCAGTCTTGCGACTTTTGTTCTTTCGAACTTGGTCACTCGCCTCAAACGCCCACGCTTATCGGCTGTATGTTTTTAACGTACACCGCAAAAAGTATCTCTCTTTTTGCAAGCCCTGCTGCGATCAGCAGAGCCTCAAATTATAACAGGATTTTTTATTTCCCGTCAACACTGAAGGTCTTTCGTCTCTTCAGCACCCCGCCAACCAAAACCACCGCAAGCAGCAACCTTCTGTTCAGCGAAGCCTTGCATTGTACATCGGTTTTTAACCAACTTTCAAGTCACAAGGAACTTTTTTGCCCCACCACCCAAATCCAACAAAACCGTCAGTCCCGAGCAGCGAAGCCCGCTAGTGTATCACGAAAATGCCTCACTCACCATGCACGCCCTGGATCGCTGCCCCCTCCTGGCAGACTGAGACTCAGATCCGGTGCATGACCTTGTCGGACTGACTGCGCAGGCGTGCGACCAGGGCAGGCGCAATTTGATTCAAGGGCAATACTTCATCCGCAGCACCATGGGCGATGGCCTCACGGGGCATTCCAAAGACGATGCAACTGGCCTCATCCTGCACATAGTTGTAACTGCCAGCATCCTTCATCTCGCGCATGGCTGTTGCACCGTCCGCGCCCATTCCCGTCAACATGACGCCATAGGCATTTCGGCCCACCATTGCCGCAGCAGACTTGAACAGGACTTCTACCGAGGGCTTGTGACGGTTGACAGGGGGGCTATCGTCCACCACGGCCACATAGTTGGCTCCACTGCGGCTGATATGGAATTGCTTTCCCCCCGGAGCAATATAGGCATGGCCTGGCAGAATGCGCTCGCCATTCACTGCTTCTTTGACAGTGATCTGGCACAAGCTGTTGAGTCGAGCAGCAAAACTGGTGGTGAAACCTGCGGGCATGTGCTGCGTGATCACGATGGCCGGAGAATCGGGAGGCATATGCACCAGTATTTCCTTGATTGCCTCTGTCCCCCCCGTCGATGCGCCGATAAAGATCACCTTTTCCGTCGAGAGCCGCCCTAATAAACCGGCCGCAGGCGTGGTTGGATTGCCACTTGTCACCGCACTGGCCGCTGGATCCCGCGCGGAGGCTCTGCGCACTTGCGCCACAGCAGCCACACGGATCTTGTCCACAATCTGCCCCGCCAGGTCACTCAGACCCGTCGCCACACCCACGCGAGGCTTGGCGACAAAATCCACCGCCCCCAGTTCCAGCGCTCTAAGGGTCACTTCGGCCCCCTGCTCGGTCAGCGTGGAGATCATCACCACCGGCATTGGTCGCAGGCGCATAAGTCGGCCGAGAAAATCAATGCCATCCATGCGCGGCATCTCGACATCCAGCGTAATGACATCGGGATTGAGTTCTCGGATCATCTCACGCGCCACGAGCGGATCGTTGGCGGTGCCAATGCACTCCATGTCATGCTGGCGATTGATGATCTCGGACAGGAGACTGCGCACCAGCGCAGAATCATCCACCACCACCACTCGTATCTTCTTGCTCATCGAATCCCTGTAGTTCAAAAAAGGTCCACAGACCCGCCCGCAGTGGCAGTGGCAACCGTGGCTGCATTGCCACGCTTTTCCTGCGCCACCAGTTCTTCGGGGTGAGCGTGTGCCAGCCGCTTGACCATTGCCTTGCCCGTCACAGGGAAAAAGCACACCTTGCGCGGATAGATGTCGAGAACATCCTCCGAAACCACCGGGATGCGCTCCGTGTGGAGGTAGTTGACCACGAACTGGGTATTGCGCTCGCCCACATTCATGGTGGTGAAGCTGTGCATAACCTGCGCTCCACCAAAAATCTTGGCCTGCATGGTCTCACGGCGCGCACCGAGCTTGAGCATCTCGTTGATCAACAGCTCCATGGCGTAGGAGCCATATCTCCCCGACACATCCAAAGAATCCCCCTCCGGCAGCATGAAGTGATTCATACCGCCCACACGCATGCGACTGTCCCACAGACAGGCGGCAATGCATGAACCCAACACCGTCATGATCACCAGATCTTCGTGAGAAACGTAGTACTCGCCCGGCAGCACCTTCACTGCGTTGTACTGGAAATGATGATCGAAGAAGAAGAACGAAGCCTGCCCTGGCTTCACGGGACGAGATTTCAGCTCATCCAGCGCCACCCGAGGCACTGGGGAGGCACTGGTGGGATAGATATCGGGAGACAGAGGCGCTATGCGCGGTGCGCGGCGACGGTCAGGCATCCCGGAGGCATGGAGGGGTGGCGCGTTCGACATGGTGTTGACCGGAATGGATGCGTTTATAAAAAGTAGTGGACTGGACAGTAGTTGCGGCACTTAACGGCGCTCATAGACCGTCTTGCCTCGCAGGGTGAAAAGATCGCGGGACTCACTGAAGTTCTCTGCATGCCCCACAAACAGCATGCCCCCTGGCTTGAGAACCCTGTGAATCCGCTCCAGCACACGACGCTGCGTCGGTCCGTCGAAATAAATCATCACGTTGCGACAGAAAACCACATCGAAAGGCTCACGAAACGGCCAATCGTCGCGGATCAGATTGACGCTGATGAAATCGATCATGCGGCCCAGTTCAGGCTTGACACGGACCATGCCCGCATTGCTGCCCTTACCGCGCAGGAAGAAGCGCTGCAAGCGCTCCTGGCTCAAACCTTTGATGGATTCAAGCCGGTACACCCCTTGGGCTGCAGTAGCCAAGACACGCGAATCGATATCACTGGCGGTCAGCTTGAAGGAAGGGTTGTTTCCCAAGGCCTCCATCGCCGTCATCACGATGGAATATGGCTCTTCGCCCGTGGATGCCGCACTGCACCAGACGCTCCAGGGCGAACCAGCGGGCCGCGAACGCAGATGCGCCGAAAAAATGTCGAAGTGATGAGACTCTCGGAAGAATGATGTGAGATTGGTGGTCAGCGCGTTGACAAACTCCTGCCATTCATTCCCGTCGTGAGATTCCAACCACCCCAAATAATCACTGAAACTGGTATGTCCGGTCTCACGCAGTCTGCGCGACAAACGGCTATAGACCATGGCGTGCTTGCCGTCGTGCAAACTGATCCCTGCACGTTGGTAGATCAGGGATTTGACCCGCGCAAAATCAGCATCCGTCCAGACGAACTCCCGGCCTTGGGCCAAAGGACCTGCAGTGGACGCAGCAGGCTCACGCGCTGGCCTGCGGCGCTCGGTTGCTAGCTCTGCAGAAGCATCTGTTTGGCGCAACATGCTGGATCTTTCCGATAAGGGCGACCGCTCGGGTCATACGCAGAAGGTGTGGAGGCGCCGTGCCGTGGCACAGCCCCTGTACCTCAACTCGCCGATGCCAGCCCCATGTCCAAGCCAGACATCAGCTTTTCGATGTCCAACAGAATGAGCATGCGCTCGCCCACCGAACCCAGGCCCATGATGCAATCGTTGTCGATCACGCTTTCAATGTCCGGTGCCGGACGAATACTCTCCGCTGAAAGCTCCATCACATCGCTGACGGAATCGACCACGATCCCCACCACACGGTTACGCAGGTTCAGGATGATGACCACGGTGAAACTGTTGTACTCAGCCTTGGAGCAGTTGAATTTCAAGCGCATGTCCACGATCGGGATGATGGTGCCACGCAGGTTCACCACCCCTTTGATGAACGCCGGCGCATGGGCAATGCGCGTTGGTGGCTCATAGCCGCGAATCTCCTGTACCTTCAGGATGTCGATGCCATATTCTTCCTGATCCAAGCGAAAGGTCAGGTATTCACGTGCACCCGTGGTTGTCGTTTCAGTGTTTTTTTCCATCACGTTCATGGGAATTCCTCCTCACTTGAGTGCATTCAAACCAGCTCCGCGCCTCAATGGCGCGCGCGCCTGACCAAGCCGCCAATGTCCAGAATCAAGGCAACCCGCCCATCCCCCAGGATCGTCGCCCCAGACACATTGGGTACCTTGCGGTAGTTGGATTCCAGGTTCTTGACCACAACCTGGTGTTGCCCCAGCAGCTCATCGACCAGCAAAGCGACACGGTTACCGTCGTCTTCGACCACCACCATGATGTTGCTCGACTTGTCCATGTCGAACCGTGGCACCTCGAACACTTTTTCCACCGCAATGACGGGCATGTACTCCTCGCGCACCTTCACCAGTTGCGAGCCCTGGGCCACGGTATTGACATCATCGGGGTTGACTTGGAAAGACTCGACCACGGACGACAAGGGCAAGATGTACACCTCGTCGCCAACACCCACCGACATGCCGTCCATGATGGCAAGGGTCAGTGGCAGACGGACAGACACCTTGGTTCCGTAACCCTCAGAGGAATCGATCTCCACCGTGCCATTGAGGGCTGCAATGTTGCGCTTGACCACGTCCATGCCCACGCCACGCCCGGACACATCCGTCACAGTGTCAGCGGTGGAGAAGCCTGGTGCAAAAATGAGTTGCCAGACTTCCTGATCGCTCATCTGGTCAGACACGTCCATCCCCCGCTCGCGGGCTTTGTTGAGGATCTTCTCGCGTGACAGGCCGCGCCCATCGTCGCGCACCTCGATGACGATAGAGCCCCCCTGGTGCGATGCGGACAGCGTGATGGTGCCGTGCTCCGACTTACCCTTGGCAAGGCGTTCTGCGGGCATTTCAATTCCATGATCCCCGCTGTTGCGCACCAAGTGCGTGAGAGGATCGGTGATTTTTTCAACCAAGCCCTTGTCCAGTTCGGTCGCCTCACCCAGAGTCACCAACTCCACCTTCTTGCCCAACTTGTTGGCCAAATCACGCAACATGCGCGGGAATCGGCTGAATACGATGGACATGGGAATCATGCGAATCGACATGACCGATTCCTGGAGATCCCGGGTGTTGCGATCCAGATCTGCCAAACCAGAAAGCAGCTGCTGATACACGGCCGGGTCCAACCCCTGGCTGTTCTGTGCAAGCATGGCTTGGGTAATGACCAGCCCCCCCACCAAGTTGATCAACTGATCCACCTTGCTTACCGAGACACGAATGGTGTTGGACTCCATTTGTGCCTGGGATCCCGCCTTGGCTTCCACGGCGGGCTTGGGTGCGATGCGTGTGACTGCAGAGGTCGGCTCAATAGCCCCCAAGGCATTGGCGGGTTTGCTGCCTGGCGCACCAGGTGCATCGGCAAAGAAGCCGAAGGCGCCATGTTCAGGGCTCTCTTCCGAGCCGGGGGCGGAGGGTGCTGTTGCAGGTGCCGAGGTATCCTGGATCTGTATCTGCTCCTTGGAGACGTGGAAAGCGAACAGGTCCAACAGATCGTTGTCTGTGGACGAGGTCTCCACAGCAAACACCCGCACCGAGGGGTTGTCGCCAGGCACATCGGCAATGGTCCCAAGACCGGGAATGTCTCGGAAAAGTTCTTTGATGGCTTCAGCCTGCTCCGTTCGCTCGACCGGTCCAATGCGAATCTGCAAGGACCGAACACCGGGCTTGGCCGCAGGCGCCGCTGGCGCTGCCGGTGCCGATACTGGCGCAACGGGCACAGGTGCTGCCACAACGGCCTGTGGTTTGGCCGTCTCCACCGGCACCTGCCCTGCGGCAAGCACGCTGATACGTTGCACCAGATCTGCGGTCGAAGGCGGCTCATCCTGGGCGCCGGACTGGTGCCGCGCCAACAGGCTGCGTGACGCGTCCGCAGACTCCAGCAGCACATCCACCATCTGAGGAATGGGCTGGAGTTCATGGCGCCGCAGGCGATCGAGCAGAGACTCCATCTGGCGCGTCAACTCGGCCACATCAGCGAATCCGAAGGTAGCCGCTCCACCTTTGATGGAATGGGCGCAACGGAATATGCCGTTGAGCTCCTCGTCGTTGGCCTGCTCCAAATCCAGATCGAGCAGCATCTGCTCCATCTGGTCCAGATTCTCGGCCGCCTCCTCAAAGAAGATTTGGTAAAACTGTGACAGGTCGAAATCGGCGCCTGCACCTTCTTGGTGAACTTCTGCCATGGGGGACTCCTGTGTGCGTGCCGCCTGCGACCGCGCCGATCAGCGGATCACCTTCTTGAGCACTTCGATCAAGCGATTCGGATCGAAGGGCTTGACCAGCCAGCCGGTAGCGCCCGCAGCCTTGCCAGCCTGCTTCATCTGATCACTCGATTCGGTGGTCAGGATAAGGATGGGAATGGTCTTGAACCGCGGGCCCTCCCGCAGCTTGCGCGTCAGGCCGATACCGTCGAGCCGGGGCATGTTCTGGTCGGCGAGCACGAGGTCGATGTGGTGGGTCTGCGCCTTTTCCAGCGCATCCTGTCCATCGACCGCCTCGACCACCTGGTAGCCGGCACCCGTCAAGGTGAAAGAAACCATCTTCCGCATGGACGGAGAGTCATCTACGGCGAGGATCGAATGCATTTATTGCTCCAACGGTCTTATTGGTTGCTGAATATATCGGGGTTTGCGGGCTTGTCTGCCATCAGAACAAATCGATGGAGCCCGCATCCATCTCACTCTGAGTCACTGGATTGGGTCGATCCGGCGCCATTTCCACAAAGGACGCCGCCTCCTCTCCATCCTCCTGGCCCATGGATTCTGCGGCCAGTCGAAAAGCACAAGACTGCAGCACCTTGGTGGTGTGCCAGATCAATTGCGAGGCCATGTCCTGGAATTGCAACTCCGTGACTGCGCTGCGCAGGGCCTCGCGGGCCGCCTGAAGCTCCGGTGAATCCCCCACATTGGACTCGGTCAGGTTTTGGTTGGCAACGCCAAAGCGCTCCGCCACACCGACCGCTCGGACATGAAAAAGGGCCGCTTGCGCGGCCCTTGGAGTGAGAGAGAAGTGGCTCTCAGGCAGAGCTTACATGCCCATGCCGCCCATGCCACCCATGCCCCCCATATCAGGCATGCCACCGGCAGGCGCGTCGTCCTTCGGAGCTTCTGCCACCATGCACTCGGTGGTCAGCATCAGTGCAGACACCGAAGCGGCGTTCTGCAGTGCGGTGCGGGTCACCTTGGTGGGGTCCAGAATACCCATTTCGATCATGTCGCCATAGGTGTCGTTGGCAGCGTTGAAGCCGTAGTTGCCCTTGCCAGCCAGCACGGCATTGACCACCACGCTGGGCTCACCACCGGCGTTGGCCACGATTTCGCGCAAGGGGGCTTCGATGGCCTTGAGCACCAGCTTGATGCCGGCGTCCTGGTCAGCGTTGTCACCCTTGATCTCGCCAGCAGCCTGACGTGCGCGCAGCAGGGCCACGCCGCCACCGGCCACGATGCCTTCTTCCACGGCAGCGCGGGTGGCGTGCAGGGCGTCTTCCACGCGGGCCTTCTTTTCCTTCATTTCGACTTCGGTGGCAGCGCCAACCTTGATCACGGCCACGCCGCCGGCCAGCTTGGCCACGCGCTCTTGCAGCTTCTCGCGGTCGTAATCGGAAGTGGCTTCCTCGATCTGGATGCGGATCTGCTTGACGCGCGCCTCGATGTCGGCAGCCTGGCCTTCGCCGTCGATGATGATGGTGTTTTCCTTGCCCACTTCGACGCGCTTGGCCTGGCCCAGGTCGGCCAGCGTGACCTTCTCCAGCGTCAGGCCCACTTCTTCAGCGATGACCTTGCCGCCCGTCAGGATGGCGATGTCTTCCAGCATGGCCTTGCGGCGGTCGCCGAAGCCAGGAGCCTTGACGGCGACGACCTTCAGAATGCCACGGATGGTGTTGACCACCAGCGTTGCCAGGGCTTCGCCTTCGACTTCCTCGGCGATGATCAGCAGGGGACGGCCAGCCTTGGCGACTTGCTCCAGCGTGGGCAGCAGGTCGCGGATGTTGCTGATCTTCTTGTCGAACAGCAGCACGAAGGGGTTGTCCAGAATCGCAGCTTGCTTTTCGGGGTTGTTGATGAAGTAGGGCGACAGGTAGCCACGGTCGAACTGCATGCCTTCAACGACGTCCAGTTCGTTGTTCAGGCTCTTGCCGTCTTCCACGGTGATCACGCCTTCCTTGCCGACCTTGTCCATGGCGTTGGCGATGATTTCGCCGATGCTGGAGTCAGAGTTGGCGGAAATGGAACCCACCTGGGCGATTTCCTTGGAGGTGGTGGTGGGCTTGGAGGCCTTCTTCAGCTCTTCGATCAGGGCAGCCACGGCCTTGTCGATACCGCGCTTCAGATCCATGGGGTTCATGCCGGCGGCCACGTACTTCATGCCTTCGCGCACGATGGCCTGGGCCAGCACGGTGGCGGTGGTGGTGCCGTCGCCAGCGTTGTCCGAGGTCTTGGAAGCAACTTCCTTGACCATCTGGGCGCCCATGTTCTGCAGCTTGTCCTTCAGTTCGATTTCCTTGGCCACGGACACGCCGTCCTTGGTCACGGTGGGGGCGCCGAACGAGCGCTCCAGCACCACGTTGCGGCCCTTGGGGCCCAGGGTGGTCTTGACCGCGTTGGCCAGGATGTTCACGCCTTCAACCATGCGTGCGCGGGCTTCGCCGCCGAAAACTACGTCTTTTGCTGCCATGTTTGGCTCCTACAGAATTTGAATCAAATAGGCCGCTAACGCATGTTTATCAAGCGCCAGCAGCTATGAAAAAGTGAGTGAAGCGAAAGGAATTACTTCTCGACGACCGCGAACAGGTCGTCTTCCTTCATCACCAGCAGCTCGTCGCCATCGACCTTGACGGTCTGGCCGCTGTACTTGCCGAACAGGACGCGGTCGCCAACCTTGACGCTCATCGCGCCCAGTTCGCCCTTGTCGTTCTTCTTGCCCGGGCCCACGGCCAGCACTTCACCCTGGTCGGGCTTCTCGGCGGCGTTGTCGGGGATGAAGATGCCCGAAGCGGTCTTGGTCTCGCTCTCGATGCGCTTGACAATCACGCGGTCGTGCAGGGGGCGAAGTTTCATTTGTTGCTCTCCTAGACAAAAGGATGTTTTCACTGGCGATGCCCCCCGACTACCGGGGAGCACAAAAACCCAGCCGAGGCATTGTTAGCACTCATGGCTGACGAGTGCCAATGATAAGGGCAATTCAGCGGCTTTCAAGGGGTGGGGCTTTGGCCCAGGTCGGGCATTCAGGCGCAACAAGCATGCATCCCACGGGTCGATGCAGCGAAATTCAAGGGCATCGACTGTTCCAAAAAACGGAACAGTCAGTTTTATACCGGATGGTTTTTCTTTGAACCACTGAGGCGTACAGTTCAACCCATCGATGAACCGCCGCCCCAGGCGACTCACCGAAGGCGGATGTGAACCAGGCACTATGCCCCGTACGCATCCGGTGACTCACCCATCGTTGATCCAAAGGAAACCACCATGTCGTTCTCTCGCACTCTCTCCATCGCTGCTGTTGCTGCCTTCGCTTCTGTGGGCGCCCAGGCCGGTGAACTCTACGGAGCAGGCTTTGACACCCAGGCTCCCTCGACCCTGAGCCGCGCCGCCGTGCACGCCCAGGCCGTGGAAGCCGTCGCGCAGTTCAAGAACTATGAAGTCGTCAATGCCGAGCCAGCCGCAACCTCCACCGTGAGCCGCAGCGAAGTGCGCAGCCAGGCCGTGGTCGCCAACCGCGCAGGCACCATTGCCTCCGGCAACCGCAGCTGATAGCTCCTGCCTCATGCCCTGCCCGCACGGCCCCAGGCCCTGCGGGTTTTTTGTGGTGCGCACAATGCTTGGAGTGCAGGGCTGCGCATGACAGAATCAACCCTCATGCCCGCCTCCACGGACTTCCTCCACACCCAACAGCCTGCAGGCCCCGCCGAGAGCGCCATGAACACGCTCTACCGCGCAGCGCTCGGGCCCATCCGGCCCGAAAGCTACCTGCCGCGTTTCGAGCGTTTTGACACGCTGGGCCGCACCCAGCCCGGCTGGAATTGGGCCGCCAGCCTGTGCACGCTGAACTGGATGGCCTTGCGCCACCTGTGGACGCCCGCCCTCATCTATGTGGCCGCCGCCGAAGGACTGGGGCTGCTGCTGTTCGGCGCCATCCGCACCCTGCTGCCCTGGCCGGAGCCCGTGCAATGGGGCCTGGTGGGCGCCTATGCCCTGCTTGCCTTTGCCCTGCCGGGTCTGTATGGCGACGCCATCCTGCACACCGAAATCCGCAAACGCATCGCCCGTGCGCTGGCCAGCACCCGCAGCCTGCCCGAAGCCTGCGCCCAACTGGAACAGCAGGCCGCCAGCAAGCGCCGACTGGCGGGCCTGGCGGCGCTGAACGCGGGACTGCTGGGTGTTGCGGCACTGGCTTACCAGTTTCTGCCCCAGGGCAACCCCACAGAAACACCTGTGCCCCCTGCCATACCCGAGGCCCCGGTGGCCAGCACCTCCGCCAGCGCACCACAGCAAGCCGCCAGCGGCGCACTCCTTTCCCCGCTGCCCGAACCTGCCCCCACTGCATCGGCCAGTGCCGCCACCGTAGCGGCCAGCGAACCAGCATCCGCCCAGCCAACGGCCAGCACGCCTGTTGCCGCACCACCCGTTCTGGAGCAGTTGCCGCCTCCCTCCCCCATGGCCGCGCCCACTCCCGCCGCTTCGGCCGCCACACCACAAGCCGCAGGAACCAGTCCCCGCAGCGCTGCGGTCAAACCCGCCGCCAAGCCCGCACCTGCAGCGCGAAAGCCCGACAGCAAAGCAGTCAACGCCCCGCAAGCCCCTGCCAGCGCACCCGAGGCGCCCACACCGCAGGCCACTGCGGCATCGGCCCCAGCGACCGGCGAGCCCCTCCCGCAGGTCGGGAGTCAGCCGGGCTACTACATCAACGTGGGACTCTTTGCCGAAGAAGCCAATGCACGCAAGGCCCAGGCCAAGCTGCTCAACGCAGGGCTGCCTGCCTTCCGCCAGAGCCTGGACACACCCAAGGGCCAACGCATCCGCGTGCGCGTGGGCCCCTACCCCAGCGCAGCGCAGGCCCAGGTGGCGGCGCGCAGCATCAAGGCGCTGCACTTGGATGCTGTGGTTTTTCGGCAAGGCGCCTCCGAGAACCGCTGAAGTCAGCATGCGCCATAGCTATCTATACGGATACAAAAAGTCACAGTCCACT
>WBZL01004607.1_pt1 | contig 11799 bp, 9 predicted proteins | sample 5204291 | NCBI WGS metagenome assembly WBZL01 (sample SAMN12344345, study PRJNA552823) | activated sludge metagenome | biome: Activated sludge suspended growth; feature: Nitrification reactor; material: Wastewater; isolation source: activated sludge from nitrification reactor of wastewater treatment...
AATCTCTGCAAATACGCTGAGCTTTCATTACGGCAAGCATCACAAGACTTATGTCGACAATCTTAACAATCTTGTCGCCGGCACCGATCTGGCAGGACAGTCACTCGAGCAGATCATCCGCGCGGTCGCAGGAAAAGCCGATAAAGCCGGTATTTTCAACAATGCCGCACAGGTCTGGAATCACATGTTTTACTGGCACAGTCTCAGCCCGAATGGCGGTGGAGAACCTCCAGCGGATTTAAAACAGAAAATCGAACAGTCCTTCGGCAGTCTCGATGCCTGTAAAAAGGAGTTTGCCAATGCCGCGATGACGCAATTCGGCAGCGGCTGGGCGTGGCTGGTGCAGGACGGCGACAAGATCGCCATCGCTAAGACGGGCAACGCCGAATCGCCCATCACACAGAATGTGCGTCCATTGCTGACAATTGATGTCTGGGAGCATGCCTACTATCTGGATTATCAGAATCGCCGGGCGGATTATGTGAACACCATTCTCGACAAGCTGATCAACTGGGAATTTGCACAGGCAAATCTTCGATAAACCATTAAACAGGTCTTTATGGCTGAAATAACCATCGCCCTGTCCAAAGGGCGAATATTCGATGATACCGCACCATTACTCGAAGCCGCCGGTATTGTCGCCAAAGACAATCCGGAATCATCACGCAAACTGATTCTCGACACGAATCGCGCCAGTGTGCGGCTGGTGATAGTTCGTGCATCCGATGTTCCCACCTATGTGCAATATGGTGCGGCTGACCTGGGGATCGCAGGCAAGGACGTTTTGCTGGAACACGGCGGCAATGGCCTGTATCAGCCATTGGATCTGAACATCGCGCGCTGCCGCATGATGGTTGCTGTTCCTGAAGGATTTGATTACGATTCTGCAGTACGTCAGGGCGCGCGATTACGGGTTGCGACAAAATACCTGCAAACCACGCGTGAACACTTCGCGGACAAAGGTGTGCATGTTGACCTGATCAAACTGTATGGTTCCATGGAACTTGCGCCGCTGGTCGGGCTTGCCGATGCCATTGTTGATCTGGTATCAACCGGCAGCACGCTGAAAGCCAATCATCTGCGCGCGGTAGAGGAAATCATGCCGATTTCCTCCCGACTGATTGTCAATCAGGCTGCCTTGAAACTGAAACGTAACGCCATTCAGCCCATTCTGAATGCATTTGCACAGGCGGTCAAAAATTAATTATTGTTTTTTCTACCTATTTCTTTTCGGATTTTATGCATATGGTTCGCATTAAAAGACTCGACAGCCGTGATCAAAATTTTGATCAATCCCTGCAACAGCTGCTGGCATTTGAGAATGCCATGGATGAGTCGGTTGACGCCACGGTAGCGCAGATTCTCACTGAAATCAAAACGCGTGGCGACACAGCGCTGGTTGAATACACCAACCGTTTTGATCATATGCATGCACGTTCCGTAAGGGAGCTGGAATTAACCCAAGCGGATCTGCAACACTCGCTGAGCGTCTTACCGGTTGAGCAACGCAAGGCGCTTGAACAGGCGGCTGCGCGGATAAGAAGTTATCATGAAAAACAAGTCAGCGCATCGTGGCAATACCGGGAATCCGATGACACCCTGCTCGGTCAGAAGATCACGCCGCTTGATCGTGTCGGGCTTTATGTGCCAGGTGGCAAAGCATCCTATCCGTCTTCGGTGCTGATGAACGCTGTTCCGGCTAAAGTTGCCGGTGTCGAAGAACTCATTATGGTTGTTCCGACGCCACATGGCGAGAAAAATGATCTGGTACTGGCTGCGGCTGCAATCAGTCAGGTCGACCGCGTGTTTACCATCGGCGGCGCACAAGCTGTCGGCGCCCTGGCCTATGGCACCGAATCCATTCCGCAGGTCGATAAAATCGTCGGCCCGGGCAATGCCTACGTTGCCGCAGCCAAACGGCGCGTTTTTGGTCTTGTTGGCATCGATATGGTCGCCGGCCCTTCCGAAATACTGGTCATCTGCGACGGGAAAACCAATCCTGATTGGATTGCAATGGACTTATTTTCACAAGCCGAACATGACGAACTGGCGCAATCTATTTTGTTGTCACCCGATGCCGGTTTCCTGGATGCTGTGGCGCAAAGTATTGATAAACTGATTGCAGGCATGCCGCGCAAAGATGTCATTCGCGTCTCATTGGAAAATCGCGGCGCGTTGATTCAGGTGCGCGACCTGGATGAAGCCTGCGCGATTGCGAACAGCATTTGTCCAGAGCATCTCGAGCTCTCTGTTGATGATCCCGAGCGCTGGGTGGATAAAATCAGACACGCTGGCGCCATCTTCATGGGCAGGCATACTTGCGAAGCACTGGGCGATTATTGCGCAGGCCCCAATCATGTGCTGCCGACATCACGAACCGCGCGCTTTTCTTCACCGCTGGGTGTTTATGATTTTCAGAAGCGCAGCAGCTTGATACAGGTTTCCGAACAAGGCGCCGCCAGACTGGGGTCGATCGCTGCCATTCTGGCGCATGGAGAGGGATTGTCCGCGCATGCAAAGTCGGCGGAATATCGTTTCAAAGCATAGTCCGCCATTTTCAGCAGTCTAGCCTGTAGCCCGGATGCACTATGCTGCATATCACTTCCCGCGAACACCCAATGGTCAAGCAGCTGGCCAGGCTGCAAAAATCCGCCCGTTTCCGGAAACAGTCAAGGCTCGCCGTTCTTGACGGCATTCATTTGATCCAGTCCTGTCTTTCTGCTGGTAATTTTCCACAAATTCTGGCCGTCAGTGAAACCGGCCAACACCATGCCGAAATTGCCGGTCTATTGGAAAATTGCAGCGCGCAGGATACAACACAGATCATTTGGATGACTGATCGCGTGTTTCAGAAAATTTCGCCCGTGCAGTCCCCCATCGGCATACTTGCGTGTATTGCCATACCGGACACTGCATGTCCGGATGCGCCTTTTTATCACAATTGTTGTGTGTTACTTGAATCCATTCAGGATCCCGGTAATCTCGGTGCCATTCTGCGCTCTGCTGCCAGTGCGGGTGTGGATCATGTTTATTTATCCACGGATTGTGCCGATGCCTGGTCACCCAAAACACTGCGCGCCGCGATGGGAGCGCATTTTATTCTGAAAATTTACACGGATTGCAATCTTGCCGAAATTGCAGCCCTATTCCAGGGTCAAGTGATAGGCACATCACCCGCGGCTGCAAAGCATCTTTACCAATTTGATTTCACGAAGCCGACCGCATTTGTTTTTGGTAATGAAGGCGCCGGATTGTCAGATGCAATGCGGCAGTCTGTTACGGACATGGCTTCAATACCCATGCCTGGCAGAATTGAATCTCTGAATGCTGCTATCGCCGCTTCGATCTGTCTGTATGAAAAAGTTCGCCAGGATTATGTAAGAGCGGTTGAGAAAAATTCCGGAAACCCGATTGGAACTAAAAAACAGAGCAGTGTATGATTAGCAGTTTTGATCAAATCATTTTTGGAGGAAGAATGCGGTTTTCGACTTTATCCGTGATGCTATTGACAGTTTGCCTGTTTGTTTATCCACTCCATGCTTCAGCACAGCAGGATAAGCCATTCTACATTGCTGCAAATGACACATTACCTAATGATGAAGGGATTGTCATGGAAGTTCTGGATACCACTGGCTATACCTATATGGAACTGCAAAACGGCGACAGACGCTTCTGGATCGCAGCGCCAACAACGCAGGTGAAACCGGGCGATCACGTTCGATTCATACAAAGCATGTCGATGGAAAACTTCACCAGCAAAACCTTAAACCGGACATTCCGGCGGGTTATTTTTGTGTCGTCCACCATGATAAAAAAATAGCTTTAGAGACACCCTTTATTCAATCTCTTCCGCGCCAATAAACAATTTGTTTTTCAATCGCTTGATATCATCCCGATACTGCGCGGCCTGCTCGAACTCCAGATTTTTGGCTGCATTCAGCATTTGTTTTTCAAGGCGCTGAATTTCCTTGCTGATCTGGCGTTCACTCAAGGTGTCGTAATTCATCTGTGATTCACTGACCTTAAGTTTTCTTTGTGCGGAATCCAGGCTGTACACACCGTCAATCAGGTCCTTGATCCGTTTATGCACGCCCCGTGGCGTGATTTGATGCTGCTGATTAAAAGCCAGCTGCTTTTCACGGCGGCGATTGGTTTCATCAATGGCGGCGCGCATTGAACGGGTCATCCGGTCGGCATATAAAATAGCCTTTCCATTGATATGCCGGGCTGCTCTGCCGATGGTCTGGATTAAGGAACGCTCGGAGCGCAAAAACCCTTCCTTGTCTGCATCCAGTATGGCCACCAGGGAAACTTCCGGAATATCGAGTCCCTCACGCAATAAGTTGATCCCAACCAGAACGTCAAATTGCCCAAGTCGCAAATCACGAATGATTTCAACGCGCTCAACCGTATCGATATCTGAATGCAGATAGCGCACCCGTATCTGATGATCGGCGAAATAATCCGTCAAATCCTCCGCCATGCGTTTGGTTAACGTGGTTACCAGCACACGTTCATTGCATGCGGCGCGCAGATTGACTTCTGACATTAGATCATCCACCTGTGTCGTAACCGGTCGTACCTCGATGGCCGGATCGACAAGCCCGGTTGGCCGCACTACCTGTTCAACGGTTTTTCCGCTATGTTGCCGTTCGTAGTCGGCGGGTGTGGCTGAAATAAAAATGGTCTGCGGCATCATTCGCTCAAATTCCTCGAATTTCAAAGGACGGTTGTCCAGTGCTGAAGGCAGACGGAAACCATACTGCACCAGATTTTCCTTACGCGAACGATCACCACGAAACATGCCGCCGATCTGCGGCACGGTAACATGGCTTTCGTCGATAAGCATTAACGCATTTTTGGGCAGATAATCAATCAAGGTAGGCGGTGGCTCACCCGGATTTTTGCCAGAAAGATGGCGGGAATAATTTTCAATGCCTTTGCAGAAACCAAGCTCGTTCAGCATTTCCAGATCAAATCGGGTCCGCTGTTCAAGACGCTGCGCTTCCACCAGATGGTGATTGCTGTAAAAATATTCCAGCCGGTCGCGCAATTCGGCTTTTATCGAATCGATTGCACGCAGTGTTGTGCTTCTGGGTGTCACATAATGACTGGAGGGATACACGGTATAACGCGACAGTTTCTGCAATACGCGGCCGGTCAGAGGATCGAAGAGTGATAGATCATCCACTTCATCGTCGAACAATGATATGCGGATCGCAGCTTCTGAACTTTCTGCCGGAAAAACATCAACCACATCGCCCCTGACACGAAACATCCCGCGTGTGAATTCAATTTCATTGCGTTCGTACTGCATTTCAGTCAATCGTCTGATGATATCGCGCTGAGTATATTTTTCATTCATCCGCAAATGAAGAATCATGCCATGATAGTCGACCGGATCACCGATACCGTAAATGCAGGAGACGGTTGCCACGATAATGGTATCTTCCCGTTCAAGCAGTGACTTAGTGGCCGATAGGCGCATTTGTTCAATGTGCGCATTAATACTGGAATCTTTCTCGATGAAGAGATCACGTGAAGGCACATAGGCCTCGGGCTGATAATAATCATAATACGATACGAAATATTCAATCGCGTTTTCCGGAAAGAACTCGCGCATTTCAGCATACAGTTGCGCGGCGAGCGTCTTGTTTGGCGCAATCAGAATGGCGGGTCGGCCCAGACGGGCAATGACATTCGCAACGGTAAAGGTTTTTCCTGATCCCGTGACACCCAGCAGGGTTTGATAAGCCAACCCATCGCCAATGCCTTCAATCAGTTGTTGGATGGCGGCGGGTTGGTCCCCTGCGGGTTTAAATGCCTGATGAAGTTTATACAAACTATTGGGGAAGGTTTCAATCACAGGTATAATCGCGGCTTTGTAAGTATCAGTTATATTTTTTTATTGCGCTTCAAAATTCATCATCAGCCTATGTCGATGAAAAAATGGATAAAATCAGAATCTTGAAGTGCGTTATACAAAGCAATATTCTAACATGCTGCTATATCTAATTTCAGAATGAGGATGCTGTGAATTTATCTACTCGCGTACAAGCCATCAAACCCTCACCGACTCTTGCCGTGACAGCACGCGCAGCCCGATTGAAGGCTGAAGGAAAAGACATCATCGGTCTAGGCGCTGGAGAGCCTGATTTCGATACGCCTCAGCATATCAAAAACGCAGCAATTGACGCAATCAATAAAGGCTTCACCAAATATACCGCGGTCGGCGGTACGCCCGGCCTGAAGAAAGCCATAGTCGATAAATTCAAACGTGAAAATAATTTTGAATACAATCCCGGGCAAATACTGGTCTCCTGTGGCGGCAAACAGAGTTTTTTTAATCTCGCACTTGCCGCTTTGAATCCTGGCGATGAAGTAATCATCCCCGCACCCTATTGGGTTTCTTATCCCGATATTGTCATGATTGCCGAAGGAAGACCGGTGTTTATTGATACAGGAATTGAACAGGGTTTCAAAATTGATGCGCAACAGCTTGAAGAAGCGATTACCGCAAAAACCAGAATGTTTGTCATTAACAGCCCCAGCAATCCTTCTGGGGCGGTTTATACATTGGATGAACTGAAAGCGCTGGGTGATGTGTTGAAAAAATATCCCCAGATTCTTATCGCAACAGACGATATGTATGAACACATTCTGTTGTCCGGTAAGCCGTTCATCAATATCCTCAACGCCTGTCCTGAACTGTATCCACGCACCGTTGTATTGAACGGCGTATCAAAGGCCTATTCCATGACTGGTTGGCGCATTGGCTATTGCGGCGGCCCGGCTGAACTGATTACTGCAATGGAAAATATTCAATCTCAGAGCACGTCAAATCCGAGCTCCATTTCTCAGGTTGCCGCGGAAGCCGCTCTAAATGGTGACCAATCCTGTATTGAACCGATGGTTGCCGCATTTATTGAGCGCAATCGATTTATCACTGATGCACTGAATCGCTGCAACGGTGTTCGCTGTCTGCAGTCCGATGGCGCGTTCTATGCATTTGCCGACGCGCGTGAAGCCATCAACAATCTGCATGGGCGGGGCATCATTTCTCACCCAAATGATTTGGCATTCAGTGAATATCTGCTGGAAAAAGCCGGCGTCGCCATCGTGCCAGGCTCGGCCTTTGGCAGTGAAGGCTATATGCGTTTATCCTTTGCCACCGCATTGACGAATTTAGAAAAAGCCATGGATCGCATTCACCGAGCTTTGAATCCATAAACTACTGTAATTGTTGTTTTATATGGCCAATGCCTGGTCGACGATGCTGTTATTTTCAGCCGCCTTTTTGGTTTTACCTGCTCTGGATGGAATATTGCATAGCCCGCAAATATGATTTGAATGAATATCAAGCGAGTGCACCAGAAACTTTCCATTGCATTTTCTACATGGTGCTATGCACAACACTTCGCTATCCACGAAACGAACCAGTGTCCATGCGCGTGTGAGACTGAGCACCTGCTCAAGACCGTTCGCATAAATATGTTCTAAATATAATTTATAGCTTTTGATTAGCGCATCCACGCCTCGGGTGTCCGAGTAGGTGATAATGAAATTGTAAATATTGATAAATAATGAAGAATGAACATTGGGTTGCCAGCTCATAAACCAGTCTTCGGAATAAGGCAGCATTCCTTTTGGCGGGGATACGCCCCTGATTTCTTTATACAGCTTGACAAGCCTTTCGCGACTTAAATTTGAATTTACCTCCAGTACTTGCAGGCGGGCGCCAAGACGGATCAATTCAGATGCCAGTTGAATCTGCTTTGCTTCTGTCAGAATGCTTTTATTCCGCATATATTCTATCCTTAAAGTATCCTGACTTTCGTAGCAGTAAAAAGGCAAGACACGCTTCGAGCTGTTGAAAAATTATCTGTGGTGCCACTACGGCGTAAAAAAACAGGCTCAAAATGCGCATTTATCACATATAAATTCCACTAGTTACTCGGCGCAAGCGCCTCACTTTTCGGATCAGCCTCACAGTTGTTCGCTGTGTCCTGCTTGCGTCGCTTTTTTTTTGCCTTGAATCGGCGGTCTCGATTACATTTTTCAACAACCTGTTACGACGCTATTTGATTCTTTTCGTTTTTTTCAAATGTGCTTCTATCGCTTTTCAGGTAATCACTTCTGCCGGTTGACCCGCTAACAATATCGCGGCATGTGATTGAGAAACGGCATTGCTGTCGCCGCGGTTTTCGTTCGAAAGCAATTCGGCTATCAGAGCGTCATTGAATCGGAAACGACATAGCAGACTATTTGAAGAAGCCATTTTAAGCAGCTGGCTGACGGTTAATTTTTCTATAATGTCAGACACGTCCTGATTGATGCCCAAGCGATACATCGCCGATACTTTGTCATCGCGTATCATCTGCTGTGCCAGCAAAAGATACGCCAAATTAATTTCCCTGATTTCATCCAGCAGCTGCTTTGTTTCCATCTTCTGATCTCCTTTAACACCCTATCGCCACATTTGGCGAAATTCAACAAACTTTCATTGAATTATCCACCTTTTAACCTGCATTAATACGATATAACTGAAAGCCAATTAGTACAACCAAAGAAAATATTTTCTGCTGACTAAGTAGGATTATGCCTACATTTTTATCTCGATTTCACATTTTTAGCTATTATAGAACTAAATTGCGACTAATTATAGGTGAAAACGAGCAGTTCCCCCCCTCATTCAACACTTTTCTGGTACTTGAAGTCAAGGTAACAGCCTAATGCAGGAAAATCACCGGAATATCGGCTTGCGCGATTAAAGCCTGCTTTTGTTCATCAGTTAAAAAAGCTGAACTGCTTTCCAGCAGCAGAATGCGCCCATGAAACTGTTGAATGACGCGTAATATCTGATCGGCTGAATTGTCGGATAGTCTCACCAGACTGATCCGAAGCTGCTGTATATTGAAATTCTCTTCAATTGTCCTGTTCAATTGCGCATACTTCAGATCGTCCGTGGCTGGCAGGATAATGATGAGCTGGTCGTGATCTTCATGCGCGAGATCAATTGCCAGCGACACCGCGCGCAGACTGGCAGTGCTGCCGGTAAAGCCGGTTACAACCGGACGGTCGATGCTGCCGCCATAATGCAATACAACCAGATCACACTGTACTGCTGACATGACAGATCGAGTAATGCTGCCAACTTTCCGGCTTTTTCCTTGTAATAATGAATTTTTTCCAATGACCAATAGATCAGTCTGACTGGAAGCCTCACACAGGATGTGGGCAACATTACCGCGCAATACTTTAAATGCGATATCAATTTGGTTTTGTTGCGCGACTGACGCCACCAGTTTGCGTAACCGTGTTGTCTGTAGCTGAATCGACCTTTCCATTCTGGCTGCATTGATTGCGCGTCCGGATGGCGAACCCAGAACAATCTCGCGTACAAATGGTAGTTCGGCTGCACTGATCAAATCAGCGTCTTCAATAAATAAGGCATTAAGCTGCGAATGAAAATACGAGGCCAGCGTAATGCCGGCTCGCAATATATTTTGATTGGCTGCACTGGAATCGAGGGCAACCAGAATACGATCAATCCGTGTTTTTTTCATTGCCGTTTGCCGGTTCCTTAAGATTCTTCGCCAGATTCCGGCGGATTTCTTCCAGATCCCGAAGGCGCGCTTCGACGCGTGCATTAATCAAATCGGGTGATTCACCGGTAAGTACTGTCATGGCTTCATCATAGTTGTTATAGGCATAAACTGCGAACTGTCCATTGGTACAGGCCTCGATCACATCGGCGCGAAGCATCAAATGCCCGATATTAGTGGCAGGTATCAGAACCCCCTGTTTCCCGGATAGCCCGCGAAACTTGCAGATATCGAAGAAACCTTCGATTTTTTCGTTAACGCCGCCGATAGCTTGCGCCTCACCGCGCTGATTAACAGAACCCGTCATCGCCATGCCTTGCCGGATTGGCAATCCGGACAAAGCGGAAAGCAGACTGCAAAGCTCGGCCATTGATGCGCTATCGCCCTCGATAAGGCCGTAGGACTGTTCAAAAACCAGACTGGCTGAAAGCGACAGAGGATAATCCTTCGCATACCGTTCCGCCAGAAAGGAAGAAAGAATAAAAACACCTTTTGAATGAATGGCGCCACCCAGTTTTGTCTCACGTTCGATGTCGATTACCTTTCCGCTTCCGAGTCGCGCAGTTGCAGTGATGCGTGAAGGCACGGCGAAACTGGCATCACCAAGCTGCATAACCGCAAGTCCGTTGATCTGGCCGATTTTTGCACCGTCGGTATCGATCATCAATATACCGCGGTTTATCGCTTCCTGAAGCAATTCGCGCAGTCGGTCACCGCGATATATCTGCGCGTCGATGGCGCGCTGCACATTATCCCTATTAACAGCAGCCTGTTGTTTAATGCTGGCGTAATAATCGGCCTCGCGTAACAGATCGGCAATATCCATGACGCTGATTGAAAGCTTTTCCGCATCTCCAGCAAGTCTTGCGCCGTGTTCAATAATCCGTGCAACAGCAGAACGGTCAAAAGGGCGTAATTTATCGCGACGCAGCAAGCCCGCGATCATGCGGGCATACATCTGCTGATTTTCAGCCGTGCGATGCAATCGATCATCAAAATCAGCGGCAATCTTGAACAGTTGTCTGAATTCAGAATCGTAGCCATGCAGCAAGTAATACAGCATACGCTCACCAATCAAGACTACCTTGATATTCAACGGAATGGGTTCGGGCTCGAGAGAAACCGTACTGACCAGGCTGTAGATCTGACCCAGCGACTGAATCTTGATTTGCCGTGAAAGCAGTGCACGTTTCAGTCCTTCCCAGGCATACGGCTGCATCAGTAACTTCATTGCGTCGATAATCAGATATCCACCATTGGCTTGATGCATGGCGCCCGGTTTGATCAGCGTAAAATCTGTCTGCAGTGCGCCCATGTGCACAGTATACTCAACAGCGCCAATCAGATTCGCATAATTGGGCAAATCGAGAAAAACCACGGGTACACCGCCGTCATGCTGGGTGTGATCAACGAGAATATTGACGTCATAGCGGCGGAATGCCGGCATTTTCATCAGCGGCACATGCATATGATCCGCCGTGTCTTCCTCGAGACGGAAATTCTGCAGATTGTTGATAACATCCTGCTGTACCGCTTCCAGATAAGTCAGAATGACTTCATGACAGTGATATTTTGTTTTCAATTCAGCAATCAGATGTCCCGAAGCAAACATGACGATCTGGCGATTCAACTCCTTGATCTTATTGCGTGCCTCCCGCTGCCACTGCGGCTGCATGCGCAGAATGGCTGTCAGCTTTTCTTCGAGCACATTAATGGTATCCTCGATCTGCTGCTGTTCTTCTTTGGGCAGCGCATCAAACTCCTTCGGTTTGATCACTTCGTTGTTTTTTACCGGTGCAAACGCAAATCCATGCGGCGTGCGCAGCAATCGCATGTTGCTTGCATTCGCTTCATCGTTGAGCGTGCTGAAAGCGGATTCTATTGTTTTTTTGAGATCATCATCAATTTCCTGCAAGCGCAAATGATATTCATCCGTTTCAAACGCGCTGGGTATGGCGCTGCACAGATCTTCCACCAGTTGATGCATGTCATTACGAAAAATCGTGGCATGCTCGTGTGTCAAACTGATCGCGATCGGTTCGGAGGGTTTATCAAAATTATTGACATAGACCCAATCCGGTGGCATTTCGCGCATGCGTGACTGTTTTTCCAAATACTCCCGCACTACGGTATGTTTGCCCACTCCGGGCGGTCCGAGCACGAACAGATTGTAACCGTCATGCTGAATATTCAC
>WBZL01004608.1_pt1 | contig 11799 bp, 16 predicted proteins | sample 5204291 | NCBI WGS metagenome assembly WBZL01 (sample SAMN12344345, study PRJNA552823) | activated sludge metagenome | biome: Activated sludge suspended growth; feature: Nitrification reactor; material: Wastewater; isolation source: activated sludge from nitrification reactor of wastewater...
GCTGAATACGCGCCGAACCAGGTGAAGAAGACCGTGGTCGGCGCGGGCCATGCCGACAAGAACCAGATCGCGGTGATGCTGAAGATTCTTTTGCCCAAGGCCGATCCGAAATCGCCCGATGCGGCCGATGCGCTCGCGATCGCCATCACCCACGCCCACCATCGCGCCGGCGTCGAGCTGCGGTTGAAAGTGGCTGGCGCATGATAGGCAATCACTTCACCCTGGTGTCATGCCCGGGCTTGTCCCGGCCATCCACGTCTTGGCAGCAGGAGAAGAAAGGCGTGGATGCCCGGGACAAGCCCGGGCATGACGAGAAAATAATGTCGATCGACCTCGAGGCTTCATCATGATCGGCAAGCTGAAGGGCCTGATCGATTCCTACGGCGAAGACTTCGTCATCCTCGATGTCGGCGGCGTCGGCTATCAGGTGCATTGCTCGGCGCGCACGCTGCAGGCGCTGCCGTCGCCGGGCGAGGCGGCGGTGCTGTCGATCGAGACCTATGTGCGCGAAGACCAGATCAAGCTGTTCGGCTTCCGCACCGATCACGAGCGCGAATGGTTCCGCCTGCTGCAGACGGTGCAGGGCGTCGGCGCCAAGGTCGCGCTGGCGGTGCTCGGCACCTTGCCGCCTTCCGAACTCGCCAACGCGATTGCGCTGCGCGACAAAGCGTCGGTGGCGCGCACGCCCGGCGTCGGCCCCAAGGTCGCCGAGCGCATCGTCACCGAGCTGAAGGACAAGGCGCCCGCCTTCGCCAATGTCGATCCCGCCGTAGTGCACCTCGCAGGCGCCATCGACGACCAACGCGCGCCGCGCCCGGTGGCGGATGCGATCTCCGCGCTGGTCAATCTCGGTTACGGCCAGCCGCAGGCCGCGGCCGCGATTGCGTCTGCTGCGCGGAGCGCGGGTGACAATGCGGAGACGGCGCAATTGATCCGGCTGGGGCTGAAGGAGCTGGCAAAGTGACCACCCCCTCCCGCATCGTCACGCCCGAGCGCCGCAGCGACGATGTCGGCGACACGGCGCTGCGCCCGCAGCTGCTGTCGGAGTTCGTCGGGCAAGCGCAGGCGCGCAAGAATCTCTCGATCTTCATCGAGGCGGCGCGCAAGCGCGGCGAGGCGCTGGATCATGTGCTGTTCGTCGGTCCTCCCGGCCTCGGCAAGACCACGCTGGCGCAGATCGTGGCGCGCGAGCTCGGCGTCGGCTTTCGCGCCACGTCAGGCCCCGTCATCGCCAAGGCCGGCGATCTCGCAGCCCTGCTCACCAATCTTGAAGAGCGCGACGTGCTCTTCATCGACGAGATCCATCGCCTCAGCCCTGCGGTCGAGGAGGTGCTCTATCCCGCGATGGAGGATTTCCAGCTCGACCTCATCATCGGCGAGGGGCCGGCGGCGCGCTCGGTGAAAATCGAATTGGCAAGGTTCACCCTGGTCGGCGCGACGACGCGGGCAGGGCTGCTCACCAATCCCTTGCGCGACCGTTTCGGCATTCCGGTGCGGCTCAACTTCTACACCGAGGAAGAGCTGGAGAAGATCGTCACCCGCGGCGCCCGCGTGCTCAACATCGGCATGACCGTCGACGGCGCCAACGAGATCGCCCGCCGCGCCCGCGGCACGCCGCGCATCGCCGGTCGTCTGTTGCGCCGGGTGCGCGACTTTGCATCCGCTGCGAGTGCGGACTCCGTCGATCGCGCCATCGCCGATCATGCGCTGAGCGCGCTCGAAGTCGACGCCGCCGGCCTCGACGCCATGGACCGCCGCTACCTCACGACCATTGCGCTCAACTACGGCGGCGGCCCCGTCGGCGTCGAGACCATGGCTGCCGCGCTGTCGGAGCCGCGCGACGCCATCGAGGACATCATCGAGCCCTATCTGATCCAGTGCGGCTATTTGCAGCGCACCCCGCGCGGGCGCCTGCTCACCTCGCATGCCTTCCGCCACCTCGGCTTGGCCGAGCCGGCACGGGATCCGGCGCAATTTGGACTGTTCGGAAGCGACAGCGACGACTGATTTTCGAACCTGCGCGCTTTCGAACCTGCTCGCCGGCTCCCTCCACTAAGGTGACGCGCGGCCGCCACTGGCCGGCCGACATCTCCACGGGAAGCGAGCCATGGTCCCTGCCGAAGACGCAACTGCTGTCGTCACGTCCGTGCCGGAACTTGCCGGCGACGAAGAGGCCAACGCCCTGTTCGATGCGCTTCCGGTCTCGCAACTTGCGACGATGTGGAGCGCGCTGCAGCGCATCAGCCGGCGCGACCAGACCGGCAGTGTCTGGGCCGCAAAGGTCTATTTCGATCATCTGCCGGGCGACCAGCCCGATCGTGCGCTCGCGCCCGCCCTCGAGGTTCTCGCCACCGAGCGGGACAAGCCAACGGTGATGCTGCTCAACGACAAGCTGATGCTGTCCCTGATGTTTGCGCATGGCCCGGATCTGATCGACCGCGTCGAGGCCGAAGCGCGCAACAATGCCAAGCTGCGCTGGCTGCTCGGGGGAGTCCACTTCGGCACCGGCAAGCCGTTCGAGCGCCGCATCGAGGCGATCGCGGATCGCGACGCCTGGGAACGCGATGACATCGCGCGCCATCGGCCGCGGCAGCTGCTGGATTGTGATGCGATGTCGGTGCCCGATCTCGCGCGCACATGGGTCGAGCAATATTCGAAGTCCGATCGCGACCGCGACGACAATTTCTTCGCGCTGATGGACTACGAGCGCGAACTGCGCGAGGACGATCCGGATCGCGCCATCGATCTCATCCTGGAGATCCTGAAGATCGAAGCCAACCCGGTGCTGCTTTCGATGCTGGCCGCGGGCCCGCTCGAGGACGTCATCAGTATGAGGACCATCGACCGCATCGAGCGCGAGGCCGCCGCCGACAAGCGGTTTCGCGACCTGCTCGGCGGCGTCTGGTATTTTCGTGCGACCGACGAGTTGAAGGCGCGGCTGGACGCGCTGATCGGCGACGATCGCTGGTGAGGGAATACTGAGTCTCTGCAGACAATCTGCACAGCCCGGGCCGAATTCCGCTGCAATCGGCCGCCATCCTGCACACCGCATCACAGTCGGGTTCACATGTTTACGCGGCGGCGTTTTCTGAAAGCGATGGGCGGGTTCGGCGCGCTCGGCGTCTCGACCGGAGCCTATGGAGTAGGTATCGAGCCGGAGCGGCTGAACGTCACGCGCTACAATCTGGCGCCGCCGCAATGGCCGTCCGATTTCAAGCTGAGGATCGCCGTCATTGCCGATCTGCACGCCTGCGATCCCTGGATGTCGCTGAAGCGGATCGAGGGCATCGTCGCGCGCACCAACGCGCTGCGGCCGGACGTCACGGTATTGCTCGGCGACTACGTCGTCAGTCAGCGCCGTGCCACGCGCGCAATTCCTGCATCCGAATGGGCGCCGGTGCTGGGCGGGTTGAAGGCGCCGCTCGGCGTCCATGCCGTGCTGGGCAACCATGACTGGTGGGACGACAGGGCCGTGCAGCGGGAGGGCAAAGGCCATCCGGTGGCGAGGCAGGCGCTGGAGGCTTCCGGTATTCCCGTCTACGAGAACGACGCAAGGCGCCTCGTCAAGGACGGGCGCCCGTTCTGGCTCGCCGGGCTCGGAGATCAGCTCGCCTATGTGCCAGCGAGACACCTCCGCCCCGTGCGGCGCGTCGGCGTCGACGATCTCGGCGCGACATTGGCCAAAGTCACCGACAGCGCGCCGCTGATCCTGCTCGCGCATGAGCCCGACATCGCGAAGCGCGTGCCTTCACGCGTTGCGTTGCAGCTCTCCGGTCATACCCATGGCGGGCAGGTGCGCCTGCTCGGCTGGTCGCCGATCGCACCCTCCGGACAGCAGCTCGCCTATGGTCACATCCGCAAGAATTGCGATGTCGTCGTCTCCGGCGGCCTCGGATGCAGCATCATGCCGTTCCGTCTCGGAGTTCCCCCGGAAATCGTGCTGGTCACGCTTGGCGGGGCAAGGGCGCAGGTCGCCTGAGGCGCTTGCACCTCGTCTGCAATTTGCGCAAAACGTGCGCTTTCAGGCGAGGGCTGCACGTGGCTTCACAAATGACTTCATCAAATCTCGACGGCGAAATTCGCGACGGCCGCCATCACATGCAGATCCGCGTCTATTACGAGGACACGGACTTTTCCGGCATTGTCTATCACGCAAACTACCTGCGCTTCATGGAGCGCGGGCGCACCAATCATCTGCGGCTGATGGGCGCATCCCAGCACGCATTGTTCGAGCAGGCGCAGGCGGAGACGCCCGGCTTCGCCTTCGTGGTGCGCTCGATGCATCTCGACTTCCTCAAGCCCGCGCGGATGGACGACGTGCTCGAGATCGTCACCTGGCCCGTGGCAGTGAAGGGCGCCTCCATCACGCTCGCGCAGGAAGTGCGCCGGGCTGATGACGTGCTGGCGAAGGCCGAGGTGCGCGTTGCCTTCATCTGCGACGGCAAGGCGCAGCCGATCCCCAAGAGCTTGCGCGTTCTGATGAAGGCGGACCTCCCGGACGGTCCTTGACTCTCTGTACCGATCGGTACAGTCTCCGCGGCCTCGTCGCCTGGAGACTTCGCCATGTCGCGTCCGCCGCTGCCGCCCTTTACCCGAGAGACCGCCGCCCAGAAGGCCCGCATGGCCGAGGACGCCTGGAATTCGCGCGATCCCGAACGGGTGGCGCTCGCCTATACGGAGGACAGCGTGTGGCGCAATCGCTCGGAATTCTTCCGGGGACGCGAGGCGATCAGGGCTTTCCTCACTCGCAAATGGGAGAAGGAATTCGACTATCGCCTGATCAAGGACCTCTGGGCCTTCGACAACAACCGCATTGCCGTGCGCTTCCAGTATGAGTGGCACGACGCCGATGGCCGGTGGCACCGCTCCTATGGCAACGAGCAATGGGAGTTCGACGAGCACGGCCTGATGCGCCGGCGCGAGGCCAGCATCAACGATGTCGAGATCGCCGAAAAGGATCGCCGCTTCCGCTGGATGGCGCCGGGACCGCGCCCGGCCGACGACGGCGGATTGAGCGAGAATCCCTTCTGACGCGGATGGCAAAGCCCGTCTCCGGTCGCGCCGAACTGCTGCCGCTGCTGGGCGAAGTGTTTCGTGCGCACGGGTACGAAGGTGCGACACTGTCTCTGATCAGCGAGGCGACCGGACTCGGCAAGGGAAGCCTTTATCACTTCTTCCCTGACGGCAAGCAGCAAATGGCCACCGAGGTGCTGGCCGAGATCGACGGCTGGTTCGAGGTCAACATCTTCGCGCCGCTGCGTTCCTCCGGCGATCCCGAGGCCGCCGTTGCGGCGATGATCGAAGGTGTCGACCGCTACTTCCGCTCCGGCCATCGCGTGTGCCTGGTCGGCGTCATTGCGCTCGGCGCCTCGCGCGACATGTTCGCCGTCCAGGTGCATGACTATTTCAAGCGGTGGAACGACGCGCTGTCCAGGCTGCTTTCCCGCTCCGGCCTTGGCGCGCGCGCGGCGCGGCAGCGCTCGACCGACGCGCTGCTCACCATCCAGGGCGCACTGGTGCTGGCGCGCGCGCTGGACGATCCCGCGATTTTCCGGCGCGCGCTTTCCGACGTGAGCGAGCGGTTGCTCGCTCCGCCGGATTGACGGGCCGCCGCTTTATGCCGCCTCCTTGTGGCGTGCCATCTCGGCCTTGTAGAGCTCGAATTCCTCTGCAAGCGCCTTCGCCACCGCCGGACGCTTCTTCATCCGCTCGAGATAATCCTTCACCGCCGGATATTTCGAGAAGTCGATCATCGGGGTGGCGATGCTCCAGTTCAGCACGGTGGTCAGATACGCATCCGCCACGGTGAAATGATCGAGCACGAACTCGCGGCCCGCGAGGTGCCTGTCGAGATGGTCGAGCCGGGAGAGATATTTCTCCAGCACATAGGACTTCACTTCGGCCGGCACGTTCTTGCCGAGCAGCGGCGTGAACAGGCCTTTGTGCAGTTCGGTGCCGATGAAGCAGAGCCATTGCTGCAGCTTGCTGCGCTCCATGCCCTCCCTGGCGCCGATGCCCGAATTGGGCAGCCGCTCGGCGACGTGCTGCAGGATCGCGGCGTTCTCGGTCAGGATGACGCCGTCATCGGTGCGTACGGTCGGCACGAGTCCGAGCGCGTTGATGGCGTAGAAGTCGGAATTGTCCTTCAGCACCTTTTTGGTCCTGGGATCGACCTCAATGAAACTGGCCGTTTGTCCGGCCTCGTACAGCGCGATCCGTGTTGCCATCGAGCAGGCGAGCGGCGAGAAATAAAGGTCCATGGGTGGAATCTCCCTCTGGTCTGGTGGGCGGTTTCGAAATGGGCGAGGATCAAGCTTGATTTATGTACCGTTCCGCATAAATTGCGCGGCGTCAAGGATTATTTTGCAAGATGGTACAAAAAGGAGATCGCGCCGGGACGCGCGCGAAGCCAGCGAAGAAAGTCCGGGCAGTACGGCCGCTGGCGAGCCCGGATGCACCCAAGCGCCGCGGCCGCCCGCGCGCCTATGAGCCGGAGGTGGCGCTGGCGCGCGCGCTCGACGTGTTCTGGAAGGAGGGATTTGCCGCAACGTCGCTCGACGATCTGTCGACGGCGACGGGCATGAACCGGCCGAGCCTCTATGCCGCTTTCGGCGACAAGCGCGAACTCTATATCCGGTCCTACCAGGGATATCGCGATCGCATGCGCCAGCGCATGAGCGAGGCGTTTGCGGCTGAACTGGCGCTGCGCAAATGGCTGGAGAACATCTTCACCGTCGCGCTCGACATGTATCTGTCGGGCAAGGACGGCGCCCGCGGTTGCTTCACGGTCATGACCGCGACGTCGGAGGCGGTCTTCGATCCGGTCATTCGCGAACTTGTCGTCACCGGTCTTGCCGAGACCGACCGCTTCTTTGCGCGCATCTTCAGCCGTGCAAGCGAGCGCGGGGAACTGCCGCCTTCAGCCGATCCGCAGGTGCTGGCGCAGCTTGCTTCCGCCACCCTGCACAGCATTGCGGTCCGCGCCCGTGCGCAGGTGCCGCGGGCGGAACTCGATGCCATCGTCAAGGGCGCGCTCGACGTGATCTGCGGGGCAGAAGCGAAATAGCTCGAGAACGTGGATAGTGCGGTATTGCAGCGCCAGTGATTCGAGGCGTAACGCGGCAAAATTAAGTTTGCGTGAGGCCGGCGGCGGTGCGCTGGCGTTTCCGGCGTCCACAGCGTAGACTGCCACCGATGTTTTCCTTTGCAAGCAGAACAGGTTTTGCAGTCGCATTGGTGGTGCTCTGCTTCGGCGGACGAGCCGCCCATGCGCAGGCCGCCCCGGTGCAATATTGGTTGCCGAGTTCGTGGTTCGGGTTTGCTGACGCTGGAACCTACGGCCTCGACGGCAGCGATGGGCAAGGCTTGCGCGCCAATCGCCCGCAAGGCTGGTTCGTCACCGGCACGCGCAACGACTTCGCCATGAGCGGATTCAACCGCGCTGCTGCATTCGGCAATTTCAGCTCGCTTTCGACCGAGGGTGTACAGTTCGGCTACAACTTCAAGAACTCGCCGGTCTCGGTTTTTGCCGGCCTCGATACGCTGAAATACAATACCGGCCTTGGCAGCAGCGCCAGCGGCGCGTTTGCGGCCTTCGACAGGTCCGCCTCGGTGCCCGGTGCCTTCAGCGCCAATGCCGGCATCGAATTCCGGCCGACGTCGAATCTCAGCCTCTCGTTCGGGGCGAGCTTCACCCAGCAGCAGTCCAGCGGGCTGGTCGACAGCGACATCAATTCGCAATTGCCGCCGGGCGCTTCGCCGCTGGCCTTCGGCGCCATGCGCCGCTAGAGCGTTTTCAAGCGAGGGTGGAAACCGGTTCGCGTGAAGAAAACGCGTCAAATCAAGAATCTAGAGTTCCGGTTCTGATTCAATCAGAACCGGAAATGCTCTAGTATCCCCGCCCGCGATCCACCACGTTCTCCAGAGCGCCGCCGGCCTCGAATCGTTCGATCTGCTGCGCGACATATTTCGAAATCTCGTCGGGATCGGTGTCGGCCGCGTTGTGCGGCGTCAGCACCACTTTTTCATGGGTCCAGAAGCGGCTGTCCGCCGGCAGCGGTTCGGTCTCGAACACGTCGAGCGAGGCGCCGCCCAGCGTGCCGTCGTCGAGGCACGCCAGAATGTCGGCCTCGTGCTGCAAGCCGCCGCGGCCGGCGTTGATCAGCACGGGCACGCCGAGCGGGCCCGTGCGGTTCAGCTTCGCGAACACGGCGCGATTGAGGATGTGCCGCGTGTCTTCGGTCAGCGGTAACAGGCAGACCAGAATGTCGGTTTGGCGCAGGAACGCATCGAAACCGTCAGGGCCGTGAAAGCAGGTGACGCCGTCGATCTTTTTCGGCGATCGGCTCCAGCCCGACACGCGAAATCCCAGCCGCCGGAGAATGTCGGCGGCATTGGCCCCGAGCGTGCCAAGCCCCATGATGCCGACCGACACTGCGCTCGCGGCATGCTGGAATTTCGGTGCCCACCGTTTCGCCCGTTGCGATTCGCGCAAGTAGGGCTCCTGCCGGTGGTGCATCAGCACATGCAGCACGACATATTCGGCCATGCGGTCGGTGAGGTCGGCCACCGCCACGCGCACCAGCGGCACATTGGGCAGCGACCTGTCTGCCATCAGCGCATCGACTCCGGCGCCGAGATTGAAGATCACGCGCAGGTTCGGAAAGCCTGCAAGCTCGCCCGGCTTCGGTTTCCACACCGCGGCATAGTGCACCTCGGCCGGATCGAAGCCGGTCGAGGGAAGCAGCAGTACGCGGCGATCGTGGCAGACCTCGTCGAACCGGGCCTTCCAGCGGACAGGCGACCAGTTTTCCGTCCCGCCATGGACGAGGATGGCGAGGGCGCCTTTTGTCATTGGGAGGTCCTTAGGAGTTTGCGTGAGGCCAGTCACATAATAGGCCGGACGGCTGTTCTAGTCTCCATGCCATCAAACAAGGGAGACTTCCGATGCGCAAACTGATCCTGATTTCCGCCCTGCTGCTGACCTCCGTTTCCGCCCAGGCCGGCGAAAGCCGCAGCCTGAGCCTTGCCGGCGTTCCCACCGCCACGGTCGCCACCGAGACCCCGAAGGCGATCGCCGAAGCGCCGAAGCCGATCGCCGAGGTTTCCGTCAGGCTCGCCCAGGCGGCCACGATCGCCAGCGACGCTGCCCCCGTCCAGGTCCAGGCGCCCGCCGCGGCTCCGGTTCAGACCCAGGCACCGGCGCCTGCTCCGGCCCCTCAGGCCCAGGCAGCTCCCGCCACCACGACGGCGGCCACCACGACCACCACCGAGACCAAGTCTGCGGCGACCACCGAGAGCAAGCCGAAGACCGTGAAGAAGGCCCGCCGCGAGACCGACGAAGCCAAGGCCCGCCGCATCGCCGCCAAGTATGGCGTGTACTGGTAAGCCCAACTCACATCGCTGAAGTTCCCTTGCAAAGCGGAAGAAATTGAAAAATTTCTTCCGCTTTGTTGTCGGCTGCAGGCATATTCCGCCGTCCTTGAGACGTCAGGAGCTGTTGCCGCATGCTGTACGCCATCCTCTGTTATCACGACGAGAATCTGGTCGGCTCCTGGAGCAAGGAGCACGACGCAGAGATCATGCAGAAGCTCTCGGTCGTGCAGGAGAAGCTCGCAAAGCAGGGGCGGCTTGGCCCGGTCGCGCGGCTACTGCCGACCACGGCGGCGACCACGCTGCGCAAGGAAGATCCGCCGCTGGTGCTGGACGGGCCCTTTGCCGAGACCAAGGAGCAACTGCTCGGCTTCTACGTCGTCGACTGCCAAAATCTCGATGAGGCCCTCGACGCGGCGCGCGATCTTGCTGCGGTCAATCCCGGCGGCGCCTATGAGATCCGCCCGGTCGGCCTGTTCTTTCCCGGGGAAGTCACGCCGTGACCGACACCGCCTGGATCGACGCCGCGCTCACCTCGGCGCGCCCCCAGGCGGTCGGTGCGCTCCTGCGCTATTTCCGTAACCTCGATGCGGCGGAGGAGGCCTACCAGAATGCCTGCCTGCGCGCGCTTAAGACCTGGCCGCAGAACGGGCCGCCGCGCGATCCCGCAAGCTGGCTGATCATGGTCGGCCGCAACGCCGGCATCGACGACATCAGGCGCACGCGCAAACAGGAGGCGCTGCCGGAGGAAGGCGCGATCTCCGACCTCGACGATGCCGAGACCGAGATCGCCGAGCGGCTGGACGGCTCGCATTACCGCGACGACATCCTGCGGCTGCTCTTCATCTGCTGTCATCCCGACCTGCCGGCGACGCAGCAGATTGCGCTCGCGCTGCGCATCGTCTCCGGCCTGACGGTGAAACAGATCGCGCGCGCCTTCCTGGTCAGCGAAGCCGCGATGGAGCAGCGCATCACGCGCGCAAAGGCGCGCGTCGCAGGCGCCAAGGTGCCGTTCGACACGCCGGGTGCGGTCGAGCGCAGCGAACGCCTCGCCTCCGTCGCCGCGATGATCTATCTGGTCTTCAACGAAGGCTATTCGGCCGGAGGCGACACTGCGGAAATCCGCTTCCCCCTTTGCGAGGAGGCGATCCGCCTGTCGCGGCTCCTGCTGCGGCTGTTTCCGGCCGAGCCCGAGATCATGGGGCTCACCGCACTGCTGCTGTTGCAGCACGCCCGCGCCGCCGCGCGCTTCGATGCGGATGGGGCCGTCGTCCTGCTGGAGGACCAGGACCGCTCGCTGTGGAACAGGACGCTGATTGCCGAAGGACTCGCGCTGATCGACAAGGCGATGCGTCATCGCCGCAGCGGACCGTATCAGGTGCAGGCGGCGATCTCGGCGCTGCACGCGCGCGCCGAACGGCCGGATGAGACCGACTGGCCCCAGATTGATCTGCTCTACGGCGCGCTCGAAGTGATGCAGCCGTCGCCGGTCGTTACCCTCAACCGCGCGGTCGCAGTATCGAAGGTGAGGGGACCGCAGGCCGCGCTCGACATGATCGAGCCGCTGGCGACGCGGCTTTCGAACTATTTTCATTATTTCGGGGTGCGCGGCGCCTTCCTGATGCAGCTTGGCCGCAACGAGGAGGCGCGGGTCGCCTTCGACCGCGCCATCGCGCTCGCCAACACCTCGGCGGAGGCCGCCCATATCCGCATGCATCTCGACCGCCTGATGCGCGACAGTCAGCCGGACGCAAGGGCGGCGAACGCAGCAAAATAACCGCAATCGCAAGTGCCGCACGCTGTCGGATTGAACCCGTGCCATTCGTCATGAGGAAGTGAGGAGCCATCAATGGAGCCAACCATGTTCAAGATCATTGCCGGCGTCGCCATCGTGCTTGTGCTCGCCGTTGCCGTCGTCCTCGTTCTCGCCGCCACCAAGCCCGATACCTTCCGGATCGAGCGGAGCGCCACCATCAACGCACCCCCGGAAAAGATCTTCGCCGTGCTCAGTGACTTCCGCCAGTGGACCGGCTGGTCGCCATGGGAGAACAAGGATCCGGCCATGAAGCGCAGCTATGGCGGGGCCGAGCGCGGCAAGGGCGCGGTCTATGGCTGGGAAGGCGACAAGAATGTCGGGACTGGTCGCATGGAGATCGTGGAGGCGAACGCACCGTCGAAGCTCGTCATCAAGCTCGATTTTCTCAAGCCGTTCGAGGCGCACAACACCGCCGAATTCACAATGCTGCCGCAGGGCAGTGCGACCAGCGTGCACTGGGTCATGCATGGTCCCTCGAACTTCATGTCGAAGGTGATGCATGTGTTCATGAACATCGAGAAGATGGTGGGCAAGGATTTCGAGGCGGGCCTTGCCAATCTGAAACGGCTCACCGAGAAATAACGATACTGCCCGCGCCGGCCGGATGGAGT
>WBZL01004609.1_pt1 | contig 11797 bp, 5 predicted proteins | sample 5204291 | NCBI WGS metagenome assembly WBZL01 (sample SAMN12344345, study PRJNA552823) | activated sludge metagenome | biome: Activated sludge suspended growth; feature: Nitrification reactor; material: Wastewater; isolation source: activated sludge from nitrification reactor of wastewater treatment...
TACCTCTTCGGCACCCTTTTTCCCCTTCTGCAACCCCCCAACTCGCCCGGCGAGAGGATCTCGGCAGGCTATTTCAGGCCAAGGCGGGCCAGAGCGGCAGGCAGAGAAGTTCCTTCACCGTCCATAACCTGCCCGTCAACCCTGCCGCCATCGCCGGGCTGTGGTGTCGTGTCGTTGGCGGCCCAGCCCGGGAACTTTCTGGCCCAAACTTTCGTGTGACCGTACGTAGTGGTAATACGCCCGCCACCATTCGAGGTGTAAGTGGAGATGCACCACCGTTTGGGCATAGTCCCAAGTTTTCCGCATCAAGGGCGCAACCCCACGCCGCAAGCTCAAATTCACCCGCTCCACAAACGCCGTCTGGATCAGCATCTTGAACCCCTGCGCTTTGAGCACGCCTGACAACGCCGCCGGCATTCCCCATGCCATCCGCATGCTCGCAAACTGTGCCTGCCTTCGCATTTAACCAGCTGGCCATGCAGCAATTCGTCGGAAACCTGCCAATGCGCTTGCCGTTGGCCTGCTTCACAGCTCCATTGCCCGAAGTGCGCCGTCAAGGCGTAGAAATACGCCCGCAGGCCGTCGGTCGTGAACGCGGGAACACAGCCAGGGGCCAAAACTTGCGTCACTTGGTGCACCAACTGCATCGCCGCCTCCGTTGTCGGGGGACCAAGTTGTAAAGTTGGGATAACTGTCGTGACCGGGTCCAGCGCCCCCAACAGCCACGGCACGCCTTTCTGCCTGACCCGCGCATACAGTTCGTCCACCTGGAGCAGGGAAAAACAAGCTCCTGAACCATACTCCCGTGCAGCGCGCCAGCACGGACAACTCACAGCCATTGGCCAGTAGCATCAGCGCCTTTTCCAGGTCCGACTTCAGCCGATACAATGGCGCGTGTAAACGTCTGGTGAATTTCTGAGCACACGCCTGACATTTCCAATACTGGATGTCTTTTCACTGGCCGCGTTTCCCATACCCACCACCGCAGGCAAGGTCTAGTCTGTTACCGTAAAATATGCACACGCGGGATTGGGGCACGCATGGCCTGCCGTCGGCAGAGTTTTCCGGCGTCCACAGGCGCTTTTCGTTTCCCTATACGGCACGAAATCCGTCCGCGGGCGAAAAATTTACACACACCGACGGTTTTGACAGACCACACAAGCTTCCGGCGTGTGCAACCGGGCTACCAGGCGCGTGAGAGTCCCATCGCAAGGCTGACTTACGTCCAACCCTGCGAATGAATATTCCTGCTGGTAAGCGGTCCATCTCAGGATCAACAAGCCAATAAAAAGCTACCGTAGGAACCATAGGGCTGTAGTCAGGTCACAATTGAGGTTGAGGTGCGGTAAAATGATCATCGGGAGCTGATTTTACCTGGCCAGACCAAAAAAGGGCCGATTTTCCTGCCCCCACTAAGCTATGGAACTCCCATATGTGGCGAAAGCATAAAGGTTGCCCCTATATTGAGGGGGAGTCTTAGACCAAAATTGCGTTTTAGGCTAAAAATCGGCATTTTAAGTCGGAAATGTTAAATCCGCAAAAGTACTGATAGTACTCATGAGGAAGAAATTTGCTATTGTTGCTTGACAGAACCTTTTCTTACTCATAAAATTCTCATCATCCTGCTTTAAAAATCAGTGGGTCAGTCCCTTTTTTTTCCATCAAAATTTTTCTGCAAACCAAGGACCCAATTGAATGGATCAACCCGAGAAAATTGGTCGTTATAAAATTGAAAGTGAACTAGGCCGTGGCGGTATGGCGGTGGTTTACCTGGCCCGCGATCCTTTGATCGACCGTCAGATTGCCCTGAAACTGATGCCCAGTCTCCCGGCTCTGATGGACACACAATTTCGCCCGCGTTTTGAGCGGGAGGCACGGGTTATTGCATCATTGGAACATCCAGCCATCGTCCCTGTACACGACTTCGGATATTCGGACAATCTTCCCTTTATCGTGATGCGGTATATGCCAGGTGGTTCACTCAAAGAATGGATTGAAGAGGGAGCCATGATACCGAAAGAGGTCATACGCATTTTTCAACAATTGGCCCCTGCGCTGGATTACGCGCACAAAAAGGGAATTTATCACCGGGATTTGAAACCAGGGAACATTCTGTTTGATCAAGGGGACAACGCGTATATCGCCGACTTTGGAGTCGCAAAGCTCTCAACGGCAAACACCGCCTTAACCGGAAGCGGGGGGATCGTGGGCACACCCGCCTATATGAGCCCGGAACAGGCTAAAGGAGAAGAAATCGATGGGCGAACAGATGTGTATTCAATGGGGGTGGTCCTATTTGAAATGTTGACCGGCCGCCAGCCTTACCAGGCGAACACGCCTCTAAGCCAAATGATGGCGCATATCATGGACCCTATCCCAGATATACTGAGTCTTCGCCCGGATTTGCCCGCTTCCTTTCACGCCTTGATACAAAAAGCGCTGGCAAAAGACAAAGCCGCGCGTTTCTCGACGATGAACGATCTCCTGATAGGGTTGCTCGAGGCCGAGAAAAACACCTATCAGTCCCCTCCCCCCATGCCAGTCTCCCCTGAGATTGAGACGGTTTTCTCCAACCGGACCCCAAGATCAGTACCTACATTAGCAGATAATGAAATCGAGGACGATGACGAAAACGAGGACGATGTTTCTTTCCAGGCCACGGCTACGGAAAATTATTTGCGCGCTCCGACAAAACCGCCAAAACAAATCGGGCGCTACATTGTCAAACAGGAAATCAGTAAAACTTTCATGTCAGCCGTTTATCTGGCTTTTGACCCTGCCACCCAACGCGAGGTTGCCATCAAGGTTTTGCCACAACATTTGGATGACCAACGCTACGTTTCGCGGTTCTTCCGGGAGGCGCGCACACTGGCCCGGTTGGAAAATGATGCGATCGTACCCATATACGATCTCAACGAAGAGAATGGGTACTTCGTTATGGGGTTCATGTCTGGGGGGTCTCTGCGTGACCGCATCCGAACCGGCGCAATAGAGATTGAGCGTGTCCAGTTCATCCTGGAGCGAATGGCGAAAGCCCTGGATTTTGCACATGATAATGGCGTGATTCACCGGGACATCAAACCAGAAAATATCATCTTTGACCGGGACGAGAAAGTCTACCTAACCGATTTTGGTCTGGCGCGGTTATCCGCCGCTAGTGTCTCGCTCACCCAACAGCGCGTGGTGGGCACATACGCCTACATGAGTCCGGAGCAGTTTGACCCGCGCAAACGCGTTAATCGTCGGGCAGATGTCTATTCGGTGGGGGTGGTCTTATTTGAAATGCTGACCGGGCAAAAACCGTATCAAGGGGAAATTGACGCAGAGTATATCAACATGCACATCAATGCCCCGACTCCTCAGTTGAGCCAATACAATGCCGCCCTAGCCCCTTTCCAGGCGATCATTGATAAGGCCATGAACAAAAATCCAAACGAACGTTTTGGAAGCGTCGGGGAAATCTCCAGGGCATTCGGTGAAATCGTACAAAAAGGCGCATATAAACCTTTGCCGTGGTATCGGAAATATGCCCTGCATATTGGCTTAAGTATTGGCTTGCTCAGCATACTCACAGCAGGGGCATATTTCGGCATTAGTGCATTAACCCGCCCAACACCGACTCCCAGCCCAACTTTAGAAACGCAAGTCGCGGTAGCCCCGACTGACACCCCGGGATTGGTAGCGACACCTACTGAAAATACCGTTGTTTTACAACCAGAAGTTACTAACACACCGGAGCTTGAACAACCTTTTGAAACCCCCTCAGTAGAACAAGAAACGCCCGAAGTCACCGAAATTATTCCTGAACCATCCGAAGTAGTGAATACAGGCGGAGCTGAAAAAGTCGCCTTTCTGGTCGAGTACCCATCTGGATATGATGCCTGGGTCGCAAACCCCGATGGCTCGGATGCCATCAAGTTGTCAGAAAGTGGTGGGGCCAAAACCTTACTGCAATGGACTCCGGACGGGCAAGGTGTAACGTACATGATTGGGAAATGTCTCTTTACCGTTCAAGTCGCATCCCCTTTCGAAGAAGATTTCATTACCTGCTTTGATGAAACAGTCTATGCTTTTGAACCTCATAACAGTAGCAATCGGCTTGTTCTGAGCATTAAAGACCGCTTTTTTATTCTCGACTATGATTTAGACATCCTACGCGGACAACGAACCCTCCAGCAACTCAGTCAACTGACCACCTGCACCTATTCGACCAACCCTCCCAAAACGGTCCACTGGTCTCCGGATGGCAGACGTCTGGCCGTTGTCGTTCAGGCCTCCATACAAAATGCGCTCATAGATGCCGTGGTAATTTTAGATATTCGGGATTGTAACTTTGACAAGATCACCGAATTTTACGGACAGGATATTTCAGGGGAAGTAACCATCCCTGATTTTTACTGGGATGGCGGCGATGTCTTTCTTTTCCATGACATCTTCACCGAAGGATTTGGCAAACTTCATACATATAACCATGATCGGCGAATCACCCGACAAGAAGTTCAAATTCTCAATTCCCTTTGCTGTTACATTGACCCCAAACCTAGCCCAGACGGGAAATATATCCTGGTTTCCTGGCGGGATATTCGCCGCCCAGAAGCCGTTACCCGCCTGTTCTTGGTGACACTTGAGTCACTCAACAACTACATTAATTCTCCGGACAATCCCAACTTTGAATACCAGGAACTTCTTGTGAATTTCCCGGAAGCCTCTGCCGGTTGGCCCCGGGCCGTTTTCTATCCCTGAGAGCGACTGAAATTTCAACCATGTTCTGGATCAGCTAAAACATGACTTCACTCAAAGATTACGAAGCCATTTCTGAACCTGTCTTCAACGGGCATGTCTATCGATATGCATCTCGTCACAATACCAGTGGAGAGATTTTTCTTATTGAACTCCTTCCGCTTGAGCTTCGGCCTTTCTGGTTTTCAGACGATCAGTTTCAGCGCGAAACTCGCAAACTCATCGCTTTCCATCATCCTGCGGTCCTCCAACTCATTGCCGCAGGCCTGGAAAATGACACTGCTTTTTTAATCAAGCAAATGCCACCCGAGCTATCCCTGGCTGAAAAACTACAAGCCAGCCCGTTATCAATAGAAGAGATGGGAAAAATATTCAAGCAAACGGGGGAGGCACTCATCGCGGCTCATTCACAAGGCATTTTTCACCAGAACATCCATCCCGACAACATATACATTGATGAAAAAGGAGAAGCCTTTTTAGGGAATTTTGGAATAACCGGTTTTTCCCTGACCAGTACTGCCTATACGGGTGCCCCTATCATCGGTGATCCTCGCCTTTTGAGTCCTGAACGGAGCAAGGGCAACCCTGCGGATTCCCGCACTGAAGTTTTTCAATTCGGGATCTTGCTCTATAAATCCCTTACCGGTACCTATCCCTACACCTCCAAAACCGGGTTGGGTTACGTAATCCAAAACACCCTGGACAAACCCCAAAGCCTGCGGCGGTTCCTGAAAAAAATTCCTCGAGGCCTGGAAGGGATTTTATACAAAGCGCTCGAAAAAGATCCAAATTACCGTATTCAAACCATCCAGGAATTTCTGGAAAAACTAGAGGCTGTTCTGGAAGGTAAAGCACCTTCCCTTATTTATCTGTTTGAAAAACAGATCACAGAAGATTACCGTCGAACTCAACGTGCCTTTCAAATTTCGAGATTCTTACGTTTTACAGGCCTCTGCCTCCTTGCGCTTCTGATGGGTTTCGTTGGATGGGTCATTGGAATGAATATACAAATCTTGCCCATCCCGAATCTTCCTGGCATCTCCTACCTCGTTATCCCAAGCGCGACCCCCACCCCGACTCTCACCCTGGTCCCCACGCCAACTTTGACGGCAACATCTACCCCCACCATCACACTAACCCCGACACCCACCTTTACCCCTTCTCTCTCCCCCACGGTCACCCCTATCCCGTCCAATACACCGACCCAAACCCCCAGCCCCACCATCATCCCGCGCTCCCTGGGAGGTGCAGATAAAGTTGCCTTCGTCACTGCAAACGATATCTGGATCTCCAATCTGGATGGAAGTGACCTTGAACAACTCACCACGGACAGTACGCCAAAATTTGATTTGCAATGGATGCCAGACGGAGAATCCATTAAATATTTGACCGACTCCTGTGCCTATGCGATCAATATTTACACCCAAAACCGGGCTACTCTGGCCTGCAACAACTACCGCGCTTACGAAATCTCACCCAACGGGGACCGGGTTGGCGTGGCGAATCGGGATCAATTTCAGGTCTACACGCTCACAGATAGTGGTGCCCCAGGTGCTCTCTTGTGCAATTATCCCATGAAAGAAGTTGGCGATATCCGGTGGGCTGACCGGGGAACACTAGTCGCGGTAGTGGCGAAAGCTTCCCTGGAAACCCTTCAAGTGGATATTGTCCATCTTCTGGACATCGCCGATTGCAGTAATATTGAGATCAAGGATTTATTTCCAGGACTACGCTTTTCCATGCGAGGTGACACAAATAATTTCACCATCCAGGATTTTGAATGGGATGGTGGTCGTTTATTTGCCCTGATCGGGCCTCAGCGGAATGATGGGTTTGGTTTCATCAATGTCTATGACTATATTGACGCTTCAGTAAGAGAACTTGATCCCCTGGATAAAAATTGTTGTTACCGGGATATCCGCTGGAGTCCTGACAGCAATTACATCATGTTTGCCTTTCAGGATATCCTTGGTGGAGCCAACAGTGTTACCGAACTCTATTACCTCCCTTACGGCACCATCGGTAACAACCAGCAATACACCCCCATTCCCCTCCCAGACACCTTCTTCCCCGAAGCCCGTTCGAAACCCCAACCAGCTCTCCGATCCGCGCCATGACCCTAACCTTTCTGAACCGCTACCAGACGACCCAATTATTGCCTGAAACGGGGATCGCCCAAACCTACGTGGCAGAAGACAAAATTTTGCCACGCGAGGTCATCGTTAAGGTCATGCCCCAAACCCACCAGGCTAACCCCCTGCCGGCAGGCGCGCTCCTGGAAGGTTTTGTTCGCATCCACGATACAGGGATCGAGAATAACCATCCCGTTATCATTTCTAGTTATATGCCTGGGGGTTCGCTGGAAGACCGAATAAAAAGCGGTTCTATTTCCATTCAGGAAAGTGTCGAGCTTATCATCCGTCTGGCCAATATCCTGAACCATGTCCATAACAAGGGTGTCGTCCATGGAAATCTCAAGCCCACTAACGTTCTCTTCACAAAAACAGGCGAAGCATACCTTTCCGATCACGCCACGCCCAATATCAAGCCTGACCCCCTGATTACAAGCGGCAAGATTTTTCCCAACAATGCCGAATACGTAAGTCCGGAACAGGCCAGAGGGGAAACCATCGACAAGAGAAGTGATGTCTACTCATTAGGAATCCTGTTCTATATGTTATTGACAGCTCACTTGCCCTTTGAAGGCAAAACCCCCGTCGAAACGGTCCTGAAACATCTGAACGAACCAGCCCCACCCCTCTCCAGATTCGTGCAGGACCTCCCTGTAGGGTTCCAGCAAATTCTGGACAAGGCATTGGCGAAAGACCCTGCCAAACGCTATGTTTCAATTGGCGCGATGGGGCAGGACATTGAAACGATCTTCCAAGAATATTACAAATTGGGACCTTCCTCGTCCGGGAAATTAAGAAAAACCGGACGCTGGCGATTAGTTGCACTCGTTGGACTTATTGGTATCATTCTGATCGGAATTTTGTTTTTTCCTGTTTGGACAGGCGCAAATTCGCCGTTTGCTTACTTCAATCTACTCGCTAGCCCAACAACGCTCCCCCCTACGGAAACGCCCCCTCCAACCTTCACACCTCTGCGACCTACCACCACCCCTTCCCCGACAGAAACTGAAGTTCCAACCGAAACATCCACTCCAACCCCGACTCAGGAAACCAGCCCTACCCCAACTGCCACTTTTACCCTCGAGCCTACTCCCGCCCCCTCGCGTATCATTGGTGGTGCGGATATGATCGCTGTCGTCAACAACCATAACATCTGGCTAGCGTATCTCGACGGTAACAATTTGCACCAACTCACTGACGATGGCAACCCCAAAAGTCAGTTGCACTGGACTCCGGATGGGCAAGGCTTGATATACCGTTCCCAGGGATGTTACCATCTCATCCAGGTTTTCACAAACGATCGTTATTCGTTGGGCTGTTTTGATGCGCTTAGGCTTTCTTCAGACGGAACAAAAGTTATCGTGACGAAAAGTTTCACAGATGTTGATGCACAAACCAGAGCCGCCACCTTTGTTCTTCCATATAACCTCCTCACAATTCAACGGCTTAAGGAAATCCATGAAGCCAATACGATGGGCGCGTGTGTGATGCCAAAGGCCTCCCTGGACGGGGTCTCGTTTGAATGGGCACAGAACGATCAGACGCTTGCAATTCTGCTCGTCGCGTCCAGCGGCATTCGCACTGAATCTATTCTCGTGTATTCCATGGATGACCCCTGTGGCAACGCGCCGAGAAAGCTCGATAATTTTCCCGATATACGCTTTACCTTGCGAGGCTATAATGACCGGGATGGCAACGGCAAACTGGACGAATTCGACTGGGACGGCATCCGCTTTTTTGCCATAAGTGGGGATGTCAACTCAAATGGTGTAGGAGATTTAGTTATTTACGACTACAAGGATAAAAAAGGGAAAGTTCTCAACCCCGAACAGGGAAAATGCTGTTATCGGGACATTCGCTGGAGTCCGGATGGCCTTTATCTCTTATACGCTTTTCAGGATATTTCTTCTGTAAACAACGAAGATTTAACCGTGCTTCGCTACGTTCTATATGAAGCAATTGAAGGAGGCCTGACCTCGGTCAACATCCCCTTTCCAGACGATTTCTTTATTCGCCCAAAGGAACCCATTTACCCGGCCTTGCGTCCGGCAAATGCGGAAGTTGCCATCAATCTCTGGCCTGAAATCACCACCGTTGGAACCAATGCTAACATCGCCAACCGCATCACCTCTGGTGGGCCAGTTTACAGTCTGGCACTGAATACTGACAACACCCTTTTAGGCATAGGAACCAGAAGCCAGGCGCAAAGCCGCACCCTCTCTGGGGGACGTAGCACAAATGAAAACACAGATACACCCAATGTGTATGTCAATGCTGTAGCCTATTCACCGGATGTGGAAGGGGCACCCTCCGTACCGTTCTTTGCTATTGGGCAGACCGATGGAGCTATCAAATCCTGGCGGGTTTCAGATGGGGTTCCCCACCTCTTTTTTCAAACGGCACCTGCTCCGTCAGTCTCCAGCCTGGCATTCTCACCCGATGCCCGGTATCTTGCTGCGGGCTTGAGTGATAAAACTGTTATCGTCTATCGAGCCCAAAATGGCGGGAAGGTGATCACTCTCAAAGGACATACCGGGGCTATTACAAGCGTAGCTTTCACAGATGCGCGTCTCCTGAGCGCTTCGATTGATGGCACGATTCGCATCTGGGACTCAGAATCCTGGGAACTCCTCTATGAACTCACCGGGCACAATGGCCCTGTTTGGGACCTTGCGGTTTCTGCAGACGGGCAATATGTAGCCTCTGCCTCCGCAGACCAAACGATCAAACTATGGCAAATCCGCGGTGGGGAACTTCTGCACACCTTTGAAGGACATACCGCCCCTGTGCTCTCTGTGGTCTTTTCCCACGATGGACAGCACCTTTATTCGGGCGGTGAAGACCAGGCTGTCCGCGTGTGGAATGTGACAACCTTGTCGCTGGAAGACACCTTAATCGGCATCAATTCCAGTATTTTAAGCCTTGCTATATCCACAGATGACGAAAGCCTCTACGTGGGGGGGTGGGATGGAACAATTTCAGTGATCAACCTCCCCTGAAATTAGAAAATGCTTGAGAACGCATTCTCTTGGCCTTATTCCCCGAATGTACACCCGAACAGATCGCCGCTTTTTTGACGAAATATCGCTGGAACAAGCCTTTCTCACCCGTCTCTAGACTGCCCTCACCCACGCAGGGTGGTGGGAGACATTTCAATCGGACTGGTTTTGCCTGGATTGCGAACTGCACCCCTGGTCGGCCAAGGCTCAGCAATTGCTGGAAGACCAATATGCCGCGGTAGGCACCGCCACCGAAGTCGGATTACGAGAGGCCGTCGCCGCGCTCGAGTTGGCTACACGAAGTATCCCCGAGGCAAACTCCCTGCTCACCCATTATCGGCAGGTTTACCGCCCATCTTGCTGGCCCGCGGAATCCCTCGCCGACCTGAAACTCGCCCCCTTTCACCTGCTTGCGACCGAAGGGCATACCTACTTCGACCGGGATCACCTCTGGCAGATGCAGACCCTGCACCACCTCTGTGCCGCCGACCCCGATTTTCTCCTCGCCACAGAATACCACCTCGTAGATGTGACGGATATGGAAAGCGTTCAAGCCGGGATTGCCTGGTGGGAAACCCTGACCGGGCGCGGAGGTGAAGGGATGGTGGTCAAACCCCTTTCCTTCATTGCCCAGGGTGCCAAAGGTTTATTGCAACCCGCGGTCAAATGTCGGGGACGGGAATACTTGCGGCTGATCTAAGGCCCCGAATACCCCGCCCCCGAACATATGGCCCGTCTCCGAGGGCGGGGGTTGGGCAAAAAACGCAGTCTGGCGTTGCGGGAGTTTGCGTTGGGATTGGCAGGGTTGGAGCGGTTTGTCCGGCAGGAGCCGCTGTACCGCGTGCATGAGTGTGGCTTGGGGTGCTGATGTTGGAGAGCGATCCGGTAGATCCTCGGCTGTGAGTTCAGTTTATCTGACAATCCGCCATACAATGGCCGTCATATCCTCCGAACCAGTGGCGAAAAATTGGCCATCGGGGGAAAACCGGATGACGTTGATCCAGTCGGTATGCGCCGCAAGGCGTCCAACTTCGCGTTGTGTCAGCATATCCCATAGGATGATTTCGGTGCCGTTGGTGATGGCGAGGAGATCGCCTGTGGGTGCGTAGTCCAGGCTGGTGGCCTGCAGGGGGATTGAATAGAGCGGCGTCCCGTCCGAAAGATTCCAGACGGTGATGGTCGAATTGTCCGTCGCGACAAGGGTTTGACTATCGGGGGAGAAGGCCAGGCTGACGCCGCCCCCGGCCAGGGTCATGATTTCCTGTCCGTTGAGGGGATTCCAGAGGATGATATAACGTTCGGTTCCGGCGGCTAACAGGGTATTGTCCGGGGAGAAGGCGACATCGTAAAAGGACATCCGGCTTTCTTCGTTCAGAACTTGCAGTGAGAGGGTAGGGCCAGGTTTGCCGAAGGCCCAGCCCCGGGTACTGCTCCAGAGGCGCACGAGGTGGTCAATAGCCGAGGCCAGGAGGGTGCCGTCGGGGGAGATGGCGACCGCGCGGGCGACGCCCCGGTGGTCTTGAAAGATGTTTTCCCGTTCGGCATCTTCCAGGTCCCAATTCAAGACGGAGCGATCTTGATAGGCTCCAAAAAGGTAGGGCGCGGAAGGGTGAAAGACCAGATCGTTGATCACCGGACTGCCTTGTTTGGCTGGGCTGAGTTGCCAGGTTTGGAGGCCAATGGTCAAGTCAAATAGGAACACGGTGTCGAACAGGCGTCCGGTTTGTTCGTCGAAATCAGCTTTGGGTTTGCCGCGCCCCCCCATGACAAACAGGGTGCTATCCGGGGAAAAGGCGACGGTATACACGGGGCCACCCTCAGCGACAAAGGCGCCTTCACTGCGTTGGGAGCCAGGGACCTGATGAAGGAGTTGTCCATGGAACTGGTAGACTTTTTCCAGGCCGACGGTGGGTTCGGGGGTGGGGG
>WBZL01004610.1_pt1 | contig 11793 bp, 8 predicted proteins | sample 5204291 | NCBI WGS metagenome assembly WBZL01 (sample SAMN12344345, study PRJNA552823) | activated sludge metagenome | biome: Activated sludge suspended growth; feature: Nitrification reactor; material: Wastewater; isolation source: activated sludge from nitrification reactor of wastewater treatment...
CCTTTACCCGCTTGACAAAAGCCAGCGGCCCGATCGCCAGATCGGGATAAGCAAGCGGCAGGCTGTAATTGGCCCCTGCTTTGAACACCCGCGTGCCCAGCAAGCCGTCATAGCCTCGGGGATAGGGAAAAAAATCCGGGAAACGGTAGTTATCCAGCAAATCGTTCTGCTGGTAGGCCAGGTTGATGTAGAAGCTGTGGTTGCGAGCCAACCCGGGGAAATACAGGTCCGACCGGATCAGCAGGTTGTCGCCCCTGAACCGTTCACTCCCCATGGCCGTTCTGTACCGGAAATCGGCCAGCATGCCCCATTTCGGGTTCAGGAACTGAACGGCCTGGCGCTGATAGAGGATCCAGCGCAGGCGCAAATCCAGCGTATTGAATTGCCCGTCTTCTATCGGTTCTTTGAACAGGTCGGTCAGCCGGTTGACCCCGCCTTTTCCCACATTGAGGGTATCCCTGAAATTGCCCGGCCGGTCGAACCGGCCTTCCGCATCCACATCGATGAAATCCGAATTGGCCAGGACGTCTACCCGCTGAAAGACATTTCCCTTGCTGAAATTGAGGGGCACGTGCACGCCCGCCGTCCATTTATTTTCCCGCCAGCGCTCGTTGTACGAAGAGAAGATGACCGTAGAATCATTTTCGGGGGTAAAGACCAATTGGTTGCCCGACCGGTGCTGATCCGTATAACTCAGGTTAATGATCGGAAACCATTCGGCATAGCTCAATGTGCCGGAATAACTCCACTCTTTTTCATTGTCGTTGTAAAGCGCCGAACCTTCCATCGACAACGTGCTGAAGCGGTTGTCCGACAGGATCCTCGCACCGTACAGCGGCGGGTCCAGGACGGGCAGCCAGCTGTGCGGGTTGATGATGCCGGAAAGCCGGTTGAATTTCTTCACCTCGAAACTGCGGTTCGTCATTTCGGGCAGGATGCTGCCGCCTTCCTGACGGCTCAACGCCTCCGCGTAGGTCGGCAACGGCTCAACCGCCGAAAGATCTGCCGGGGTAAACGCATCCGGGTCAAGCGGCATGGTCATGACATTGAAGCCCCGGCTGGAAAATTCGCTGTACGCCAGGTTTTTTCCATCCGGCGAGACGGCGGGTTGAAAGGCCCCGATCGGAGCGTTTGTAACCGCGGACAGCCCCGTTCCGTCGCTTTTCACCGCATAGACCTGATTGACGCCTGAATAAGCGGCTGAAAAATAAACCCATTCGCCGCCGACCGCCGTGTGCGACAATTGGGCCGGCCGCCCCGGGACCAGCACAACCGGTTGCCCGGCTGCCAGATCAATTTTATGCAATGCGTGTTTTTCGTCCTTCTGGGCCACCACCACCAGATAATCCCCCTGCGGGGCCCAGTTGGGGTACGCGTAGAAATACCCTTCCGGGTTCGGCAACCGCTGCAATTCACGACCGTCGCCCGCATCCAGGATGACCAGGCTGCAGGCCCCGGAGGGCGCATATTCGACGGCAGCGACCCGGTTGCCGTCCGGCGAAAGGGCCGGCGCAAACAGCTTCGACTGCCGGGTCAGGGTCCTTTTTTGGCGGGTATTGAGCTCGTAGATGCGGATCACCGAATAATCCCGGTTGGACCATCGGGGATCGAAGGCCAGCTCAGCCCAGGCCAGCCGGTTGGCGGCATAGGAGAGGGTCGTTTCCGGCGGGCCGAACAGGACGCCCGGCATCGTCACCCTGGTTTCCGTCCCGTTTGCATCGAGCGCCACGTAGGATGGAATCTGGTCATAACCGCGCTTTTCCACAATCAACCGTCCATTGTCCAGCCATTGCGGAGCGCTGTAATGGACCACCGTTCTTTTCGTGGCCTTGTTGAACATGGCGGAAGAAGAAACGGCAACCGAACGGCCGTTGTCCTGCCAAAGGCTGTCCAGTTCGGTCCGCATGGCGTCGTACAGGCCGGCAGTCCCCAAACCCGTCCGCTTTTTGAGGTTCCGGCTGAGGGGAAAGAAAAGCCCTTTATAACTTACGGCATCCGCCAGAACGCCCTTCCACAGTTCTCTTCCGAAATGGTCCTTACCGTAGGCGGTCATATAGTAACCCAGGCTGTAATGGTCCGGGACAAAATCCCTGAGGGAGCCCGCCGCCGCTTTTTCATAACCGTAATCAATGCCGTCCAGCACCAGCGCGCGTTGTTCCATGGTAAAGGCGGGCATCCGGCCCCGGCCGGTGTTAGACAAGGCTGTCTCCGTATTGACCGCGTCGCCTTCCCAGAACCACCGGGGAAGCGCCGTAGCGGCAAACCCGCCCCAGGCCCAGGATCCCATCAGGGTTTTGAAAACGGAGGTGATGCCCCGGTTGGAATTGGCAAATTGTTTGACGTGCTCATATTCGTGAACGGCCAGCAGGTCGACCCAGTCGGAGGGGCAGTTGAATTGCGGCGAGGTCAGGTTGAATTCGGACCGGAACGGCCCTACCGTTACCAGGCCGTTGGGGATAACGGTCTGGTTCTGGAAAAAGATGCTGACTTTTTTCCGCTTGTCGCCGATGGTTTCGTTGTGGTGGTCGCTCAGGTAGGCAATGATATTGGCAACCCGTTGCGCCTGCGCCTCCGCTTCGGTGGGGAAAACGATCCGCACGGCGTCGGTATTGATGGTTCGCCATTTCAACTCCGGCGGATTCGCGCCAATGGTATTGGAGGGGATCTGCCCGTAGGAGGAGGTTACCGCCAGCAGGATGGCCGCCACTATGCCGATCGCCGCCTTCATGGTCAGTCCTGCAATTTAATGCCGTAGCTCAGGTCGCCGGCATCGCCCAGACCGGGCACGATATAGGATTTGGCCGTCAATTCCTCATCCAGGTCGCCCATCCAGACTTTGGCCTCCGGAAAAAGGCGCTTGATGTGTTCGAGGCCGTAAGTGGAGGCGATGGCCGTGACCACGTGAATGGCCTTGGGCTTGCCGAATTTCAGCAGTTCGGCCAGGGCGATCCCCATGGATGCGCCGGTAGCCAGCATGGGGTCGGCCATGATGAGCACCTTGCCGTCGAGCGACGGGCAGGAAACGTACTCCAGCTCGATCTCGAAAGTGCCGTCCTTGTGGTGTTTGCGGTAAGCGGAGACAAAGGCGTTGGAGGCCCGGTCGAAGATCCGCAGCAGCCCCTGGTGGAGGGGCAGGCCGGCGCGGAGGATGGCGCCCAGTACGATCTCATCGGCCGGTACTTTGGTATTGGCAATACCCAACGACGTTTCAACCGAGATATGTTTGTAATGGAGGGTCCGGCTGATTTCATAGGCCATGACCTCACCGAGGCGTTCGAGGTTGTACCTGAACCGGAAGGGGTCCGTCTGGATCTTGGTGTCCCGCAGTTCGGCGACAAAGATATTGGCAATGGTATTTTGTTCGTTGAGATTAACCATAAATCGCTGTTTTCCTGTTTCGGCCAAAAATAAGTCATTTATCAAAATTCGCCGTTAAATTCAGCATTTCATCGTGAACCCGGTCCCATCCGTCCCATCCCGGGGCAGGCGGAAACGAGCTGTTGTGCCACAATACGGCCCAATCCCCGCCGGCTTCTGTTGCATTTCGGTGCAGATTTCGCAGCGCCGTTATCGCTCCGGCCGGGTCGAGGCCGAGGTATTGCTGAAGCGTAACCTCCATAACGGCAAACGGGAATACCGTCAGCCGGGTTTCCTGCTCGGCTTCCAGGTCGTACCACTGAAAGGGCCGCGACGTACCCGCCCGAAACCCGGGTTGATCGGCAAACCCCATCGAATGGTCTTCCAGGAGGCCTGCCCCCAGCAGAAGGCGGTAGGTGTCCGGCAACCGGAAGCGCAGATAATGCTGGCGGCTCCTCAGGGGCGGCTCCCCGAAAATGGACTGCCAGCGTTGGAGTTCGAGGCTCAGCAGATCCGGCCGGTCCGAAGTCCGGTAGGAAGGATGGATGCCGCCGTCGGCATGTTGCAACAGTTCCCGGGCAAACGTCCGGTAAGCCGCCGACCGGTAGCCCGGGTAAGGATCGTATTTTCCGGGGCCTGCCAGCAAAAAGAAAAACGTGGGCCGCAACCCCAGTTCCCTGTGCCGCCGGGCCAGCATCGGAAAGGTAAAGAAAGGATCGGGGATTTTCCCGGTGTGGACGGCCAATCGCGCTTTCAGCCCCTGCAAGTGGCCCCGCAAGACATCCCGGAAATACCCCGCCGGATACTGCCACCACCGGCGATAACGGAAAGCCCACGGCATATCGATATCGTAGGTCAGTCTGGGCCGGCCTGCCGGGCGGGGGTCGGCGCCGCCCGGGAAACGGCGTTCCAGCAGATCAAAAAGGCGGTTGATCCAAAAATCGGCAAGGGGAAATTCGAGGAATCCTTCCCGGAACCCCAGGCTTTGGGCCGCCGGAAAGCGGCCGTGGCGGTCAGGCTCAAACGGCAGGTATTCCTCATACCGGCTCACCAGGTAAAAAACCATGGCCGGCAGGTCAAAAGGCAGGGTCGCTTTGGATTTCGGAGCGGGAAACAAAACGGGCTTTCCCTCAAATTCCCCGGTTTCAGGCCGGAATTCGCGGATGCCGGTTTCAGCCAGCCAACCCGAATCGGGCAACCAGACGCAGGCTTCCGCAGGCGGCTGACCGGCGCCATACCAGACCCGGGGCCCCGGATAAGCGGACCAGGCGCCCGGATCGGAGACCAGTTCAAACCCGCTACCGGCCTCCCCGCCGAAGATCAGGGAAAAGGTATAATTCAACCTGGGGCCGTGCCCGTCGGTCCGGATGAGTACTTTCAAAATCGCCGATTTGAAGACAAAATTGATAAAAGAAATTCAATGAGGTATTTTTTTATCTTTAAAATCCCTAACTTGGAGAGGTTTTACAAAGATGTGAACTTTTTTTATCCACAGCCGTATTCCTTATCAGTAATCCCTGCTAATGCAATAGGCCGTTCAAACTGTATGACAAACCGAGGAAAACCATGAAAAAGCAACTTACTGCCACCCTCGCCATATGCTGCATATCCTTTAGCCTGGTCCTGGGGCAAACGCGGCTGGAATACGGCCAGAACAATTACCAGGAAAACAGCAAAGGCATCATTTACAATAAAGAACTCGGCTTTTACGCCAAGCTGCAAACCCGCGGGTTCGGCCTCGGCGCTTCCATCGGCACGATCAAAACCTATTACCTTACCCGGTTCATCAATATCGAGATCGGATCGCTGCGCCATATCCGCGAATACCGGCAAAGTTTTGATTTTCAGGCGCCGGCTACCAACCGGATCTCCCGGGCCTTCGTCTTCGGCAAACAAAATGCGCTGTACCCCCTCCGGGTCGGTTTCGGCGAAAAGCGATATTTGTCGGAAAAGGCAAAACAAAAAGGCCTCGCCATCGGTATTAGTTATGAAGCCGGCCCGACGCTGGGGCTGGTCAAACCCTACTACCTCGATCTGTGGCAAACCGAGGATTCCGGGCTCGAATATTTCATCCGCAGCGAAAAATATACCGAGTCCAATGCCGATGTTTTTCTGAATGTCGGCAGGATCTACGGCGCATCGGGCTTTGCCAAGGGCATCAGCGAAATGAAGATCTACCCGGGCGCGCACGCCAAACTGGGCATCCATTTCGACTGGGGCGCCTACGACGAGATGCTGAAAGCGGTGGAAGCGGGTGCAATGGTCGATTTCTTTTTCAAGGAAGTGCCGATCATGATCGAAACTTCCGACAGCGATGTGAAAAATACGCCGCTTTTTTTGAACCTTTACCTCCATTTTATGCTCGGCAAGCGCTGGTGAGCAATTGTAAAGAAAAAAGACGCAATGCTGGAATTACCTGTTGTGAATGATAAACCCCAACGCGAACGCAAACCGGATTGGCTGAGGGTCAAACTGCCCATCGGTCCGAATTATAAAAAAGTCCGCTCTCTGGTCGATGAATACAAGCTTCACACCATCTGCCAAAGCGGCAATTGCCCGAATATGGGCGAATGCTGGGGCGCCGGCACCGCTACCTTCATGATCCTGGGGAACACCTGCACCCGTTCCTGTTCGTTTTGCGCCGTCAAAACCGGCCGCCCGCCCGAATACGACGAGGACGAACCGCGCCGCGTGGCTGAGGCCATTTTCCTCATGGGCGTCAAACACGCCGTCATCACTTCCGTCAACCGGGATGAACTGCCCGACCGCGGCGCCGAGATCTGGCACCAGACCGTGCGCGCCATCAAGGAAGTTTCACCAGATACCACCATCGAAACGCTCATCCCCGACGTAAAGGCCACCTGGCCGGCCCTTGAACGAATGATCAGCGCGGGCCAGGAAGTCGTTTCCCACAACATGGAAACCGTCGAGCGGCTGTATCGCAAGGTGCGCCCGCAAGCCAAATACGAACGCAGCCTTGAACAGATCCAACGCACCAAGGCATTCGGCAAGCGCACCAAATCCGGCATCATGGTCGGCCTGGGCGAAACCGAAGAAGAAGTGTTCAAAACCATGGACGACCTCCTCGCCCACGGCTGCGATGTCATGACCATCGGCCAGTACCTGCAACCTACCCGCATGCACCTGGAAGTGGCCGGATTCGTTCACCCCGATCAGTTTGCCAGATACCGCGAGGTCGGCATGCAAAAAGGCTTCCAGTATGTGGAAAGCGGCCCGTTGGTGCGGTCTTCGTACCATGCGGAGCGGCATGTTTGACAACGGCAGCCGGATTCTTAAGCCCGTAGCCGGCAGGCAGGGATTGAGAAGCCTGTCAATATGAACCGATCCGATCCGGCTTACCAATCGGCCTGTCTTTGGGGCCAGGCTCGCTTGGTAATCCTCAGCCATCCAGCCATTTCCTGAAATCCTCGGCCTTTTCCCGGCTGACCAGGATCGGATCCCCATCCGGCGGGTCGGTGAGGGTGATCTTCAGGCGGCTGTTGGAATAGGCTGTAACCTGTCTGATGGCGTTGAAGGTCGTGATATACTTCCTGTTCAGGCGGAAAAACCGGATTGGGTCCAGCAGGCCGGTCAAGGTTTCAAGGGTGTGGTCGACGACATATTTCCGGCCGTTGCGGTGTTTTAGCCAGACCACCTTGTTCTCGCCGTAAAAATATTCAATATCGGCAACGGGTACGGCGATCAGCTGGTCGCCCACTTTTACCAGAAAGCGGCTCTTGTACCGGTTCTGATCCAGGGATTGCAGCATTTCCTGTACCTGTTTCATTACCCCCATGTCGGGCGCTGCATGGCCGCGGAGCAGGCGCAATTTTTCGAGGGCCTTCGCCAGCTCCGGCTCCCCGACCGGTTTCAGCAGATAATCCACACTGTTGACCTTGAAGGCCTTGAGCGCGTACGAATCATAGGCTGTGGTAAAAATGACCGGGCAGGTTACGTCTGTCAATTCAAAGATCCTGAAACTCAGGCCGTCGTTCAGCTGGATATCGAAGAAGGCGAGATCGGGCAACGGGTGCTCCCGGAACCACGCCACGGCAGCCTGCACCGAATCCAATACGGCCAGCAGTTCCGCGCTCGGTTCCACCCGTTTGATTTGCCGGATCAGCACTTCAACCGCCAGCTCTTCGTCTTCAACGATCACCACTTTCATAGAGCCGGTTGTTTTGCGCTGATCAAAGGTATGCCGACCGAGAATTCCCCGTCAGATTCGGCGACCCTGACCTTGCGATCGGTCAAAAACTGGTACCGGGACCGGATATTGGCCAGCCCGATCCCGGATGAGGCCTGGATCTGCTCCTTTTTGCGAAGGTTGTTCCGGACGTGGATATAGGATTCCCCATCCAGGAAAATGCCGATCTCCAGGGGGTGTTGTTTCGACGTTTCATTGTGTTTGAGCGCGTTTTCCACCAACATCTGCAGGCACAAGGGGGCGATTTCGTACCCGGCCGGATCCGGCGCATCGATAACGTACCGGAAACCTTCTCCAAAACGGATCTTCATCATGGACAGGTAGGCGTCCAGCATCTGCAACTCCTCCTCCAGGCTCACCGTATTCCGGTCTTTGCTTTCCAGAATGTACCGCAGTACGGAAGACAACCGGTGGATAAACCGTTCGGATTCGTCGGCATCCTTGTGCACCAGCCCCGACAGCACATTGAGGCTGTTAAACAGGAAATGGGGATTGACCTGGTTCTTGAGCGCCTCATACCGGGCCTCCAATTGCTGCTTTTTGAGGCTTTCCGCTTCCACTATCGACCTTTTCAATTCCAACAGAAACCCTCTGCCGTGCATGAATGCAGAAATGCCGAAGGTGATGATCAGCGTCGGCAGTACGGCGCCGATATCCAACCTGGCAAAGAAGGTCCGCAAATCCCACCCGTAAATTTCCGTGTAATACAGGCAGGTGATCATTACGGACGCCGCCGTGGTAAAAACGATCATAATGCCCAGGGTCAGCAACAGGCGTTTGAAGGGAGCGTCCACCCAATTGATCCACCGGTCGGGCAGGTTGCTCAGGTAGGCGTTCCCCTGCCAGAACACGACGGTCGCCAGGCCGTTGATGAGGAACGATTTCAGCAGGATCCCTTTCTCGTACAAATTGGCGGGGTTGCCGATGATCAGAGTCATGATGACGCCGCCGATCAGCCAAAGTTTGACAGTTTCCAACAGAAATCGCCTGGTTCCCGATGGTATGTTGCCGGCTGTTTCCATGGTGTAAATTCAGTTCAGTCCGGTGAAGTACCGGTTACCGGTTCAATCCCGCGGATCATTTCAAATCCAGGGCTTTCGCAAAATAGGCATACGTCTCTCTGCCCCAGGACGGCGCTAATTCGTCGGCCGGTTTTTCCGCACTGGCAAAAAGCGTTTTGGCTTTTTCAAAAATGGGCCTGGCCTTTTCCACGCCTCCTCCGAAAAATTCGGGCATGTTCATGGTATAAATGGCCTGCAGGAGCGGCACGCGCGGGTTGTCCGGATTGGCTTCCCCGGCCTTGGTCAGGGTTTCAAAGAATTGGGGGGTCATCGTCTGGCCGTTGGTCATCGGATTTTCCGAAACCCGGCCCATGATGAGGTAGGCTTTCAACACGCCGAGCTCGGATTCGTCGCCTTTCAGCGATGCGGCGCGGTCCAGAGCGGATTGGGCGGCATTGAGCGCCTCCGAGCCTTTGGCGTGCTCCGATTGGAGAAGTTGGAAAGCGGCCATCACCTGGCTGTAGGATTCATAATACGCCGGCAGCCATTCCCCTTTCTCCGCCCCGCCGATGCGGGCAAAAGCGTTGGCCGCGGCCAGGAACTGTTCAGCGGTTTGCGCCGAATCGAGCTGGACCCTCGCTTTGGTCATCGCCTGCTTGTATTTGGCGTTTTGGGCGGAGGTCAGGCTCGCGAACGAGAGGATAAGCGCTAGGACGATCAGAAGTCGTTTCATGGTAAGGTAATTGATTTAGCGGATGTTATTAATAAATGCGGTCAGATATCGTCGGTTGTGATCTCCCCGGCGTTGTATTGCTGGCCGATGGACAGGATCACGGCGATCAGGAAAAAGCGCCGGGCAGGCGGTTGAATGGCGCGCGACTGGTACACGCCGTCGTTATTCTGATTGGGGCTGAATTGATACCCGAAGGTTTGTTTGAAACCGGGCACGTTGGTCGCCGAAAAATAGATGACCGTGAAGTGACCGGCTATATTGGTCAGGTAACTGCCGTTGATGCTGAGGTCGTGGTAATCGGCTGTCCGCCCGTTCATGAACACTTCTTCGTTGGGGTCGTTGTAGGGCCTGCCGGAAGCGTAGCTGTAGGTTGCCCCGAAAGCCGTATTGAGCTTCGGCATCCATTTTTTATACACCAGGGAAAAATTATGTTTTGAAGCGAAATGCGGCGTCGCTTCCACCGGAAAATCCAGGTAATCCCGTTTGGTATCCAGGTAGGAATAGGAGATCCAGTAATCCGCATTTCTGAAGGTCTTCTGGTCCCGGAAAAAGACATCGAGCCCCCGGGCGTACCCTTTACCCCGGTTATCGGCCAGGAAGGTCGCCGGGTCGGTTTTAACCAGGTCGTGATATTGTTTGTAATAGGCTTCGGCCCGGAAGGTCAGCCCATTCTTGATGCGCTGGTAATTCAGCATATAATGGTCCGCCGATTCGAACCGGAGATTGGTGTTGCGGCGCATCAGTTCGTTCTCCGGCGTCTGGTAAAAGCGGCCGAAGGCGAAGGAGATCTGCTCCCGGTTATCAAACAGGTAAGCCAGCGAAAGGCGCGGCGCCAGGTTGGTCTTACCGATCAAAGCCGAATGTTCGGCGCGGATTCCGGCCCGGCCGGCCCACCTGGCTGACAGCAGCATTTCCGCTTCCGCAAACCCGGCGGTGAAATCCTCCCGGAGTTGGGTATTGAAGGTCCCTGTATTGGCGTCGGCATAGGTTTCGTTGAAGCCGTTCCGCCAATATTCGGCGCCGAATTTGAGTTTGACGCGATTGGTGAAATACCGGGACAGTGCCAGCCTGGTCTGAACGGATTGCTCCGTGGCCGTATTGCTGAAATCGGCATCAACGGCATTTTCAAAATACGTGTAAGCTGTTCCGCCGAACAGGATCCAGTCATGGCCCAGGTCTTCCTTGTAGGATACATTGGCGTAAACGTTGTCGCCGCGCATCTTCAGCGGGGTCAGCTCAATGGGATTTGAAGGGTCGGGGTATTGGAGACGCATAAAGGACCTGGACCCCGTGGCATAGGTCTTGAGCATGCCCGTTTCACTGGTTTTGGTCCGGAAAACCGCCTCCGCACCCAGCGATTGCGGCGGAGCGATCCAGTCGAGGTCTTGCTTGACCAGTGCGAAATAGGGCGCCAGGTTGGTATACGTTCCGCTCAGGGAGAGCGAGGAGTTGTCCCAGCGTTTGGTCCGGGCCAGTCCGGCGCCGAGCGACAGCAGGGTCACGCCCGTCGTGGATTGCGGCGCCAGGTCCTCTGTGTTCAGGATGAGCGCGGACGACATGGCTTGCCCGTATTCGGCGGAATACCCTCCGGTGGAGAACTGGGTCCCCTTGAACAGGAATGGTGAAAACCGGTTGCGGGCCGGAAGGTTGTCCACCGAATTGCTGTACGGCTTCTGGACCAGCATGCCATCCATAAAGGTTTTGGTTTCGTAGGCCGCCCCGCCCCTGACGAGGATCCGGCCGGATTCGCCGTTTCGGGTCACGCCGGGCAAGGTAGCGATGGCCCCCGCGATATCGGCAGTTGCGCTGGCGGTGAGGGCAATGTCGATGGGCGACAGAACAACGGCCTTTTTCCGGTCGTTGGCCGCTTCGATCGAACCGGCGGAGATGACGATCTCGTCGAGGGCGGCGGCTTTTTCCCTGAGTTTCAGGCGCAGATCCAGCGGTTGCCCGGTCAGTTCCACGTGCATGGCGATGCTGTCGTACCCCAGATAGGTCACCAAAAGGGTCTGCGGGCCGGTCTCATCGGTTTGGAAATCGAAGGTGCCGTCGGCTTCTGTGGTTGCTCCGTCGTAGGTGCCGTCCAGGAAGACGTTGGCGCCGACCAGCGGTTCGGCATGGTTATCCGTAACCAGGCCCTTTATCCGGGTCTGCGCCAGGCCGGATTGGACGAAAGAAAACACGAGCAACAGGATTCCGATTCGGTTCATCACGCATAGTTTGATGGGACCAAAATTAAGCCTGAGGAGAGGGAAAATCCAATTTTTTGGACTGAAGTGTGGAATTTAGGGAGTGAAGGTGCTGCCAGCCGTCGCTTTAATGGAGCTATGGCGGAGTATCCGCAGCGAGGCGCAGCCTCTGGCGAACGGTGTTTCGACTTTACAACGACCGCGCGGGCCGTCAGGTCCGCTATGTAGGTAGCAATCGGTTGCGGTTTTACGTTTCCGGCCTGTAGGGCCGGTATGTGATGGCCCCGGGGCGCCCCGATCCGATGG
>WBZL01004614.1_pt1 | contig 11783 bp, 10 predicted proteins | sample 5204291 | NCBI WGS metagenome assembly WBZL01 (sample SAMN12344345, study PRJNA552823) | activated sludge metagenome | biome: Activated sludge suspended growth; feature: Nitrification reactor; material: Wastewater; isolation source: activated sludge from nitrification reactor of wastewater...
TCCGGCTCGACGTCAGCGGTGTAGTGCGCCTGCCCGCCGTCGAGAAGGGTCGCTGGGATGTGGCTGGTACCGGCGGTGTAGAAGCCTCCGGCATCGTGGGTCACCAGCGCGAAGCCGCTGGCCGACAGGGACAGGCAGGCTGCTAACGCCCCTGCCATCGCGTCCCAGGTCGAGGGGGTGTCACCCACCCAGTGACAGGGAGCCACCTGGGCCCCTGTGGATCCGGACCGGCAGAACAACGGCATCGAGGCATGCCCCTGACGCGCAAGCGCCTCAGCCGTCGCCTGCTGGTACAGCGTCGCGTACGAGTTGCGCACCACCAGCGCCGGCCGCCCGTCGTGGGTGATGGCATCCGGGGGCACCTCTTCGGCGAAGTCGAGTTTCAGCGCGTCGGGTCGCTCGGAGCTGACGAGGTCCACGATCTGTTCTTGCCACCATTGCACCGCTGCGGGATTGGTGAAGTCCACCAGGTTCCGGTAGGACCGATCGCATGTGGTCGCCGGGGATCCATCCGGCATCCGAAGCAGCAGGCCGCGGGCGTGCAGGTCGACGGCCAGTTCGCTGTCGGCGTGGACGAAGGGGTTGAGCCACATGCTGACGCGGGCCCCGGCGTCGCGCAGCGAATCGGTCCATCCGGCCGGGAACCGCTCGCGGTCGACCTGCCAGTTGGTGGTGAAGTCCCGGAACACGTTGCCCGTCATCCATGCGTCGACATGGATCACGTCCACGGGGCAGTCGGCGGCCCTCAGATCGGCGACCACGGCAGTCATCTCGTCGGCCGAAAGGTAGGTGGCCCGGCTCATCCACACCCCGTAGGCCCAGTCCGGCCACGCCGGTGCGCGGCCGGTGCGGGCGGTGTGGTCGCGGAGGATCTCCGCCGGACCGCCGGTGGTGGTGTGGAACGTGGCGTCCGGGTCGAGCACCAGAACCGTGTAGACGTCCGAGAGATCCATCAGCACTGGCGCACCGGTGTCGATGGACAGGCTCCAACCGCTGTCCGACCAGATGAACGGGACGTTCAGATAAGCCAGGTCCACCCCTGCGGCGCCGTTGGTCTCACGGTTGATCAGCAGTCGGGACCGGCCGTTGAGGTCCGGGCCGAGGAAGGCCTCGCCACTGCCGTGCACCACCTCGCCGGGCGTCGCCGCGCGCCGCAGAACCCATCCGGGCCGGCCCGCCACGTCGACCGCCTCGACCTCCCAACCGTCCACGGTCTCAGCGGCGGCGTCGCGGGGTGCACAGCACCGGTCGGCCCACGCGTCGAGCAGCCAGGTGAACGGATCGTCAGGGATCTCACCGCTGAGATCGATGAGCGTCATGAACGCTGGTTCCACCCGAATTCGGGGTAGGACATGGCGGGGGCCGAGACCTCGCTGAGGGCCTGCTCGATCTGGTCGGGGATCACGAGCTCCTCACTGGCCAACGCGGTCCGCAGCTGCGCGGCCGTCCGCGCGCCCACGAGTGCGGAGGTGACGCCCGGTCTGTTGCGCACCCAGGCCAGCGCGACCTCCGCCGGACTGACGCCGAGCCCTTCCGCCGCAGTGGCGGTCGCGTCCGCGATGCGCCGCGCTGCATCCGTGAGGTACGGCTGCACGAAACTCGCGAACACCGGGTTGCCTGCGCGCGAGTCGGCGGGGATGCCGGAACGGTATTTGCCCGTCAGGACGCCACGACCGAGCGCCGACCAGGCGATCAGACCCATCCCGTGTGCCCGAAGTGCCGGAACGACCTCGCGTTCGACTCCGCGCTGCAGCAAGGAGTACTCGACCTGGCTGGACACCGGGATGGCCCGGCCGGGGACCGCGCTCTGCCACGTCGCCACCTGTGCGGTCTGCCACCCGGCGTAGTTGCTGACCCCCACGTAGCGGACCTTCCCGGACGTCACGGCGTGATCGACCGCGGACAAGGTCTCTTGCATGGGGGTCAGGGGGTCCCAGGCATGCAACTGCCACAGATCGATGTGGTCCACGCCCAATCGCCGCAGGGATCCGTCGAGGCTGTTGAGCAGGTGGGCGCGGGAGGCGTCGAACCGGCGCTCGCTGTTGGGTCGCGACACACTCTTGGTCGCGAGCACGACGGCGTCCCGGCGCCCGGTGTCCACCAGCAGTCGGCCGAGGATCTTCTCGGACTCGCCGTCGGCATAGACATCGGCGGTGTCCACGAGGGTGCCACCTTCGCTGAGGAAGAGGTCGAGCAGCTCCGCGGCCTCATGCTCGTCGGTGTCCCTGCCCCAGGTCATCGTTCCCAGCGCGATTCGACTCACCCGCAGACCGCTGCGCCCGACCGATCGGATCTCCACGCCACAAACCGTAGCCGAGCGGCACCCGTTCAGGGGGGTGATCGCACCGCGCTAGGCTGCGGATCATGCGACTGGGAGTGAATCTGGGGTACTGGGGCGCCGGTAACGACGCCGACAATCTGGCGCTGGCCCGCGAGGCCGACAAGCTGGGCTACGCGGTGGCCTGGGCCGCCGAGGCGTACGGTTCCGACGCGGCGACCGTGTTGTCGTGGATCGCGGCGCAGACCGAGCAGATCGACATCGGCAGTGCCGTGTTCCAGATCCCCGGACGCACGCCTGCCAACTGCGCCATGACCGCTGCGACCCTCGACACGCTGTCGGGCGGACGCTTCCGGCTCGGCCTGGGTGTCTCCGGCCCGCAGGTGTCCGAGGGCTGGCACGGCGTCAAGTTCGACCGTCCCCTGGCGCGCACCCGCGAGTACACCGAGATCGTCCGCAAAGCCCTCCGTCGGGAGAAGCTCACCTACGACGGGGAGTTCTTCACGCTGCCCCTGCCTGACGGGCCGGGCAAGGCGCTCACTCTCACGGTGCACCCGGTGCGCGACTACATCCCCATGTACTTGGCGGCGATCGGGCCGAAGAACCTCGAACTGACAGGTGAACTGTTCGACGGCTGGCTGGCGATCTTCTTCAACCCCGAGTTCGCCCCGGAACTGCTCTCGCACATCGAGGCGGGCCGCCAGAAGGCCGGCAAGACCCTCGAGGGCTTCGACGTGGTCCCGACCGTCCCGGTGGTCTTCGGGGATGACCTTGAGGCCTGCGCCATGCCCGTGCGCGCATACTCCGCGCTGTACATCGGCGGGATGGGCAGCCGGGACAAGAACTTCTACAACCAGTTGGCCACCCGCATGGGCTACGAGGAAGCGGCCATCGACATACAGAACAAGTACCTCGCGAAGGACCAGATGGGCGCGATGGCTGCGGTGCCGCTGGACTTCATCGACAAAACGTCGCTCATCGGGCCGGCCGACCGGGTCCGCGACCGCCTGCACGCCTACGCCGACGCCGGTGTCACCACGCTCACCGTGGCGACCTACGCAGGTTCCTTGGAGGAGCGTCTCCAGACTCTGCGCACCATGGCCGAGGTGGTGGAAGCGGCCGGCCTGGCCTGATGCACGACCCCATCTCGTACTTCGAGGCGCTCATCCTGGGGATCATCCAGGGCCTCACCGAGTTCCTTCCGATCTCGTCGAGCGCCCACATCCTCATCGTCAGCACTCTCGCGGGCTGGGGCGACCCGGGCGCCGCGTTCACGGCTGTCACCCAACTGGGCACAGAAACAGCCGTGCTCGTCTACTTCCGCAGGGACATCTGGCGGATCATCACCACCTGGACGCGGTCGCTGTACACCCCGGAACTACGCGGCAACATCGACGCCCGGATGGGCTGGTACGTGATCGTCGGGACGATCCCGATCGGGTTCTTCGGGTACACCTTCAGCGATCAGATCGAGACCGCGGCGCGCAACCTGTACCTCGTGGCGACGGTCCTGATCGTGTTCGGCCTCGTCCTCGGTGCCGCAGACCGCTGGGGCAAGCAGGACAAGACGCTGGACGACCTCACCATCAAGACCGGTCTCATCTACGGCTTCGGACAGGCCCTGGCGCTCATCCCGGGCGTCTCCCGCTCAGGGGCCACCATCAGCACCGGCCGGATCCTCGGTTTCGACCGGCCCTCCGCCACCCGCTACGCGTTCCTGCTGGCCATCCCGGCGGTGGTGATCTCCGGGCTGTACGAGGCGCTCAAGATCGGAGACGACAAGAACGTCTCCTGGGGGCCGACGATCCTGGCAACAATCGTGGCGTTCTTCGTGGGCTACGCCGTGATCTCCTGGCTGATCCGGTACGTCTCCCACGGCTCCTTCCTGCCGTTCGTGATCTACCGGATAGCGCTCGGCACGCTGGTGCTGGTGCTGCTGGGCACCGGGGTGATCGCGGCCTAGGCGCCGCCTACAGCCAGCCGGACTTCCGGAACGCGCGGTACATGGAGAAGCACGCGGCCGCCATGAGCACCAGGATCAGCAGGTAGCCGTACTTCCAGTGCAGTTCCGGCATGTTGTCGAAGTTCATGCCGTAGATCCCGGCGATCATCGTGGGCACCGCGGCGATCGCCACCCAGGCACTGATCCGCCGCATGTCGGCGTTCTGCTGCAGGTCCTGCCGCGAAGTCGCCGCCATCAGCAGCGTCATCAGTAGCTGGTCGTTGGTCTCAGCTTGATCAGCCACCCGCAGGATGTGGTCTCCGAGGTCGCGGAAGAACGGCTGAAGCTTCTCGGGGATCCCCGGCACCGCATCGCGCACAAGCGCGTGCGCCACAGGCACCAGTGGGGCCACCGCGCGACGCATCTCCAGGTTCTCCCGCTTGACCCGATAGATGCTCTCCGCGTCGTTCGTACGTGCCGGCGAGAACACGGACTCCTCGAGCTGCTCGATGTCCTTGTTCACCTCTTCGGCCACGGCCAGGTAACCGTCGACGGTGGCATCCATGATGGCGTGCGCCGCCGCAGTGGGCCCGTGCACCAGTCGTTTCGGATCGGCCTCAAGAGCCCGGCGGATGCTGGTGATGTCGCCGAGCGGGCCGAAACGCACCGTGATGACGTAGTGCTCTCCGATGAAGATCGAAATCTGGCCGGTCTCCACGTCCGACGTCGACTCGTAGTAGCTGAGCAGTTTGAGGATCACCAGCGCCGAGCCGTCCTCGAGTTCCACCTTGGGGCGTTGTCGGTGGTTGGCCGCGTCCTCCACCTGCAGAGCAGGTAGTCCGAAGATGTCCTGCACCAGCGCCAACTCGGCCTTCGACGGTTCGAACAGCCCGATCCAGACGAACTCCGAGGGGTGCTCGCTGGCCCGGCGGTAGAGGTCGCTGATCCGGACCCGCAGGCCCTCGGCGTTGCTCGGCATGATCTCCTCACCGAGCGCGAGGCCGCCGCTCGATTCGACGACGTTGCCGTCGAGGTACAAACCCATGCCGCGGATCACGAGCATGAGTGTGCCGTATTGGCCCTATCCTGAGCCACGTGACCACGGTTCTCCTGATCCGCCACGGACGCTCGACGGCCAATGCCCAAGGCGTGCTGGCCGGGCGCAACGACAGTGAACTCGACGAGACCGGCCGCGATCAGGCGCTGGATCTGGCCAACCGGCTCGCCGATGTGCCGCTGGACGTGCTCGTCAGCAGTCCGCAGGTGCGAGCGCGGCAGACCGCCCAGATGGCTGCCGCCGGACGGGCAGATGCCGTGGTCGACGAGGCGTTCGCCGAATGTGACTATGGCCAGTGGAGCGGAGCGGCCTTGAGCGAACTGGCCACTGAACCTGCTTGGGAGATCGTGCAGTGGCAGCCGTCCGCCGCCCAGTTCCCCGAAGGGGAGACCATGGCGCAGATGGCGCATCGCGCCACGCATGGTGTGCGCGAGCTGGTCCGTTCCCACCCCGACGGGTTCGTGTGGATCGTGAGCCACGGCGACATCATCAAAGCGATCGTGGCCGACGCGCTCGGAGTCCATCTGGACCACTTCCAGCGCATCGTGATCGACACGGCCTCGGTGAGCGTGATCAACTTCTCGCCGCGGCGACCCTTCGTCGAGCGCCTCAACGACACCGGCCCGATACGCCTTGCGCGTAAACAGGACGACAAAGGCTCGGACGCGGTCGTGGGCGGCCGCGCTTCGCAGTAGGGTCGTGCGCGTGACCCGTCGGATCCTCTCTTTCTCGCATCCGCAGCGGTTCGTCGTCGGCACCGTGGGCCAGCCCGGCGATCGCACCTTCTTCCTGCAGGTCAGCGACTCCGCAGCCCCCGTGAGCGTGGTGTGTGAGAAGGAGCAGGCGTCGGTCCTGGCCGAGAAGGTCATCGAGCTGCTCGACCAGGTGCGGCGCTCGGGAGTGGAGGTGCCGGAGGACGCCGACGAGGAACTCATCGACACCGACCCGCTCGACCAACCGATCGAACCCGAGTTCCGGGTGTCCTCGATGGGCATCGGCTGGGACCCCAGCGACGAGTCGATCATCATCGAGGCGCACGGGGAGTCCGAGGATGACGCCGTGCCCGACATCGGCGACGACGAGGGCGACGGCCCCGATACCCTCCGTGTGCGCCTCACACCGATCGACGCTCTGGCCTTCTCGATCCGGACCAGTCGGGTGGTGGCCGCTGGCCGGCCGCAATGCCCCTTCTGCCACCTGCCCATCGACCCGGACGGGCACATCTGCCCGCGTGCCAACGGGTACCGACGACACCTGGCATGACCGACGAGACGTGGCTGCGCGAGGCGCCGTTGCAGGTCCTCGGCAGGCTTCCGGACTCATCCAACAACGCCCTCTTGTGCAGCATCGCTTCGGACAGTGGGCCTGTGCGCGTGGTCTACAAGCCGCAGGCGGGGGAGCGGCCGCTGTGGGACTTCCCCTCCGGGACCCTCTGTCGGCGTGAGCGGGCAGCCGCCGTCCTCGACACTGTGCTCGGCTGGGGTCTGGTGCCGGCCACCGCCTGGCGTTCCGACGGGCCCGCCGGTCCCGGGATCGTGCAGGAGTGGATCGACGGTGACGTCGATCTGGCCGTCTTCCCGCCGGGGAAGGTGCCCGAAGGATGGGTGGGTGTCGTCGATGCGGAGACTGCGGACGGGCCGGTGGTGGTGGCACACAGAGCCGACGAGGCGACCCTGCGCATGGTGGTGTTCGACGCATTGGCCAACAACGCCGACCGAAAAGGCGGCCATCTACTGCGCACCGAGAACGCGCTCTACGGCATCGACCACGGCGTGACTTTCCACGTCGAACCCAAGCTGCGAACGGTGCTGTGGGGCTTGGCCGGAGCGAGCATCCCCGAGTCGCTGCTCACACAGGTTGCCGACGCCATGGACGGCCTCGACGCGCTCGAGGAATGGTTGACGACCCGGGAGGTCGAGCAGACACGGCGGCGGGCCGACCGGTTGCTGTCGTCTGAGGCGTTCCCTTCTCCCAGCGGCGAGTGGCCCGCTCTGCCGTGGCCCTTGATCTGACGTCGGCGGGTGCGCCCGGGGACGTCGCACTAGGCTGACACAGTGCGCTCCTGGCCCGCTGAATCCTTGCCGCCCCTGCCGCCCCTGGATGTCGACCTCGTCGCCTTCGACACCGCGACGCAGTCCCTGACGCCGATCGGCCCGGGTCGCGAGGCGAGCATGTACGTCTGCGGAATCACCCCGTACGACGCCACGCACATCGGTCATGCGGCGACCTATGTCCTCTTCGACACCATCCACAGGTTCTGGCGCGCGACCGGCCGAAGCGTCACCTACGTGCAGAACGTGACCGACATCGACGACCCGTTGTTGGAACGTGCCGCGCGCGACGGCGTCGACTGGCAACAACTCGCGGCCTTCGAGATCCAGCGCTTCCGCGACGACATGGTGGCATTGCGCGTTCTGCCGCCGACCCATTTGGTGGGGGCAGTGGAGACCGTCGGGGACGCCGCAGCCCGGGTGGCACAGATCCGGGATGCCGGCGCTGCCTACGAGGTCGACGGTGATCTGTACTTCGCAGTGTCATCGGCGGCACGGTTCGGCAGCGTCAGCCACCTGCCCGAGTCGGACATGATCGCGATCTCGGCCGAACGCGGGGGTGACCCGGACCGCGTTGGGAAGGCTGATCCGGTGGATCCGCTGCTGTGGCAGAAGCCTCAGGAGGGACACCCGTCCTGGGACAGTCCGCTGGGACCGGGCCGTCCGGGATGGCACATCGAGTGCGCGACGATCGCGCTCGACCTGCTGGGACCCGGGTTCGATCTGCAGGGTGGCGGACGGGACCTGATCTTCCCCCACCACGAGATGAGTGCCGCGCAGGGCGAAGTCCTGGAGGGATGGCCGTTCGCCCGGCACTACGTCCACGCGCCGATGGTGTCCTACGACGGCGAGAAGATGAGCAAGTCGCTGGGCAACCTGGTCTTCGTGTCGCAGTTGCGCGAGTCCGGAGTCGACCCCATGGCGGTCCGGTTGGCGATCCTGGCGCAGTCTTACCGCGAGGACTGGCCGTGGTCCCCGGTCCTGCTCTCGGCTGCCCAGGAGCGTCTCGATGCATGGCGCGGTGCCTTGTCGCAGCCGACCGGACCGTCCGCGGTCGACGCCGTGGAGGCACTGGCCCAGGCCCTCGGATCCGATCTGGACACGCCGACCGCGCTCGAGGTCGTGGACGGCTGGGTGGAGGAGCAGCGCCTGCGTGGCGGCGACGACCCGGGGGGGCCGGGCCTCATGTCACGCGCGATCGACGCGTTCCTCGGGGTGGTCTGAACCGCGTCGTGCGGGCCCTATGCCTTCTTCTCGTCGTGGCCGCCGAATTGCTTGCGCATCGCCGACTGGACCTTGTTCGCGAACGAGTCGTTGCCCTGGGACGCGAAGCGTGAGTACAGGGCGGTCGTGAGGACCGGCGCCGGAACGCCCTCATCGATGGCCGCGATCGAGGTCCAACGACCTTCGCCGGAATCCGAGACCCGCCCGCCGTACTCCTCGAGGTCGGGGCTCTCGTGCAGGGCGATGGCTGTGAGATCCAGCAACCAGGAGGCGACCACGGAGCCACGTCGCCACAGTTCGGAGACGGCGGCGGTATCGATGTCGTACTGGTAGTACTGCGGGTTCTCCATCGGCGCGGTCTCGGCATCGGCCGTGCGTGTTTGCGTGCCGGCATCGGCGTTCTTGAGGATGTTGAGCCCTTCGGCGTAGGCGGCCATCATGCCGTACTCGATGCCGTTGTGGACCATCTTCACGAAGTGCCCGGCGCCGTTCGCGCCACAGTGCAGCCAGCCCTCCTCCTCGGGGGTGTAGTCGCCGCTGCGTCCGGGTGTGCGCTCGATGTCGCCGACACCGGGAGCCACCGACCGCCAGATGGGCTTGAGTCGGTCGACGGCCTCGTCCGGACCGCCGATCATCAGGCAGTAGCCACGTTCCAGGCCCCACACGCCGCCGGAGGTTCCGCAGTCGACGAAGTGGATGCCTTTGTCCTTCAGGTTGGCCGCGTGACGGATGTCGTCGTGGTAGTAGGAGTTGCCGCCGTCGATGATCGCGTCCCCGGGTTCGAGAAGTTCAGCCAGTTGCGTGATGACCGATTCGGTGATCTTCCCGGCCGGCACCATGATCCAGACGTTGCGAGGCCGCTCGATCTTCTGCACGAACGTGGCCAGGTCAGTGGAACCATCGGCGCCGTCGGCTTCGAGTGCCGCGACGGCGTCGGCGGAGACGTCGTAGACGACCGCCTTGTGCCCGTCACGCATGATCCGCCGCACGATGTTGGCGCCCATCCGGCCGAGTCCGACCATTCCCAGTTGCATCGGGGAATCCGTTGCCATCCCATCCTCCAGCAGATCCGTCGCACCGGGCTTTCCGGTGACGCATTCACTAGGGTCGAACGTAGGCCACCGACAGTGGCGAATGCGCGTTTGGAGGCGTGGATGTCCGTGATCGACAACCCGGCCTGGCAGGCCCTGGCACAGCACGAGACCGGCACCCTGCGGGAGTTGTTCGCCGAAGATCCACTTCGTGGCCGGACGATGGTTGTGGAGGGTGCCGGGGTGACCCTGGACTACTCCAAGCAACGAGTGACTGCGCAAACCATCGATCTGCTCGTGGCGCTGGCCGACTCGGTGGATCTGGCGGGTCACCGCGAGGCCATGTTCATGGGCAAGCACATCAACTCCACGGAGGACCGTGCCGTGCTACACACGGCGCTGCGGCTGCCCCGCGACGCGACTCTCGAGGTCGACGGAGTCGATGTGGTCGCGGAGGTTCACGCGGTCCTGGACCGGATGTCCGCCTTCAGTGACAAGGTCCGATCGGGGGACTGGACGGGACACACGGGCAAGCGCATCCGCAATGTGGTGAACATCGGCATCGGTGGTTCTGACCTTGGCCCGGTCATGGCCTACGAGGCGCTGAAGCACTACAGCCAGCGGGACATGACCTTCCGCTTCGTGTCCAACGTCGACGGCACGGATTTCGTCGAGGCGGTCATCGACCTCGACCCCGAAGAGACGCTGTTCATCGTCTCGTCGAAGACCTTCACGACCCAGGAGACCATGAACAACGCGCACTCGGCGCGGGCCTGGTTGCTGGACGCACTCGGCGACGAGGCGGCGGTCGCCAAGCACTTCGTGGCTGTGTCGACCAACGCGCAGGCCGTCAGCGCCTTCGGCATCGACACCGCCCAGATGTTCGGGTTCTGGGATTGGGTCGGCGGGCGCTACTCGATGGATTCCGCGATCGGGCTGTCAACGATGCTGGCGATCGGCCCGGAGAACTTCGCCGAGTTGCTGGCGGGGTTCCACGAGATGGACGTGCACTTCCGGACCGCGCCGACGGCACAGAACCTTCCGGCGTTGATGGGGCTGCTGTCGGTGTGGAACCGGAACTTCCTCGATCTGCCCACGTGCGCGGTGTTGCCGTACGAGCAGTACCTCAAGCGCTTCCCCGCCTACCTGCAGCAGTTGACGATGGAGTCCAACGGCAAGTCTGTACGCCTCGACGGCACGCCCGTGGGAGTCGAGACCGGCGCCATCTTCTGGGGCGAGCCGGGGACGAACGGCCAGCACTCGTTCTACCAACTCATCCACCAGGGCACGTCGACGATCACGTGTGACTTCCTGTTCTTCCTCGATCCGGTGAACCCGCTGTCGGCGACCGACGCGCCCGACCACCACGACCTGCTCGTGGCCAACGTGCTGGCGCAGTCGGCCGTGCTCGCGTTCGGCAAGACCGCACAGGAGGTTGCGGCGGACGGCACCGCGGAGGATCTGGTGGCCCACAAGGTGATGCCCGGGAACCGGCCGTCGTCGGTGATCTTCAGCGAGAAGCTCGACCCGCGGACCCTGGGTCGGCTGGTGGGCCTCTACGAGCACAGTGTGTTCACCCAGGGTGTGGTCTGGGGAATCAACTCCTTCGACCAGTGGGGTGTGGAACTCGGCAAAGTGATGGCCAAGAAGATCGCTCCGCTGTTGACCACCGGCGGGTCGGACGAGGGCTTGGACAGCTCCACCCAGGAGCTCGCCCGACGCTATCGGGAGCACAAGGGCTGACCTCACTTGCGTGTGAAGATCCGGTCGTTGAACGCACAGATCTTCACACGCTTCTTCACACGCTCGGGCTGCGGATGGGACGGTACGGGCGCACCGTAGGCTGGAAGCACCATGCCTGAGGACTTGCTGACAGCCCTGTCGCGCCGAGTTGTGATCGCCGATGGGGCCACGGGGACGATGCTGCAGGCCCACGACCTGAGTCTGGACGACTTCGAAGGTCATGAGGGGTGCAACGAGATCCTGAACGTGACCCGACCGGATGTCGTGCGCTCGCTGCACGACGCGTTCTTCGCCGTGGGCGTGGACGCCGTCGAGACGAACACCTTCGGCGCGAATCTGGCGAACCTCGGCGAGTACGGCATCGAGGGCCGCATCAGGGAACTGGCTCGGGCAGGCGCGGCAGTGGCTGCCGAGGCGGCGCGGGACTGGTCGTCGCCGGATCAGCAGCGCTACGTCC